>Ga0070685_10000857_pt1 | contig 16560 bp, 28 predicted proteins | sample KBSS13LmetaG_FD_65651 | JGI IMG/M metagenome (GOLD analysis project Ga0070685, IMG submission 65651) | Switchgrass rhizosphere microbial communities from Kellogg Biological Station, Michigan, USA - KBS S1-3L metaG | ecosystem: Host-associated > Plants > Roots > Rhizosphere ...
GATCAGTTCCACTTAATCAGGATTATTTGAATATTCAAAATAATTTCGGACAACTTAACACGCAATTCAATGTTGATCACGTTCCATTGACAAGCACCTCAGGTAATCCTCCTAATGGATATCACACCGCAATACATCTAGTCCCACAAGTAGAGCCTGCGACAGTTTCTGATATTGGTGAGATATGGACTACCAAGGCAGATGATGGATATTCCAATGATACTATTTTATTCCAGAAAACAGGTGGTGCATTAAAGACTCAGTTGAGTAGAAACTTTCAACCTACAGTTACAGCAGGAAATGGATATACGTTTATTCCTGGAGGATTAGTTTATCAATTTGGAAGTGCAAATTCAGGAGCTGGAAGCGGAGCTAATTTAACAGTAACTTTTCCAATAAAATTTACTGTTTCGCTTTTGAGTCTTCAACTTTGTGTTTTAGAAAATTCAAATTCAAGAAGAATATGGCATATCAATACTATCGTAAGTACAGGATTACCTTTATCAGTTACAGGATTTACAGCATATATTACAGATGAGAATGGATCAAATAAAGTAAATAAAGTGTATTGGACAGCGGTAGGAAATTAATATGACGATTCCAATTGACAGCCAGAATTTAGAAAGTTACGTACCTGTATATGATGCCGCTCCTAAGACTTGGGAAGAAGGAATGCCTTTCATTGTAGAACAATTGAAGCGTCTAGCAAATGCTGTAAACGTACGTGAAATTGGTTTCTTCCTAGATCAAGAGTTGTTATCAGGTAAGTCTTTCATACCAGGGATTAATATTGCACAAGATGGTGGGTCTTCACAACAATTTAGAACGATATTGAGAAAAGTGATTGTGTTTCCAGGACTAACAGTTGGAGCTAACACACAACCTCATGATATAACCATAGATGCTAATTTTAGTTTGATTCAACTTTTTGGAGCTGCTACAAATGCAAGTGCATTGACAGGTGAACCGATACCGAATGGTGCAGATACGATCAGTTATGATGCTACAAATATTATAATAACAGTTGCCGCAGCTTATACTAGAGCTTGGGCAGTAATCGAATATATACAGGAGTTATAAAATGGGAGGATGGAATTTAGGCTGGTTAGGTTTAGCTCCTAAAAAATGGAATAAAGCCGCAAGTAATTTGTTTACAGGTACACCTGAAAAGAGAGAGAATGTATCAACTCTTAGACCTGAACAGGAAGGAGGATTTCAAGACCTTCAAGCAGCAGCACAAGGAAGACCTTCGACTGGGGCATTTGGAAAGACAGCTAATTATTACAATAATCTTTTAAGCGATGATAGTGCAGATTATAACGCCTTTGCAGCTCCTCAAATGCGTCAATTCAATGAAGATATAATACCAGGGTTATCAGAACAATTTGCAGGAATGGGAGCAGGAGGAAGCGGATTATCAGGAAGTGGTTTTAGAAATGCAGCCATAGGAGCTGGAACAGATCTAAGCGAAAGACTTGGAGCTATAAGAGCCGGATTGAGACAGCAAGGCGCACAAGGATTGCAGAATATTGGTCAATTAGGATTGGGTAACTATAGTCAAAATATGGTAACTGAACAGGGTACACCCGGGTTACTTGCATCTGTAGCTCCAGCGGTGGGAACAGCAGCAGGATTCGCATTGAGTGGGGGAAATCCAGCAGGAGGGGCAGCAGGTAATATGGCAGGAAATTGGTTAGCAAATTCCTTTGGTGGAAATAAAGTTGGTCAAAATACAAGTCCATATGGTCAAAATCCTCAGCAACAAAGAGGTTATTAATGGCACAATTAATCAAACAAGGTAACATCTTCGGTAGGATTGGAACTGGTATTGGTCAAGGATTAGCAGAGCAATTGCCTAAAGAGATGGAAAGGAATAGACTTTCTAATTCATTACAGGAATTAGGAAATAAGAAAGATTTAACTCCTTTTCAACAATATACAGGATTGGTTAGTGCAGCACATGAATATCCTCAAGTTGTGCAATCAGGAGCAGAAATATTACGTCAACAATCCTTAATGGATGCATATAGAAAAGGTCGTGGAAATAGTATTGTTCCTGAAAAGAATCAACAGAATCCTCAATCCAATTTAAATAATGTTCAATTTGCACAGCAACAAGGTCAAGTTCAACGCAATCCACAACAGCAACAACAAACAATACCATCTGATTATGGAAGCCGTGAAACTGAAGCAAAATCAAATTCAGGAGCAGCATCAGAAAATCCTGTAAACAATAAATACATTCCTGCCGATCCTTGGAATCAACATATGGAGGAACAGGCAATTAATGAGGCTTTTGATAAGGGATATGCTACAAATATCGATCAAGCCCAAGCATATGCAGCGAAACAAAGAGAATTTAGAGAAAAATCCCCAGAAGCATATCAAAAACAATTAGATTATAGAAAGTCGGTTGATCAAAATGTAGATGATTTATTTAATCAACATCTTCAAACAAGATTGCAGAAAGAAGGAAAGGAAACATTTAATGATGTACCTGGAGATCTTCAATTAGATATTAAAAAAACTGCTAGAAATGCAGTAGCAACAGGAAAGTTTACACCAGAGCAAGCAGCCGAATATTATTCGAAAAAAGCTTTGGATTTAGTTAAAGATAAAGGTAGAGCTTTACAGATTGCAAATAGGGATGTCTTTGATAGAGTAAGTCCATACAAAAAAGAAGAGAATCTAAAAAACTTAATGCACATCGGAAAATCATTCAAAGAAATGGGAAGTTCGGAGGCTTATTATAAGTTTTTAAGAGATAATAGAGTGGATTCCGATGGAACACAATTAGGCATGGGATTATCTCCGGGAGGAGCTGCAATTGTAGCATATCCCCGATCACAACCTATAAAAGATTTAACCAAAAAAACTAAAATATTCTCATTACGTAACTCTCAAGATTCAGCCAATTTTGCAGATAATGTTTTAAAACATATGAATCCAGATGATAGTTTTTTAGCTATTGCAAGACAAATGAAGCAACAAGATATTAACTTTAACGAGTATGCTTTTTTCGATTATCTTAGAGAGAATTCAGATAGATACAGTTCCAACCCAAGATTAAATCAAGAAGTCAGTGAGGGTGTTAGTGACTTCGCTCCAAATTGGCGCGATATAGGTTTATTCCCAGCATTTACAAAGTCGGTGGCAAATGATTAGTAGACCAGATGAGAATGTTACTCAAAGTGAAATAGAAAAGTCTAAAGAAAGGACTGGGAATATTCGTAAAGGAATAGAAACAGTAGGAGCTTTGGCAACAGGTGGCGGAGCATTAGGAGCAGCCGTAAAAGGAGGTAAAAGTATTTCAAAGATACTTCCATTTCTAAGTGAGTACATACCTGAAGATTTAGCTTACAAAGGTATTAATAAAGTCATGCCAGGTGTAGGAACATTCTTAAAAGATGGAATGAAACAGGGTTTGAGTCTAAAATCAGGATTAGATTTCATTAAAGAACAATTTTCACAGTCCCAACAGAAAGAACAAGCCAAGAAAAAAGGCAACATCATCGAACAATATTCTCCTGAATTGCATCAATTTATCTCTCAAGAAATAGCAGGAGGGAGAAAACCAATTGAAGCAGCAGCAATTGCACAGCATGATAAACGATTCTCAAATGTGATTAGTAAGCTTTCGAAAGATCATAAAATCCCATGGTCGAATATAATCGAATCGGTTTATGGATCAGAACCTCAAGCGTTGCAAGAAAATCAACAACAACAATCCGGAAATTCCGGACAAATGGGACAAAATCAACCTCAAACTGGCGATGAAGCAATAATGGCAGCTTTTGAAAAATTAATGAAGATGTAAGATGGATGAGCAATCAGTTGACGACATAAAGAATGCATTACGAGAAATGATGCAATTGATTGCCCAAAGAGGACAGCCATTATCAGATCAAATGAAAATTCAATTAGCTCGTGTGATGGAACATGCAGCTACTAGAATTACTCAAATCAGAGAGCAAGAAAGACAACAGCAACAACCTCCAGAATCCCCTAATCAACCGCCAGTATCTAACGATGCTCAATTGCTTTGGATTCTTTCAGGACAGCAGCCTCAAGCGTTCATTTCGTATTTAAGGACATATTCTACCCCTGACACCCAAGCACTGTTAAATAACCCTGTCCAATTGAATGCGACTATCGAACAGTTAAGTCGCATGATGCCACAAGGCGAACAACCTTCAATTCATGGTATTCAACAGGCAGATCTTAATAGTTCTAACATTTGGGGAACAGCTTACGATCCTAAGACTGGTAAAATGAAGGTGCGTTTTCAGGGTGGATCAGAATACGAATATGATGGCGTTCCTATGAATATCTATAATGCATTCGCTAAGGGTAATGCCTCAGCTAAGACTAAAGGTAAGAATAGATATGGGGAATGGTGGCCTAACAAAAATCCTTCTATGGGAGCGGCGATGAATCAGTATATCAAAGCAGGTGGATTTAACTATCGGAAGATTCGTTAACCATATTTTTCTTTTAATCTTGGTAAATCATCAATGATTCTTTGTTTTCTTCTTTTAATTGCTTCAATAATGTCCTTATCGCCTCCCCATTCATTTATAAGCCATTCAATATTAACAAAAGATCTTTTTATTTTTCTTGATTTACCTACAGTAGCCTGCATAATAGGAATTGCATCATGTAAAGCACAAAGATAAGCTGTGTCTGGAACTGCTTTAAAATCTACCCAAATTTCTAATGGATCAATATAAACTTTTAAAAAGAATTTCCTATTGCTTCTTCCTAACTCTAGTTCATATCCATTTTTTTCAATCATTGTAACCTCAAATTTCCAGCTTTAACAACATCACAAAAGAATTCGTATTGATCCCAATGATATTCTGCCCAGTGCAGTTTTGTATTCATGTTAGTCCATTCCTCATATGCATCCGCACCATATTCAATAAGGGTGATAACTAATGTTGCAATAGCTTTGGATTTCAAATCTTTTAATGTAGCCAATGAAGCTACATTACTAAAAGCAAAAAGGCTTTTATCTCTCACTTTCGATGGGAAATACCAACACATATTTTTAGCATCATTGAAACATCTTTCGGCATTTTTTTTATGAAAATCTCTTTTCTTTGTGTATGTATCACATGCGTCATATTCTGCATTCATTTTGGGAAAATCATTTAAAAATCCCATTTCAATTTGATTTTCGAAACATGAAATATTTTTCTTTTCAAATTGATCGATATATGGATCTCTATATTGATTCGCTGGACATTCATATGTATGAAGCATTGAATATGCTGCTAAAATAACGAATAGATATATAGGCCAGTATTTTTTCATAGAATCCTTGAATTGTTGTTTTATATTCATAACTTCCTTAATAAATCAGTTAAAGATAAACATATCATTTGTGCGCCAAGCAATATAGAAAAACAGATTGATAAAGCATCTAAATGTCCTATTACTGAAATGAAAAAAAGAAAGCAAAGAACATAAAAAAAGATAATCATAACTAAATTTCCTTGAAAGTGAATTCTTTATCATTCATTTCTTTTCCTTAAGTAAATCCACAAACATTCTATAAAGTTGGTCAATTCTCATAGCATGACCATCTAGTCTTGATCCTAACCCTTTTATATCAGAATCTAATTTATTTACAGCCCATATCACTAGAGTTATCATTACGGCTATAAGTGTAATGTTTACACCAACAATTGTTGCTACTTGTAACCAGTCCATATTCATTCCTTTTTCCTTATCATAGCACATTTCCCATCTCTTTCAAATATGACAAATTTATTTAATTTGCATAGTGTTTAAAATTTTATTTTGATATCTTGAAATCAACGTTAATGGAGTCGTTCTCCAAGGGCTGTATTTTACGAATTCGCCTCCGTATTATCTGTTAAACATATTTTAATATTAGAATACATAGGAGATTATTATGACAGCAGCTTTAGGAAACACAGCTCAAGGAACGCCGTTTGCTACGGGTGTAGACGCATTCGTATACCCTCAATTCATCGGTTATGCGATGAGAGCCCCAACATCACAAGATATCTGCAATCCAGGTACAAGATGGCAAGATAATTCCGTTAACCCACCAATTATTTATTCTACTAGTGGCGCAGGAAATTGGGATACTGGGGGCGTTGAACCTGCAACAACATCGGTATTTGGTACTGTAAAATTAGCTACTCTCAGCGAACTTCAAAACGGAAATGCCCCAGCAGGTGCAATCGTTCCTTTATCAAATGATGTAGCAACAGTAATCGCGGGAGTCGTAGCAGGTGCAGGAGTTCCAGCCACAACAGCGCAACAAGGTTTTGTATATCTTTCAACAGATGCAAACGCGGTATCCGGAACATATCCAAATGCCAATACAGCCTTACAACCAAGTAATGTCGCAGCCGTATTTGCAGCTCCTCCAGTTGGTGGATTTGGTAGCACAACTCCAAGACCAGTTGCAGCAACAACACTAGCAGCATCAGGATTAGCATCATTAGCAGGAGCGGCAACAGTTGGAACAACTCTTGGAGTTAGTGGTCTTACTACTTTAGCAGCTTTAACGCAAGTTGGAACGGCTAATATAAATGCTTCTGGTGCAGGTGTAACTTCAATTAACACAGGTGGTACAGGTGCTTTAAATATTGGTAATGCGACAGGAAACACAGCGTTGACAGGTGCTTTAACTATCTCAACAACACTTGGAGTTACAGGAACATCAACTTTAGCGGCTTTAGCAGCAACAACAGGAACATTTTCATCTACTTTAGGAGTTACAGGAGCTTCCACATTTACTTCAGGAACTTTTTCAACAACACTTGGCGTAACTGGTCTAGCATCATTAACAACCCTTGCCGTTTCTTCCACTTCTACATTCACAGGATTAGCAACATTTAATGGTGGGGCAACAATTGCGAGTGGTACTTTGACAGTTGCAGGATTAACAGTTGTAGGAACTACTTTAATTAATAACTCAGGTGGTGCAGCTACTACAATTGGTGGAGCATCAGCAGGAGCAATAGGAATTGTTGTCGGATCAGGTGGTAATTTTACATTATCGACAGCAACAGCCGGGGCAACAATGGCTATCGGATCAGCTTTACAGACTGGTACGATTACATTAGGTGCTTCAACGGCGGGTCAGATTGTTAATATTTCTAGTGCTGCGACCATTGTCGGTGGAAATACTGTAAACGTACTAGCAGGTTTAACTCCAGGAGCTTCACAGACATTTAATTTAATGACTGGTGTAGGAACAACTGGAACTTATGCAGTTAACGTACTTACAGGAAATTCAACAGGTACAACTCAAACCTTATCATTAGCAACCGGATTGGCAGCTACAACAATCGGTATCGGTAATGTGACATCCACAACAGGAATGACTTTATCTGTTGGGACTAATAACTTCCTTGTTAATGGTTCGGTGACTTCTACCTACACAATCGGAACTGCTTTAGGAACTGGATTAATTTCACTTGGTCTTTCAACTGCTGGTCAAACAGTGGCAATTAATAACGCAGCATCTAACACAGTCGCTAACGTTGTTAATATCCTTAATGGTGCAACTCCAGGTGCTGACACGACATTAAATATTATGAATGGCGCTGGATCAGCTGGTACTCAGACAGTAAATATTTTAGGATCTGGAGCCACAAGAGCAGGAGCGATAAATCTAGGGATAGGAGTTGCAGCACATGTTATAACTATCGGACAAGTAACCTCTTTACTTCATGTTAATGGGCCACAGACTAACACATTGGCTTCAGGTTCAGCAGTAGGTATTACAATTAATACTTCAGCAGGAACAGGAAGAGGATTAAGTGTCACATCAAGTGGAGTATCCGTACCCGATATTGCATCTTTGGCGGGTGGTATCTTGGTAACTCCTACAGATACAGGAGCAGGAGCAAGCCCAAGAACAGCGTCAAACAGACACTTTAAAGTTGAATTTAGTGGCGTAAGCATCGCAGCTAATGCGGATCAAACCTTAACAATAACTAATACAATCATCACAGGTGCAACCACAGATATAATGTATTCATGGTCAGGTGCAACCACAGGATCAGCAGTTTCATTGAAGAGCGTTGTTCCTGGTGCCGGAACAGTAGCCTTTACATTTACAAATGGTGTTGGAGCTACAACAACAACAGCTAATATTGTGATTACTGGCTGGGTGATGAACTAAAAAAACAGGAGTAAAAATGCTAAAGAATATCGTAAGACTAGAAAGCATCGTAAATGAAAAAGTAGGTCATTTTCTTTTAGAGAATGATTGCCCAATAGAGGTTGCAGAGCATATGTTGCTAGAATTTCTTCAATACTTAGGGAAGTTAAAAGAACAGGCAAAAACTCAAGCAGCTCAACATGCTCCTGATATTAAACCAGAAACCCCAGAACCAGAGATTGCAAATGTCTGAAGAATTTAGTTCCGTTCAATGTGTTTTAAAGTCCGTATTTAACCCAGCGTTATTAAATGGAACGTATCAGCCAATGAACGGAACTGGGTTCTCTGATAGCGTAAAAGTTTTAAAAATCTACAATCCTAGTACAACAGTTTCAATAGACGTAAGTCTGGATGGCGTAAATAATCATGACTTCATTCCTCCTTTGGCTACTCTTATAGTGGATTTTCAAACCAACCATTATGATGGGCCAATCTATGGATCAGGAACATTAAATGTGAGACAAGGTCAAATCCTATGGGGTAAAACCGCCGAATCGCCAACTTTCCTCCAAATCGTGGGGTATAGATGAGCCAATTTTATATCGGACTTACGGCGGGGTCTTTACCTCCTGTTGTACCAACTTCATTTGTAACAGATATTAATTCTCCGGCAGTTCCGATTGCAAATGTCCTAGATGTTTTTGGAGGAGCTGTTACTACCAATAACAACAATGGCATTCAAACCGATGGAAGTTCAGGGAGTAATATACTAACAGTTCAGTTGACTAATAGAATCACTGGAACTGTCACGACTTCTAACGCAACACCTACCACAATCGCTTCATTTTCATTAGGTGCAACTCCAGCAGTATTTACATTTGATATTCAAATTGCATCCTTCAATGTCACAGATGTTAACGGAGATGGTTATTTTATCTCTGGTTCAGCTCGAACAGATGGAGCAACAGCAACATTATGCGGAACTCCTGATAAAATTGTGAATGAGGAAGTGGTAGATACAGCCGATGCAAACATGATTGTCAGCGGTAATACTATTGTAATTCAGGCAGTTGGTATTGCCGGAAAAGTTCACCATTGGAAGGCTTTAATAACATACGTAGAGGTGACATAATGGCAGGTTTTGCAAATGATGTGGTATATGCGAACAATGGAGATTTTAGCATTGCAGGATCTAATAAAGGTTCTTTGGCAAATGGTTTAGTTACGGATGGTAAAATATGGATAGGTAGCACTTCTACAAATGCAGGTGGTACACATATCAATGTAGGTCAAGTTGTCACTGCAAACAGTACGGTTCAATTTGGTTATAATACCCCAAATATCTCTCTCGATTTCAACAAACAAAATATAGCTTTTGGGACATCAATGCCCGCTCTTACAAGTGGTATTTCGAATTTAGTAATCGGAGTTTTTGGAAGTGGATCAGCTATAACTAGTGGTAATGAAAATATTTTACTTGGAAGTTTTAATGGCTCAAAATTAACCACTGGTAGTGATAACGTTTTCATTGGTGTATCATCAGGAAATAGCACAACTCTTTCGTCTAGAAATGTTGCGATTGGATCAGCCACTTTAGTTAATTATGGGACTGGAGGGGCTACAGATGGAAATATTGCTATAGGATACGGATCTCTAGGAAATTTAGCCTCCGGAACGCGAAATCTGGTTATTGGTTACTTTGTAGGAAACAATTATACAACTACTGAAAGCAGCAACATCTTAATAGGAAATGCGGGTGTAATTGGCGATAATAACATAATTAAAATTGGTACAACTGGAAGTGGTCAACAGCAGCAAAACAAAACATTTATCGCCGCTATTACTGATACGACAGTCGCCGCTTCTTCTCCTGTTGCGGTTGATGCGAATGGGCAATTGAGTGATCTAGGGTTTGGTACAGCTACAAATGTATTAACAAGCAATGGCGCAGGAGTTAGCCCTACTTGGCAAGCTGCTGGGGGTGGAGGATCTTCAACGACATTTTTTGCATATGCTAATGCAAGTATTGTAAATCCAACTGGTGATGGAACTCCATATACAGTTATTTTTGATAGTACTTTAAATAATACGGGATCAGCATATGCAACAGGTACAGGTTTATTCACAGCTCCAGCAACAGGGATGTATCATTTTGATACATCTATTGCATTTAATGCTATTCAAGCAACAAGTACAACAGTCGTAATTCAATTTAATGGAAGTGCCGTTTCGGTTAGAGTTTTACAATTTCAGGGTGCAACAACGGCGTTAGTAGAAGGATTATTATGTTATTCTGGAGGAGTTACTATTCCTATGACAGCAGGAGATACTATGTCAGTATTGGTTAATGTTGGTGGAGTAGCAAAAAACGTATCTCTATTTGGAAGTGGAACACCTGCAGGAGCAGCAACAGTGTTCTCGGGATATAGAGTTTCATAAGGAGTAAAAATGCCATTATTACCAGGTAAAAAGAACATCGGTCATAATATCAAGACTGAAGAGAAAAATCACCCTAAGAAGCAAGCAATTGCAATCGCCTTGAATGTAGCAAGGAAATCAGGTGCAAAGATTACGAAACCTAAAGGAAAAAATTAAATGGATAAATTAATACGTAAGATCGAAAAAGAAGTTCCTAAGAAAAGCAAAGCTCATAAAGAATTGAAACACCTAGAGAAAGCTGATAAGAAAAGAGATAAACTTGTTGAGAAAGGCAAGATGAAAAAGAAAGCTTGTTGATATATTCGTTAAATGATAATTTGAGTTTGAGTCTCAGCGGACTCATTGTTTTTTTCATTATATTCCTTTGTTGGTTGATTGTAGGGGCGGTTTGAGTATTTCCGCCCCTATTTTATTTAACTCCTATTATTCCATCTTCTGATTGATTCAGATTCTCCATCTTCTGGTAGAGCTAATCCAAAAGCATCCGTTGGTATTTTTGGACCCATAGAACCGCAATTTTGACATTGAACCATAAATGTATTTAAGTGATTCATTTTGCAAACATAAATTTCATTTTTCTCTCCACAAAATGGACATGATTTTAATTCATCCATACGATGTAATCCTCCAAGAATCAGTAGATGGTTTTCTATATTGTTCTAAATCAACCCCTTGCAACTCAATAATCTTCGAATAATCTATGTTGCCCCTTCTTTTCACCTGACACAGTGAAATACCGGCACCCTTCGAGTTTGATTCGCCACTTAAAAATATGAGTTGTTTTCTCAGATCCTCCTCTCTCTTTTCCATCTCTTTCATCTCTTGGACGAGGGTCATCCATTGTGTAGCGCACTGTTTCCATAAATCGTCCTCTCTGTAAATGTAATCTCCCTCTTGTGGTTCAGGTGGTATTCTATTCTGTAAGCATTCGTAGAATTTCAATTCTTCGTGAATCATTTTCCCTGTGTAGTCATAATCTCTTTTAACTGGAACAATCACCCCATCAGCACCATCAAAACTGTAATAGTAACAAATTTCGGCATTGGTAACATAAAGGATTTTCTGGCATTGTGGGTAATACTTTTCTGGAACTTTACCAATCAAAGCTAACGCGTGGTCTTTATCATTAACGCATTTAATTTCTAACGCATATCTTCCACACGGACTTAAACCATCAAGAGAAGCCATTGCCCAGTCTTTAATACATACGGTGGGTTTCATCTGTATTCCTGTTTGAATACAGAATAACTCGCGTGCTATGGGTTCAAGATCAGTACCCCTCTGCATACGTTCATTCACAAATGTATTATTATCATCAGATATTTTTTCATTATACAATTGTATTCTTGTTTTCCATGGATTTGCACCCATGATAACGCAACTATCTGTCGCTGTAACTTTAGTTTTACGTAATGCCAACCATTCTGGCGTGCCTTGCTCAAGCGTTAATATTTGAAGTGCTGCTGACATTCTTTAACCTCCTTTCCAATAATTCCACTTTATCCAATAATTCCAGTATTTTATTAGCCATGACCCCCAGAACCATTTCCTGGGGATCATCGATCATTTCTGAATATTCAGAGCATTTTTCCTCAAATTGAGTAATAATAAACAGTTGTCCTGGTGAATAATGTAACATTAGATCTCCGCAGTTAACAATTCGGGTTCTTGGACTTTACGTTGCTCAGCATGGTTTTTTTCCATGTTCTTCAAAGCAGCGTCCTTCATTCTTCCAAAGATATCAGCAGGTAAATTCGAAAGATTGTCGGTGTTATACTGTTTTTTTAAATAATCGTATACCCAAGTGCGATATTTTTCTTCGCATTCCTGTAAAATCATGTCCAATTCGCTTGCTTGTTCCAATGTAATTTTAACAACAACATCAACAATATCAGCCTGACTCATTTCCTCTTTAGTATAGACACCTGACATTTCAGCAGGAAACGCCTTTCTTAATGCTTGAGCTTCTGCACATTTAGCTAACATAGTACGTTGCATAGTTGCCCACATTCCGGTAGGTTTCTTCTCTCCTGTCTGTCTATCTGTAAATGTTTGCATGTATTCGTCAATGTATGCACTAGCTGATACTGTGTGCCATGTGCCGTCTTTTGTCTGTTTCTTGATATATGCAGTGGCAGAAAGCAACGAGCCATTTTTATCATAAACATAACTTGGTTCCTCGCCCGGTGCATATCGTTCAGTTCTTTCAGCAATTAGCCTATAACCGTCTATTCCAGTTTGAATGGTCATAGACTCACCCCAAGTTCCGTCAGCCTTTTTTGCCTTACGCTTAACCGCGTAGATTTGACGCATGAAAGGGTCAAGCTGCGTCTTGATACAAGCCATAATGAAAACCTCGAATTCTTCATTACTCACGCCTTTACAGATTGAGTTCTTTAGAATTTCGAGTTGTTTATGATTAAAATGCTGGTGAGATTGTAAAGTATTTTCTTGATTATGATTAATAACTGCGACTTTATTCATGTTATTTCCTGTTTTAATTTGATTTAAATCATTAGGAGTCATATTATGAATACGATCTCCTGTTTTAGGGTTTAATTCGTTATTTGTTTTAGACTGATTTCGTTGATCTAGTCCTGAACCATTTATATGGGTTCTGGAAATTTGCCTTGGCGGGCCATCATTTTGATGATTTCCTGAGTTCGTGTAATTTGTCATTTTTTATTCCTTTGTTTTAAATTATTTCTTTATAAGTGTCACTCTTTATTTGATAGTGGGAGTGACACTCGTTTTAATTATCTTGCGCACTTTGCACAACAACCATGACTCAAATAAATTGGTGAATTACCACAATGGCAATCTTCCCAAACTTGCGTATGTAGTTTTTTTGGAGTAATGCAAATTGGTTTTCCATTTCGATCAGTTGTTAATATTTGTCCTGGCTCACCAGTTTTCATAGATTCCATTTTCATTCTCCTGTTTTTTGTTTATGTCATAACATTAACATGCCCGATTATTTAACGCAAGAAAAATAATCAGAAAAATGACTTTTTCTTTTTTACACAAAAAGCTTGCACGAAAATATCGATAAAACATAGAATGTGATTTCATAATAAAAGGAGATATTTATATGCTAGTTACGACTTTAAAAGGTTACTTAGGTGAAACAAATATTCCGGTAAAAGATTTTGCTGAATTAGTAGAATGCGATCCACAATATCTATCAAGAATATTGCATGGAAAAGCTCTCGCAGGAAAATGGTTAGCAAAAGAAATATATCGAGCAACTGATGGAATAGTAAAATTACCTACAAACCCAAATGCGAAGACATACAAGAAGCAAAATGAAAATAAAAACGAAGAGAAGCCACAAGCATAAATCAGGCGGTTGATCTTTTGGATTGAAAAATGAGAAATTTGATGCGGTAAAATCAAAACCTCTATCGTATATCTCATTCATTTTTTCCCTTTCCGTGGTATTCATACAGCATATTTTAAATAAATGCTACTTATTTAAAAAATATATTCTAAAATAAGTTGTATTCAGTTAGATATGTACATGTATCACGGAGGAAATCATGATAGTCCAACACGATTTTAGCCAAGTAAGCCCGTTGCCACCCAGAATGTTTTTAGAACAGATCATGGGTATTTGCGAAAAACTTTACTGTTTCCTTTGGGACAGAAAAGATAAAACTAATAGAATTTACATGACATGGAATGATGTCACGAAGTACTATCACAAGAATGCGTTTAGATCTAACTTGAGGAAACTCAATAATGAAGGTCTACTTAGCTTTGAAGAAACAAGCAAAGACATTGCAATCGAACTGGTCGGTTGGGATGAAATTGCTGATGAATAAAAAATGAGCTACCCTTTTGAGGTAGCCCATAAACATCTAAGACAATGTGATATAAGAAACGTTAGACTTTCTTATATCAGAAACATAGTGGATAACTATACACTTACTATATCATATGGTGTGTTTTTCTCCAAGTATCTTTCACTGTCAAATAATGATTTATGGAAAATAAGGAGAGAAAATCATGTCAATTGTATATTCTAGAACAAAAACAAAACACGGTCAAATCACAGTTAACGGTATTAAATATGATTTAATGTTAAGACATCCAAGATTTATGTTACAGGATGCAGATCTTTCATGGGATACAAAAGGAAGATTATCTCATTATTGTTTTATTGAAGGCGACTCTCCTCCCATTCCAAAAAAGACATTTGATGAATTATTGAAATGGGGATATTTGGTTGAGGTGAAAAATGAGAATTAATGCACCTACATTCACAATGACACCTAATGATTTATTCGATCATTGGCTTCCAAATTTGGGAGAAGGTGAGTTGAAAGTTCTTCTTGTTATTATGCGTAAAACTTTTGGATGGCATAAAGCTAGAGACCGGATAAGCATTAGTCAACTTGCACATATCACAGGATTAAGAGAAGAAACTGTAGTTATAGCTACAAAATCCCTTCAAAATAAAGGTCTAATAATAAGAGAAGTTACTGGACAAATAGGTAGACAAGAGACTTATTATGAACTGATTATAAATGAAGATTCAAATAATTCATACCCCTCGGATCAACCGAGGACACCCCTCGGATTAACCCCCCTAGGTTCAACCGAGGCACAAAAGAAACTTCCTTCTTATAAAGAAACAACAACAACAAAAGAAAGCAACATTGCTGCTGTTGTTCCTTTGAAAAAAACACCTCAAGCAAAAATCTATGAATGTCTCAAGAATGCGCCAGTTGAAGAAGAATTCAAGACAAAGATCACCAAAGAATGGAAAGAAGACCAGGTAAAGAACGCTCTCGAATGGTCTACTCATAGGGACAATCCCCCGAAAAAATCCTATGAGGCTTCAATTACCTATGCATTGCAACATGGACTATCACTGAAAGATATCCAACCATCCAAAGAAGAATCTTATGAATTAAATAAATCTTATGCTATGAAATATAACGGTAAATCGAGTAGAACTTGCACTGTAGAATGTTGCAATACTTATGTTGAATTTGTCCATAATGGGGTAGCTGGATGTGTAGTGATTTCATATACGGATAAGAATTTTAAAAAAGACTTTGAACATGAATTAGAAAGAAATGGATTCAGGATTGAATAAAATAATCTGGGAACTACCTTTACGAACTGTATCCGAAGCCAACAAATCCGAGCATTGGACGATATCAAGTCGAAGGCATAGACAGCAGCAATGGTTTATTCGCGCTCTTTATGGGGTAGAAGGATCTAAAATCAAGCTGCCCTGTGTTTGTACCATGATAAGACTTTCAAGCCGTTTTCTAGACTATGAAGAGAACCTACCAATGGCTTTTAAATTTATCAAAGACGAAATTGGAGCATGTTTGTTTCCGGAGAAGATTGTTAAATACAAAAAAAAGAATGGAACAACAGCAACAAACAAGGGGCATTGTGACTCCAGTCCATTGATTACATGGAAATATGCACAAGAGAAAAGCAAAAGAGTTGGAATAAGAATTGAATTTGAGATGGAAAAAATCTGAATGGAATTTCAAAAAGAAATGAAAATTATTAAAATAAAATGCCATCATTGTGATAATTGGTCATACACCATAAAAGGTGTTAATTTTTGGATCTGTCCTCCATGTTTGGAAAAAAAAATCGATAAATTGGATCAGGACTAACTAAATGCAACAACTTTTTCTGATATGTCAAATAGGTATCCTGGCTTATTGTAATCCCATTCAATTGGCTGTTTGGATTTTAGGACTAGATTTTCTTTCTGAATCTCTGAAATTGTCTTCTTTAATTCAGTCATTTCAGCGAACAACTTGCGCCTTACTTTACCCATGCTATCATTCATTTCGGTTAGCATTTGTCGCATGTAATACATTTCCATTTCAGCTGGAGTTTTATTGTCGATGTTAAATTCTAGTTGGATTGCGTTCATTAGGAATTCCCTTGAGTTTTGTTTTAACAAAAATATAAATGTCTGAATGAATAGAATCAAG
>Ga0070685_10000860_pt1 | contig 16509 bp, 16 predicted proteins | sample KBSS13LmetaG_FD_65651 | JGI IMG/M metagenome (GOLD analysis project Ga0070685, IMG submission 65651) | Switchgrass rhizosphere microbial communities from Kellogg Biological Station, Michigan, USA - KBS S1-3L metaG | ecosystem: Host-associated > Plants > Roots > Rhizosphere ...
GTGAGCGTCTTGAGCGCCCTGTCCCGCTTGATTTTGGGCTAAAGCGGCTTGAAGTAGTCCAACGGGTACGCCTCGTGCCTGGGCTTGTTGATCGATAGCGCCGCGCTGGCCCGCTAGGTTACGAGCAGCATCCTGATTAATTTGTTCAACCTGCGCCCGGGATGTAGCGGTGCCTTCCGGTCCCGCATTGCCCGCTTCCAATAGCTGTGCAAGCGCCTGTTTCTGAGCAGAAGTGCCGGTTTGATCGATATTCTGATCCTTATAGGCATTGCTCTGTTGCAGAAAAGCATGCATCTGGGCAGGTGACATATTCTGGGCAACAGCGTATTGTTGCAACTCAGGCAGAGTTAACGATTGTAAGGACGGCGTTTGTAAACCTTGTAACGCCGCGATAGCGGCTTTTTGAGCCTCTGTCGCATCGTCTGATTTTCCGCCGGTTAAAAGATTAAGTAAGTCCATGATTTAATTTCCTCTTATGGGTTAAAGCTAAAGTCGCCTATCGGAGTTGCGCCTTGGGACCATTGATAATGTTGTGGATCAAGCGAAGCGAGATATTTCACGAGATCACTCGTCTGTTTGATGCCCGTACTACTGCCTCGATTCACCGGATTTTTTAATGCTTGAGAATATGTATTGTTAATAATCGGAGCATATTGACCTAAAACATCTTGCAGACTAGGCAGCGGAGCGCCTATTTTTCCCGATGTTCCAGCCTGATTCGCGGTAGATTGATCGATTGGTAACTGCCCGGTTCCGCCTAGGAGTTGCTGAATAGCTTGAGCTTGAGCATATTGTTCCGGTGTAGAGAAGTTTTGGGCGGTTATGGGATTTATAACTTCACCTGCGTTATTAGCTGAGATAATTGGGGCAATTAAATCTTGAATTGATCCCGTACCGCCTGGCAGCATTCCGGCCCATTGATTAATCTGTTGCTCAACGGGCACAGCGGAGTTGTAGAAGTTATTCAACGAATTATTATACGCCTGTCTTTGCTGTTCCGCTGTTTGGGCCCCTTGCGTTATCTGATTGCCGAAGTTTTGCACGTAAGGGTCAAATTGACCTCTCGCATAGGCCTGTGACTCTTGTGCCGCTTTTTGAGCCTCTTGAGCGGATTGATTAGACTTTGAAACCGTATCGCCAAAGGTTCCAGTGAGATTATTGAATTGCTTCGCCGCGTTCTTAACGGTTGCCTGCGCTTCCGGGTTTCCATTTAATAGCAATTGGTCTAAGGTTGTAGAGGCTCTAGTCGGATTCTTTGAATGGCCCGCTAGGTAGGATTGTAAGCCCGCTGGACTCTGCAGTAGCTGTGCGTTTTGAACTGCCGAGTTAACCTCACCCTGAATATTCCCGTATTGGTCCGTTCCTTCAAAATTCTGCGGGCCTTTATATTGATTATTGTATTGAGCCTTAAAAGCGTTAATGTTATCCGTGTTGGACACAAACCCTGTAGGATTAGTGGTAGCCTGGTTAACAATATCTTTATTCGGAGCCGCATAGCCGCCTTGAACCTGAGACTGAAACTGATTAGCGGCATTAGTAATGTCTTGATTCACCTGGCCGTATTGATTATTTAAGCCGCTAGCGATGTTTCCCGCTTGTTGCGTGATTTGAGGGGCATTGGCGGATAAATAGTCCCCTAATTTAGATGCACTAGAGCCAAATTGCGTAGAACTACCTGTAGAAGGGGCAGAACCGGCCTTTGGGCCCGCTCCACCGGCCCCAACGCTACCACCGGCCCCTTGCGGGGGTATATTCTGGGGGTTAGTTGAGGTTTGACCCTGCGGTGCATTTTGATTTTGTTCGTCTTGAGGTAGAAAAGCCATATTTTAGCCCACCAATACCGTTATAATGTATGTCGTTGCAGATGTTAAACCAATAATATTGTCAACAAAGATTTTGCCTTGGCTGAAATGCCACATAATTTGAATCGGAACAATTGGGTGAAAGGTTAAATTACCCTTTTCATATACATTGCCAATAATAACTACTGACGGTGCTATTGTTAGGGGATTCGAAAGCGTCAAGCCGGTCGTAGAGCCGGGGGTAAACTGAAACGCCACGGGAGCAAGACACCCAATATTCGAATAGTTGACACCGCGATTAATAATATTATAAACCGCCGTCATGAACAAATTGAGGGTGTTTAGAAATTCCGCAAACCATTTAGGAGCTTCTTTGTAGTCCTCATATTTAACCCGTTGGATGGACGGCAGATTAGAATTGTTAATAAGTGCCATTATCTCCCCCGGGTTGAAGTAATGTCAAAAGTGCAGCTTACGCCGTTTAAAGCTAAAGCGGTAAAGGCCTGAGTTAACGACAAGTTAACGATGACCCAATGAGCATAGACGGTGTTACGAGTCGGCCAAGTCGGGATTAACTGCTCCGGTATCGTGCTAACTCCCCAATTAAAGGTTCCCCACGGCAGTGTGCCCCATCCGCCGAAAGAAATAGGGGTTAATTCCACCGTCTCAGCCTGCGGATAGAAGTCTGAGGACATTCTAACGGTGATTTCTTCAAAATCAGCATTGGCGAAATAAAACTGCCACGAGTCATACTTTTTAACATACTCTGCGAATCCGCCATGAAACGGTACAAATTGGATTTCGGTCGCAATAGAGCGGTAGTCAGTGGCAGATCCGGTTTGGAAGTCGGTAGCGTCCACAACGTTAACCTCACCTGTTAATAAGTCATTGCCGGTAACTTGGGTCGTATTCTGCGTAGGACCCACCGTCTGTTGAATGACATCTCCGATAATGACATTACTAGAATCGGATAAGGTTAAGATATTGTTTACATCGTCAACCGCCGTAATGTCAACGATATATGACTGATCGGCAAAATCAGCGTTCGTAAACGTCTTCCTTTCCTCAAAAATGTTTCCATCAGCATCAGCGATAAAGAGTCGATCAATAGAGGGATTGACAATCGCCGCAGTTGCGGCTTTCGTCCAAAGGGTCCACGTCTGGGTGATCCAGTTATAGGCATAGCTCTGAATTGCCTCGTTGTTATTATCTTGCGACGGAGTCCATAACAAAAACCGTCTATCGCTTTCATAGGCACAACCGAAGGAAACCGAAGAGAAGGTGGAAAGCGCTTCAATAATTAGTAATTCCCGCTCAATATTGCGGCTCATGATTTGATTGCCACCGCTGGAAACTGAGCAAACCCCCTGCGTTGAACAATAATAAATGCTATTGTTTAGCACTTGCGGAGTTGCAAGTCCTTTAATCTGGGCAGATGAATCAAATAACAGAGTTTGAAGCGTGGTAGGATCAGAGCCAGTTATTCGGAAGATCCCGCCGGACGTGAAGGCATAAACAGCGTCTTGTAACGCAATAACTCTAAAAATCGTGATATTAGTGTTCCCGGCTTGCAGTAAAAGTTCATAGGCCAATGGCACAGCTTCCGGCTGATTAACCTTAGATATGAGCATTCCATTCGGTCTAGCGTTGTTACTGCTACTATATGAGGTGCCAGAAGCGGGAATAGCCGGAGTCCAACATGTTTGCCTGGAGCTTGTAATAGAGAATGTCCCACCTTGCAAATCCTGGTTTGCAATTGTTATAGCGCCGGGGAGGATATTCTCACCTGTTATATAGTAGGCATAATAAACCGTAGAATTTGGGTCTTGGTTTATCATCGCCACTAAATTCCGGGCCGTGGCATCAATATTTTCAGCGATGGTTCCACCGGTCACTACTTCAAAGGTTCTGGTATTAACGTCATTTGCTGATCCCGCAGTAAAAATAGTCGTGCCGGGAGTTGGCGTAGTCGCAGTAAAGGAAATCGTATCTCCGACCTGAATCCCGTTAGGACTACCCACACTATCAAGCGTAATATCCGCTGTTTGTGTGGTTTGATAATTAGCGTAGAACGTCATACCCTGATAGGTGCAAATATCGAGACAGAGGGGCGGTGTATTGTTAGGAAAATTAGACGGCTGTCCGTCTGCCGTATAAATGAAGGCCCCTAAAAGAGAATCAGGAATATCATCGGTTAGCGACACTGACTTAGCTGTTAACTCGCCGCTTGTTAGCTGATGTTCAATAGCTAATTGGAAGTTGTTACCTGGAGGCACACTCAGGCTATTAGTATTTGCGGTTCTATAAACTTGGACGAAATAGGATGTGGATAGGCCAGTAGGGATAGTGATTGTAAGATCCACTTTCTGATCTGACCCGGCAGAATTGGAAACGAAAAGAAACTCACTAGGAGCACCTAGGATTAGATTATTGTTAGCGTCAATATAGCCAAACAGTACCTGATAGCCCACCTGACTAGAGTCTAAAACAGCGTTACCGGAACCAGACACAGCGCCTTGCAGGTCTAGAGCGCCTGGTACTCCAGCTAAAATCGGAGTGCCAGTTAAAGAGTCTAGTTTATAAACCCCATTATTGGTCGTAAAGTAAAAGTTCCCACTAGACTGAGTAGAATTGAGATAGGACCCATCTGGAGGAAAAAAGGTTCCAGTATATGTAACCCATGTGCCTAATCCATCAGAGTCATAGACAAGTTTACCGGTGTCTAAATACCATAAAAGCGTATCATCATATATAAATCCACGTATAGCGGATGATGCGAGGGTATCCCCATAAAATTCAAAACCTCTACGAGTCTCTGCAATACCAGGCCGGTCGCAGTTAACATTATCTGCGATAGTACAGGCTCCAGGCGGAACCTTACTGAGAAGGTTTTGCATTGTGTACAACCCCATAAAATCCAGGGTGACGGAAGGAAGCATTAAACAATTTCCTCAAGAATCATAACCCACGTCCCACCGACAGAGTTAACACTCACTGAAGTTGCGGCATCATCATTTCGAAGATAAACTGTATAAGTCGTCGATGAGGTCGTCGCGGGACTATCAATAAAGGTTAGATTACACGGAGCAGATATACTACCAGTACTTTCGCTTGTAATGGCTAATCCGGCGGCTCCCGCAAGATTTGTTGATCCTCGGGCTAGGGTAGCTAAGGCGCTAGCATTCGCGCCATTAGCCGTTCTTAAACTAACTAGAGAGGCTGTAATTTTAATTCGATGACTTGCAGACGTAGGTGTAATAGACGCGGTAATAACCGTTGCCCCAAACGTTGCGGAGGTTGTAGAGGTGCTAGTAGTTCCAGTTGCTTGAACCGGGGCTTGAAATCCAGTGAAAATTTGCCCAAATGCCGCTGCATCGGTTGACGTGGTCCCGTTGGCTAGTCCCGTAATCTTATTCGCTCCCATCGCTAAAGCACCGGTTAAAGAACCTGCCCCTAAAGACCAAGAAGCCTGTGCATAGGATATAGCATCTCCACTCGTTGAGGCGGCAGCTAATCCAGTAATTTTGTTAGACCCCATAGCGATAGTAGAGCCTGACATAGTGAGAGCGCCTGCGCCGCCACTAAAGGTATAAGAACCATTTATCGTCGCGCCATTAGCGTCACTAACTGCTGTGGTGGAAGTGGCATAATAAGAAAGATGAGTTGCAGTACCACTATTAACTGTACCAGAGCCGGTAGGAGAAACCCAGGATAGGACTCCTGACCCGTTGTTTTGCAGGAATGTAGAAGCGGCGCCTTGTGTTCCCGGAAGTGTTAATGTATGGGAAGTAATAGCCGCTGGAGGAGCAATTAAAATCGTATTTGTTCCGACGCCCGTCTGTTGAAAGTTAACGCCTGTTTTAACCGTTAAAGCGGAGAAAGGTCGAGACCCATCGCCTAGAGTGTAGGTATTACCAGTTAAAGGGAATAAACTACCATTAGCGATAGTATCTGTAGCAATCGATAGAAAGCTTCCAACACCGGGTGTGATAGACAAATTGCCTGAGGCTTTTAATCCCTGACCAACAGAACTAAGAGTAACGGTATTAAACGTCACATTTGAAGAAGTCCCAATATCTTGAGGTGTAGAGAGTGTTACCGCACCGGTCGAGGCAGATGCCGTGATTTGATTAGCTGTGCCGGTGATTGACGATACAAAATTACCAGACGCCGCACTCCAGCTTAATAATCCGGTTCCATCATTTTTCAAGAATGAATTGGCCGCGCCCTGTGCACTAGGGAGAGTTAACGGGAATGTGGTAGATGCTGCTGCGGGAACTGAAAGGGTGACAACACCTCCGCCTGTGGTATTAAAAGAAATACTCGGGTTTCCAGAAGGCGGGGTTAAAGACAACGTGCCCGTAAGAATCTCAGCCGCGAAGGTCGGGATGGATGTCGTATCGATACTCTGAGGTAATGATAAAGTGACTGCGCCGGTAGCAGCACTCGCAATAACCTGATGGGCGGTGCCAGTGATTGAAGTTACAAAACCGCTTCCGGTTTGCACAATCGAACCATTATATAAAAGCCGGTCTGAACTATCGACAGATAAAGCTAAATTTCCATTATCGTTGTTATTCCGCCAATCAATAGTATCTGCATGGGCGAGCCGTACACTACCGGCTGTGGCGGGAGTAGCTGTAGTAGAAGTATAATATTTAGCTAATAGACCGAAGTTAGCCCCAAAATTAACATCAGCGGTTAAAGTGAAGGCTCCGCCGGATTGCTGTAAGGTTCCGGTAGAAATAGCAACTAGATAGGAACTAAGATTGCCAGCGCCTTGCGCGTAACCCGTATCATTATATTGTGGAATTGAATAAGAAACTGCGTTAAAAACGACGGGAGTAGACATTTGTTACCTCTGAAACGGAAATCCGTAGGATCCCCAATAAGGCGGGGTGTTCCGATTAACAATCTTTTTAGGCGTACCGTCGATGCGCGGGCTTACAGTCCGGGCAAAATCAGCCGCCATATCTTGATAGCGTCTTTCTGCAACCTGTAAATTCTGAGTATCGCCCAACGCTTCTAACGTACGTATGATGCCGCGCTGTGTTAGGAGCGGGAACATATCGTATGGAACTTGCGGAACACAAGACATTTGGGATGGACACACCCAATCCCCAACGGCCATAGTATAGGCTCCGGTCTGAGAATTGGTAGGCAGGGAACTAAACGTCATCGTATTACCGCTGATAGCCGTGATAGTCTGGTCGTCTTGAAGACTCGTAAACTGCGGGCTATTAGGAATAATATCGAATGTCGTAGAGGTCGTCCAATCGGTCGGAAGATTAGACAGCGTAACCACTTTAGTCCCGGTGTTAATGGCAACAACCTGGCCGCAGTTAACGGTTGAGGTGAGGTTATTCGGACGCCGCTTAATCTTCATCCGAAGTTGATACTGCGTAGGAGTGCCCGCCGTATTCGGATAAAGGATAATCTGATCGTTTTGAAGGATGAATCCAAAGACGTAAAGCGGCAGATTCCCGCCTGCCGGATAGGTTAACTTTAGATATTCCGGCGACAACATGGACATATTTAACTCATTCCGGTTAGGGTCCACAAACACCACATCCCGCCACGTAGCGAAAGCCGCGCGTTTAGGAATGGTATAGTTATAGACGCCTTGTAATACAGGCTGATCGTAGTTAGTCACCCAAAACTCTTCTTGAGCCGCTAAAACTAACGGGACAATAGTAGTACGCATCTCTTGGTCGAGAAACGCAATAATGTCATCCGGTTCTAACGCATTTTGAGAGTTAGGACTTAATATACCGCGATAAACGCTTGCAACAAGAGCGGAGGTTCCCGCATCTACAGTGTAGTCTGGTGCCGCTGTCGCCATTTGGAACCTCTTATAAGCCTAGTTTACCTAATTCGTCATCCTCTTCCGGCACGTCTTCCACTTTAGGCAGATCCTTCGTTTGTTCGCCATTCATAGGCTTAACATGGATTGAATAGCCGCCCGCTTCCATCTTTATTCCATCAGTGTTGTTTTGCGGAGCGCCGCTGGAGTCTTCGTCAAACATTCCCGCAGCTTCAATGCCGTCAAGATCACCCATAAGCCGACTATAAGCGTTCTCATTTACTTCTCCGTCTGACATAGCTTTTTTCATTTTCATTGAAATCCTCTTTATTACTTACTTATTGCTTGAAACGGTGGACAGATGAGCCTGAGATCCGCCGGAGAAAGCCGTGTTCGTAACGTTCGTGGCATTTTCGCTGATCTGGAGACCGTTTCCGATGATACCAGGCACCACTGAAGTAATGGTAACAACACCCAGATTCGAGGTCGCCGTCACTTTACCCGACAGAGTAGAGATAGTATTGATCGCTAACGCCATAGACGCTGCCTGCGTCGCAACCGTACCGCTCACGTTCCATTCGCCCGCTGCCGGATCTGCACCACTAGCAACCGCTGTAAGAACAATATTCGCCACTGTGATTGTTTCTGCCGCCGTCGCCGCTCCGGTCGAAGTAATAGTCGCCGTCGCTTGAACCAACGTATCTGCATACACCGTAGAGGTGTTTTTCGCACCATCAGCAACCGCCGCGAAATAGCTAGACCAATTCCGATTAACTTCCCACACATCGCCAGCGCTTACACTCACCGTAGGCGAGAGAAGGTTGGCAACCTGCGCCGCGTTGTCATCCGTGCTAACTGTTAAACTGAAAAGACTCATTTGATATTTCTCCTAGATTTATTAGTCATAGCCTCAGTCCTGGGGATGTTTAGTCCCCAGAATGAGGCCACAACGCTTATTGATTGACAATCGCCGTGAAGAGAACAGCCTTCGCGGGGGAATTCAAGAACGCCGCCTGCAAGGTATAACAGCGAAGTTCATACGCCGTATAACCAGGAAGTTGCAGGAAGAATTCGCCAGGCATACCAGGAAGCGTGAACGTCAAGTCCGTCGCTCCGGTCCGCTGACAGCGCTTTAACGGCAACGCAAACGCATAACCCTGTTTCATGAAGATATGAGAAACGATCTCGATTTTCCCATTCGGTCCATAGAAACAAAGGCTTTCAGTACCATTTTCCAGTTCCGATTTCTTGTAGCTGGAGTCATACCGACGCGCACCGGCCTGCGACGTGATGAGGTTGGAATAGGTCGTGGGGTTAACAAACACCGTCACGTCTTCCATCAAACCGCGAGCCGTCGCGAGCGCAATACCAGATTGAACTTTACCGAAGTTTAACGCCGTGCTGCCCACGCTGTAGCTATTGCTCTGCCACAAGGCATAGGTGGAAGCATTGATGTTAAACAGATTTCCGGTGTTCGCCAAGATGTTATAAAAACCCTGCATTTCAGACCCATACGCGAGGTAGGGGAAAATCTGGAGCGCAGTACCATTGGCCGTATTAATGGCCGTAACATCCGTCGAGTTACCAGACATCGTAATGACACGCGTAGAAACGTTAACCGCCGTCACAACGAGAGGAGCGTTCGTATTAACAAGCGACGCGCCGTTATACATATCGACATTGATATTTTCCATGCCCGACCAAATGCCCGCAGACCATTCCGCGAGATCAATCGTAACCGTGGCCGTGGTCGAGGTGCCGGTGTGAACCGTACTTTCGCCAAGAGTACCATGAGCGCTAGAGCCCCACAGCAATTCAATTTCGATGAATTTCGACATAGACTGCGTGAGCGCATCAACGATTAACTCAGTCGCTTCAACAAATGCGCGAGCACCGCCGGACGCCGCTTTAGCCGCCACATCGTAGGTGATACGATCAGCCAAGGTCATTCCAGCGCCTTGAATCTGGGCATCGCCCATCGTGCTAGCAACCGGGTTATTAAGCGCAACCGCACCAACACCGAACGTCATGCCGGTAGGAAGAGCCAAGAGCACCGGCTGATGCAACAGCCGACCTTCCCGCTTGTCATTCTCAACAAACTTAATGCGCTTCTGGAGGACGGAAGATTCCGGCACCAGATTAACGATCTTATCTTCATATACATCTTTAAACAAGCCCGTGAGGGTTGTCTGTGTTTCGAAAGCTGAACTCATTTTAAATCTCCTGTGATTTGATTTACCTGCACTTATATTTAAGTGAGGGTGTTTCTAATCAGAGGTCCAAATAGAGGCTAGGTCTTACACTGGAGATAGCGTTTTTATGGCGTCTGTAGTGTATGGGTCTAGGTCGTTTAAACTTCTGGTACATCTACATACCGGAAAACTGTTGGTATGTTTACATCTTAAAATCTTTGGGGGAGGCGGGGCGCTGTGTCAGGTCAGCCTTATTAAAACCGCCTTAGTCCGCATCTCAGCCTTATCATGGCCGACTCTACTTTAAGCTACTCCCCAAAGTATTGCGCTGATTGGAGTTGAACCAATTTAGACCAGGGATATGAACCCCGTAGGTTTACCGAAACCTCACAGCGCGAAAGCTTTATCCTTGTTTTTTTAAATCAGCTAAATAATCGCGGAATTGATCGGGAGTCATTGTCTTACGTTCGCCCTTGTTTCCGGTGGGTTTAAACGCATCGGGCCCGGTCTTTTTCTTTTCCGCTTCTTTTACTTGTTTCAAAAAATATTTCCGAACCTTTTCAGCATTATCTTTACCAAGCTGTTCCACTAACTGATCTTCATCAAGACCATCTAGAAAGGCTTTCCGGTATTCGAGAAGTTCCGCTTTAGCTTTCGCCATAGCTTCTTTCGGAGTAACGGTTTGACCTTTCACAAAGCCTAATTGCATAATCTGGGCAACCCGCTTTGCAAGCTGTGGCGCAATCTTAGACTCCATAGGCACACCGGCTTCCTGCATCGCCTCTGCAATACGGCTCTTAATCTCGTTTAAAGCCCGTTGTACTTTAATTTCATTTTCTTCACTGAGGCGCTTTTCTTCTTGCGCTTTAGCTTGTGATTCGTACTCTTGATTTTTACGCTTATATTCAGCAAGTTCCCGCTCTTGCGGTGTCATCTGCTCTTGAGCAATAACGTTGTTATAATACCATTGTCCAATCGTTTCTTTTATCTCATCAGAAACTTTTGTCGAGTTTAAAATCTTAGAAAGAACATCTTTAGGTGCTCCAAACTTTTCGTTATAAATTACCTTGCCCGGATCATCTTGTAGAGCTTTAAGAAACGCTGAAGTTTCCTGCTGCAATCGGCTCAACTGCGATACTTTCGGCTCAAATGCTAGCCCTTTCTGCACATAAGAGCGAGCCTGTTCGGGAGAGAGATAAACTTCTTTCCCATCCACTACATATTTTTCTTTTCCAGCATTAGGATCTACCGGAGCAGCGGCAGCATCAACGGGTTTAGTCGGATCAACTTTAGCCGGAGCGCTGTTTCCAGCGGCTTTATTAGTAATATTTTGAGCTATGTTCGCAGCGGTGTTTTCAGCCATTTGATTAATCTTCCTTTGGTCGGTCGTCGCTATATGGAGCGATAGAGCCATTATTTTTAATCACTGCTACTTTGAAATTCTTACTTAAATACTTTAAATACTTCTCTTTTGTCATCGGCGTCTTAGTGAGATTTTTAACCTTACCCAGTCGCGCCATTTCCTTCAATATCTGTACTCGCTTTATTTCTGTATCTGCCTTCAATTCTTGGCAGAGTTCAAAGAACAACGCCGCGTTTTCCGCTGTGAGTGTCCAAGCTAGCATTAAACCACCGCCACTTCCTTCCATGAGGCACCATTGTAGAAGTTGAGCGCGTTGGTTGTGCTGTTATAAATTGTAGTGCCTGGTCCGGGGGACACAATGGCATCGCGCTCGGTCGTTGTCATGGGCTGAGGGATAAATCCGCCTTTAGCAGGAAGAGTGATAGCATCTCCGCCGTCCGTTTGTAAGATAATACCCCCTGTGCCATAATCCGCGATAACAGTAGAGCCGCCGATAGTCGTAGTCCACGTGGCTTGTTCAACATCACTACCATCTCTAAAATCAAGAGCCACTACATTAGTGTCTGTCGTTGATAAAATCAACCCGCCAAAATTAGGACTAATTTCAATAGAAGCTGGATCAGAATCATTAGAAACTGTCAGAGAGGTGGCTGATAAATCCCCTCCAATATTTGGGACTGCCGTCCACGTAATACCTAATGCAAATTCAAGCTGTTGCTCGTCTAAATTAAATCTAACATTCTGTGCGGATGAATCGGAAGCGGCCATAAAGTCTCCTTACACTAATTCTGTAACGTTAATAGTTTGATTTTTACCGAACACATCAATCTGTCCAGTATAGCCCGTAATAGTCACGGTGCTGTTGGTACTCGTAATTGAATAGGTAAAGCTTGTCGCGGAAGCTGTCGCTCCAAATTTAACAAATAAGGGTTGCGCTGGAATATAAAGAATGGCCGATTTACGACTAGCGTTTGCCGCTAAAACTGTGGTATTCGTATTTAGCGGAACCACAACCTGTGCAATCGTAGCGGTCGAAGATTGCGCCGTGATGACATTAACAGTATTCGTAACCGCGACATTCTGCGTAGCCGGGAAATTCCCGACATTCACCGTACCACTGACGGGTTGCGTAACTGGAAAGTTAGAAACGCTGACACTTCCACTAACCGGCTGAGTGGCCGGGAAGTTTACGACATTTACATCTGGGGTATTAACTACATTTACATCTGTGGATGATATAGGCATAGATCCTCCGTTAGAAAGGGGCCACCCGGCAAAACAAATTCACCAATGTGGTGATATTGATGACCCCCGATGTGGGGGTAAACAATAACTTGTAATACTGCGTCGTTACAGGACTAATCGCCCACAATACAGTCCCGCTTCCTGAGATGGTAACCGTGTCGCCCGAAACATCGAAATAAGTAACGCCGTCACAACTTTGCTGAAGCTTATAAACGCCTGACGCGGATGTGGGAGTAAAGGTTTGGTTACCCGTTCCAGCATCACTAAGAGTAAGGGGAGTACCCGCTTGTGCATTCGCCAAGGAACTAGCCAGGGAGAACGTATTAGCCGTAAGACGAATAACATAGTAATTCGTTAAAACGACTAACGGAGTCGGTAGCGTATTCGACGTTGTCATCTGACCCACAACGCCGGTTACAAGACCGTGATCATTTTTAGTAAACACATTGCCCGAAATAGACGCACTAGGCACAACCGCAGCGGATTGCGAGGTAACGCTATAGGTGGACTGAAAGCTAACATCAGTTCCTAGCGCCACATTATAAACCGCTGAGGTACTGCCGGTTTGATTCGTAACAGCGACTAGAGTAGAATTATCGATAAGCGTAGACTGTGACATTTTTAAATGGCTCCTGGTTGTCCCGCATTCGCGGGGCGTTGGCCGGGTTGTGTAGGACCCCCGGGTTGTTTATTCTGTTGGACTGCTGGTGCCGGTCTTCCTGCCGGTCCTGCACCTGGAGCGCCTTGCGGCGGGGGTTGTGAACCAGGCGGGGGCGGTTGAATCTGTAAAGCGCTAGGCATCCCTGGAGGAAGCGACGGATCTCCAATGATCCCGGCTAGAATCGGGTTAATCGTTGTTAACATATTAATATGGGCCATGATGTGATTTAACGTCGCGACCGTGGCTGGATCATTAGGATTCATACGCGCTTCTACCGTATCAATATTAGCCGTATGTTCCAGAATATGCATAACATGGTTATCAGTAATGGCAGGGATTAACTGCGTTCCTTTCAGAAGCGCTTCATTCTCCGCTTTAACTAATACAAGTTGCGTCTCTTGGCGATGGTAAAGCTGCGGCAGATCGCCATCCGTATAAACGCCAATATATTGCTGCGGATCTTTAATTAAACCGCTCTGCATCAACACATCCGCAAGCTGCATCTTGCCTGCCGGGGTTTGAAGCATCGGGTTAGTGGTTTGGACAGTAATGCCGCTAATCTCTTTAAGTTGATCCTGACCCCAAGTTTTAGCAACATTCAAATTATTTGCACCTACAATCTGCGTGACTCTCTCTACTTTCATCTTACTCTTCAAGATATGAAGCGTAGCTGTTGCAACCTTCTGGCACAGATTTGCATAACTACGTTGCAACGGTGCCTGGAAGATAACGGAGTTGGTAGTGATAAGAGCCGCATACTGACCCGAAGTAATCGATTGATCCGGTACGCCTCGGTCTAGAGCCGATACACCAGCAAGAACTTCCATGTTCTGAATTAGTTTATCAATTAGCTGGTATGTTTCAGGTGCGCTGTGAAGTAAATTCAGCGCTTCGGGTTTCGCATTCGGCCCCATCTTTGGGTCCCATTCGATAAACGACATTCCCGTCGCAAGATTCTGGTAGTGTAAATTGGAGCCCTTAGGGGCCATAACGCATTGGGTCGCAAAATTAATATTGTTTGTAGTAACGGCGCTAACCAATTCATTTAATTCCTGTTGTAGGGGAATAAGATCAAAGGCAACCGTATAGCCGAATGGACTTCCGGCCATGGTAGACGGCACATTGTCAAAGATCGGTATAAAGGGCACGCCTTGGTCGTTTACATATCCTGCGGTGATGAGGTCAGTATCTTCCAGAACCGTTGTAGGATCAGCAAACATAAGAAACCGCCCAGTAGGAACGGCGGGAGTAGCTTCATGAAAGGCATAAAACACCGGGATAGTCTCGTTATCATGATGAATAAGAGTAACTAACTTCGTTCCATAAAGAGCCTCTGTATCACTCATATTAACGATATTAGACGCCATAGCCGGATACTCAGCCGCGATATCGTATTTATTCACCCAACGCCGCCATATTTTCCATTGGACCATACTCCGATCTTGATGTGTGGTGTTGATAATCACATCTAGCGGAGTGGCGTTGTAATACTCGATATCCCCGTCCCGCACACCGGGCATATACATCGGCCCTTTATTCTTATTCCAAAGGGTGATAATAGAGCTTTCACCAAACACACCGGAATCTTCTACAGATTGGTCAAGCTTCCTTCCTAGGGAATATTCCGTGCTTTCAGTAATATGCTGCATCAAACCATCGGCCAATTCCCGGTTTTGGGCCGCTTTAGCGTCGCTATTCGTCACTAAGGCTTTATATGCAATCTTGTTTTCCGTCACCTTGGACTTAATGTGCATTAGTATGTTGCGTTCATGGTTCCAGAAAGACCGGGTTAACTCTCCCATCTCTCCAGACTTATACATGGACGCGCGATAGATCCAGCCTGAATAGAAGTTGGTAAATGAATTGCGATATAGGGATAAACGACCCGTACGCCTCATTTCATTGTAATACTCTTCTATTCGATCCCAAAGATCGTTAACGCACTCATTAGTCGGTTTAGTCCAGTAATACTCACTGGAGTCTTCCGGCATCGGTCCCTTGGTAACGTCCGTTCGGTCCATTCCTGCCATTTACGACTCCTTGACTACCAGTTAACGGTTAGTGTGGTGGAAGAGATCGAAGTCGTGTAGCCTGCCAAGTGAAGCTGTTCCAGAAGCGTCTGCAAATCCGCTGAGGTTATACCGGAGATTGAAGCAGTACATGTATAAGCAGATGAATCGCAAGCCGCGACAATTGCTCTACTAACTACACAGAAAAACGTCGTTTGTGCCGTGCCGCCGGTCGTGGATGCGTCATAAGCCGCTCTCGCGGAGGGAATAACTGATTCAGAAACCTGTGCCATTTTATTTAATTCTCCTATTCTTTTTGAAAGCATCCTGCATAGCTTGAGCCGCTGTGGACAGATTGCCTTTTTTGTTAAAATCTAAGTCGATGACGCGCATACCATCGTAACCAAAGTCTTTAGGGATGGGGTTATCGTTTGGAACCAGGCCGCGAGTTAAATACACCAACGCCATTAAATGATCGAAGTGGTGATTATAGGGGTCTTTATCTAAAGCTACCCGTTGTTTATCCCATACCGCTGAAGACAGGTTACTGAGAACCATCGGACATTCTGGCACGACTTCCACCTTCTCAGTCCCTACCAAAATCCTAAATTGGTTCAACATCGCTTCTAAACTCTTTTCTTTATAAACCGGGGTACAGTTCATCCCGGGGTGACCATTTAACTCATTAATCAGAATGGGATCGGCGGAGTCTGAAATAGTCCGGTAAATAGAGGCGTCTTCGCCCCACAGCTTTAGCCGCATTAGGTTAATAGCTTCCGCAATCTTATCGCTTCTAACCTGTGTGCCGGAGAAGGTTAGTTCGCCTTCTACAACTAGCTTCGCTCTGCGGAAGTCCCATGTGGCGAAAACAAGCGCCGTGAAGTCCTTGCTTCCCCAGTCTATACCGATGTAATGATGGTAAAATTGATAGAAGATATCTTTCTTATAGCTCTTACAAAATTCTGGTTTCCACTCCTGCACCGCAACCCTAGTTGAATCAATAATCCAGCGGCACATATACTCTCTGAGCCAAACATCGTCCCGGCCCGTCTCTTTCTTCCATTCCGCAATACGCTCCGCGGGAAACTCTTTTGGATCATAGATAGCCGCCTGCTCTATGGAACATTCAAATAGCCAGCCTTCTACAGCCGCCATTTGATAGTACATATAGAGATCATGGCTATAACTGTCTGCCGGAGTACTGCTAATAATCAAATAGCCATTAGAACTAAACAGCGCCGGAAAGATAACCGAATCAATTAGGTCTTTGAGGTCGTCAACGTCCCGGCCTTCGTCCACTCCGGCCCCATCAAGATCCAAACCACGGCGGATACGGTGTTGCTGATTATTAGACCCTCGAAAGAGAATAGTGGAACCGTTAAGAAAAGTAAACATAAACCGCTGTTTATCAAACTTAGGCCGCTTCTCTTCAGG
>Ga0070685_10000866_pt1 | contig 16433 bp, 12 predicted proteins | sample KBSS13LmetaG_FD_65651 | JGI IMG/M metagenome (GOLD analysis project Ga0070685, IMG submission 65651) | Switchgrass rhizosphere microbial communities from Kellogg Biological Station, Michigan, USA - KBS S1-3L metaG | ecosystem: Host-associated > Plants > Roots > Rhizosphere ...
CGCCGAGCACCACGTCGCCGTACATCTGCACGAAGCGCCGGTAGCTGTCCCAGGCGAAGCGCTCGTTCTCCGTCGCCCTGGTCAGCGCGGCCACGGTGTCGTCGTTCAGGCCGAGGTTCAGGATGGTGTCCATCATCCCCGGCATGCTGAACCTGGCCCCCGAGCGGACCGAGACCAGGAGCGGCTGTTCGCCGCCGCCGAAGCTCTTCCCCGTCGCCTCCTCCAGCCGCGCCAGCGAGGCGGCGACGGCGTCGCGCAGCCCCGGCGGCTCGGCGGAGCCCCGCAGGTAGAGGCGGCAGACCTCGGTGGTGATGGTGAAGCCGGGGGGAACGGGAACGCCGATGCGCGCCATCTCGGCCAGGCCGGCGCCCTTGCCGCCCAGCAGGTCCTTCATCCTCCCGTCGCCCTCGGTCTGGCCGGCACCGAAGAAGTAGACGTACTGGTCGGGCATGATGGTGTTTTTCGGTGGATGGGTCACCGTGCAGCGGGGAGCGGGCGAGCGCCCGTTTCGCCTGCGTCGAAGGCAAGAATGCTGCCGCCGGTGACCCTCACCCTGGCGCTGCGCGCCGGTCCCTCTCCCGAAACGGCCCGGGAGAGGGACGGGGGCTCGCTTCGCTCGCAGCTGTCGCGGTGATCAGGAGAACGCGGCGAGTCGGGGTGGGCTCGCGGGCGGAGGAGGTCGGATTCCTCTATCGCGAAGCGGATGCGCAAGCTGCTCGTCTGTGTCGCTACCCTCCTCCTCGCAACCGCCCGTGATCGCGGGGCGGACCGCCCCTCCCCGGCGGACGGGGGGAAGGTCGTGGAGAGCGACACGGCCGCGGCCGCGGTCGAGCTCGTGTCCGACCACGCCTCCTCATCAGCGCTCTTGATACGAAAACAGCGGCTCTCACAGAGGCCACAGAGGTCACGAAGAAGGCTCGAAGCGCCTCCGTGACCCCTGTGCCGCCGTGAGAGCCTTCTTTTTCAGAACCTGCCGCCCACGCCTACACCACCGGCACCACCTTGCCGTCGAAGATGCGGATCGTGGTGCCGTCGAACTTGGTGAGCTCGAAGAAGGCGTCGTCCTCGTTGAAGCCGAGCGACATCTCCTGCAGCAGCCCGATGGCGACGGCCTCGCCCAGCAGCAGCGACTCGGTGTAGTCGCTGCGCCAGTGCACGCCCGCCCCGTTGCGGAAGATGGCGATGTTGCCGGCCAGCTTGTTGAGCTCGCCGCCCACGGTCATCTGCGTGGCGTCGGCCCCCGTGTACGCCACCAGCGAGGTGCCGGTCGCGTCGGCCTGTAGGGGGTTCTCGATCGGCGTGCTCTCGTCGAAGAAGGCCTTCAGCATCGTGGCCAGCGCGCCGGAGCCGGTGGCGTGCCCCGCGCCGTACGCCGGGTGCGTGGGCGCGCCCTCGGGGTAGGCCTGCGGCAGCAGGTACGAGTTGGGGAACTTCTCTCCCCCGTTGCCGAAGTACGGCGCCAGCCCGCCGCTGGTGAGCGAGGTGGTGATGCTGGCGTGCAGCGGGTAGGTGCGCGCGCCGGTGACGTGGTTGTGCACCCGGCCGCCGTACTCCTCCGGGCGCAGCCGGCGGTGCACCCCCCACTTCTGCCACCACACCGCCCGCAGCGCGCGCCCCAGCACGTCGCCGAGCACCTGCAGCAGGTGGATGGGGCCGAAGGTGGCGAAGCCCACCTGCGTCTTGCTGTCCATCGCCGTGCCGGGCGGGTCGTAGGGGTTGCCCTGGTCCTTGGGAAACTCTCCGTCGATCTGCGGCCGACCGGTGGCTGCCGCCGCGGTGAGCTGGTTCCCCGCCGGCTCGCTCATCAGGATCCAGGCGGCGTTGTAGAACGCGTCGATCACCTGGTCGAAGTGCACGAAGGTGGCGCCGGCGCGCAGGTTGTAGATGAAGCGGTAGGTGGTGTCGAAGGTGTCCAGCCCGCGCTTGTCGACCCCGTTCTGCACGTCGAGCCAGGTGGAGAACACCGTCAGGTAGTCGATGTTGGCCGCCGCGGAGACCAGCCGCTGGTTGATCGAGCGTGCCCCGTACGAGACGTATCCGTCGGCGGCGTCGCGCCCCAGCCCCGCGGGCTTGCGCGGGTCGACGTTGCCCTTGAGCAGGTACTGCGACACGTACGGCCCCACCTGCCCGCCGGGGAAGATGCCGCGGAAGACGTTCTGCGCGGTCACCGGCGTGGTGCCGCCGAACTGCGGGAACTCGGCGTTCAGCGAGTTGACGGCCGCCGTGATGATGGCGTCGCCAGAGTAGCTGATGAACGGCACGTCGCGCGCGACCGCCATCCAGTACAGCTCGCCCGCCTCGTGCGCCGCCACCTCGCTGTCGAAGCGCGGAGCCGGGGGCTGGGTGATCTCCTGCGCGTCGGGGCCCTCGATGTCGAACGCCAGCCCCGACTGCGGATTGGTGAGCTTGAGCGCCGTGGACGAGGCGAGCTGGATCTCCTCGAGGTCCTGCGGCGCTTCGCTCTGCAGCGCGCGCAGCAGTGTGCCGTAGGAGATCGGGTCGGGGTCGCCCAGCGAGTCGTGCTTCAGGCTCTTGGAGTAGTTCCCGATGAACGGCCGCCCCGGGTAGTTGACCTCGTCGTTGTTGTTGGCGTGCTCGTCGTGGCGTCGCTGCGCCGCCACCTCCGCCGCCTGCACGCGTACGTCGCGTGCCGAAAGCCGCCGCTCCTCTACGCGACGGGCTTTGCTGCGCTCGGGGGTGTTCAGGTTGTCAAAGATCGCCATCCCGGGTGACGGCGTCGACTGGAAGACATGAGACCCGAACAGGACGTACACCGAGGAAAGGTCGAACGGATCGGTGGCGCTGGCCAGCGTGGTCCATGCGTCACCATCGGAAGAGGTTTCGTAGTACGCCATTCCGTTGGCTTCTCGCAGTCGCAGCCAGCGGTGCACGGCCGGATCGTACGTAGCCAGCGTAGTGCTGGTGCCCACGTTGTTCACGATCGGGTTGGCCAGCAGCTTTCCGTTGTACAGCGCGAGTTTCAGGTACGAGCCACCTCCGTCGGCCGCTATCAGATACGTCTCGACCTCGGGGCTGGGGACGGGAGCCCGCACCAGCTCGATGCGTATTTCGGAATTGGTCAGGTCGTAGGCGTTCTGGGACGACATCTCGCCGTATGCCAGTCCGGGATATCCGCTGGGCAGGGGGATCTCGATGCGGCCGTTCACCTCGCGGCAGAGCGCCGCGGGCTTCCACCTCCCGGGGTCGATCGCGTTGTCGTTGAAGTTGTCGACCAGGGTGTGTGCTTTTGCCATGGTTCAGGCTCCTGCCAGGGTTTCCGCCGGTCCCGCCGCGGATGTGCGGCGAGGCTCCGCAGCCGGTCGCTCTGCCGGCGTGGCTTGACTGGCCATTTCTCTCGCCGTTCTCGTCATCCATCCGAACACGAAAAGCCCCCGCCCGGCGCTGTGCCGGCGGGGGCCTCTCGGGTCCCGGATCTCTCGAATGTCCTTTGTCCTGCCTGTGGCGGCGCGGAGACGGGTCTCCGCGCCGGTCTTGCTTCCGTTCCTCCGGTCTCAGACGATGACCGGCACTACCTTGCCGTCGAAGATGCGGATTCTGACTCCGTCAGAGCGTGTGGGTTCGGAGTAGGCGTTGTCCTCGTTGAAGCCCAGGCTCATCTCCTGGAGGAGGCCGATGGCTGGGGAAGCCCTGGTTCAGCCCTTGTGTCCGAGGTCGTCCCGCCACGCACGGCGGACCTCGGCATTGAGAATAACCAGATCCGCCGCCCATGTCAATAGTGTCGGATAAAGAATCTACAAAGCGTGAATCTCGTATCACGCAGAGACGCCGAGAGGCTTCGTGCGTCTCTCGGCGTCTCTGCGTGAGTAAAATCCGTTGCTACTCCTCGGCCATGAACGGGTACTCGAAGTCGCGCGCCGGAGCGAAGGTTTCCTTGATGGCGCGCGGGCTGATCCAGCGCATCAGGTTCAGGATCGACCCGGCCTTGTCGTTCGTGCCGCTCGCCCGCCCGCCGCCGAAGGGCTGCTGGCCGACCACCGCGCCCGTGGGCTTGTCGTTGATGTAGTAGTTGCCCGCCGCGAAGCGCAGCGCCCTGTCCGCCTCCACCAGCGCCGCGCGGTCGTTGGCGAACACCGCGCCGGTGAGCGCGTAGGGCGTGGTGCGGTCCACGATCTTCAGCGTCTCGGCCCACTTCGCGTCGGGGTAGACGTGGAGCGCGACGACGGGGCCGAACACCTCCTCGCACATCAGCCGGTAGGCGCTGTCGGTCACCTGCACCAGCGTGGGCTCGATGAAGTAGCCCTTGGCGTCGTCGAAGCCGCCGCCGGCGATGATCTCGACGTTCTCGGCTTCCTTCGCGTGCTTGATGTAGCCGCTGATCTTGTCGAAGGCCCTCCGGTCGATCACCGCGCCCATGAAGTTGCGGAAGTCCGTGGGGTCGCCCACGCGGATCTTCCCCATCTGCTCCAGCGTGTGCTCGCGCACCTCGGGCCAGATCGACTCGGGGACGTAGATGCGGCTCGCCGCGCTGCACTTCTGCCCCTGGAACTCGTAGCCGCCGCGCACGATGGCCGTGGCGAGCGCCCGCGGGTCGGCGCTGGCGTGGCCCAGGATGAAGTCCTTCCCCCCCGTTTCGCCCACCAGCCGCGGATAGCTCTTGTAGCGGTCGATGCGGTCGCCCACGGTCTTCCAGATGTTCTGGAACACCGCCGTGGAGCCGGTGAAGTGCACGCCGGCCAGGTGCGGGTCGTTCAGCAGCACCCCCGAGGTGGCCACGGGGTCGCCGGGAACGAAGTTGATCACCCCCGGCGGGAGCCCCGCCTCCATCAGCAGCCGCATGATGTACCAGCCGCTGTAGACGGTGCTCGCGGCGGGCTTCCACACCGACACGTTCCCCATCATCGCCGGGGCGGTGGGGAGGTTGCCGGCGATGGAGGTGAAGTTGAAGGGGGTGACGGCGTAGACGAAGCCCTCCAGCGGGCGGTGGTCCAGCCGGTTCCACATCCCCGGGCCGCTGAGCGGCTGCTCGGAGTAGAGCTGCTGCGCGAACGCCGCGTTGAAGCGGTAGAAGTCGATCAGCTCGCAGGCCGCGTCGATCTCGGCCTGGTGCGAGGTCTTGCTCTGGCCGAGCATGGTGGCCGCGTTCAGCACCGGCCGCCACGACGTCGCCAGCAGGTCGGCGGCGCGCAGGAAGACGGCCAGCCGATCCTCCCACGGCCAGGCGGCCCACTCGCGCTGCGCCTCGAGCGCGGCCTTCACGGCCTGGCGCACCTCGGCCTCGCCCGCCTTGTGGTAGCGGGCGAGCACGTGCCCGTGGTCGTGCGGCATCACCTGCACGTCGGTGTCGCCGGTGCGCACCTCGCGCCCGCCGATCACCAGCGGGATCTCGATCTCCTCCGACGACATCACCGAGAGCGCCGCCTTGAGCTCGGCGCGCTCGGGGCTGCCGGGCGCGTACCCCAGCACCGGTTCGTTGCGGGGCAGCGGAACCTGCGGAATGCTATTCATCTACGCCTCTCCTGATCGGCTGAAGGAAGGGCGCACAAGCTACCGAGACCGTCAACCCTTCGCCACCCGCCGCGGCCGCTCCTCTCCCGGCGCTTCGAAAAGCCTTGACTGCGTGCGGCACAGGTCCGTTTGTAGGAGAGATTGGAAGGGTTCGATACTGCCTTGCGCTTCGATGTTTTCCCCCGTTCACAATGCGACGATGGAGCCCAGGTCATGAATCTGGCGACCCCGATGTTCACCTTCACCACCCTCCGCAGCCCCCGTCCCGAGCCCGCTGGACCCTCCGCCCTCGACATCGAGCCCTCGACCGCGCTCGCCCGCTCGGTGGTCGAGGTCATCGAGAGCGACCGCAGGCAGCCCGAGAAGATCGAGGCGATCAACGCGCAGCTGGAGGCATTCATCCAGAGCCCCCGCTTCCTGCGGAACCCGGCCGACGTCGCCGCGGCGGTGCAGGGCGCTGAGCCGGCGGCGCGGAGCGCGGAATCCGCGGAGTGCTCGGACGCCTCGCGGCTGCTTTACGAAACGCTGTACGACAACGTCCTCGTGCGGACGCTCGCGAAGGCCAACAAGCATCCGGTCTTCGGGCTGGTCACCCGGGAGCTCAGGAAGCTCCACCAGCGCCTGAACGCGGGCCGGGTCGATCGCGGGGAGGCCGACAGGCTCCGCATCGTGCTCCCCGAGGGGCTGGTGCTCTCCTTCTCCCCGCCGCAGGCGGCCGCCGCTCCGGCCGAGACCGCGCCGGAGGCGGCGCGGACCGCCCTCGCCGGGCAGCTGCGGGAGCTGACGGAGCAGAAGCGTCGGCTGGAACAGTCGATCGCAGAGTACGAGTCGCAGATCGCCGCGCAGCGCGAGCAGGCCGCGCTGCGCGCCTCCGAGCTCGGCGACGCCGCGGCGGCCGCTGCCGCGAGAAGGGCGGAGATGGCACCCGCGGCGGAGGCGCGGGCGGCGAGGCCCCCGGTGGACGCGCAGGCGGCAGATGCGCAGGCGGCGGCGCGGCCCCCGGCGGCGGCGTGGGTGCCGTCCGTGCCGATGCAGGCCGAGCGGAACCCCGCGCTGGAACAGCTGGTGGCGACCACGGGGAGCCTGCAGGCATCCGCGGCCGAGCTGGACGTGCGGCTGAAGGCGCTGAACCGCGAGTACATCCTCTCGGCGCCGCGGGTGCGGTACGCACGCGTGGGCGACCGCTGGGTGGAGCTCGGGTCCGCCCTCCCCCTTCCGCCCAGGGTCGAGGGCGACTCGATCCTGGTCTGGGCCCACGGCTGCTACCTGAAGTTTCCCTTCCAGGTGGCCGACCTGCGGGTGGTCAAGCAGCAGGTCGTGGGTTACCTGCCGGGGCGGATCTCGCACATCCACAACACGCAGCAGGGCGAGCTGCACGAGAAGACCACGTTCAGGAAGACGACGACCGACCTGTTCCAGTCCGTGCTGACGGAGGAGGAGACCTTCCGGGAGAAGGACACCACGACCGACAACGAGCAACGGATGGCCCAGGCGGCTTCGGAGGTGCGGGCGGAGGAGAGCTCGATCAACCTCGGCACCAGCGTCTCCGGGACCTACGGGGTGGTCACCGCCTCCCTCGATGCGGGCTACAGCAACAGCCAGTCGTCGCAGAGCGCGAACAGCTCCGCGCTGTCGTACGCGAAACGGATCGTGGAACGGGTCGTGGAGCGCGCCACCGCCAGGGTGCGGAGAGAACAGAACATGCGGAGAGTGGAAGAGTTCGGGGAGAGGGTGAAGCACGTCATCGACAACCGGAACTCCGCGTCCCAGTCGCTCGTCTACCGCTACCTGGACATGCTGGTCCATGCCGTCGTGGAGAACCTCGGCATGCACCTGTCCTTCCAGTTCACCGTGAAGTGCCCCTCCCAGTACTACCTGAACCACACGATGCAGTCCGGGCCGGGGCTGAGCCTGCCGGCCGATCCCCGGCGCACGGAGACGCCCGGCGGCCCGCGCGTCTTCAACGTCGATGACGTCACCCGCGACAACTACCTCGCGCTCGCCGAATACTACGGTGCGAAGCTGGAGCAGCCGCCGGAGAAGAAGATCCTCGTGAGCTACGTCAACGCGGGTAAGTCGGGGGAGGTTTCCGAAAAGTACCTGAATCCCATCCCGGACGGTTACCGCGCGGTCTACGCGCACATAGAACAGACGTTCGTCGGGCAGGCCAACGACAAGGGCAAGATATTCGGGTTCCTCAGCGTGCTGGTAGGAAGGAACAACACCAACATCTGGATCATTCCAGGTGTGAGCTCCGCCGAAACCAGATTCGACGGCAGGGCTTTGAGCAACGAGACCAAGTTCCTGCCCATCTCGGTCGTCTCGCCCTACGGGGGCGGCTTCGCGCTGAACGTGGAGATCGAGTGCGAGCTCACGGCCGAGGGGGAGCGGGCGTGGCAGATCAAGTGCTACAACGCCATCCTGGAGGCCTACGACAAGCTGAAGGCCGAGGCGGAGAGCCAGATGGCCGGCTACGATCCGAACGTGCCGCCCATCAATCCCGCCCGGAAGGAGGCGCTGATCCGGACCGAGCTCAAGAAGGGCGTGCTCAGCCGGATGTACCGCTGCAACCCGTTCTGGATCACCGACAGCTACGAGGTGGGAAAGGTCTACGACCCGGACTGCTGCAAGGACACCCTCAACGGGGAGACGGTGCTCTTCCTGGAAAGCGTGTGCGACTGGGCCAACATGACCTACGAGCTCCACCCCTACCTGTACGCGGACCGGGACAACTGGGCCGCGCTCCTGAAGCTCACCGACGACGACCCGCACTTCGAGGCGTTCCTGCAGGCGTCGTACGCCACGGTGCGCGTCCCCATCTTCCGCGACCCGCAGAAGGAGACCGCGGCGGTCAACTTCATCCTCAACAACTCCATCGCCAACTACGACGTGGTGCCGGCGAGCATGAAGGCGCTGCTCGACGAGCTGGACAGCGGCGAGCCGGCCAAGTTCACCACCGGGCTGAACGGCGAGCAGCTGACCGTGCCCACCTCGGTGGTCGACCTGGGGATCTTCCCGGTCCCGACGGACCTCGTGATCCTCGAATGCGGCGTCGAGAAGGGCGTGAAGCCGATCGGCTTCCCCCAGAAGGCCGTGGAGGGCACCGACGTGTCGATCCCCATGCAGTACTCTCCCGCCATCATCGCCGACCGCTGCGACCCCGTGAACGCCGGCCCAGCCAACCCCGCCGGCCCCGGCGATCCATCCGACCCCGGCGATTCGTCCAACCCCAGCGATCCGTCTGGTCCCGGTGATCCGTCCGGCTCAGGCGCTCCGGCGGACCCCGTCGGCCCGGCCGGGGAAGAACCCCTCGAGGAAGAGTCGGGGTTCTGAGCCCCGGGCCCGGCTCCGCCACGCCGCGCATCTCGTTCGAAACGCAACGACCCTCAGCCCTCGCACGCGCCGCCAGCGCGCGCACGGACCGCCTTCGCCCCGCCGCCGGACCCCGATCATGAAGATGGATTTTTCGGAGCTGGAATACCTCGCGTTCGAGGGCGGCGGAGGGAAGGGCGCGGTCTACAAGGGCGCCGTCGTCGCGCTCGAGAAGCTCTTCGACACGCGCTGGAAGAAGGGGACCGGCACGAAGATGGTGGGCGGCGCCCTGACCGAGGCGGAGGCCGGCGACGCCGCGCGGCGGCCCGGGGACGACGAGGGGGAGGCGGGGACGTCCATCCTGGACTACCACGGCAGGGACGGGACGCTGCAGATCAAGGGCATCTCGGGGTCCTCGGCGGGGGCGATCACGGCCTTTCCGCTGGCGCTGGGCCTCACCTCCGAGCACATCGAGAAGATCCTGACCTCGTACCGCTTCAAGGAGGAGCTCCTTCCTAACCACCGGCTCAACGAAGGCAAGTACCGGATGGTCGGGATGGACGGGGAGGGGAAGGCGCAGCTCCTGGTGGGCGAGGACCAGCTGCGGAAGCTGGGCGAGGACAACGTCACGCGCTACCAGGTGCAGCTCTTCGGCGAGGGCGACGCCATCGGCGGCAACGGCCTGAAGAGCACGATCCGGAGCACCGTGGTCGCGGCCGCGTTCTCGGTCATGTTCACCGGCCTGATCGAGAAATGGGGGATCGTGCGCAGGACCGCCCAGGCCGTCGGAGACCTCCTGCAGAAGGTCAACTACCTGAAGCAGGCGAGCGCGTGGCTCAAGAGCAACGTCGTCCAGAACGCCTGGTCGGAGGTGTTCGAGAACCCGAACGTGGTGCGGCTCCTCACCTCGTTCACGCCGGTGTCTCTCAACCTGGCGCTGAAGCAGCTGCTCCGGCTCAAGGTCTTCGACCTGAACCGCCTTCCCTGGGGCTCGAAGAACCTGTGGAAGATCAAGGGCCTCCTCCCGACCGACAACGTCGTGGCGGCCGTCGGGAACCTCTTCTGGGACCGGGGGATCTATGCGGGCTTCGAGGTGCGGGAGCTGTTCTTCAAGATCCTGCTCCTCGCCGTCTCGGAAGACACGCGCTTCTCGCGGCGGCTGAAGGAGCGGACGGCGCTCCTGGAGAGCCTGGAACTGGAGGCGAAGCACATCCAGGACTTCACCCTGACGCTCGACACCCGGCTCGACGTCCAGCGGCCCGCGGACGCCCAGGGCCGGGGGACGCTGGAGAAGCTCAAGCTGCTGCAGGAGCGGCTGACCTTCCGCGAGCTGTACGAAATCACCCGCGTGAACCTCACCATCTGCGTCACCAACTCCACCACCGCGCAGCCGATCTACTTCTCGCACTACTTCACCCCCGACTTCCCCGTGCTGGAGGCGGTCGGGGCGTCGATGAGCTTTCCCCTCGCGTTCAAGCCGGTCTACAACGAGGCCAACGTCCTGCTCCACCAGGAGACCCGCGACGACGGCACGGGGAAGAAGAAGGAGAAGACGCGCAGCTTCCTCAACCCGAGCGACTTCGTGGAGTTCAGGCCCCACGGGCACGGCGCGCTGCTCTTCAAGGAGTCGTTTCCCATGCGGGAGTACGACAAGCACCTGGGGATCGTCCTCGCCTACGTCAAGCAGACCAGCACCCTGGGCGCGTCCGTGAACGGCAACCTCAGCTTCAGGAGCTTCCTGCCCTACCTCCGGGAGATCATCGAGAACGACCGGTTCGATTCGTTCCAGGTGAAGCACCACGAGCGCAATGCGTCGGAGACGTACGACGCCGGCTACATGAAGGCCCTGTGCTACTTCTACTACAACTCCGCCTTCAAGGGGCTGCTGTTCGACGGCGGCGCGACCAACAACCTGCCGGCGGCCGTGTTCACCTTCCAGACCGCTCCCCAAGACCGCGAGACGGTCCAGGACCTCGACATCAAGCAGAAGATCCTCAGCCTCAAGCTCGACAGCTCGTTCCCCGAGGAGATCCGGAGCGAGGCCTTCGACCTCCTGGAGCGCGATCCGAAGATCCTGGAGCGAGTCTCCGCGTGGGACGACGAGGCAGGCCACCGCGGCTTCGCCGAGCGCATCTTCGCGAGCCGGAGGCTGCGGAAGGCGTTGCGGGAGAAGGCGAGCCAGTCGTCCCTCCCCGGGCCGGCGTGGGTGAAGATCTCCCGCGAGCTGGTGGCGGAGCACCGGCGCACGATGGGTGGGTTCACGCCCTGGAACCGCGACGCGTTCGTCGCCCTCGGCGTGCTCTCCGCCCTGCAGTTCGGCTTCGACCAGGGGCAGATCGAGAGCATCGACGACAACGAGAACATCATTCCGCTCTACTGCTACGGCCTCGGCACCTTCGACTTCGACCTCACCTCGGATGCCGCGGAGGCCCTCGTCAAGCTGGCCGTCGAGGAGAGCGAGAAGGCCGTGTGGAGCTACTTCGACGGTTGAGGCGGCGAGACCCCGTCGAGGTTGACGGCGAACCAGTCGAGAGGCTAGATTCCACGCGGACTTATGACCGCGGTGAGCCACGGAATGGACAGCCTTTTCGAGAGGATCGAGGACACGCTCGACGTGATCCGCCCGGCGCTCCGGGAGGACGGCGGCGACGTGGAGCTGGTGGGGTTCGACGAAGGCGTGCTGCAGCTCCGGCTGGTCGGCGCGTGCAGCGCCTGCCCCATCAGCACGATGACGGTCAAGCAGGGGATCGAACGCCGCATCCGCTCCGCCGTTCCCGAGGTGCTCGAGGTGCAGGCGGTCTGAGCCGCTGATTTTCGTCTCGCGCAGAGACGCCGAGACGCGGAGAGAGTTCGCAGAACCCTCTCCGCGTCTTCGTTATGGTCGCTTCCACCCCAACCCGGAGAGTGCCGCATGGAGCGAGTGACGGGGGTCGGCGGGATCTTCTTCAAGGCGAAGGATCCGAAGGCGCTGGGCGAGTGGTACGCGCGCCACCTGGGGATCGACGTGCAGGAGTGGGGCGGCGCCGCGTTCCAGGGCGAAGGCACCACCATCTGGTCGCCCTTCAAGGAAGACACGAAGTACTTCGAGCCCTCCACCGCGCCCTTCATGCTCAACTACCGCGTCGCCGACCTCGACGCGATGCTGGCGCAGCTCCGCGAGGCGGGCGTGCAGGTGGACGAGAAGGTGCAGGACTCGGAGTACGGGAAGTTCGGGTGGGCGATGGACCCCGAGGGGAACCGCTTCGAGCTCTGGCAGCCGCCCGCGGAGACGTGACTCCGCTGTGTTTCCGGGCCTCCATGCGAGACGTTACCACCATACTCCCATGCCGCTGAACCCCGCCCGCCTGCGCGCCCTCGCGCTCCTGCTGCCGCTCGCCGGTCTCGCGGCGCCTCGCCTCGCGCATGCGCAGGCGCCGGCGCCCCTCAATGCGTCCGCCGTGCCGATGCGCGGCGCGCGGCCCGAGGTATTCGCGCCCGCGGGGTGGAAGATCGCCGCGCAGGCCGCGGGCGACCTGAACGGCGACGGCCGCGCCGACCGCGTGCTGCACCTGGTGCCGCGCGACGCCGCCTCCCGCTCCGCTCGCAACATCCTCGCCCCTGGCCCGTACGCGCAGGCGCTGGTGATCCTGCTCGCGGAGAGCGGCGGAGGATGGCGCCGCGCCGGCGTCGCTCCGCGGCTGCTGATCCCCGACATTCCGCAGTGGTCGCTGCAGCTCGCCATCCGGCGCGGCGTGCTGGTCGTGAACCAGCACTACGGCATGGCGGACGTGTGGGACCTCACCCACCGCTTGCGGCTGCACGGACCGAGCGGACGGTTCGTCCTGATCGGCCGGGACCTGGGCTCCTTCCACCGGCCGTCGGGGATGTACAACACCAGTAAGAAGAGCGAGAACTACCTCACCGGCGTGCGCCTGAAAACCGTGGGCCGCCTGCAACCGGACGGCTCCTACCGCGACAGGGTCGAGCGCCGGCGTATCCCCCGGACGCGCACCGCGTTCGAGGACGTGAACGAAACCTGAGGCAAGTCCGACCTCCACGACACACCAGGGGCTACTTCGAATCCGTGGCCGGTAGGGGGTTGGCGGTCTCCAGCCTATCCGCCTCGCGCTGAGCCGCCTCCCGCTGTCGAACGGCCCAGCCGCGACTGGACCCAACGCCATTCCCGGGATTCATGAGCGAGCACGCTGTGATCAGGCCTCGATCGATCCCTGCGGCCGTGGCGGCCGTGATCCTGGCCGGCTGCATCATGGCCGTATACCAGCCGGCGGGGAACACCATCGAGTCGATCGGAGCGGGATACGAGGTGGCCGCCATCGCCTGGCGGGGGTGGATGAATTCGACCGGGCACCGCACCCACCTGCTCGCCCTGAATTCCTTCTACCGCGAGCAGACCGAGTACGGAGTGGGCTACGCCTGGTCGCGCGATTCAGAGTACCACGACTACTGGGTCGTCCTGATCGCCAGGCCGGGGTGCTGATCGAGACGACGTGTCCCCAAGGATTCACGACGACGCACGGGCCGGCGCTCGCACGGGCGCCGGCTTTCTTGTATCCTTCCTATGCGTACTCACATAGGAAAACTCCGCACGGCAGCGATAGATGAACAGCGAAGAGCGTGACCAGGTGCTGCGCCGGGTGGCGGCGGCCCTCACGCAGGTGAAGCACCCCGACACCGGGGAAGACGTGGTCTCGTCCGGCCGCGTGCGCGAGCTGGACGTGCTGGAAGACGGCACCGTCCGCTTCCGCTTCGCCCTGCAGGCCGACGACCCCGGCACCATGGTGCGCTGGGCCCGCGCCGCCGCCGAGAAGGTGGAGGGCGTGCAGAAGGTGAAGATCGACATCACCCTGCCCACCAGCGGCCACCCCCGCACGAAGGCACAGTCCGGCCTCCGCCCCGGCAACGTCCCCGCGCCCACGCCCGATCCGAAGCTCCTTCCCGGCGTGCGCCACGTCGTCGCCGTGAGCTCCGGGAAGGGCGGGGTGGGGAAGAGCACGGTGGCGGTGAACCTGGCGGTGGCGCTGGCGCAGGCAGGCCGGCGCGTGGGCGTGCTCGACGCCGACATCTACGGTCCCAACATCCCCACCATGTTCGGCGAGCGGCGGCGCCCGTCGGTGGTGGGCGACCGCGGGGCGGAGAAGATCGAGCCGCTGGAGGCGCACGGGGTGAGGCTGATGAGCCTGGGCTTCCTGCTGGACCCCGACCAGGCCGCCATCATGCGCGGCCCGATGATCTCGGGCATCCTCAAGCAGTTCCTGGAGCAGGTGGAGTGGGGCGAGCTGGACTGGCTGGTGATCGACATGCCCCCCGGCACCGGCGACGCGCAGCTCTCGCTGGTGCAGACCATCCGCCTGGACGGGGTGGTGATGGTGACCACTCCACAGGACGTGGCCACCGGCGACGTGCTGCGCGGGATCAAGATGTTCGAGCGCGTGAAGACGCCGGTGCTGGGGATCGTGGAGAACATGGCCGGCTTCGTCTGCCCCTGCTGCGGCGAGCGCTACGAGATCTTCGGCCGCGCCGGGGGCCAGCGCCTGGCGATGCAGACGGGGATGGAGCTGCTGGGCGAGGTGCCGCTGGAGGTGGGGGTGCGCGAGGGCGGCGACGCCGGCGTCCCCATCCTCGTCGCCGACCCGCACGCCCCCGCGGCCGAGGCGCTGCGGGCCGTCGCCGACCGCGTCGCGGAGAAGGTGGAAGCGGGAGTAACGGCAACCGCATAGGTCACGCAGAGACGCGGAGGCACGGAGTAGAGAGTCAGTGTTCTCTCCCTCCGTGCCTCCGCGTCTCTGTGTGAGATGCAGTTCTCAGTGCGAGTCGAGCCAGCGCTGGTCGGCCGCGCTCAGCACGCCGCGCGGGCGCTCGGCCCGCTGCACCAGCTTCACTACCACCCAGCCGATCAGCACGATCGGCAGCAGCTTGAGCGCCAGGGCCAGGAGCCCCAGCACCACTCCGAGCACCATCCCCAGAAGCGCCAGCAGCACCACCCCCACCACCAGCGCCCCGATCAGTCCCACGATCGCGCCGATCATCGTCTTCATCTCCTGCGGAAGTGCGTCAGTCGATCCAGTCCACCTCGACCGAGCCGACGGCGGCGTGGATCGAGATGTCGAGCTTGTGGCGCGCCTGTGCATAGTTGTGCGAGTACCAGGCGTCGCCCCGCTTCACCAGCCCCCCCGCGTCGAAGCTGGAGAGGAAGGAGTCGCGCGTGACCCGCACCCCCAGCGCGCGGGGGAGGCGCAGCCGCACCGAGCCCACGCCCATGTGGATCTCCGCGGCGGCGCTGCGCGTCCAGGCGCCGCCGAAGTCCAGCGTGGTCTCGCCCATCCCGCCGCTGAACTCGAAGCGCGGCGCGTGCGTGTTCCCCAGCCCGCTCACCCGCACCTCGGCGGCGCCGGCCTCCACCTTCACCCGCCGCGCCGCCGCCCGGTTGGGCTGGGAGAACGAGACCACGGTGCGGCTCGCGCCGGTCTTGAGCTCCACGTCTTCCAGCGCCAGCCCGCCCAGCTCCACCTGCGCCTCGCCCGCGCCGAAGGCCAGCGAGAGCGCCAGCGGAATGCGCGGGGTGAGCTCGATGGTGGCGTGCTGGTCGCGGTCGCCGCGGTTGCGGCCGCGGTGCTCGCGGCTCTCCACCCCCAGCTTCAGCCGCCCTGCCCCGCGGTCGTACTCGCTCACCGGGCGGAACTGCTCGTCGTCGTAGCGCAGCTCCATGCGGTAGAGCAGGTCGCCGCGCGAGGGGGCCACCCGTAGCCGCCCGGCGCCGTACTCCACCTCCACGTCCACCCGGCGCTCGCCCTGGAGCTGCCGGGCCGAGGTGGTGCCGCGCATCCGCTGCGCGTCCGCGTGGTGGCAGGCGGCCAGCGTGGCCGCGAGCACCGCCGTGGCCGCCAGCCGGGCCACGCGGCCTTCAGACATGCGCGCCGCTCCGGTCGAACGCCGGCTCCTCGTCGAAGATCGGGTCGTACGGGAGGCCGCCGCGCTTCCAGGGCCACCCGGGTCGGGTGCCGGCGCGGGTGAGCACCACCGCGCCGAAGCCCACCGTGGCCGCCACCCAGAACACCAGCACGCCCAGCGCGTGCACCAGCGAACCCAGCCACCCCAGGAAGCCGGTGAGCTGCAGCAGGTGGCCCACGAACATGGGCGCCAGCAGCATGGCGATGCCGGTGAAGGTGTAGCTGTAGGCGTTGCGGCGGATGGAGCTGAACTCGCCGCTCTGCTCCGCCGTGCGCTCGCCGATGGCGTGCGCCGCCGCCACCGCCCCGAAGCTCCCCGCCGCCACCAGCGCCACCCAGAAGAGCGGCACGTACAGGAGGAGCAGGGGGATGCCGATGATGGTGACCAGCAGCACCACCAGGCCGATGAAGAAGGCCGGGAGCGAGAGGAAGTTGGCCGCGATCCCCACCCCCGCCGAGCGGGCGGTGTCGCGGCGGATGGTGCCGCTCACCCGCTCCAGCTGCGGAAGGGCGTAGAAGACCAGCCCCGCGCCGATCAGGCAGAGGATGAGGCCCAGGGTGAGGGTGGAGACGATCCCCTCGATCCCCTCGCCCACGCTCCCCCAGAAGCCGCGGTGGCGCACGTGCAGGTGCTCGGCGGCGTCGGCGTCGCGGTCGGCCTCGGCCGCGGCGGCCGCCATCTCGCTCTCGCCGTCGTCCTCGTCGCTG
>Ga0070685_10000867_pt1 | contig 16423 bp, 14 predicted proteins | sample KBSS13LmetaG_FD_65651 | JGI IMG/M metagenome (GOLD analysis project Ga0070685, IMG submission 65651) | Switchgrass rhizosphere microbial communities from Kellogg Biological Station, Michigan, USA - KBS S1-3L metaG | ecosystem: Host-associated > Plants > Roots > Rhizosphere ...
TGTCGGGCCCCGTCGCCCCCGCGTCACGCAGCTCACGGACGACGCGGTGCTCGGCGTGGATGATCGGCGGAACGGCCATGGCTGTCCGGTGGCGAAGGAGATACACAGGGATCGGCGGATCGAGGGACCGTCGTCCGCCCGCAGCAAGCTACAGGAGCGGAATCGCTTCTTCCAGCCGCGCCCGCAGCTCGCCGGCGCCGAGGGAGAGGAGCGCGAGCATCTTCGCGGCGGGGATGGACCGGCGCTCGACGGTGAACAGGCGGAAGGCGCGCGCCGTGTAGTACAGCTCGTCGGCGAGTTGTGGAAGGCCGATCAGCCCCGCGCGGCCTTCGTCGGTGAGGCGGTGGACGGCGCCGTCGCGACGGAGCATCAGCACGTCCAGCCCCAGCATCCGCGGCTTCTCCGGGTAGTCCACGAAGGCGCCGCCGCAGGGCAGCCCGAGCTCGTCCGCCAGCCGCAGCTCCAGCGCGTGCCGCAGCCGCGGCTCGCCGTAGAGCCACTCCTCCGCCGGGAGGCCGCGCAGCGCCTCGCCGGAGAGCTCCAGCGCCCGCTTGGGCAGCCGACGCTCGGCGATGGCGGGGAGCCAGCGGCGGGCGACGCGCTCGGCGTGCGGGCCGCCCCGCTCCAGCGCGCGGAACTCCAGCGTCACCAGCAGCCGCTCGTCCGTCATCCCCACGATCTCGTCCGGCGTCACCAGGCCCCCGTCCACCGCGTCCTGCACCAGCCGCTTGTACACCGCGGTGGCGGCGCGCACGGCGTGGTGCCAGTAGACGTTGCGGAACATCTGGTATTTGGCGAAAAGCAGCGACTCCAGCGCCGAGAGCCCCTTCTCGTGGATGCCGATCTCCGCGCGGCCGGTGGCCGGGTCGGGAAGCACGGTGAGGGCGTTCAGCAGCCGGTCCACGTCCACCTCGCCGTACGGCACCCCGCAGAAGCGGGCGTCGCGGCGCAGGTACTCGATCTTGTCCAGGTCCAGGCTCCCCGAGACCAGCCCCTGCAGCGGCGACTCGGAGCGCGCGCGAATCAGCGCCTCGATCCGCTCCGCCGCGTCGGGGCCGATCCCTTCGAGCACGCCCGCAAGCTCCGGCGCGCGCAGAAAGCGGCCGGTGAGCGCCTCGTGGTGGCCGGGAACCCACTCGTTCTCCAGCTCCTCCAGCGCGTGGCTGAAGGGATAGTGGCCGATGTCGTGGAGGAGCGCCGCGTACGGCACCCGCGCGCACTCCGCCGGGTCGATCCCCTCCAGGTCGCCGCGCTCGGCGAGGAGCCCAAGCGCCCAGCGCGCAAGGTGATAGACGCCCACCGCGTGGTCGAAGCGGGTGTGCGTGGCGCCGGGATAGACGAGGTACGCGAGCCCGAGCTGCCGGATCTGCCGCAGCCGCTGGAACTGCGGGGTGTCGATGATGGAGACGGCGGTGGGATCCAGCCGGATGGTGTTCCAGAGCGGGTCGCGAACGACCTCGAACTCGCGCGGGGGACGGGGGTCGGGGGCCATGTCCGCGAAACTGGCGCAGGGCCGGCGACCGGGCAAGGAGATGGACGCCGTGCGCCACAACTCCGCCACCGTGGAAACCTTGTCTTACGGCGCAAGCAGAGCTATCGTTCAGTACGTCCATTTACGTTCATCTCTCCACCTCGTTCGTTCGACGCATGTCCATCGTGATCGCGCTCAAAGTGGGTGATGGCGTGGTGCTGGGTGCCGACAGCGCCACCGCGCTGGTGTCGATGAACGGGTATGCGGAGAACGTCTACTTCTCAGGCGAGAAGGTGCTCAACCTCGTCCCCGGACTTCCCGTCGGCATGCTGACGCACGGGCTCGGCGGGCTCGAGAACCGGTCGACGACGCGGCTCGCGCGCGACCTGGCAAGGGAGCTCGGCTCACCGAGCTCGCCGGCGCGGCTGAACCCTGCGAGGTACACCATGGAGCAGGTGGCGGCGCGCGTCCGCGATTTCTTCAGGCCGCGCTATCTCCGGCGGTTCCTGGCGACGGGCGACGCGGAGCCAATGGGATTTGTCCTCGCCGGCTACTCGGCCGGCGCGAGCAGCGCGGAGGTGTGGCCCGTGCGCCAGAAGCCGTGGCAGCGCCATCCGTGATTCTGGCACTGGAGGCAGACCCGCCGGAGGCAGGTGCATCCCACGCTGCCCGCTCGAACGCACTGACCGACTCTGGAGGAGACCAGCACATGAGAGGATATGATCGTGGTGTCATGAAGCTCAGCGACTGCGGTCCCTGGGTGACGCCCAAGCCGGAGAGGGGCCTCATCATCGGGAACAAGTGGATCCCGTTAGACCGCTCACCTGTCGAGACCGCGCCGCCCGAAGCCGAGACCGAGCCGGTCGCCGCGCCTCCAAAACGTCGGGTCCGCAAGCGCTGAAATGGAGGGAGGCCGGCGTACCAGCCGACCTCTCCCGCCACCGCTCCGAAGACTCCGCTCCGCTGGTGAACCGGCCTGCGGCGCCGTAACATACCCGCTTCTTGTTTACCGCGGAGGCGAGCGGATGCCGGTGCCCACCCCACGACAGCCGACATCGACGGGAACGCCGCGCGTCCTGCGCGAGCCGCCGGAGGTCGTGCGCTACGGCGCGGCGGTGGCGGGCGCCGCCGCGGCGCTGGGGGTGTCGCTGGTCTTCCGCGGGTTCATCGACCAGAACGTCTTCATCTTCTTCTTCATCGCCATCGTCCTCTCCGCGTGGTTCGGCGGACGGGGTCCCGCCCTGCTGGTCACGGCGCTCGCCATTCCACTGGTCAACCGGTTCTTCCTGGAGCCCGCGGGGAGCTGGGGCGCCACGCCGGCCACGGTGATGCGGCTGGCGCTCTTCGCCGGCGTGGCGATGCTGATCGGCTCCATGCGCGAGTCGCTGGCGATCGCCCGCCGCCGCGCGGAGGAGGGCGCGGGCGAGGCCGAGGAGCACGCCCGGATGATGGAGGACCAGGCGGCCCAACTCCAGCAGCAGGCCGCCGAGCTGGAGATGCAGACGGAAGAGGCGCAGGCGCTCGCCGAAGAGCTCCAGGAGGCGCACCGCCAGCTGCAGGAGAGCAGCGCCCGCCAGCTCGCCGAGGCCCAGTCCATCGCGCACATGGGGAGCTGGGAGTGGGCGGTCGCCGAAGACCGCGTCGCCTGGTCCGACGAGATGTACCGCGTCTACGGCTACCGCCCGGGCGAGGTGGAGATCACGCTGGGGAACTTCCTGGAGCGCGTCCACCCCGACGACCGGGAGGGGATCCGGTCCGCCGTCGAGCGGACGCTGGCCACGGGCGAGCCGTTCGAGGTGGACCACCGCATCCTCACCCCGGCGGGCGAGGTGCGCACCCTGCACGCCCGCGGCAGGGCGGAGGGCCCCCCGGGGCACCCCGTGCGCCTGCTGGGCACCGGGCAGGACGTGACCGCCGCCCGCGCCGCCGAAGAGACCGAGCGTCGCCTGGCCGCGGAGCAGGCCGCGCGCGCCGCGGCCGAGGAGGGGCGCCGCCGGTGGGAGGCGATCCTCGAGGGGATCGGCGAGAGCTTCGCGGCGCTCGACCGCGACTGGCGCTACACCTACCTCAACGGCCGCGCGCTGGCGTCGCTCGAGCGCACGCGCGAGGAGCTGCTGGGAAAGACGATCTGGGACGCCTTCCCGCGGCTCCGCGACGACGTCGTCTGGCGCGAGCTGCACCGCGTGCGCGACGAGCAGCTGCCGCGGCGCTTCGAGTACTACTCCGAGCGGCTGGAGCGCTGGCTGGCGATCCGCGCCGCGCCGTGGGAAGACGGCATCTCCATCTTCTACGAAGACGTCACCGACCGCCGCCGGGCGCAGGAGGAGAGCGCCCGGCTGGCGGCCATCGTGGAGTCGTCGCAGGACGCCATCTTCTCCAAGGCGCTCGACGGCACGGTGCTGAGCTGGAACGCCGCCGCCGAGCGGCTCTACGGCTACACCGCGGCCGAGATCGTGGGCCGCTCCGTCGCGGTCCTCGCGCCGCCGGAGCGCGCGGACGAGATCCCCGCCATCCTGCGCCGGATCGGCGAGGGCGCGCACGTGAAGAGCCTGGAGACGGTGCGCCGGCGCAAGGACGGCACCCTGCTCGACGTGCTGATCTCCGTCTCGCCGCTGCACGACGCCGACGGCCGCGTGGTGGGCGCCTCCTCCATCGCCCGCGACATCAGCCGCCGGAAGCACGCCGACGCCGCGCTGCGGATCAGCGAGGCGCGCTACCGGCGGCTGATCGAGACGGCCGAGGAGGGGATCTGGCTCCTCGACCCCGGCGGCGTCACCACCTACCTCAACGAGCGGATGGCGGCGATGCTCGGCCGCACGGCGGACGACGTGCTCGGCCGCCCCTTCGCCGACTTCGTGCACCTCGACGCCCGCGCCGACGCGGCCGCCATCCTGGCGCGGCGCCGCGAAGGCTCCCCCGAGCGCCACGACCTGCGCCTGGTGCGCGCCGACGGGAGCGGGCTCTGGGCGCTGGTCTCGCTGAGCCCGGTGCCGGAGGAAGAGGGCGCCTGGGGCGGCACCCTGGCGATGGTGACCGACGTCACCGAGCGCCGCCGCGCCGAGGACTCGGTGCGCTTCCTGGCCGAGGCCAGCCGCGTGCTCGCCCAGTCGCTGGACCGCGGCACCGTGCTGCGGGAGATCGCGCAGCTCGCCGTTCCCCGGCTGGCGGACTACTGCGTGGTGGCGCTCGCGGACGGCGACAGGAGCGAGCCGCCCGCCATCTTCGCGGCGCACGACGACCCGTCGAAGCTCCCCGTGCTGCAGGCGGTCGCGGAGCGCTACGCCCGCGACCCCGCGCCCGGCGGGCTGATCCGCCGCGTCCTCGACACCGGGCAGCCGGCGCTGGCCGAGGAGCTCACCCCCGAGCAGGTGCGCGCCTCCGGCGCCGACGAGGAGGGGGTGCGGCTCACGCTGGAGCTGGCGCCTCGCTCCGTGCTCGCAGTGCCGTTGCGGGTGGACGACCGGCTGGGCGGGCTGATCCTGCTCGCCACCGCTCACTCCGGGCGGCGTTACGGCCCGGCGGACCTGGAGCTGGCCGAGGAGCTGGCGCGCCGCGCCGCCACCGCGCTGGAGAACGCGCGGCTGCACGGCGCCGAGCACGAGGCCCGCCGCGCCGCCGAGCGCGCCGCCGACCAGAACGCGCGGCTGCAGGCGGTGACCGCCGCCATGTCCGAGGCGCGCACCCCCGACGAGGTTGCCGACGCGGCGCTGCGCCAGTGCATGGAGGCGCTCGGCGCCGCCGCCGGGTGGATGGGCCAGCTCTCGCCCGACGGCGCGCGGATGGAGCTGCTGCGCGCCACGGGCTTCTCCGCGGCGGTGATCGAGCAGTTCCGCTCGGTGCCGATCGACGCCGCCATCCCGCTCACCGACGCGGTGCGCACCGGGACCATCCTCGCCATCGGGAGCCGCGCGGAGCTGGAGCGGCGCTACCCCGCGATCCCCGACACCGGCCAGCGCACCGGCTTCGGGGCCTGGGCGGTGGTGCCGATGGCGGTGGAGGGGCGCGCCGTGGGGTCGATGGTGCTCAACTTCCTCGAGCCGCGCGAGTTCGACGACGAGGTCCGCGGGTACCTGCTGGCGGTGGGGCGGCAGAGCGCGCTGGCGCTGGAGCGGGCGCGGCTCTTCGAGGCCGAGCGGCTCGCCCGCGCCGAGGCCGAGGCGGCCAACCGCGCCAAGTTCGAGTTCCTCACCACCATGAGCCACGAGCTGCGCACGCCGCTGAACGCCATCGCCGGCTACGTGGACCTGCTCGACCTGGAGATCCGCGGGCCGCTGACCCCGCTGCAGCGCGACGACCTGGGCCGCATCCGCCGCAGCCAGACGCACCTGCTGGGGCTGATCAACGACGTGCTGAACTTCGCGCGGATCGAGACGGGGCACGTGAACTTCGCGCTCGACGACGTGCCGCTGGACGCGCTGCTCGCCGAGGTGGAGGCGCTGATCGCGCCGCAGGTGGGCGCCCGCGACCTCGCCTACGAGCACCACCGCTTCGACCCCGCCGTCACCGTGCGCGCCGACCCGGAGAAGCTGCGGCAGATCGTGCTGAACCTCCTCTCCAACTCGGTGAAGTTCACCCCGCCCGGCGGCCGCGTCACCCTCTCCTGCGAGGCGGACGACGGCGTGGTGCGCGTGCACGTGGCCGACACGGGGATCGGCATCCCGGGCGACAAGCTGGGCACCATCTTCGAGCCCTTCGTGCAGGTGAACACGGGGTACACGCGCACCTCCGAGGGCACCGGGCTGGGCCTCTCCATCAGCCGCGACCTGGCGCGGGCGATGGGGGGCGAGCTCATGGTCGCGAGCGAGGAGGGCGGGGGCTCCACCTTCACCCTCACCCTCCCCCGCGGCGCCCGCTGAAGCACCGGCAACCGCATCTCACGCAGAGCCGCAGAGACGCGGAGAGCCACGGCGGCTTCTCCTTGCGTCCTGAACGTGCCGGGCGTACGCTCCCGCCCATGATCCGACTGGACGGCGTGGAGAAGGAATACGGGGGATGGATGGCGCGCGCGCGCGGACGGGTGGTCCGCGCGCTCGACGGCGTGTCGCTGCACGTGCCCCCCGGCACGGCGATGGGGATCGTCGGGCCCAACGGCGCGGGGAAGAGCACGCTCATCCGCCTGCTGCTGGGCTACATCCGCCCCACCGGCGGCGCGGTGCGGGTGGACGGGATGGAGCCCCGCGCCTACGTCGGCAGCCGGGGGATGGGGTACGTCCCCGAGACCGTCGCCATCCCGCCGGCGTGGAGCGTGGGGCACGCCATGCGCGTGTTCGCCGCCCTCTCCGAGCTCGACGCGCCCGCGGCGAAGATCGACGGAGTACTGCGGCGGGTGGGGATGGAGGACGCCGCGCACCGCCGCATCGGCGCGCTCTCCAAGGGGATGCTGCAGCGGGTGGCGATCGCGCAGGCGCTGCTCGGCCAGCGCGCGGTGCTGGTGCTCGACGAGCCCACCGGCGGGCTGGACCCCGAGTGGATCGCCGAGCTGCGCGCCATCGTCGCCGAGTGGCGCGCGGCCGACCCCGCGCGCGTGGTGCTGATCGCCTCGCACGACCTGGACGAGCTGGAGCGCACCGCCGACCGCGTCGCCGTGCTGGAGGCCGGCCGGGTGCGCGAGGTGATCGACCTGCGCGCGCCGGCGCTCCGCTTCCCCGCCTACCGCCTGGAGGTGGAGGCTACGCCGCACGCCGGCGAGGCGGTGCGCGCCTGCTTCCCCGACGCCGTGGCCGAGGAGGGCCCCGACCTCGCCTTCCGCGTGCAGCCTACCGACACCGACGACCTCAACCGCCGCGTGGCCGAGCTGCTCCGGCGCGGCGTCTCCGTGCGCGCCCTCGCGCCCGAGCGGGAGACGCTGGAGGAGCGCTTCCACGGCGCGGTGGGGCGCGGCCGCGGGCGGAAGGGGGGGCGATGATCCCGCTCATCCTCCGCCAGCTCCGGGTGCGGCTGCTGGTGGTGCTGGCCATCTGCGGCGCCTTCTACCTGCTGGAGCCCACCTTCCACGTGCACGCGGACGAGGCGGCCGACGCCGCGCAGGCCATCCCCCCGGGCGAGATCGCCTTCACCCTGGCCAACCTGGCCGGCGCCTCGATGCTGGTGCTGCTGGCCGGCTTCGTGGCCACGGACCGGCGGCGCGGCTACTACCGCCTCTACTTCTCCCACCCCACCCGCCCGCTCGCCTACTACGCGCTGCGCTGGGGAGTGGCGTACGGGCTGACGCTGGCGGTGTGCGCCGCCTTCTTCGTGGTGAGCCAGCTCGCGGCGTGGGGCGAGATCCGGGCGGGGGCCGACGCGCTGGTGCAGCCGGCGCTCTTCGCGCTGATCTACGGCGGGGTGGTGGCCTTCGCCTCGGTGGCGTTCCCGCGCGGCGACAGCCTGGTCGCGCTGGCGCTCTACCTGGTGACCGACCTCTGGCAGGGGTTCCTGAGCTTCTTCGGCGAGACGGGGGTGGCGCCGCCGCTCTCGCCGCTGGTGCGCCAGGGGATCTCGTTCGTGCTCCCGCCGCACCTGGCGCTGCGCGACTTCTACGAGGCCGCGCGCGCGGGGCACGCGGCCTGGGGCGCGGTGGGGTTCGCGGGCGGATACGGGCTCTTCTGGCTGGCGGCCGCGGCGCTCCTCCTCTGGTCGCGCGAGTGGCCATAGGTGCGTCAATGCACGCGGAGGACGCAGAGAAACCGAGAGGGCGCAGAGGAAATCTCCGCGCCCTCTCCGTTCCTCTGCGCCTCTGCGTCACCCGATGGTGGAGAGCTGGGGCCGCTGCGGGCCCAGCATCCCGTGCACGGGCCGCCCCCGGTGCCCCCTGCGCCAGCGGGCGAAGGCGAACGCGGCCATGGCGGCGTAGATCACGCTCCACACCGCGTTCAGCGTCCACGGCTCCGGGTGCCAGGCGTGGGCAATGCCGATCTGGGTGAAGAGCGTGAACCAGTAGATGCCGAGCGCCAGGGAGCTGGCGTACGCCGCCAGGAGCCCCCAGAGGAAGCGGTCCACGCGGTTGGTGAGGAGGAGGAGGAAGAGAGCGGCCAGGAGCAGGACCAGCTCCGCGACGTCGCCGACCGCCACCGCGGTGTAGTGGACCCGGCGCAGGAACCCGCCCTCCGCGAGCCCCGCCGCGGCCCCCAGCGCCAGCCCGGCGGCCAGCAGCGCGCCCGCGAGCCAGGTGAACCACCGCGCGGGGACGGCGCGCGCCAGCGCCAGCAGCGCCAGCACGAGGATCGCCGCCATCATCAGGAAGGTGCGGCTGTGGTCGAAGGCCGGGGAGGCGTGCAGGTAGGCCTGCATCTCCGGCGTCTTCTTGCCGGCCGCCATCGCGACCGTGCCGAAGGAGAGCTGCGTCGCCAGGTCCACCACGAACACGCTGAAGGCCACCCCCGTGAGCTTCCACCCGGCGGCGTGGTGCGCGCTCCCGGCAGAGACGCGGGCCGCCGCGAGCGAGAACGCCGCGACGGCCGCGAGCTCCAGCGCGGTGAGCCACTGAAGCCAGAAGGTGAGGGTCAGCACCCGGGGGTCAGCAGTCGGGGGGGCAGGTGACCGCGCGGTTGTCGATGCTCAGCGACTCGACCGTCGTGGCCGTGGAGCGGGTGCCGGGCACGTGCCCCTCGCCGTACATGTGCACGGTGATCCCCGAGATGTGGTGCTTGGGGTCGTGCACGTCGAGGGTGATGTCGCGGTCGTACTGGCCGCCCTTGAGGCGGATGGTGTGGCGCTTGGGGTGCTCGGCGCCGTTCATCTGGTGGACGCCCTGCTGCTTGTACACCTCGCACTCGCCGTCGGCGCCCGAGATGGCGCAGCGGCTGGCGAACGCGGGGTGGAAGGTGACGGTGTAGTTGTTCTTTTCCGCGGTCTTGTGGCCGTCCGACATGGGGTCCTCCGAAGTGGGGCAGGAAGGGAATAACGTGCGGCGCAGCAAAACTGGCTCGCGAGCGCGCGCCGGGCAAGGGTACTGCGTTGTGGCGTAACAGATTGCGTATCAGGGCGAGTCGTCAGCCGCGCAGCCGCTCCAGCAGGCTGGGCGCATCCACGCCGGCGCGGGCGAGCACCAGGCGCCGTGCCGAGCACGCCAGCATCATCGAGGCGGACACCAGGGCCACCCAGAGCATCGAGCGCGGGGACGGCCCCCACCCGGCGCCGAACCGCGCCAACGACAGCGCCGACTTGATGTTGGAGGAGAGCGCCTCCTGCGCCGCGAACAGCGCCAGCGCGGTCCAGAGCAGCCAGTCGACGCGCTCGGTGACCATCCCCCAGTAGAGGGCCGCGAAGAGGAGCACGGCGGTGCCCGCGCCGAACACCGCCAGCACCGCGAAGTGGACGCCCTCCCGGAGCACGGGCCCCTCCGCCAGCCCCGCGAAGAAGCCGGCCACCGCCAGCACGCCCGCCGCGGCCACCACCGGGCGCGCCGGCGGCGGACGCCCGCCGAGCAGCACCAGCCACCCCAGCCCCAGCGCGAAGCCGAGCACCAGCAGGCTGCGCGCGTCGTTCCCGGGCCGCGAGAAGCGCATGAAGTACGCGTAGAAGCTCGACTCTTCTCCGGCCGCCACCGCCACCACCGCCAGGGTGGAGTGGAGGGTGCCCAGCCCCCCGTCGAAGGTGAAGGTCACGCCGGCCATGAACCACGCGGCGGTGCGCGTGGACGTTCCCGGCGACGGGGCCACGCGCAGCGCCATGAGGCCGAAGCCGAGCATGAGCACGGCCACGGCCTCCTGCAGGGCGAGGGGCTGGACGGCGGACGGGGGGATGGACACGGCGGATCCGGATCAGCCGCCGCACGAAGGTGGGCAGATCACGGGCGTCTCGTAGATGACGACTTCGTCCGCCTCGACCGCCTGGTACGCGACCACGCTCCGCGCGCCGTCGCCTTTCGGGCCGGGGCGCAGGCGGACCACCACCTGCTCCACCACGTGCCCCGGATCGTCGAGGTACAACGTCATCCTGTAACCCTTGGTGCTGCCGAGCTGCACCGACGAGAGGCTCCATGGCTCGAAGCTGCCGTCGGGGAGCACGAAGGGGCACGGCCCGTCTTCCTTCTGGTCGTACACCACCTCGCCGTTCACCTCGATGCGGCGCGCGAAGCCAGGGTAGAAGCTGGTGGTGAAGTCGTACCCCCCGACGGACTTTTTCACCGTTTTGGTCGAAGGCGACGGCGGGGGGCGGGTGATGTCTTCGCTCATGAAACGTTCTCCGGGCTAAAGTGAGGAACCGCGAACCAACAATCCGGCGCCACAATAAGTGCTCGCTCCTGACGCCCGGGGCAAGGCTTTTCTTCTCACCCTCCGCAACCGAGGCGCCTTTTTGCGCACGGCGGCGGCGGGTGCGCACTCTGGCGACTTCCAGTCCCCGTGCCGCGCGGGGAGGCGAACGCGCCCGCCCCGGGTGGGGCGGGCGCGTTTGGGCAACCGGAGCCGCAGGGAAGCGCCGTCAGAGCGCGATGGCGGGCTGCCCCTGGAAGATCACCCGGGTGCCGCCGGCCAGCTTGTCGCCCAGGCGCGGCTGGTTGGTGGCCACCAGGTAGATCTCGTAGATGCCGACGGCGGCGACCGCCAGGCCCGCGACCATGGACAGGACGCCCAGGAACGGGATCGCCCTGAGCGCGAGGTTCGCATAGCCGAGGGCGAGCGTGGAGTTGCGCATCACGGACTGCTGCAGGGTCACGGGCGCGCCGTCGGGACCCACCACGGCCATCCCCAGGATCTTCTTGCCGGGCGAGACGCCCTGGAAGGCCACGTCGCGCACCAGCATGGCCGCCCCCCCCGCGAGCGCGGCGACGAACGCCCCCATCCAGCCGAGCGGGATGCCGAGCGCCACCACGAGGACGCCGTACGCAAACGCGATGACCACCTCGTCGATGACGAGCGCGATCGCGCGCTTCACGAGGTCCGGCCCCGCCACCCCGGCGACGGCGTACGGCTGGCTGGGCGCGGGCTGCTCGGAGCGGGGCGCGTAGCCGGGAGTCTGCGACGGCTGGGAGGGGTGCTGCTGGTCCATGAGGTGCCTCCTGGGGGAGAAGGACGCGGCGGGGGAGGGCCGCCGACGCGGGCGGGTGCCGGCACGGGACCGGTGTGCCGCCATGGAACGAACCCGGCCGTCTGAGGGAGGCGGCGGGGGGCTGAGCCGTGTTCACTGCGTCAGCATGATCGTAAACGTACTTTTCGGCATTGTCAAGCGAAGAAATGCCACACACTTGAGCCAACTTTCACGCCGTCCGCCGGCCAGAATGGCGCCTTGCTCGAAAGAGGCGGGGGGCCCGGAGAGAAACCCCCAGGGCTTGACGGGAGAGGCGTAGACGATATCTTACTGACCGGTCAGTTACTAACCCACCGGGAGCGATATGGCCGACCCGACACCCCTCACGGCGGACGAGCAGGACGGACCGCGCTGGCGGCGCCGCAGCGAGGCGCGGCCAGGCGAGATCGTGCAGGCGGCGCTCGACCTGTTCGTGGAGAAGGGCTTCTCCTCCGCGAAGATGGACGAGATCGCGAAGCGCGCCGGCGTGACCAAGGGCACCGTCTACCTCTACTTCCCCAGCAAGGACGACCTCTTCCGCGCGGTGGTGGAGGAGGTGATGGGGGCGCAGATGGAGAGCGCCGAGCGGCTGGTGGCCGAGCACACCGGCTCCACCCGCGAGCTGGTGGCGGAGCTGATCCGCGCCTGGTGGCGGGTGGGCGGAAGCGCGCGCCTCTCCTGCATGGGCAAGCTGATCACCAGCGAGGCCGCCAACTTCCCGGAGCTGGCGCGCTACTACGTGGACCACGTGGTGGTGCGCGCCCGCCGCATCTTCGAGGCGGCGCTGCGGCGCGGCATCGAGCGGGGCGAGCTGCGCGAGGTGCCGCTGAACTACGCGGCGCGCCTCGCCATCGCCCCCCTGGTGCAGGCCTCCATCTACCAGCGCTCCCTGCAGGCGTTCGACCCCGACGGGTGGGACATGGAGCGCTACCTGGAGCTTCACATCGACCTCTTCCTTCGCGGGCTCGCGAAGGAGCCGGAGACCAACGGAAATGCGTAGGCGCACGCTCGCCCTCTCCTTCCTGCTCACCGCCTTGGCCGCCGGCGCGGCCCGGGCGCAGGAGCCCGTGACCCTGACCCTGGGGCGCGCCGTGGCCGTGGCGGCCGACACCGCGCCCGCCGTGCAGCTCGCCGCCCTGCGCATGCTGGAGGCGGAGCAGCGCGTGCGCGAGGTGCGCGGGGCGCTCCTCCCCAACCTCTCCGCCGCGGTGGCCGAGGACCGGCGCACCTCGAACCTGGAGACCTTCGGCTTCTCCCTCCCGCTCCCGCCGGGGCAGTCCATCCCCTCCAAGATCGGGCCGGTGGACGTCTTCGATGCGCGGATGCGGGCGAGCACGCCGCTCTTCGACCCGGCGGGGATCGCGCGGGTGCGGGCGGTGCGCGCCGCGGCCGAGGGGTCGCGGGCCGACCAGGCGGCCGCCGCCGAGGGCTCGGCCCAGCGCGCGGCGCTCGCCTACGTGCAGGCGGAGCGCGCCGGCGCCACCATCGCCGCGCGGCGCGAGGACGTGCGCCTGGCCACCGAGCTGGTGGCGCTCGCGCAGGCCCAGCTCGACCGCGGGGTGGCCACGGCGCTCGACGTGACCCGCGCGAGGACGCAGCTCACCGCCGCGCAGGGGCTCCTCTCCGTGGCGGAGAACCAGCTGCAGCAGGCCAAGCTCGCCCTCACCCGGGCGATGGGGGTGGCGCCCACCACCGGGGTGGCCATCGCCGACGCGCTGGGGCCGCAGACCGCCGGCGGCACCCTGCCGGGGGACGAGGCGGCGGCGGTGCAGGCGGCGCTCGCCAACCGCCCGGAGCTGCGCTCGGCGGCGGCGGCGGAGCGCTCGGCGCGGCTCTCTGCGGCGGCGGTGCGGGCCGAGCGGCTGCCGCGGCTGGACCTGGCGGCGGACTACGGGCTGAGCGGCATCAACGTCCCCGACGCCTTCCCCACCTACAACCTCGCGGTGCAGGTGTCGGTGCCGGTGTTCGACGGCTTCCGCCGCGAGGCACGGCAGGAGCAGCAGCAGCTCGCCGCCCAGGAGGCCCGCGTGCGCGCCGGCGACGTGCGGGCGCAGGTGGAGGCCGAGGTGCGCTCGGCCCTGCTCGACGTGGCCAACGGCGAAGACCAGCAGCGCATCGCCGCCGAGCGGCTGCGGCTGGCCAACGAGGAGCTCTCGCAGGCGCAGGAGCGCTTCGCCAACGGGCTGGCGGGCAACATCGAGGTGATCAACGCGCAGCAGAACCTGGTGCGCGCGCGCGACGCGGTGATCGAGGCGCAGGCGGCCTCGGCGGCGGCGCGCGTGAGCCTGGCCCGGGCGACCGGCACCACCCTCAACCTCCGCTAGGGCGGACCGTGAACGAAAGCGACGAGACCATGGCCAACGCGACCGCATCCATCGCCCATTCCTCCGACACGCCCGCCGGCGGCCCGCAGCGGGTGACGCTCGAGGCGCCGACCCCGGCGCCGGCGAAGAAGAAGCCCATCCTCCCCATCCTGGGGGTGCTCCTCCTGGCGCTCATCGGGTACTTCGGGTACCGCTGGTGGGAGGGGCGCAACTGGGAGGAGACCGACAACGCGCAGGTGGAGGGGCACGTGACCCCCGTCCTCCCGCGCGTGGGCGGCTTCGTGGCGCAGGTGCGGGTGGAGGAGAACCAGCCGGTGCACGCCGGCGACACCCTGCTGGTGATCGACGACCGCGACCTGCGGGCGAAGCTCGCCCAGGCCGAGGCCGACCTGGCCGCGGCCGAGGAGCAGACGGCCGGCGGGAGCGGGCAGGCCGAGGCGCAGGCCGCCGCCGCCCGGGCCCAGGCGGGCGCCGCGCGCGCCACCATCGGCGCGGCCGAGGCCAACGCGGAGAAGGCGCGGCGCGACGTGGAGCGGCTGCGGCCGCTGGCGGAGCGCAACATCGTGAGCAAGCAGCAGTTCGACGCGGTGGTGGCCGCCTCGCAGGCGGCCGACGCGCAGGTGCGCGCCGCGCGCGAGAACGCGAACGCCGCCGCCAGCACGGCCACCGCGGCCGGCGCGGGGGTGCGGGTGACGCGCTCGAAGATCGAGAGCGCCCGCGCCGCGCGCGACGCGGCGGCGCTGCAGCTGGGCTACGCCGTGGTCACCGCGCCGATGGACGGGATCGTGGCCCGCAAGTCGGCCGAGGTGGGGCAGATGGTGCAGGCGGGGCAGCCGCTGATGACCGTCGTTCCGCTCGGCGACGTGTGGGTGACGGCCAACCTGAAGGAGACGCAGACGCGCGACCTGCGCCCGGGCGACCCCGTCGAGGTCGAGGTGGACGCCTACCCGGGGCGCACCTTCCACGGCCGGCTGCAGAGCATCAGCCCCGCCACGGGCGCGCGTTTCTCGCTCCTCCCGCCGGACAACGCGACCGGGAACTACACCAAGGTGGTGCAGCGCATCCCGGTGCGCATCCGCTTCGACGGGGAGCGGGACGCGGCGCACCCGCTGCGCCCCGGGATGAGCGCCACGGTGCGCATCAAGGCGAGGAGCTGAGCCGGCCGTGAGCACAACCACGCAGGCGCTGCCGCTCCGGCGCACGGGAGCGGCGGCGCGCGCGGCGGACGACCCGTACGCGCACCGCTACCTGATCGCGCTCACGGTCACGCTGGCGTCGGTGCTGGAGCTGCTCGACACCAGCATCGTGAACGTGGCCATCCCCCACATGATGGGGACGCTGGGCGCCACGCTCGACCAGATCGCCTGGGTCTCCACCGGCTACGTGGTGGCCAACGTGATCGTGCTCCCCATCACCGGGTGGCTCTCGGCGCGCTTCGGGCGGCGGCGCTACTTCGCGGCCTCCATCGCGCTCTTCACCGTGGCCTCGTTCTTCTGCGGGAACGCGCACTCGCTGGGGGCGCTGGTGTTCTGGCGCATCGCGCAGGGGGTGGGGGGCGGGGCGCTGCTTTCCACCAGCCAGTCCATCCTCTACGAGGTGTTCCCGCGCGAGGAGTTCGGGACGGCGATGGCCATCTTCGGGATGGGGGTGATGGTGGGGCCCACGCTGGGCCCGACCCTGGGCGGGTACATCACCGACGCGATGGGGTGGCCCTGGATCTTCTACATCAACATCCCGCTGGGGATGATCGCCCTGGCGATGACGCTGGGGTACATCAAGGACTCGCGCTTCGCGCAGAAGGTCGCGTCGGTGGACTGGACCGGGCTGGCGCTGCTGATCCTGGGGATCGGCTCGCTGCAGACCTTCCTGGAGCGCGGCGAGCGGCTGGACTGGTTCGAGAGCGGCGAGGTGCTGACGCTGGCGGTGGTGAGCGCGGTCTCCCTGGTGGTCTTCGTCTGGCACGAGCTGCGGACGGAGCACCCGATCGTCGACCTGCGCATCCTCAAGAGCCGGCAGCTCTCGGCGGGGATCGCCTTCGCGGCGATGCTGGGGCTCTGCCTGTACGCCACGGTGTTCGTGCTTCCCGTCTACCTGCAGACGCTGCTGGGGTTCACGGCCGAGCAGACCGGGTTCGTGATCCTTCCCGGCGCGCTCGCCAGCGCCTTCACCATGGCGGCGATGGCGCGGACCGCGGGGAAGGTGGACGGCCGCATCCTGGTGGTGGTGGGCGTGGCGATCTTCTTCTCGTCGATGCTCATGCACTCGCACTTCACCACGCAGAGCGGGAAGCCGGACTTCTTCTGGCCGCTGATCCTGCGCGGGGTGGGGCTGGGGCTGATCTTCGTGCCGATGACCAACCTGGCGCTGGCCGACCTGCCGATGGAGCAGATCCCCGGCGGCACGGGGCTCTACAACCTCACCCGGCAGCTGGGCGGAAGCATCGGGATCGCGGTGACGGCCACGCTGGTGAGCCGTTTCCGGGGGGAGAACTACGCGGTGCTCTCCGAGCACGTGAGCCGCTACGGCCAGGCCACGCAGGAGCGCCTGGCGATGATCACGCAGGGGCTGATCGCCCGGGGGATGCCGGCGCCGGTGGCCGAGACGCAGGCGATCGGCATCATCCAGAAGCAGGTGATGGGTC
>Ga0070685_10000870_pt1 | contig 16346 bp, 17 predicted proteins | sample KBSS13LmetaG_FD_65651 | JGI IMG/M metagenome (GOLD analysis project Ga0070685, IMG submission 65651) | Switchgrass rhizosphere microbial communities from Kellogg Biological Station, Michigan, USA - KBS S1-3L metaG | ecosystem: Host-associated > Plants > Roots > Rhizosphere ...
ATTACCGCCTACGCCCTGGCCGAGACCATCACCCAGCCCTTATACGGCAAGCTGACCGACCGTTATGGCGTACGACCTATGATACTGGCCGCGCTGGCGCTTTTTACGGCCGGATCGATATTATGCGGGCTCGCACAGTCTATGCCGATACTTATTCTATTCCGAGTCTTACAAGGGCTCGGCGCCGCCGGTCTGCTCAGCGTCACGTTCATTTTGATCGGCCACTTACGGGCCGAACGACCGGATGAAGCTACTAACGGAAACGCTTTGTCTGGCATCATGCTGGGCCTAGGACTCATCTGTGGGCCGCTGCTGGGTGGCACAATCCTCAACCACGTCACCTGGCGCTGGATCTTCTGGGTTAATATTCCGATAAGTATCGTGCTGTTTCTGGTACTCCTAACCTGCCTACACCTACCCACGCCCACGCACAAACGCCCCATCGACTGGCTGGCAGCCGGATGGCTAGCAATGGCAGCCGCTACATTGCAGCTCATCTGCATATGGGGTGGCCACGACTACCGCTGGTTGTCATGGCAGATCATTTCACTTGTCGCACTGGGAGTAGGCAGTGTCATGGCGTTTACCTACCGTCAGAATCATTTCAAGGAGCCATTCTTCCCACCATACTTATTACGCCTACAAACACTGCGTGCACTCACCGTATTGCAGCTGCTAACTGGTATTGGAATGGCAGCGTCTATCATCTATATAACGCTGGACTTTCAGTTGGTGCACGGTAGTTCACCCCTCCATGCCGGTCTCCAATTGATCCCCATGGCCATCGGCGTAACTGCTGGTGCTGCAGTGGGCGCTGCACTCCTAAAATCCGGACGATCAATTCGTGCCTCCCTCATCATTGGCACGGCCCTGTGCGCCATAACACTCGGAGGATTAGCAATAGTACAAACAAGCACCCCCCTGCTCATCCTACAGCTGCTGATTGGAGCACTAGGCTTTGGCGTGGGGATTGGCCTGGGTAACGAACTTATTATCATCCAAAACTCCATACCGCTGCATGACCTAGGGACTGCAACCGCAGGTGTACGGTTTATAGAAACCCTGGGTACATCAGCAGGAGCAGCCGCGTTTGGACTGGTATTTTCCCAAGCACTCAGCAACGCTACCAGTGTGCACGCGACCGCCCGGGCAATCGACATAGTATTTGGACTCGGCGCAGCCGTTATGGCCGTGGCCACCATTACCGCGCTACGGTTGCCACACGCCCTGCCAACCCGCCGCCCACAAACACCTACGTATCCACACCCTGATTCTTTAGCAGTTTAACTACACCCGCTCTGTGTTTTGTATTGTCATCAGCTATCAGCTGCGCTACCCACGCAATCTCACTAGACCTATAAAGCCGTACCTACGTCAGGCATACTTAAAATAAATGCACGATATTTTGGTGTACTATAGAAATATGAACCAATCACTTTTAGAGTCCGCTCAAACCATTTTAAAGAAAACCATTTACAGCACCCTGGCCACCTCCGCAGCCGATGGCAGTCCATGGGCTGCGCCTATGTTCACCGTCTACAACCCCGAAACTAAGTCAGTGTATTGGTGTGCGGCGCGAGACAGCCAGCATGCCCAAAACATACGGCACAATGGTGCTATTTTTATCACCGTTTACGACTCAATGGCAGCACCCGGTGAGGGTGCTGGCGTCTACCTTAAGGCCACGGCCGCAGAAGTGACCAAACCGCAAGCAATCGCCGAGGCACATGCCATGCTGATAGCCAAGCATCAAGCACCATACTGGAAGCTAGACGATCTACAGGCGCCGTCGCCCATTGCACTCTACGAAGCAAAAGTGGAAGAAGCGTGGGTCAATCAAGACCGAGAAGAGGACGGACACTTCGTTCTGTATCGACATCCGATTACGCTATAAAGCAATCTTACCTCGCCAAAAACTATCATCACTCAGCTTTGGGATACGTGCTCCTGTAAGGCAGATTTTCCGCTCCGCCCTGCCTTACCCTATAATTTCGATGCCGTTTAGAGAATGAGCCTATCCAGCAGCTCAAACGTCGGATAGTTCTGGTCGGCAGAACCAAAGTGGCCTTCATCCCGGATGATAAGCGTACCGCCAAGATGGTCAAACATCATACGACCCTGCCGGTCATCACAGCCGTAGGGGTCATTGATAGAATTTACAAAATATATATCGCCGACACGTGCCGAAGAGATGCCGATCCCCGAACTGCAATAATGCCCCTGTTCTCAGTCTAGGACGCGCCTGGTGGGTGGAACCCCGATCCAAGACTTAGCCTTAATTGCCGACAAACTAAAAGAGTAGAAATGTCTTTTGGGCAAGGTGTCTGAACCATATACCGGCTCAACTAGACTGGGTTGCCGGCAGCGCGGCCTGATTACGTTTTCATGGTACAGCGCGTTATAGTAAGTAGTGTCGCCCTAACCTGTTAAGTGCAATTACACACCGTACTTACTTTTGGCCATACGTGGCGCGGTGTTTTGCGGGACACTCGGGGTTGGTCTGGCTCTCAACATACCTTGTCAAACGAAACATTTATAGCTCACAGAAAGCGGGAGGGCACTATGATATCACCAGAAGATCGCATAATCATTCATGAACTTATATCGCTGCACGGACACCTGGTAGACGACGGCCGGCTAGATGAGCTTGGTCAAGTATTCTCTCCCAATGTTGTCTATGATTTACAGGACTTTGGACTCGGCAAGCTTCAGGGCCTTTCTGCTATGCAGGAGTCAGCGCGAGCTATGGGCGACGCTAATCCGGTTGGGCACCATGTTACCAATGTCGTTCTAACTGAAGGCGAGGACGGACACACCGTAAATGCCCGGTCAAAAGGGATTGGTATCAAATCGGATGGATCCTGTGGCAGTGTCGTTTATGAGGACGTCATCAAAAAACAACAAGGGGAGTGGCGAATTACTTACCGGAAAGTTATTGCTCGACGTGCACCACTGGGTGGTAAATAAGAAGCACCCGTTCGCGCAGTGCGTGGCCCTATTATGAAGCACATAAAAGAAATGAGAGAGCACGCCGATTGGCTCAGCCGCGTAGCTACCGGACCAAAACTAGTAGCTCGAACGGTTACTACTACCTGGTAAGGCGATGGATGCTTTTAGCCGAGCCGATGCGCAGCACTTCAATAATGTGCTTGCGCTTCAAACGCGTCTACGGTATTATTTGGTTGTGCAACCAAATAATAAAATAACCAACCAGGTCGACACACCTCAGCGTACTTTTATTGAGCAAGCGCGTCGAGCTCAAATCATCAATGCTGCTATCGAAGTGTTGGCCGAGTTCGGCTATGTAAACACCTCCTTTACCCGGATTGCTAAACAGGCGGGCATTAGCCCAAGTCTTATCTCATATCACTTTAAAAACAAAGAAGAGTTAACGGCTAAGGTCCTTGAATCTATCAGCGAGGATCGCCGCAGCTACGTGCAGAAACAGATTGCCCACCAGACATCAGCGCTCGACAAGTTGCGGATTACACTGGAAGCCGATCTGGCTAATATGGGAACCCATCCGCATCGGTTTCAAGCGATGGTCGAAGTATTGTTTGGCATGCGCGGCGTGAAAGGTTCGATGGTCTACCTGGGCAATCACGATGACCCGGCACTTGTTATCGTGCAGGATATCCTTGAGCTGGGCCAAAAGAACGGCGAGTTTAAGAACTTTGACGTCAAGAGCATGGCAATTATAATTGATGGTGCACGCGACACCTTCTTAGCACAGCTGGCGTTACGTCCGGGTTTTAACTTAGAGGTGTTTTCTAAAACATTAGTAACTTTTGCCCTACAGGCAGTCGTTAAGGAGAATCATGTCTAAAACAATCAACCGTCAGCAAAGTGTTCTTATATCCGGCGCTAGTATTACCGGCCCGGCCCTGGCCTATTGGCTGGTGCAGTACGGCTTTAAGGTCACCATTGTAGAGCGAGCGCCAGCGTTGCGTCCGGGTGGTTATGCCGTGGATATTCGCGGGGCAGCAATCGATGTAGTACGCCGTATGGGTATCTTGGATGCTGTCCATGCAGCCGATACCGGCTCGAACGGTCTGTACTTAATCGACGCAAAAGGCGAACCCATCACGCAGATGAACGACGCGGCCACCGGCAACCAACGCGGTGTGGACGTTGAGATACTGCGGGAGGACATTGGAAAAATCCTATACGACCAGAGCAAAGACAAAGTTGAGTACATTTGGGCAGACTCCATTGCCGAGATGACTGAGACAAACGAGGGTGTATCAGTGACGTTCGAGCACGCTCAAGGCCGGACTTTTGATCTTGTTATCGGGGCCGATGGGCAGCACTCGACAGTTCGGCGCCTAACATTTGGTGACGAATCACAGTTTTCGCATAGCTTGGGCTGCTATATATCAATATCTACTATTCCAAACTTCCTGAAGCTTGATCACCGGCAGGTTGTCTATAACGTACCGGGCAAGACTATCGGTGCCTACAGCGCTCGCAATAACAGCGAAGCCAAGGCTTTGTTCGTGTTTAAATCCGAGCCGCTGCACTATGATTTCCATGATGTAGCCGCCCAGAAGAAGCTGCTAACCGATGCTATTGGCGATGAACCCGGCTGGCAAACGCCTGCCCTGGTGCGCGCTATGCAAAGTTCGCCAGACTTTTACTTTGATTCGATTGCCCAAATCCGTATGGATACTTGGCATAAGGGTCGGATTGCATTGGTAGGCGACGCAGCATATGGCCCGTCACCGGCCTCCGGTCAGGGCACTAGCTTGGCAATAGTCGGTGCCTACGTACTGGCTGGTGAGCTTCAGGCAGCAGCCGGTAATTACGAGCAGGCATTTGCCGCTTACGAGAAAGAAATGCGTCCATTTGTTGAGGCGAGCCAAAAGATTGGCCTCATGGCAGCCGACAGTATGATTGAGAGTTCAGCCTTCAAGTTGCGATTGCGTAATGTAATGGTGCATGTTCCCGGTCTGATGAAATATATTCAGTGGCAAATCAATAACATGGTCAAAAAGGCTGCGAATACACTAGTACTCAAAGACTATCGAGCTCTTTTTGAGCAAAAATAAAAAAGATGAATCATAAGTAGCTGTCTTCTCGTCTGGGATAATTGTTTGGCTGAAGTGATAGCCAAGAGTTCGCCCTTGGCCTTCAGTTCGTGCCAACACACCTGCTTAAAGCCCTCTTCACCTTCATAGAGGCGAACCGTAAAATTGCTATTATCTGCCCGTATATACAGGTCGGCAAGTGCGGGAACGACGCACTGGACAATGGCACGTTGCCTGCGGAGCATATCCTCCTGGTTGGCAATTTGCACCTCAAGCACCCCTGGGTCACTCGCAGTAAAGGTAGCGCCCTATCCGTTAGTCTGACGCATAATCAGGCTTCGTTTCTCTAGCTGATTGACGATGTGGTACAGCGTAGTACGGGCGATATCGGTGCGACGCCTAAGCTCTAGGATAGTACCCTGCCTTTCCAGAATGTGCATGTATACGGTCGCCTCCGTAGTACTCATCCCCAATAAGTGCGGCTGAGATACAATAGTGTCTTTGACGCCCATCGTAGTGGACAGTTTAACAAATTCCATCTTAGAACATAAGTTGTCTGCATGACAACAAGACAACCAGAGGCGTCCCGAGATAGGCTCGACAATGACGAACCAACCCCAGGTGTTGAGCCTACCTATGAAACACTTAGTAGTCCACGCTCACCAATGGAGTATACGCGTACCGTCGATCAGACAGTATTGCGCAACAGGGCTGCCGAATTAGGCAAAAAACTAAGCGAAGAAATGAGCGCTGTACGACAGCGATGTATGCAGGAAGTGCAAGCTACAGGGGCTGCAAGCCAGCAGCTATCCCGGCTACTCCAGGCCATAGAATCGGACAATGTGCCGGCGATGCGCAAGTTAGGACTCAACATGCAGCTAGTCCCCGGCATTGTTGCTGAGGCGCTTGTAGCGGAGCGCCCCATCGAGTTGCAGACGTTCGACGCGTGCTCAGGCCTAGATCAAAGAGCGCAGCCCGAGACTGCTCTGCGTCTCGATGACGCCGGACACGCCATCAACTCACTGTTCCGCTCACTAATGCCACCATGGCGGCTACGCATCAATACTACTGCTCTGCGCAGCCCTCGGCACACTACCGATATAATTGCGCGCCTGGATAACTCCCGCTATGGCACCCTGAGCCAGCAGCATGCCGCAGTGCGGTTCCTTCCTCATCCAGCTTATTGCGAGTGGCTCGCGGAGCGGTCCGGCAAGCAGGCAGAGGATATCCAACGGCACGGTTTCACAATCATGACCCTGCATCTACACCTCGAGCAACACTGCGGGCAGCAGCTCTGCTCGATAAAGACCCGCAAGCCTTGCAACTGGCGGTTCTGCCTGCAGAAAGTAAGGAATGCTACGACGAGGCGTATTTGATAAGCCAGCTGGCAGGCGGCCCGGGTGGCAAACTGAGCCACAGTTTATTTTACGAGCCTCGTGTCAGCGGAAACATAGTCCGCTACGCACTTGCACAACAACTACACCGGTCGCTACTTGCTATTTGGGATCGCATTAACGGGACCAAGGAGCCCGAGCACTTCAAGGTGGCTGACTATAATGACCATAATTACGGTGAGGGCGTGCTGAAAAACCAGCAGGAAGCCGGCATTGAAGTCGACATGCCAGGCATCCTACCCGAGGATATTCTCTGCCGGCGACGTATGCTGGACATGCTGTTTCCTTCCATATATCTAGAGCCAACCAATGCCGACAATCTCATGAGAGGCATCAAAGAAGCCTATCAAGAAGCCGGTCTTGTAAACGTGCGAGTTGAGGTAGTTGCGGTAGAAGACGCCCACCATGAAGGTGCGGCCATGGCAGTGGTGGTGGCCGAAAAACCGCGCGATCAACGGTGACATTGGCTTGTCTCTGGCTCGTAAGACAAAGCATGCCTGCTGCGCGCTTCGCCACATGCCGAGCCAAGCGAGGTAATAGACGTGTTTGCCTTTTCTGCGACTAAACTATATCATGAGGTAACGTGATTAATATAAAAAGACGTTACACCGTAACGCACTATCTCTTCGGTGCGCTGCCGGCGCGGCTTGGCGATGAAATGTCAGGCCAAGCTATCTTGCTGATCGGGCTGGCTGCAACGCAGACGGCAAAGCTTGGCTCTACGCTGCTGGCCGGATTAACACTCTCAGCCGCCATAGGCGGACCACTACTTGGAGCATCTCTTGACCGTTCACGGCAGCCTGGCAGGCTACTTGCCAGTGCACTTGGATTGTATGTCGCCGGCCTTGCGCTTATTGCGATATCACTCGGACATGTACCAACTTGGACGTCCGTAGTGATTGCTCTAGCGGCTGGTTTCTTTATGCCCGCGATTTCTGGCGGTTGGTCCTCGCGATTAAAGTCATTCGTAGCTGACGAGCACTTAACGCGGGCTAGTGCCATCGATGCCACAACCTTCAATATTGCAGGTCTAGTTGGGCCGGCACTCGCCGGACTCATCGCAGCATGGCTTAGTGCGTGGTGGGCAGTAGCGGTATTGGTCACGTTGTTGGTAGCTGCTTTGCCGATGGCATTGGCATTACCAGGGCCACACGGGCATACGCAAGCTCCAACAGCCTCATTCCTAGAGGATGTTATGGCAGGATTCAAAGTAATCGTAGCTAACAAATCACTCTTTAGGATTACGCTTACATCGGTTATTTCGTACATGGGCATTGGCATGTTGTGGGTAGTTTGTCCGCTCATCGGTAAGCACTCACTCGGTAACGCGGGATATGGGGGCGTGCTTATGTCGGTATTGTCGGTTGGCGCGCTAGTAGCGACGGCAGCTTATGCGAAATGGCCGACACGCCATAGCCCAGATGCCGTCGCCTTTGCGACTACATTCATATTGGCCGGCAGCATGCTTTTACTAGCATTTGCGGGCAATAGCTCCATTGCACTAGCTGCAATGCTGATTGCCGGAACAGCCGATGGTCCGCAACTAGCTGCCATCTTTGCCGTACGGCACCGCGAAGCACCGGAACGATCGCGAAGCCAGGTGTTTACGACTGGCGCGAGCCTAAAGATTACGGCAGCAGCGATAGGGGCAGCTCTGGCGGGACAATTAGCAGCTCATTCACTAAGATTCACGATACTCACCACATGCCTGATCCAGTTAGCGGCAGCAGCGGCATTTGTGCTGATAAAACTTCCGCGAGTTGCGACCTTACGTACCGCAAAGCACCATGCCGAAAGCTAAAATTATTCGCCCAACATAGCCTGCCCCACAAAATCACGCATTCTCAGAATACATGTTGACCCAACTATACACTCAATGTATAGTCAGATGCATGACAGCTACATTTGCATTTATGGGCCTCTTGCACGCAGGACCCAGCTATGGCTACGACCTCAAAAAAGATTACGACGAACTCTTTGGACGCGAGAAACCGCTCGCCTTTGGGCAAGTGTACGCGACACTAGCACGTATGCTGCGTGACGGCCAAGTGGTAACTGGCGAGGCAGAGCAGCAAGGTGGCCCAGAGCGTAAACGATATGCGCTGACTCCACGTGGTCGTTCAGAGCTAGTGGAATGGCTAGGCCAGCCAGAAGCCACACAGGCTGGCTCGCAAGCAGGACTGTTTGTTAAAGTGGCGACAGCCATTCTAGTAGACGAATCTCCGAATGATTTTTTGGACCTGCAACGTGCTGCTCACTTGCAAAAAATGCGTGAATTAACAAAGCTGCGCCGCGAAGGCGACCTTGCGCAAACGCTTCGAGCCGACTACGCACTGTTCCACCTAGAAGCAGATCTACGATGGATCGACGTAACCGCCGCCCGCATTCAAGAACTGACTAAGGAGATACGATCATGCTAGACAGCCCCGCACTTTTGCGAGCCAGAGCACTTACTAAAAAATTTGGTGATACCGATGCCCTGCGGGGTGTAGACCTGGTGGTTGCCAAGGGAGAGCTGCTGGCGATTATGGGGCCGAGTGGATCCGGTAAATCAACCCTCCTGCATTGTCTAGCCGGCATACTAACACCCGACAGCGGCGAAGTATGGCTGGAAGACATAAAACTAAATGATTTGACTGAAAATGAGCGGACCAAGCTGCGACGCAGTCACTACGGCTTTGTGTTCCAGTTTGGGCAATTAGTGCCGGAACTGACTGCTATAGAAAATGTCGCTCTTTCATTATTACTGGAAGGCATGAAGCGCGACGCAGCATTTGCGGCAGCGGAACCATGGTTCGCAAAACTCGGTATTCCCGGCCTGGAGAAACGACGGGCCGGTGAGCTTTCGGGCGGTCAGGGGCAACGCGTGGCGCTGGCTCGGGCACTCGTCATGCAGCCAAAGGTGCTTTTTGCCGATGAGCCCACTGGCGCGCTCGACACCCTAGCCGGAGAAAAAGTCATGGAGCTTCTCACACAAGCCGCCAAGGAACAAGGCACAACGGTAGCGCTAGTGACCCACGACGCGCGCATCGCAGCCTACGCAGACCGCGAAGTAATCGTGCGCGATGGTGTCATTGCAAATGTTGCGAGGCAATCCCATGTTGCCGCTTAGTCTGCGCCTGGCAATTGGTGGCAGCCGCGAGGCACTCAGTAGGCTGGCCGTTATCGCTATGGGCGTTGCTATTGGAGTGGCGTTCTTGCTCTTTGGCATATCGGGCTTAAACTTACTGTATGGCTCATCGCAGCAAAGTTGCTGGCAGTGCACTGGCGCGGGACCGCAATCATTCGAGATTTCAAAAGATTCACACACCTATCCCCTGCTCTGGTCATCTACCACCGATTATTATCGTGGACAGAAAATTTACCGCTATGACCTTGCCGTACGCGATGCAAATGCTGGATCAATTCCCGGCATTCCACGCTTACCCGGTCCGGGACACTATTATGTGTCTCCGGCCCTATCTAAACTCATAAACAGCGCGCCGGCAAACCAGCTGCGAAATCGCTTTCCTAGTCATCTGGAAGGTCAGATCGGTACAGCAGGCCTCAGCTCGCCCAAAGATCTTATTGTCGTGGTTGGCCATGACCCGACAAGTTTTACTGACTACCCGTTGGTACAGGCGAAGCGCCATGTGTCCACAGCGCCCGAGCACCACGACTATGGGCCGTTCGTCACTACACTCTTTGGGCTGGGAGTGGGCGGTCTGCTATTCGCAATCTTAACGCTCATCGGTACCAGCACTCGTTTGGCCGCAGCACGGCGAGCCGAAAAGTTAGCCACGTTACGACTGGCCGGTGCCACGCCCAGGCAGATTAATCGCTTTGCTGCGGTGGATGCCGCGGTTAGCGCTGCTGTGGGGTCGGTAGTAGGGTTTGGCCTATTCTATGTGCTGCGAACGATAGTTAGCCACGTTGTTTCTACTAACCTCATTGCATTCTTTCCAGATCGCTTAAACCCTGGATGGCTTGGAGCGTTCACAGTACTCGTCGGAACCCCCTGCCTTGCTGCTCTTGCTGCCATTGTGTCTTTACGCCGCGTACGTATTTCACCACTCGGCATCGCGCACCGCACCACACCGAAACCACCCCGAGCCTGGCGCATTGCTCCACTTGCTATGGGACTACTGCTCGTGACATACGCCTGGCACACAAACCGTCATATTGCCCTCTCGGAAGTAAGAGGCCACATGACGCCATATTTCTTAATTGGCGCACTGCTAACGATAGTGGGCTTAGTAGTAGCCGGCCCTTGGCTTACCATGGTAGTAAACAAATTGCTTGCAAAACGCACACAACGAGCCTCGACACTACTTGCATCACGACGGCTAGCGGATAATCCTAAGGCTGCTTTCAGGCCTATCAGCGTTATGGTTGTGGCAGTGTTTCTGTGCACGATCATTAGTATGACCACGCCGCTCCTCATTACGAACTCCCAAAATCCCAAAGACATAAACAACCTATTTTCAACAACCGAGTACACGGCAACCTATGTCGATAGTCATTGGAAGCCTATGCCACAGACCCAATTCAACCCATTACGCGCCGACATCGAACGGACTCCGGGTACGCGGGTAATTCCTATTTACTTCACAGCTAACCAGAACTTCAATACTTCTGCTAGCAATGTACTGGTGCGATGCGCAGATCTAGCTCACTTGCCCACATTGGGCCGCTGCAAGCCAGGCGTGAACATGCTCCAAGAATCGGTAGGATTTGAATTTAATAGTATTATAGCGGGGAATGTACCGCCAGTTTCTCTACATATGCCCCCTGGCGACATACAGTCATTAGTAGTTTACAGTTTTATGATCCGCACCGATGGCAATCCCGCGCATATAGAGCAGCTGCGCACCTCCATTGCCAAACACCCCACCGAATTAGCTACGGGACGAACCTGGCAAGAGCAAACAGCCGATACGACAGCCGCTGTACACGCGGTGCAGGCGCTCATCGATGCAGCGATCGTGGTGGTGCTGCTCGTTGCTGGCTGTAGCCTAACGGTAGCGGCTGCGGGTGGACTAGTAGAACGAAAACGACCACTAGGGTTGCTGCGCGTTTCAGGCGCCTCACTAGGACAGCTACGCACCGTCGTACTGTACGAATCGGCCGTTCCGTTGTTAGCCGCGGCCGCGATATCGGCCGGAGCAGCATCCCTGGTAGCCCGTATATTGATACTATCGTTTGCAGATCGGCCGGTATCTGTACCTCCGCTCACTACCGGCTACTACCTTTTGATTGGCGGTGGTTTGGCAGGCGCGCTAGCTATATTACTCGCCATTTTACCGCTACTCTCTGCCCTGACCCGCCCAACCGAAATCCGATTTGAATAGACTTCAAAGAGCAGCCTGGAAGGACCTACAGAAACGAGCAAGCACAGCCAATGCTCGACTCATAGCACAAAAGACGGTAAGCTAGAATTTACAGCTTACACACGAAAGGTCAACCAATGCGCATTACGTCACCAAGCCTGCCCGATACTTTGGCCGAACTTACCGCGGCAGATTTTACCAATGAGACTTCACTGGAAGCTTGTCGCCTAGAAGATATCGACCTAGCACGCATAACCTGCCGCGCAGTTAGCATGGACGAGGTTGTCTTAGAAAGAGTTACGCTCGCCGAGGCAAAGCTCGAGGGGCTGACGTGCCGCGACGTACTGATAAAGCAATGCGATTTTTCTGCCGCACACTGCTCCGAAGCCTCATTCCAACGCACAGCTTTCACAAGCGGGCGGATGACAGGCCTGGACTGCAACAAAAGCATCTTTACGGACGTTACGTTTACAGGCTGTAAGCTCGATATGGCAAACTTTCGCTTTTCCCGCTTAACACGCGTCCGGTTCGTGGATTGTGCCCTCACCGATGCCGACTTTTTGGGTGCGACACTATCGGATGTTACGTTCGAAAAGAGCCTACTGGAGCGCACAGATTTTGGGCAGTGCACGTTAAAGAGCGTTGACCTTCGCAGCTCACAGCTCATTGAGCTCAAGGGTTGGCAGCACCTCAAGGGGGCTAGCATCGATGGCACTCAGCTTATAGTAGCGGCACCGTACATCGCTGCCGAGCTCGGCATCAGGGTAGTGAACTAAGTCGCCTGGCACGGCTTTGACACTACGCCTACCATTCCACATCAAAGGCCTAAATCGTAGCGGCATTTTTTAGCCTAGATTACACACTACAGTTTTATGAGCCATACCCACAGCTCGTTCAAACGTCTTTACGCCGAAGGCTCAAGGATACTCCTCTTCGGACCGCAAGGGTGGCGCCTGCTTGGCCGGAGACTGGGTTGCCAGAAAGATGCCAGCCAAAACAAACACCAGCCCCAAAGCCTGTAGCGGCAACACTCGCTCTTTCAAGAAGATAGCCGCCAACACCAGTGAGCTAATCGGCATGATCCCCGTAAACACGGCCGCCTGATTGGCAGACACCCGCTTGAGGCCGGAATACCACAAAAAATATGATAGTGCGTTCACGATTGTACCAAGATACAGCAGAAGCAGCCAGTCTTTGGCGCCCAGCGAACTAAAGTGAAAATGGATCGCCTGCCATGCGCCAAACGGCAAAAACAACAGACAGCTAAAGTACACTACGAGAAGCGTCATAACCTCGGGAGCGACACGGCGGGCAGCCGACTTTGCGAGTAGCGTAAATAAAGCGTCGCATAACACAACCCCAAAAATCAGTGCCACGCCCAGTGGCCTTGAACCACCAGTGCCGCCAGTGGAGCTTGCGTAGAAATTTATAACCACTAAGCCAACGGTCGCTACTACAGATGCAGCTATTTTGGCATGGGATATCTTTTCTTTCAGAAATAGCACCGACAGCACAGTTATGGCAATGGGCGCAAAGCTGGTAATAACACCGCTTGTACCGGCGGATACGTAGCGTAAACCCCAAAACAACAATATGTTAAACAAAAAAACACCGAAGGCAGCAGAGAGCAGCAGGCGCTTCATATCCAAAGGTCTAACTTGCCTGACCTCTGGCCATCTTTTGACTAACATCGGTAATAAGGCTACGGCCGCGATCGAAAATCGCAAGCTGTTTGCCAGAAAAAGTGGGAGCGTCGCGGTAAGCGTTTTAGCAACTACGAAAGTGCTGCCGACGATAACCATAGCGAGCACGAGCTGTAGAGAACTCTTTTTGATAGCTTTTTGTTTTTGCACCGGTCCATTGTATCGGCCGCATTTCATCCCGCTTGTGATTAATCTCACTGAGTTTTAATTCACAACAGTGTATAATGCAGCACCGCATCAAATGAAGATCAGCCCAAGCTCCCATTTCCATGCGCACACTAGTGCCCTGCACAGCTAGCTGGCTAGGCTTTGGCCATTCAAAACTTCACGGTACTTAAGCCCGTACGCCAAGAACAACCCCGGGTAAACCCGTGGGACTCTGTCCAAGAAAGGGTGTTTATAAACAGATGAGTGAGGTATGTTTTACACCTTGGGGTGTTGGCTGAAAAACTTCCAGATGGCGTCCGTGGCGTTGAGCGCGGTGGATGGTGGATCGAGCTTCAAAAACAGTTTGCCAGGCTGGTCGGGGTTTTGAGAGTCAGATCGCAAAGAGCCTGAGTAGTCGCGGTTAAAATCTAAGCCAGAACCGCCTTGATTCGCCTGATACCAGCGCTGGATGATTCTTCCTTCAGAATTTTGAAGTGCTTGCCGTCTTCGGCGAGTTGCATGGTGTGGTCGACGTGCGGACCGCCGCAGATTTCGAAGCTAAATGGCTTGTCGGCGCCATCAGCAATCATCTTGTAGACCTTTACCGTCTCGCCATAGCGATCGCCAAAGGCACCCAGTGCACCCATTTCACTGCGAGCAACTTTAGTGGGATATTCTTGGAACGAAACCTTTAGGTCTTTCTGGATCTGCTCGTTCACGATGTCTTCTACGGCTTTGATTTGCTCTGGTGTCAGCTTGTCGGGGTGGCTAAAATCGAACCGCAGGCGCTCCTCGGTGATGTTGCTGCCATGTTGGATCACGTGGTCGCCCAGCACGGTTCGCAGAGCTTGGTACATCAGATGCGTAGCGGTGTGGTACTTTTTGTGGATCTCGCTTTGGCCGCCTAAGCCACCCTTGAATGTTCCTTTGGCAGCGGTTTGCGAACGAGCCCGCTGCTCCGCCATCTGCACATCAAACTCTTGCTGCCAATCATCGGTCAGGTCAATGCCCTGTTTGAACGCCTCTTCGGTGCTGAGCTCCACGGGGAAACCATAGGTATCATAAAGCTTAAAGACATCCGCACCACTCACCTTGCCGCCGGCCAGTTTTTGCAGCTCGGCAATGCCTTTGCGCAGTGTCTGGCGGAAGACCTTTTCTTCCTTCACCATAACCTCGATAATCTTGTCACGGTTCTCGGCTACTTCTGGGTAATCGGCATGATACATATCGGCAATCACTGGTACCACCTGCTCCAAGAAGTTTTGCTCAACACCCAAGTCAAACGCAAAGCGCACCGCTCGGCGCACCAGGCGGCGCATAACATACCCCTGCTCTTTGTTGCTTGGCACAATGCCGTCAACCGCTAGGAATGTGGCGGCACGGAGGTGATCGGCAATGACGCGCATGGCGTTAGTATTGCTATCGTACTTTTTACCAGAGATAGCTTCGAGCTTGGTGATGATAGGCCATAACAGGCTAATCTTGAAGACATCCGGGTCATCAAGTGCAGCCGCGGCAATGCGTTCCAGGCCGGACCCGTGGTCAATATTCGGCTTTTCCAGTAGCACAAATTTGCCTTCAGCCTCTTTGCGATAAGCCATGAACACGTTGTTACCAATTTCCATAAACCGGCCACAATCACAGTTTGGGTGACAGTGCTCGCCGTACTCTGGATTGTGGGGTGTGCCAAAGTCATAAAACATTTCGCTGTCCGGGCCACATGGATCACCTACCGGTGTGGTTTCGGGTTTGCCATTGCGGCTCCACCAGTTTTTAGAACCGTCGTAGTAGAAGATGCGCTCGCCATCTTTGACGCCGCGCTTGTAGCCGTCTTCTTCCGAGCCAATGTCAGCAACGCCAGAGCTCAGGCCTTTTTGCTCAAACAGCTTCTGCCACAGTTCGGCAGCCTCGACGTCCTTAGGGATATCGTATTCGGGAGCGCCGATAAAGCAGGTGATGTAGAGCTTAGCCGGGTCCAGCTTAACGACCTCGGTCAGGAATTCGAATATCCACGAGACTTGCTCTGCCTTAAAGTAGTCGCCCAGACTCCAGTTACCCAGCATTTCGAAGAATGTAGTGTGCCGGTTGTCACCCACCTCATCGATGTCCTGGGCCCGCAAGCAAGTCTGGCTATCTGCTAGACGCACACCATCCGGGTGCTGTTCGCCGAGCAAATACGGGATCATGGGCTGCATGCCACTGCCAGTGAACAGCGTACTCGGGTCGTTCTGCGGCACCAGCAACGCCCGCGGGATTGCTTTGTGCCCCCGCTCTTCAAAGAATTTCAGGTAGCTGTTTCGTATGTCTTGTGCATTCATTGAGCCAATTATAACAGAGGTGGTAATTCACGCCAATCGTTGACTTCGTAAACGTAAAGTTGGAAAATATAGTACAGTTCGTCACAACTAATTTGAGATCACCGCCTCACGCACATTGGGAGCTTAAAATGTCCGTATTTAGCCGCTACCTGCGCACGCCATGGCCCGTCATAGTGCTAGCCTTCACTATACCTGCCGGCCTATGGCTCTGGCAGGCCGCGACCGGCTCCTGGAGCGTGCTCGGCATATTGGGGTTTTCGCTTGACATAGTGCTAATCCTGCGAGCACTCATGCTGCCAATTGCCCGATGCGTAATCACGCGTCGCAAAGTCAAGAAGCGCTAAATCGAGACGAACAAAAGTCCCCTAGAGCCAAAAACTCCGAAGTTTTTCGGACCTCTGGGGGCACAGTCGCATGAGCGGATGAGAAACGGTACCTGGCGCTTCGC
>Ga0070685_10000873_pt1 | contig 16318 bp, 17 predicted proteins | sample KBSS13LmetaG_FD_65651 | JGI IMG/M metagenome (GOLD analysis project Ga0070685, IMG submission 65651) | Switchgrass rhizosphere microbial communities from Kellogg Biological Station, Michigan, USA - KBS S1-3L metaG | ecosystem: Host-associated > Plants > Roots > Rhizosphere ...
CGCGCGGTGGAGCTGTACGTGGAGCGGCTGAACCTCCCCGAGACGCGCGCGCGCATCGTCTACCAGCGCGTGCTGGCGCGGCTGGCGGAGCGGCTGCTTCCGCGGCTGAACGACGAGGACGAGGCGCAGGCCGCGGCCGAGGCGACCGCCGCCGGCGAGGCGGAGTCGCCGCCGCCGGCGTCCGCGCCATCGGCCGAGGCCGCGCCGGCCGCGTCCGCGGGAGAGCCTCCCGCCTGACGCCCGGCGGCGCAAGCGCGCGCCAGCATGGACCTTGCACCCCGCCGCCCGCCGAGGGGCGCGGGGTGTTCTCGCGTTCCGCGAGCCGCATTCAATTTCCGGATTGGACGATGCCGACGATGCTGAGGAAGGAGACCGCCGCCGCGGCCGCCCTGGCGGTGCTGCTCGCCGCCTGCGGGGGCGACAGGGGCGGGGCGGGGGACGGGACGCGCGCGGGCGGCGACACCACCGCCGCCGCGGCGAAGGATTCGGGCGCCGCGCCGGGGCAGCAGGCGGCGCAGCAGGCCGCGCCGGGGGCGGACAACGGGCCGAAGGCGAAGACGGGGCCCAACGAGCTGGGAAGGCTGCTGGTGCTGGAGTACCACCGCATCGGCAACAACGAGGGGGAGTGGTACCGCTCGGAAGCGCACTTCCGCAACGACCTGCAGATGCTCTGGGACCGCGGCTACCGCCCGGTGACCATGCGCGACGTGGCGAACGGGAACATCAACCTGCCGGAGGGGACGAGCCCGGTGGTGTTCGTGTTCGACGACTCGTCGCAGGGGCAGTTCTACTACCTCCCCAACGGCCAGATCGACCCGCACACCATGGTGGGGATGTGGGAGGCCTTCCGCGCGCAGAACCCGGCGTGGCGCGGCGGCGCGACCTGGTGCGTGCTCCCCGGCGCGGAGCACCCGTCGAACTTCTGGGGGGAGAAGAAGAGCCGCGAGGCGCCGAAGGCGGAGCGCGAGGCGACCATCCGCAAGAAGGTGGACTTCCTGCTGGAGCGCGGCCACGAGATCTGCAACCACACCATGTGGCATGCGCAGCTCTCGCGATACGACGACGGCTTCGTGCAGGAACAGATCGGGGGCGGGCAGGACTCGATCTCCACCTACCTGCCGCCGAACTACCCATGGACCACCTTCGCGCTGCCGCTGGGGATGTGGCCGAAGACGCGGTCGCTCGCCTGGCACGGCAGCTACCGCAACGGGAAGAGCTACGACTACAAGGTGGTGCTGGAGGTCTCGGGCGGGCCGCAGCAGTCGCCCTTCGACCGTGCCTGGAACGGGCACTCGGTGAAGCGCTTCATCGCCGCGCCGAACGCGCTGGAGCGCCAGCTCGCCGCGTGGGAGCAGAACCCCGGGGAGCGCTACGTCTCGGACGGCGACCCGAACACCGTCACCTTCCCGCAGCGGCTGGCGGGGAACCTGAACCAGGCGTCGCTCGGCAGCCGGCGCGCGCACCCGGTCCCGTAACGGCGGCATCACGCGGAGACGCGGAGGCACGGAGAGAACCCCCGGCTCTCTCCGTGCCTCCGCGTTCCTGCGTGATGCCGCCGATGGTGGCTACCGGGAGCGGGAGACCACCTCGAGCGCCCGCTCCAGGAACTCGTCGCGGCCCGCCGCCACGCCGGCCCGCGTGCGCCGCGCCGGCACCGTGGGGTGGATGCCGACGCCGTGGTGGCGCGAGCCGTCGTGCTTGAGCACCCGCATCCCCGTCCAGCTCACGTTGTAGTCGCCCGGGAGGGTGAACGGGTTCACGTTCCCGTTGGTGCCCGCCGTGGCCTCTCCCACGATCTCGCCCAGCCGGTACGCCTCCACGATCCCCATCACCGACTCGGCGTAGCTGATGGCGCGGCCGTCGGTGATGAACACGCGCGGCGCGGCCAGGTACGGCGCCATCGGCCACAGCTGCCACCGCCCCTCGCTGAAGCCCCACCCCACGCGGTCCGGGCGGGTGACCACGGGCACGTTCCACCGGGCGCTGGTGGCGAACTCGCGGATCAGGTGCGAGAAGAGGACGGAGGCGTCCAGCCCGTCGGGATAGCCGCGCAGGTCGAAGACCAGCCCCGCCGCCCGCTCCAGCTCCGGGAGCGCGGCCTGCAGCTGCGCGGTGGTCACGCGGTCCAGGTCGACGTACCAGATCCCCGGCCGGAGCTGCGCCACCGGCGCGGGCTTCGTTCCGGGCTCTCCCGCGGGCGGCGCGCGCCGCAGCCGCACCGTGGCCGTGTCGCGGCCCACGTGCTCCACCGTCAGGGCGACCAGCGAGTCGTGGCCCAGCAGCAGGCCGCGGTGGGCCACGAACCGGCGCCACTGCGGCGTGGCGGAGGAGACCAGCGCCGCCCGCGCCCGCAGGATCGAGTCGGCGGAGAGCCCGCCGATCCGCAGCACCACGTCGCCGGGGCGGACGCCCTCCGTGCCGGGCGCCACGGCCGTGACCGTCGGCCGCCCCTCCACCGACTCCACCACCACGGGCGGCGAGAGCATCGTTCCCTCGCAGCCGTGGTAGACGCCGCCGTGCCCGTCGTGCAGCGCGGCCACCATCCGGCGCAGCGTCACCAGGAACGCGCACTCGTCCGCGTCGGTGGCGGCCGCGCGCAGGGCCGTGCGGAGCTCGGCGGCCCAGTCCACCTGCGCCACGTCGAAGTAGGGGTAGAAGTGCTGGAACACGTTCCAGGCGAGCGCCACGTCCGCCAGGCGCGTCGCGCGGTCGTCGCCGGTGGCGGGCGCGACCGCCGGCGCGCGCGGGGGAGGGGCGGCGTGGGGGAGCGTGCCCTGCCCGTCCGCGTACACGGCCAGGGGGACCAGGGCACTCACCCCGCCGCCCAGCTCCACCGCGAGCGGCCGGCGCGGGTCGGGAACGCTGTCCGGAAGGGCGCCGGCGGCGGGAAGGGAGACCCGGACGCTCCGGTAGACCGAGGGCCGCCCCGCCGCCATCCCCACCCCGAAGTGGCGCCACCAGCGGACCGAGTCGCCCTGGAGACCGTCTCCCTCGCGCGCGGCCGCCCGGGGACGACCCGCCCGCACCACCAGGGTGGGCGCGATGGGGCGGAAGAGCGAATCAAGCACCGCCGCCAGCCGCGCGGCGTCGGGCGCCCCTTCCACGGCTCGCACCCCCGCGGCCGCGAAGGTGTTCCAGTCCGTGGCCGCCGCCGCGTCGCTGGGGTGGAAGTAGCGGACGTATCCCAGGAGACGGGTGAACGCGGCCAGGTTCTCCATCCCCCGCTCCGTCAGCGGCCGCGCCGCCTCCAGCTTCGGCCGCACCGCCTCGCCGACCGCCTCGAACGAGGCCTGGTCCAACCACGCCCGCCCCGCACCTTGCACCAGCATCCCGACGCGGATCACCTCCGCGTCGTCGGCCACGTCGCCCACGATCTCGTACGCCTGCCAGCCGGTGCTCCCCGTGATGAGCCGCTCGCCCATGTTGTCGAAAAAGCCCATGCGGCCGCCGGTCCGGTCCACGCGAAGCCAGAGCGCGGCCCAGGCGGCAGCCCCGAGGTCCGTGCGCACCCAGGCGCGGTAGCGGATGCGCCGGCCGCGGTACGGCGCCGCCTCGACGTACTGCACCAGGTTGCCGAAGACGTTCGGGCCGCTGCCGCCCGCCGGACCCGTGACGCGGGCGGCCCACCGGCCCTCTCGGGGAGCCGCCGAGTCGAGGGCCACCTCGTACCCGGAGGACGGGTTGAATCGCCACGCAGTGAGCGTCGGGGCACCCTCCTCGAACCCCGGGTTGGCGGGTGCGGACTGCGCGTGCGTCGGCCGCACGAGGGGCGCTGCCAGCGACAGCGCGAGGAGAGTGGTCGTAGAGATGCGCATGATCGGGAGCGGGTTAGAGGTGTATCGCCTGTACTGGTGTACCAGGCACACTAGTACAGTTAATCCGCTTCCTCCCGGACGTCAATGGTCTCGTTTGGAGCGACCGTGCGGGGCGGGACGAGCAAGGCGGAAAGAGGGCGCGCGGAACGACACCGCCGGTGCTCAGAATGGCCGGCGGCAGGGCGGGGAACACGATGGAAAGAGAATGCCTTATACCAGATCTGATCAATCGCCGTGCGTTCCGCACACCCTCAAACATGTCATCCTGAGCGTCGCCGCTGCACCAACCCTTCCGCTCACTGAGCTCTGGCGGCGACCGAAGGATCTATCACCGCGTCGGCGAACGATCTTCCTGGACGGTAGTTGACGGCCAGCGCGCTTCGGGGGATGGATTCCGAGCGCAAACGATAGATCCTTCGTCGCCGCCAGAGTCGGTGCTGCCGAAACAACGGTGCGGCGGCGACTCAGGATGACATGATTTGGCGGCGGTCGATGCACAGGATTCTTATGCCAGGATTTACGCAGAGAGACGCGGAGGCACGGAGAAAACCACCTGGCTCTCTCCGTGCCTCCGCGTCTCTGTGTGAGACGATCTTTTACAGGGCTGGTCTCAGCCGAGGCGCCTGGGCTCCTCGGTCGGCGGCGCGGGCGGCACCGCCGGCGGGGGAGGCGGCGTCTGCTGCAGGTAGCTCTGCTGCTGGCCGTTCTGCACCGACTGCTCGTCGAGGCCGTTCAGGGAGCGCTTGAAGTCGCGGATCCCCTTCCCCATCCCGCTCGCCAACTCGGGGAGCCGCTTGGCGCCGAACAGGAGGAGGAGCACGGCGAACACCAGGATCATCTCGAACGGACCGAGACCGAGCATGGGACCTCCACGGAAAAAGCGAAGCGCGGCCCGGGCCGCGTGACGATGGCGATGGTGGGAGATGCTTCCGCACCAAGATACCTGCATCCGCCCCGCGCCACAATGGCGCCGGCATCGTTCTCCACGCACTGCAACTAACGAAAATACAACGCCTTAGGTCTCTCCGTGCCTCTGCGTCTCTGTGTGAGACGCCGTTACTCAGTCGCGGCTGGACCAATGGATGTGGCGGATGCGCCATCCCTCGCGGATGCGCACGAGCACCAGCGTCTCCGTTCCCGTGGAGTCGATGGCCCGGCCGCGCCAGGTGCCGCGCGAGCGGTACTCGCGGGTGTAGAGCGCCATCCCGCCGCTCATGGTGAGCTGCTCGCGCAGCGTGGTCGAGCTCACCTCCTTCAGGAAGGCGATGTCGGCGGCCAGGTGGTGGCTGCGGTAGTGCGCCAGGTCCTCGGCCACGCCGGACTCGTACACCACCAGCTCGGGGTGCAGCAGCCGCAGCACGCGCACCGAGTCGCCGCGCTGCAGGGCCTCGGTGAAGCTGCGCACCACCGCCTGCGCGCCGGCGCCGCCGGGTGCGGGCGGGGGAGGCCGGCGCTGCTGGGCACGGGCGGCGGCGGGGAGCGCGACGAGGAGCAGCGCGGCGGCGAGCGTCTTCATCCGCATGGGTGGGCTCAGGGTGGGGGAAGGGCGACCAGCACCGCGGTCACCAGGATCACGGCCACGCCGGCGGCGAGCTCGGTGGCCGCGCTCCGGCGCAGCCGCGCGGGGGTCTCGGGCGCGTCGAGCCCGGGGAGGACGTAGCGCCAGTGGTAGTAGCCGAGCCCCGCCACCACGGCCAGCAGCGCGAGCTTCAGCAGCAGTGCGCGCCCGTACGCCGTCTCCCAGAGCTGGGGAACGGCGCCCAGGTGGAAGAGCGCGTTCGCCACCCCCGTGGCGCCCGCCAGCGCGCCGCCGGCGAGGGCCACGGGAGAGAAGGCGCGCACCATCCGCGCGAAGGCGTCGGTGCGCTCGCCCTCGGCGGCGAAGGCGGCGGCGGGGAGGCCGGCCAGCACCAGCGTGCCCAGCGTCCCCACCCAGGCGCCGGCGCCGAGCACGTGCAGCCAGTCCGCCGCCAGCGCCGGCGCCGCCGCCCGCTCCACCGCCGCGGCGTGGCCGCTGAGGGCGGGGACGGCGGCCAGGAGGAGGGCGGCCACCGCGGCCCCCATCCACCCCACCGAGCGGCCGTGCGGCGCGCGCGAGACCATCAACCCGATGCAGAAGGCCACGGTGGCGACCGCCTGCAGCGTCCACCCCGCGCCCCAGACGGTGCCGGTGAGCAGCCGGCGGAGCGCCTCGCCGTCGAAGGCGTCGGCGGCGCCGTACAGCGCCACGCTCTGCAGCCAGAGCCGCGCCAGCAGCGCGAGCGCGGAGAGCGCCGCCGCCGCGGCCGCCAGGCGCCACGCGCCGCGGGCCGCGCGCGCCACCACGCCGTCGAGCGCCGGGTAGACGCGCAGCCGGCGGAGGACGGAGAGGTCGAACGCCGCCGCGCCGATCATCCCCAGCAGCGCCAGCAGCCCCGCCCAGCGCACCAGCACCGGGAGCGGCGACGAGGGATCGGACCACTGCGCCTCCTCGTCCGCGGCCTCGTCCTCCGCCGCGTCGACGGAGGGCTGGGCGGAGGCCGCGGCCACGACGACGACCGGGCGGCTGCGGACGACGGTGAGGCGGAAGGTGCCGTGCACCACGTGCCCGTCGGCCGCGGCGCCGCGCCAGGCGACCGTGCAGGGGCCGGGGGGAAGGAGGCCGGGGAGGGAGAAGACGAAGGCGCGCCCGCCGGAGCCCGGCTCCTCCGCCAGCCTTCCGGCGGCGACGGTGTCCGCGCCGGAGGTGATCACCAGGAAGGTCATCTCCGGCGCCACGCGGGCGGTGAACTCCAGGCGGATGCGGCCCAGCGTGTCGGCCACCGTGTCGCCCGCGCCGGGGGTGCTGGCGCGCAGGCCGGTGTGCGCCGCCGCCGGGGCGGGGCGCGCGAGCGCGGCGGCGGCCACGAGCGCGGCCGCCGCCAGCACGCGCGGGAACGGCGACCGCGCGCCGCGGAGCATCAGGGCTGCGCCGCGGGCCGTGCCGCGCCCGCCGCCGGTTCGAGGGGGTGATGCATCAGCGTCATGTCGTCGAGCACGCCGTACGATCCCATCCGCATGGGCCCGCCGCCGAAGAAGAGGCGGAAGCCCGCCGAGAGGGTCCAGAAGGAGTCGTCGCCGAACTGGAGCCGCGGGTCGACGTGGCTGCGCTCCGAGCGCACGCGGTGGTGCTGCACCTCGGCGAAGGGGCGCGTGGCCACGCCGCCGCCGGAGAGGTCGAACTCGTAGCCCAGCGACTGGATCAGCCAGCGCGTGGCGCCGAAGGGCTCCTCGTCGTGGTCGTAGCGGTAGAAGCCGGGGGTGTCCACCTCGCCCTGCCGCGCGTACTCGGGGCGCGTGGCGTACTCGACCCGGTAGTACGGCCGGTGCCGGGCGATGCGCACCTGCGTCTCCGCCAGCACCGACCACACCCCCTCGCCCTCGTCCGGGTCGTTCCGGGACGCCTCGGCGAGCGCGTAGATCCCCCCGAAGGAGTGGGGCCAGGAGTGCCGCACCGCCGCGTTCCAGAGCGCGGTGCGGTGGGTCGTACCCTCATGGCTCTCCGCCACGTTCCCGTACGAGGCGCTCGCCTCCCACGGCGCCGTGGTCCCGGTGCCGCCGAAGCGCCTGGCCAGCCGGGCGGAGAAGGAGTTGCCGAAGCTGGAGAGGTTCCCCAGGTCCCACGGCCCGTCGGGCTCTTGGCCGCCGAACACCCCCGCCTCCACGCTCCACCCGTCCCGCAGCCAGGCGCCGTTCAGCGTCCAGCGCTCCAGGAGCTGCGAAAGGTGGTGGTTGGTGGGGTACTTCGCCACCGGGCGGCTCATCGGGTCGTCGGTGCCGTAGGGCGCGAACCCCTTTCCGGCGGAGATCGAGGCGGCGCCGCCGGCGAAGTCCCACAGGTTGAGGCTCAGCATCGCCTCGTGCAGAAAGGTGTGCGGGTGGCGCCGGTCGATGTATCCCTCGCCCCATCCCCCAAAGTTGTACTCGCCCTGCGGCTGGGTGAGCGCCTCCAGGTTGAGGGTGCCGCGCAGCACCAGCCGCGAGCCGGGGCTCTCCACGTTCACCATCGCCGTGGGCTGGGTGACGTAGCTCTCCGTGTCGTGGATGGGGCTGTCGCCGTCGCGCGGGGCCACGGCGGTCACCATCGAGAACGCCTGCGCCATCCCCAGCAGCCGCCATCCGCCGCCCAGCGGCGCCATCAGCATGTCCATCTGCATCCCCGCGTGCATGGGGCCGCTCATGGCGTCGTGCAGGCCGGCGCGCCGGCGGACCGCCGCGCTGTCGATGGGCGCCGCCATCCCCGGCATCTCGTGTCCCGCGTGCGCGTCGTGGCCGCCGCGCGCGCTGTCGGCCGGGGCCGGGCGGCGGGCGCTCTCGGGCGGCGGCGCCGCGCGGCGGGCGCGGGTGCTGTCCGGCCGCACCTGCGCGTGCCCGGCGGGCGGCGCGAATGCGGCGGCGGCGGCCCCGAGCAGCAGGGCCACGCCGAGCTTCATCCCTCTCATCCTTCTCCCTCGGAAGGTGCGATCCAGTGCATGCGGCACCCGCGGATCGGGCGCGCGCGTCTCAGGCCTGGAGCGCGGCGCGGGGAGGGGGTGAGTCGATGGCGAGGATGGGAGAAAGGTAGAGGTGCGGCAGCCGGCCGAGGGCGCCGGCACGGTAGACGGGCGGCTGCGCGACGGCCACGTGGGGCGCCGTCACCACCGCCGCCCCGCACGAGGTCACGATCCCGCAGGAGGCCGGCGCGTGCCCCGTGTGCTGGGCATCGTCGTGGCCGGAGGGTCGATGCTGATGATGCTGCGCGGCGTGCCGCACGGGCGCGCTCGATTCGGCGGCGGAGCCCATGGGGCACTCCGTCGCCGCGGCCTGCGCGAGGCCGAGGACGAGCGCGAGGAGCAAGGCGGCGATGCGTCGCATGAGGCCCGAATCGTATCCCCATCTCCATCCCTCGGTCAACCCGCGGCGGCTCACTCGCGCGGGAGGGGGAGGGCATGGCATCTTTCCGCCCCGGTGGTGGTACAACCGATTCGGTACGAACGAATTGCGAGATGACGGACAGAATGGCGGACGCGCCGGGGCTGACGGTGTCGGACCGGATCTACGGCGGGATCGCGATCGTCGCGATCGTGCTCGCGCTCTGGTTCCTGGTGCGCGGCGGCCCCTCGGACGGCGCCGCGGCGGCCGGCCGCCCGCCGCGGATCACGCTCATCGATCCGCGTCCCGGCGCCGAGCTGGACCAGCCGGTGACGGTGACCTTCAGCGCGCGCACGGCGCTGCGGGCGGACGGCACCGACACCACCTCGAACCGCCACGTGCACGTGAACGCCGGCGGCGTCATGCTGATGCCCGGGCCGGCGGACGTGCGGCGGGTCGATGGGACCACGTACCGGTGGACGCTGCCCCGCCTCCCGTCTGGCCCGGTGTGGCTGCGCGCCTACTGGTCCGACGCCGCGCACCGCCCGATCCCGGGTGCGTCAGGGGATTCGGTGAACGTCCGCATCCGCTGAACGGCGTGCCTCAGAGGCTCAGAGATTGTTGAGAAAACAGTCTCCCCCCAGACGTCATCCTGAGGCCGGCCACGCCGCGGCTTCGGCATGCTCGATCCTTTGGCAGGCCGAAGGATCTATAGCATGTGCAGGCACTTGGCAGAGGAAACGCGCTGTCGGGGTTTCGCGTTTCAGCCTCCGTGCGCTCCGCCGGCTCCCGTGCTGCCGCGGTTATAGATCCTTCGGCCTGCAGGGTCTTTCGCAGGCGCGTTTGTAGCGAGACCGGCCTCAGGATGACGTCTCAGGGGGCGTGGAGGTTGTTCACGGGTCTCATGGAGGCACAAGAGCACGGAGAGCGATTGCCGGCCGGGAGGATGCGGCGGTAGACTCACGGCGGGCGACAACAAAAAGGGACTGATGATGAAGAAGGGGATCATCGCCGCGGTGCTGGTGGCGCTCGTGGCGTGCAAGGAGCCGCTGGACATCGGCAGCTTCTCCGTCACGGGAACGTGGCGGGGCACCACCTACGTGAAGGTGAGCGCCACGGACAGCATCGCCTACACCTTCAGGCTGGACCTGGAGCAGGACCAGGAGAACGTCTCCGGCGACGGCGTGGTCAGCGCCGCCACCGACTCGGTGCAGACCGACGTCGACGGCACCTGGGCGTTCCCCAACGTCACGCTGCGGATGTCGGCGCCCGAGTACGGCGACCTCCAGTTCAACGGGACGTTCGCGCGGCAGGTGAGCCGCGACTCGCTGGTGGGGCCGCTGATCGGCTCGGGGTTCACCAACACCAACCTCACCCTGGTCCGCCAGGCGCCGTAGCCCGCGCGCGCTTGTTGCAGTCCGTCGGGCTCACCTTCGGACGTACAGCCCCGGTGCACCCATGACCCGACACGCACGCTCCCCGCTCGCGCTCGCCCTGCTCCTGGCCGCCTGCGGCGATGGCCGCAACGCCGTCCGCGAGGCCGATGCGCGTCCGCCCGCGCCGTCCGCGCCGCCGGCCGCCGCGCAGCAGCCGTCCGCCTCGCGACGCTGTGATGCCGACAACGGCGGCATCACCCTGCCGGCCGGGTTCTGCGCCGCCGTCTTCGCCGACGTGACCGGTGGCAGCCCGCGCCACATCGCCGTCGCGCCGAACGGCGACGTGTTCGTGGCGCTGGAGGGGCGCGATGGCGGCGGAGGCGTGCTGGCGCTGCGCGACAGCAACGGCGACGGGAAGGCCGACCAGCAGGAGCGCTTCGGGTCCCAGGGCGGCACCGGCATCGCCATCTCCAACGGATGGATCTACTTCGCCCCGAGCGACCGGGTGGTGCGCTGGCGGCTGACGACCGGACGGCTGGCCCCCACGGACGAGCCGGAGACCATCGTCACCGGCCTGCCGACCGGCGGGCACTCGGCCAAGACCCTCGCGCTCGACAGCCGCGGCGCTGCGCTCCTGGTGAACATCGGCTCGCGCACCAACGCCTGCCAGCAGGCCGACCGCCAGCGCGGCTCCCCCGGCATCGACCCCTGCACCGAGCTGGAGACGCGCGCCGGGATCTGGCGCTTCGACGCGAACCGCGCCAACCAGGCGCAGGCTGCCGGCGCGCGCTGGGCCACCGGCATCCGCAACGCGGTGGGGATGACCATCCACTACGACCAGCTCTGGGTCACCCAGCACGGCCGCGACCAGCTCCACGACAACTGGCCCGAGCTCTTCGACGAGCGGAAGAGCGCCGAGAACCCGGCCGAGGAGCTGCTCATGGTCAACCGCGGCGACGACTTCGGCTGGCCGTACTGCTACTACGACGTGGACCTGCACCGTCTGGTGCTGGCCCCCGAGTACGGCGGGCGCGGCACCGAGGCGGGGCGCTGCGCGGAGAAGAAGGGGGCGGTGACGGCCTTCCCCGGCCACTGGGCGCCCGAGTCGCTGGTGTTCTACACGCGGGCGCAGTTCCCCGAACGCTACCGCGGCGGCCTTTTCGTGGCCTTCCACGGCTCGTGGAACCGCGCGCCGCTCCCGCAGGAGGGCTTCCGCGTGGTCTTCGTCCCCCTCGCCGGGGGCCGCCCGGGCGCGCGCTACGAGACCTTCGCCAGCGGCTTCAACCGCGCCCAGGGCGGCGGCACCACGCGCCGCCCGATGGGGCTCGCGGTGGCGCCCGACGGCTCGCTCTTCGTGACCGACGACGCGGGCGGGCGCATCTGGCGCGTGCAGTGGCGCGGGTAGGGGGGATGGAGATCGTGGAGGTGCGCACCTCGCGCCGCGCGGAGCTGCTGGAGGTGACCGGGCGCGTGGAAGAGGTGGTGGCGCGCAGCGGGGTGGAGAGCGGCGTGGTGGTGGTGCAGTCGCTGCACACCACGGCGGCGCTCACCATCAACGAGAACGCCGACCCCGACGTCAAGCACGACCTGCTCGCCAAGCTGGAGGAGATGGTTCCGCGCGACGAGCCGTACTACCGGCACGCCGAGGGGAACAGCGACAGCCACCTGAAGACGAGCTGCTTCGGCCCCTCGCTCACCGTGGTGGTGGACGGGGGCCGGCTCGTGCTGGGGCGGTGGCAGGGCGTGTACCTCTGCGAGTTCGACGGGCCCCGCGAGCGCAGGCTGGCGGTGCAGGTCCTGTCCACGGGGCGGTAAGGGAGATGGCGCAGTTCCAGCAGATCGGCTCCATGCTGCGGCTGGTGGCGCGCGGGATCGCCTCGCGCGGCGCGGACGAGCCGCTGCCGGAGGTGCCCAAGCGCAAGCCGGCGGTGGAGCGCGTCTACCCCGGGGTGGACCCGGCGCTGCACGCCCGCTACCTGCGCGCCACCGGCGGCGAGAACATCGAGCGGCTGGCGGAGGGGATGCTCTCCCCCGTCTTCCCCGCTACCTGGGAGACGGCGCAGGCGCTGGAGCTCTTCGCGAAGCTGGAGCGCCCGCTCCCCGCCGGAGGGCTGATCCACATGGAGGGGGAGCTGGTGAGCCTGCGCCCCATCGAGGTGGACGACCACGTGCACTGCCGGGTGGAGCTGGAGCGGGCGGAGCGGGTGCGGAAGGGGATCCGGCTCACGCTCACGGCGCGGAGCTGGACGGGAGCGGGGCAGCTCTGCGCCCAGAACACCTCGGTCTTCCTGGCGCGCACCCGACGCCCGGACGAGTCGGCCGCCGCGCACGTGTCGCGCCCCACCGCGCGCGAGGAGGGCGACCCGCGCGGGGAGCCGCCGACGCGGTGGGACGAGGTGGCACGGTGGCGGCTGGGAGGCGGCGCGGGGCGGCGCTACGCCGCGGTGTCGGGGGACTGGAACCCCATCCACCTGTGGGGGTGGAGCGCGCGCCCCTTCGGCTTCCGCCGGCCCATCCTGCACGGTTTCTGCACCCAGGCGATGGTGGCGCACGCGCTGATCGAGCACCGGCTGGGCGGCGATCCCGCGGCGCTCCGGCGGCTGCGCATCGCCTTCCGCGCGCCGCTGCCGCTCCCCTCCACCGTGCAGCTGCTCGCCGGCGAGGGGATCGGGAGCCGCTGGTTCCGGGTGGCGGACGGGGAGACGGTGTTCGCGGAAGGCACCTGGGCGGGGGGCGAGAACGCGTCGCGCCCCAGGCTCACGCTCGTCCGATAGTCAGCTACAACACGTTTCACGCAGAGACGCAGAGGAACTGAGAGTGCGCAGAAATCCTCCGCGCACTCTCAGTTCCTCTGCGTCCTCGCGCGAAGCGCCTAGATGCCGTGCTCGCGGTAGAGCGCCAGGCGGAGCTCCGCGCGGTCGCCGAAGCGCTGCGCGGGCCAGGCCTCGGCGTAGGTCGCGACCGCCATGGCGATCTGGCGCTTGACCTCGCGCCAGGGGGTGCGGCCGCGCCGTACCTCGGCGATCCACCAGCCGGGAACCAGGTCGGCCAGCGCGAAGAGGTCGGCGGCGCGCTCGGCGCCCGACATGTACCCCTCGTCGGCCAGGAACACGGCGCCGTCCACGTCGCCGTTCAGCACGTGCCCCAGCTCGTGCCGCAGCGCGAAGAAGCGGTCGGTCTGCTCCGCGGCGCGGTTGATCAGCACCGGGTACACCCCGCCGCAGCGCGGCAGCACCATGGCCACCGTGTCGGACTGGAAGGGGAAGACCTCCACGTGGCACCCCGCCGCCGCGAGCAGCTCCCCCACCTGGTCCGTGCGCACCGGCGCCACCGGGCCCGCGTAGCTCGGCACCACCGCGCGCGCGCCCGCCACCAGCCTGCGGGCGGCGTCGAGCACGCCCGCGTCGTCAGAGCCGGCCATTCTCCACCCTCTCCCGTAGGTCGTACCACCAGTCCGGAAGGGTGCCGCGGGCGGTGAGCATCCGCCGCAGCCCCTCCAGCGCGTCCAGCTTCCGCAGCCGCTCCTGCCCCGGCGGGGCGATTCCCTCCACGAAGCGGGCGACCACGTCGAGCGAGGCGAACACGTCGCCCGCGTCCCCGTTCTCCGCCACGCCGGCCGCCGCGGGCTCCGCCGCCGCCTCGTGCCCGGTGCGCATCCACTCCGCGCTCGCCCCGCACGTCTCGGCGATGCGCTCCATGGTGAAGGCGTGCGGCACCGAGCCGCCCGTCTCCCACCGGGCGATGGAGCCGGCGTGCACCCCCACGCGCGAGGCCAGCGCCTCGCGGTCCAGCCCCGCCCGCTCCCGCGCCATGCGGATGCGGTGCCCGATCGACCGCCGGTCTTCTCTCGTCATCGCCCGAAGATCCTCCGAAGAAACCGTTGACCACACGCCTTGCGGTGTTTAGATTGTCGTAAGTGTTAACGACAGATGCGTGCTATGTCAACGGAACCGCGCGATCCGCCCGAGGAGGACCCCGTGCTCGCCAACCCCGCCGCTCCCGTCCCGCCGTCCGAGCGCCCGCGCGTCCGCCGCGTGGTGCGCCGGCCCGCCGCCTCGGCCCGCCCCGCGCCGGCGCCCGCGCGCGACCCCGAGGTGCTGCTGCGCCCGGCCGCGGCGTGCCCCCGCTGCGGCGCCCGCCCGGCCATGCGGGTGACCGCAGCCATGGTCGAGGCGCTGCGCGACCGCCCGGACGACGAGCGCGTCGCCACCTACCAGTGCCAGCGGCGCGGGTGCGGTGCCGTGTACGACCTCACCGCCGGGGCGTACCTTCACGCCGGGTAGGCCGAATATACACCGAAATATAGTGGACGGAGAGGCTGGGGGGAAGGGTTCGGCCGCCGGTGCGACACGGCCGTTGTGCAATTGCGTTTAGGCCCCAATGGATTTACCTGCGCCGGGTTTAACCGTTTTGGTGCACGCTCTGGGGCGGAGCCGCGCGGGAAGCTTGACGCCTTTCGTGTCCGGGGTTACGTTGCCCGGCGTCCCCAGCACATCCTCCGAGGAACGCGGCCCCGCCCGCTCCCCGCAGCACACGTCCGGCAGGTCCCACCCGACCCAGCACACCCCGAGAACCAGACCACACGCATCCGTGGCGCCCGATGCCGGCGCGCGCACGTGCCCGTTTCCGAAAATGCCCATGCGCGGGGGGCAGAACCTGGTCCCGCGCGAACACCGCAACGCCTGGGAGTACCGCATGCGCAGCACCGGCACCGTGAAGTGGTTCAACGACGCCAAGGGCTTCGGGTTCATCACCCCGGAGGACGGCGGCAAGGATTGCTTCGTGCACTACTCGGCCATCAAGGGGAGCGGCTTCCGCACCCTGGTCGAGGGCGACAAGGTGGAGTTCGACATCGTCGACGGGGCCAAGGGTCCCGCGGCGGAGAACGTCGAGAAGGTCGGCGCGTAAAAAGCTCGTATCACACAGAGACGCAGAGGCACAGAGAGAACCCCCGAGTCTCTCTGTGCCTCTGCGTCGATGGATCAACGCGCATATTGACATCAAACGGCTGCAGCTTATCATCGGCTGCAACCGCGTGTTTCCTCCCGTCTCCGGAATCTCCCATGCCGGCTGCTTCGTTCGAATCCTTCTCCGTGAACAGGGGCCGATTCGCGGTGGTCGCGGTTGCCTCACTGGGGGTGCTGGTGCTCGGGGCCGCCAGCCTGCCCTACCTCCCCGGGCCCGTGAACGTGACGACCGGGATCGTCAAGCTGATCGGACTGCTGGCGGCGTACGCGACGGTGTTCATGGTGGGGATGCGGAAATGGGCGGGCGCGCGCGTGCGGTACCAGCTGGACGATGGCGGCCTCCGCGTGCTCGGGATGGACGGCGAGCTGCGCGAGCGGGTGCAGTGGAGCGACGTGGACACGTACCTGATCGACACCCTCCATCCTTCCAGCAGCATGCAGGCGCTGTCCATCACCCGCCGGCGCGGCGCCACCATCCGCATCGTGGAGGGGCGGACGCCCGAGCAGCAGCGGGCGTTCCGGGCCTTCTGCGGCAGCTTCCTCGGCGCGGTGGCCGGGCGGCAGGTGGCGGCACCCGCCTCCGCCCCGATCCGTGAAGGCGTCTCGTTCTACGACAAGCCGGTGGCGCACGCGCTGGGCGTGCTCATGCTGGTCCTGATCGTGGGCCTGGTGGTCGGATCGTTCTTCGTCGGCGGCTTCGCGAGCGAGGAGCGGCCGCGCCTGGTGCTGCCGATCGTGGTCTTGGCGCCGTTCATCTACCGCACGGTCTTCAACCGCAAGGACGCAGTGACGCCGTTTCGGAGACGACGCCGATGACGCAGAGGCACGGAGAGCGGCTTCCTCTCCGTGCCGCCGTTTCTGCGTGCCCGCGTTCTCAGAACTCGCCGATCATCCCGATCTCGGTCTTCAGCTCGTGGCCGAGCTCGCGCTGCACCGTGGTCTGCGCCAGGTCGATCAGCTCGCGGATGTCGCGCGCCCTGGCGCCGCCCAGGTTCACCATGATGTTTGCGTGGCGGTGGAAGATCTGCGCGCGGCCGCTGGGGTGCACGTACCCCTTGAGCCCGCACTGGTCCACCAGCCGGCCGGCGCCGATCCCCTCCAGCTTCTGGAAGATCGACCCCGCGCTGGGGTAGAGCCACAGGTCGGGGTGGCGGTCGTCGCGCCACTGCAGGTTCTCGCGCATGATGCGGCGCAGCTCGGGCTCGGGCGTGGGGTCCAGGCGGAAGGTGACGTCGAGCACCACGTCGCGGCGCACGTGCAGCACGCTGAAGTCGTAGCCGAACTGGAAGTA
>Ga0070685_10000876_pt1 | contig 16307 bp, 4 predicted proteins | sample KBSS13LmetaG_FD_65651 | JGI IMG/M metagenome (GOLD analysis project Ga0070685, IMG submission 65651) | Switchgrass rhizosphere microbial communities from Kellogg Biological Station, Michigan, USA - KBS S1-3L metaG | ecosystem: Host-associated > Plants > Roots > Rhizosphere ...
GATCAGCGGGTTCACCGGCCCCGCGCCCCGGTTCTTGGGCAGGTGCGACTCGTCGGGGCGGATCACGAAGTGGGGCTCGGAGAGAAGGCTGAACTCGTCGGGGCTGACCTGGACCTTCCTCACCGGCGCGAAGGTGGTGGGCACCCCGTCGGGGTTGCGCAGGCACATCAGCCCCAGGTAGTCGCCGCGGTAGGGGTGGAAGGCGTCTTCCACGTGCCAGGTGAGCAGCACCTCGCTCCCGCTCCCCAGCTGCTCCTGCTCGTGCCCCTTGATGGGCAGGATGTCGTGCACCACGCGGCCGTCCTGCTGCGTGCTCCACCCGATGGGGTCGCCCAGCAGCGTGCCCAGCAGCACCAGCAGGATCTCTTCGTCCAGGGTGTCGTTGGCGGGATCCTTCACCTTCCAGTGCGCGGGCGTGGCGCCGATCTTCTGGTCGTCCATCGGCCACCCCGACACGATGCACATCGCCGAGTCGGGCTCGTGCAGGCGGAACGCGCGCAACGCCCGGCGCAGGCGCTGGGGGAGCTCGTGCGCCAGCACGTCGGCCTCCTCCAGGAACGACGGGTCTTCGGGGGTGGAGTAGCGCGCGGTGATGCGGGCCAGCAGCTCGCGGATCTCCTCCACCTCGGCCGCGCTCAGCACGATGCGGCCGGGGTCGGTGTCGGAGGTGTGAGCGGTGGCCTCGCCGGTGTCGGTCGGCGTCAGAACGGTCGACATTGCCTTTTCCCTCCGCTGGGCTCGTGTAAGGCTGCGTGGAGTGGCGACGCCCCCTCGAGGGCGGATCGCCGTGGGACGGGTACGGCCCGCGCGCAGCCGGGGCCGGCGCGGTGCGCGGGAGGCGCGGGGGTGGAGGCGCGGGGGGTTCGCCCGCCGCCGCCCGGTTCCCGGCGCGACCCGCAAAGGGTCGGTGTGTGTCTCGGGGGGTGCGTCCGGCCGGCGGGTGGATCCGCGGCCGTTCCGCGTGCCTGCCGCCGACGGGTGGTTGGGGGCCACGCGTCCGGCGGCTCCTGCCGGCGCGGCGCGATGCGAGCGATGCCTGGCGCGCGCCCGGTCCGCCGCGCGTCTGCCGGGCCGCGGTCAGGGCGCGGCGGCGACCGCTTCCCGCGGCGGGCGGGCGCCGCGCCGCCCCTCGACGTGGCGCCGCAGGCCGGCCGAGAGCCGGCCCAGCCCCTCGCGCACCGTTTCGGTGGCGCGGCCGAAGCCGAGCCGCGCGAAGCCCGGGGCGCCGAAGCACTCGCCGGGCACCAGCAGCACCCCCTGCTCGTCGGCCAGGGTGCGGCAGAACGCCTCGGTGTCGGGCACGCCGGGAAAGAACGGGAAGGCGCTCACGCCGCCGGCCGGCGGAACCCAGCGCACCCACTCGCGGTGCGCCTCCATCCACTCGCCCACCAGGCGCCGGTTGCGGGCCGCCACCTCCATGCGCATCCCCACGATGCGGTCGGCCTCCTCGATCACCCGCTTCGCCACCAGCTCCACCAGCGGCGACAGGTGCAGCGTCACGTAGTCGCGCACGCCCATCATCTGCCCCAGCACCTGGGGCGAGGCCAGGCACCACCCCACCCGCAGCCCCGGCAGGCCGTATCCCTTGGAGAGCGTGCCCATGGAGATGGCGCGCTCGTACAGCAGGCTGGGCTCGGGGAGCGGGGGCGTGTCGTAGGTCATCTCCGCGAACGCCCCGTCCCACACCAGGTACGCGCCCGCGGCCGACACCGCGTCGATCAGCGCACGCTGCTCGGCGGGGGTGAGCGTGGCCCCGGTGGGGTTGTGGGGAAAGTTGGCCACCACCATCCGCGTGGCGGGCGTCAGCAGGGCCCGCAGCTCGTCCAGGTCGGGGCGGAACCCGTTCTCCAGGCGCAGCGGCCAGCGGCGGATGCGGCACCCCATCGCCTGCGCGATGGCGAAGAGCTGCGGGTAGCAGGGGTCCAGCACCAGCACCTCGTCGCCGGGGTGCAGCAGCGCCGTCATCAGCAGGAAGTTGGCTTCGCTGGAGCCGTGCGTGGCCATCACCCGCCCGGCGTCGCCCCCGGCCCAGCGCCGCGCCAGCGCCTCGCGCAGCCCCCGCCCGCCCATCGTCTCGCTGTCGCACAGCAGCACGGCGTCGAGGTCGGCGCACTCGATCCCGAGCAGCGCGCGCACCTCGGCGAAGGAGAAGTCCTCCACGCCGCTGCTGCCGATATCGATCTCGGCGCGGAAGTAGTAGTCCCGCATCCAGGTCTCCAGCAGGGCGGGCGGCAGCTTCATCTTCGAATGTCCGGGAGATGACGAGCGGGCGGCGCGCGAGTGGCGCGCCGCCGGACCGGTCGGGAGAGGGTGGGCCGCGCGGGGTCAGCCGCCGGCCAGCGAGCGCAGCAGGTCGTCGCTCACCGCGCGCAGCAGCTCCGCGCGATGGGACTGGACGAAAAAGTGCCCGCCCGCGAACTGCCGCAGGCGGAAGAAGCCGCGCGTCTGCTCGCGCCAGCCGAGCAGGTCGTCGCGGCTCACGTGGGCGTCGCCGGTGCCCCCCAGCGCGGTGACGGGCGCCGCCAGCGGCGGCCCCTCGCGGTAGGCGTAGGTCTCGCTCAGGGTGAAGTCGGCGCGCAGGATGGGGAGGGCCAGCTCCATCAGCTCGGGGTCGCGCAGCACCTCCTCGGGCGTCCCCTCCAGCTCGCGCACCCTGCGGACGAACTCGTCCTGCCCCAGCGCGTGGATCTGCTCGCGCTCGGGCGGGCGCTGCGGGGCGCGGCGCCCCGAGACGAACAGGTGCACCGGGGCCAGCCCCTCGCGCTCCAGGCGGCGGGCCAGCTCGAAGGCGATGGCCGCGCCCATGCTGTGGCCGTACAGCGCGAAGGGGAGCTCCAGGTGCGGGCGCAGCGCCTCGAGCAGCTCGTCGGCCAGCGGCTCCAGCCGGGTGTGCGCGGGCTCGCGGAAGCGCCGCTCGCGCCCGGGCAGGTACACGGGCGCCACCTCCACCTCGTCGGGCACCCCTTCCTGCCACCCCCGGAACGCGCCCGCCCCGCCGCCCGCATAGGGCAGGCAGAGAAGGAGCACCCGCGTCCGCTCGCCCCGGCGCACCTCCACGGCGCGTCCCGGCGCCGTCCCGGCGGTCACGCTCACGACGCGCGGCCCCCGTCACGGGCGAGTGCGGGGGCCGGCTGCGGCACGGCCGCGCGGCGGGTCCGCAAACGGCTCACGCGGCCGTCTCGGCGGGAACGGCTTCCTCCGGCTCGGGCACGTCTTCGGGCGACACCTCGAAGCCCAGCGGGCCGCGGCAGAACGCCTCCCACTCGGGGGTCACCGCGTCGAACACCACGTTCTCGTCCAGGAAGATCCCGTCGGTCACCACGAAGCTCTCCTGCACGTACACGACGTCGTCGTCCTGCAGCTCGGTGCGCACGCGCGTGAGCTCCTGCCCGTCCACCACCTCGGTCTCGGGGCGAAGGTTCTCCAGCTTCGGCTGCCACCCCTCGAACTCGCGCAGCCGCCGCACGTGGTACGCCTTGCAGTACCTTCCCATCTCCGCCATGTCAGGCTCCTCTGGAGTTGTCGTTCATCCGTCGGCCGGGAACACCTCGCTTCGCCTTCCTCGCGCCGGACGGGCCGGCCCTCGTCCCGCTTTCGATCCTTTCATGCTTCCGTCGTCTCCGGCCGTCCCCCTGGCGGCCTGTAGGAAGCGGTCTACCGGGCACGCGCGAGCGTGCGCGGCGAACCTGGGCGCGGCATCGCGATCCCGTCCGCCGCCGTGCCCGCCTTTGGTGGGGGGGTGCCGAGCGGCTGCAGCGAGGCGGCGTCCACCTCCACCGACAGCCCCTGCCCCACTGCCTTCAGCCCCACCAGCACGCGCGTGCGGCCACGGCGCTGCACCACGATCCCCTCCACCCCGCAGAGCGGCCCCGCGCCGATGCACACGCGCTCTCCGACGGCCAGGTACGGCTCCAGCTCGGGCTCCAGCCCGTGCGCCTCGATCGCGGCGGCGAACCGCCGCACGTTCTCCACCTCTTCGTCGGGAACCGGCATGGGGATCGAGCCCACCCGCACCACCGTGACGATGCCGTAGACGCCCAGCACGCGCGGCAGCTCGCGCAGGTCGCAGCGCACGAACAAATAGCTGGGAAAAAGCGGCCACAGCACCCGCTTCTTCCGGTCGTTCCACTGCTCCATGCGCGCGTGCAGGGGAAGGAAGTTCTCGACCCCCTTCTGCTCCAGGAGCGCGGCCACGCGCTTTTCGTGGCGGCCCCGCGTGTAGACGGCCCACCACGTCGGGGCGATGGGCACGACGGAGAACGCCGCGTCCATTTGATTGAAATCCATGTGCGGAATGGGTAGGCCGGGTAGCCTCCGGCCCCCTCGGTCACAGGAGGTGAACCGAGCGGGGCGGTGTCTTCACGCCCGAAGGCTGGGCGGAGCGGGCAGCCAGGGCGCGAAAGTCCGAAGAGGCTGCGGCCAACCCGGCCCCGAGGCGGGTCGGCGCATATTTTGCGCCTCAAGTGGACAATTTGCTGTCAGCGAATCTGGACAGCAAAAGCACGAAAATCTCTGCCCGAAAACTAGTGCAAGTGTAAGGCCACGCCAGTCACGGCGGCCTTACAATAGCAAGCCCGCCACGCACCTTGCAAGCCCTCGCGCCCTTTGCCCTGCAATAGTGGACGAAGCACACAGTTACTTTTCACGTCAAACTATCGTAATGTCGTGTTAAGACAGCCCTAGATCGGACACTTTTCATTGGTCCATGGGAAAAATTTTCCGGTAACGGTGGGAAGTACCGGGGCGGGCGGGCCAAAGTTCCTCCGGCGCGCGCATCGCCGGTTTTGGGGCGGCCGACGCGGGGGTCGCTGCGGGAAGTGCCGGGAAACGTGCGATGGCTGGCCTTCTCTGCGATTTTTGGGGATGATTGGACCGTCCATTCAGACAATCGGGGGTGGGTTCACACGGATGAAACAGAGGGACCCGGGGAACCAGCGACAGCGCTCTGGTTCCCCGGGTCCCTCTGGGTGAGACTTCCGTTGAGTTGTCTTCAGGAATGCATACTCATCCGGCCGAGTTGGTATTCGGATCCTCTCCTCCCGGCCCGCTGGATCGGCGGTCCCCGGTGTACGCCCTTCCGCGTGCTCGATCCCTCCTGATGGCCGCGGTTCGACGCCGCTCGCGCGCGCGTCGTCGTGTACGCACAGTGGCGCGGTACGGGCTCCGGCGCGGGCCGGTCCCCGTCAACCAGGCACCAGTTGGAGCACGCCTCCGCACTCCCCTGCGCGTCCGGGATCCCCGATCGAAACCCGGGGACGTGGCGGGTTCCCACGGCGACGATCGACTTCACCCTGCCGGACCCGCAGCCCGGCACCGGAACCGCGGGGCACCCCGCCGCGTCATTCCCCCGGCGGGGCGGGCGGCGGGCCCAGCGACAGCTCGGAGACGCGGAGGTCCGGGTCCACGGCGACCTGCTCCATCAGCTGGAGGTAGCGGCGGACGAGCTCGTCGACCACCGGCTCGGAGAAGCGCTCCACCCGGTAGCGGAAGGTGCCGCGGATCTCGCCGGCCGCGTCCACGAAGTGCATCGCGTCGTCGGCGGCGGCCGCGAGTCCGTCGAACAGCTCCAGCGCCTCCGGCTCCAGGTCGCCCAGGGCCAGCTCCCCCACCTGCATCTGGAGAAAATAGAAGCCGACCCGCCTCAGCCGCTGGTACTGGGCGGTCTCCTGGGCCACCCCGGCCCCCAGGCGCTCGAACACCGGGAGGTGCTGGTGCTCGTTCGCCTCGAGGATGGTGTCGCGCACCCGGCGCACCGCGTCGCGGAGGGTGGGGTCGCCCGAGAGGTCGGTGCGCAGGAGCACCTTCTGGGCGAAGAACCCGACCACGTCGGCCAGCCCCGGCTGCGACCGGCCCACCAGCGACGCCTCCACCGTCACGTCCGCCTCTCCCGTGGTCCGCAGCGCCAGCACCTTGAAGGCGGCCAGCAGGATCATGAAGGGGGTCGCCCCCTCCTCCCGTCCCCGCCTCGCCAGCGCCGCGACCAGCGCGTCCGGGAGGGCGAAGCCGCGCGACCGGCACGCGGAGACCGACGCCGGCCCCGGCCCCTCGCCGGAGAGGTCCAGCGGGCGCGCGCCGGCCAGGCGCTCGCGCCAGTACGCCTCGTGGCGCTCCAGCACCTCGCCGCGGAGCCACGCCCGCTGCCAGGCGGCGTAGTCGCCGAAGTGGAGCTCGGGCGCGGGGAGGGGGTGCGCGAGCCCGCGCGAGAACGCGCCGTACAGCACGTCCAGCTCGCGCATCAGGATGCCCATGCTCCAGCCGTCGGTCACGATGTGGTGCAGGGTGACCACCAGCAGCCACTCGCGCGGGTCCAGCCGCACCAGGAGCACGCGCAGCAGCGGCCCCGCCTCCAGGCTGAACGGACGCGCCGCCTCCGCCCGCGCGCACCGCGTCGCGGCGCGCTCCCGCGCCGCCGGGTCGAGCGCCGCGAGGTCCACCCGCGCGAGGGCGGCGGGGGCCGGCTCGCCCACCACCTGCACGGGAACGCCTTCGGGCGCCGCGAAGGTGGTGCGCAGCGCCTCGTGCCGGCGGACCACCTCGTCCCACGCCCGCCGCAGCGCCGGCACCTGCAGCGCGCCGCGCAGCCGCACGGCGTACGGCAGGTTGTTGCCCGTGTCGCCCGGGGCGAGGAGGTCCTGGAGCCAGTAGAACTCCTGGAGGAAGGTGAGGGGGAGCGGGCCGCCGCGGGGGGCGCGCTCCAGCGGCGGCGCCCCGGCGGCGCCCCCCGGCTCCGCCGCGCGCCGCTCGTCGATCCAGCGCGCCAGCCTGCGCAGGCTCCACGGCTCGAAGACCACGCTGGTGGGAAGCGTGACCCCCACCGCCCTCGACACCTCGAACCCCATCCGGATGGCCAGGAGCGAATCTCCCCCCAGCCCCACGAAGGAGTCGTCCGCGCCCGCGCGCCTCACCTTCAGCAGCTCCGTCCACAGCCGCGCCAGCATCTCCTCGGTGGGGGTGGCCGGGGGCGCGTAGGGCTCTCCCGTCCCGAAGCGCACCCCCTCGTCGCGCGGGAGGGCGCGGACGTCCACCCTCCCGCCGGGGGTCCGGGGGAGCGCGTCGAGGGTCACGAACGCCATGGGGACCCTGTGCGCCGGGAGCCGGTCCAGCAGGCGGCGGCGCAGCTCCGCCGGCGTGACGCCGCCCTCCGCCTCGGGCACCAGGTACGCCACCAGGCGCCCGTCGCCGGGGTCGCCGCGGAACGCCACGGCCACCTCGCGCACCCCCGGCTCGGCGGCGATCGCGGCCTCCACCTCGGCCGGCTCCACGCGGCGGCCGCGCACCTTCAGCCGGCTCCCGGCGCGGCCCTGGACCTCCAGCGTGCCGTCGGCCCGCCACCGGCCCCGGTCCCCGGTGCGGACCATCCGCGCCCCGGGCACCCCCGCGAACGGGTCCGGGAGGAAGCGCTCGGCGGTGAGCGCGGGCCGGCCCGGGTAGCCGCGCGCCAGCGGGGCGCCCGCCGCGTACACCTCGCCGGGGAACCCGGCCGGGAGCGGGCGCCCCTCGCCGTCCAGCACGTACACCCGGGCGCCGGGGAGCGGGCGCCCCACGGGGACGGAGGGAAGACCGGCCGCCGACACCTCGTGCGAGGCGACCGCCGCCGCCTCGCCCGCGCCGTACAGGTTCCGCAGCCGGCGCCCGGGAAGCCGCTCGAAGAAGCGCGCGCAGAGGTCGGGCGAAAGCCGCTCGCCGCCGCACGTCCACCGGGTGAGCCGCGGCAGGCGCGCGTCGAGGCCGGGGTGCTCGAGGAGCGCCCGCAGGCGCGAGGGGACCAGCGCGATCCGCGTGACCCCGTGCGCCGCCAGCACCTCCACCAGCGCGCCGGGATCGGGGGCGCCGGTGCCGGGGACCACCACCGCGGGGACGCCGGCCAGGAGCGGCGCCCACAGCTCCCCCACCGCGTCGGCCGAGGCCGGCGGGGCCTGCTGGACGCACGCCTCGCCGGGCTCGAAGGGGTCGCCGGCCAGCCACGCCGCGGCGCCGTGTGGGACGCCCACCCCCCGGGGCGCCCCGTCGGAGCCGGCGGTGTGCACCACGTACGCCAGGGTGTCGAGGCCGGCGCACCGCGGCGGGGGCGAGCCTCCGTCCAGCGCGTCGAGCGCCGCCCGGTCTCCGTCGAGGCACACCACCGCACCGGCCCACCCCTCCGGCGCCGCGCCGTCTTCCGCGCGCGTGACCACGGCGCGCGCACCCGCGTCGTCCAGCACCTGCGCGGTGCGGGCGGGGAGCTCGCCGGGGTCGAGCGGAACCCAGGCGCCGCCGGCCTTCGCCACCCCCAGCACGGCGGCCGCGCGGTCGGGGGAGCGGCCCAGGAGCACGCCCACCGGGGTCTCGGCGCCCACCCCGCGCGCGCGGAGGAGGCGGGCGATGCGGTTGGCGCGCGCGTCCAGCTCGGCGTAGCTCACCGCCGCGCCCTCGAACAGCAGCGCCGGCGCATCGGGGCTGGCCGCCGCCCGCGCCTCGAACCGCTCCGCCAGCGTGGCCGCCGGGCGAGGGGCCTCGCGGCCGCTCCCCGCCGAGAGCACGCGGGCCCGCTCCGCGGCGTCCAGCAGCGGCGCGTCGCCCACGCGAAGCCCCGGTCGGTCGGCGAACGCCTCCAGGAGCCGCGCCAGGGCGCCCATCCACCGCTCCACCGTCGACGCGTCGAAGCGGCCGGCGTCGAACTCCGCCTCGCCCTCCATCCCCCCGCCGTCGGCGTCGGCCAGCGACACGCTCAGGTCGTACTTGGCGGTGCGCATGCGCGTGGGGAGGACGCGCGCCGGCACGCCGGCGAAGACGGGGCGCGCGGGCGGCGTGTTCTGCACCACCAGCAGCACCTGCACCAGCGGGGGGCGCGCGGGGTCGCGAGGGAGGGCCAGCGCCTCCACCACCTGCTCGAACCCCGCCGCCCGGTGGGCGAAGGCGCCGAGCGTGGCGGCGCGCGCGCCGTGCAGCAGGGCGTCGAAGGGAAGCGCGCCGTCCAGCCGCGCCCGCAGCGGGAAGAAGTCGAGGAAGCACCCCACCATCCCCTCCAGCGCCGGGTCGGGGCGGTCGGCGGCGGGCGAGCCCACCAGCAGGTCGTCGTCGCCGGTGAGCCGGTGGAGGAGCACCTGGAAGGCGGCCAGCAGCACCATGAACGGGGTGGCCCGCTCGCGCCGGGCCAGCGCGCGCAGCCGGTCGGCGAGCGGCGCGGGGAGGGAGAAGCCCACCCGGTCGCCCACGGTGCGCCGCGTGGCCGGGCCGGGGCGGTCGGCCGGGAACTCCAGCAGCGAGGGCGCGCCGGCCAGCGCGTCGCGCCACCAGCCGAGCGCCGCCTCCACCGGGGCTCCGCTCCGCGCGACGCGCTCCCAGGCGGCGTAGTCGGCGTACTGCAGGGGCGGCTCCTCCAGCGGCGTGGGGAGGCCGGCGGCGAAGGCGGCGTAGAGCTCGCCGAGCTCGCGGGCGATCACCCCCAGGCTCCACCCGTCGCAGACGGCGTGGTGGATCGTCATCGCCAGCACCGCGTCGCCCTCCGGCGCCCGCAGCAGGAGGGCGCGGAAGAGGGGGCCCGCCTCCAGGTCGAACGGCCGGTGCGCCTCCTCGTGGCGGCGCGCCTCCACCTCCGCCGTGCCGGCGACCTCCTCCACCGCCAGCGCGAACGCGCCCACGGGGTGCACCACCTGCACCGGCTCGCCCCGGTCGACGGCGCCGGTGGTGCGCAGCGCCTCGTGCCGGCGCACCAGCTCGGCCAGGGCACGCTCCAGCGCGCGCGCGTCCACCGCGCGGGGGAGCGAGAGCGCCAGGGGAACGTTGTAGGTGGGCGTCCCCGGCTCCACCTGCTCGAAGAGCCAGATCCGGCGCTGCGCCCGCGACATCGGAACCGGGCCGGCCCGCGGCGCCGGCACGACGCGCGGGAGCGCGGGGGCGCCGCCGGCGCGGATCTCCTCGACCCGCGCCGCCAGCGCGGCCACGGTGGGCGCCTCGAACACGTCGCGCACGGAGAGGTCGGCGCCCACGGCGCCGCGCAGGGCGGCCGCCACCCGCGCCGCCAGGAGCGAGTGCCCGCCCAGCGCGAAGAAGTCGTCGTGGGCGCCCACGCGCTCCACGCCGAGAAGCCCGGCCCAGGCCGCCGCCACCACCGCCTCGAGGGGGGTGCGGGGCGCCGTGCCCTCGTCCGCCGCGTCGTCCCCGGCCGGCGGGGCGGGAAGGGCGCGGCGGTCGAGCTTGCCGCTGGTGGTGCGCGGGAACGCGTCGAGCGGCACGAAGGCGGCGGGGAGCATGTACGCGGGGAGGATGCGGCGCAGGTGCTCGCGGAGCGCCGCGGCGGCGGGAAGGCCGTCGCCCCCGGTGACGTACGCCACCAGGCGGCGGCCCCCGGGGCCGTCGTCGCGGGCCACCACGGCGGCCTCGCCGACCGCGGGGTGCGCCCGCAGCGCGGCCTCCACCTCGCCGGGCTCGATGCGGAAGCCGCGGACCTTCACCTGCTGGTCGGCGCGCCCCAGGTACTCCAGCTCGCCGCCGTCCAGCCAGCGCACCCGGTCGCCGGTGCGGTACATCCGCCCCCCCGCCGGACCGAACGGGTCGGGGACGAAGCGCTCGGCGGTGAGCGCGGGGCGGCCCAGGTACCCCCGCGCCACGCCGGCGCCGGCCAGGTGCAGCTCGCCGGGGACGCCCACGGGCGCCGGCCGGCCGGCCGGGTCGAGCGCGTACGCCCGCGACCCGTCGATCGCCCGGCCGATGGTGACCCGCTCCGCGTCGCGCGGGACCACCGCCGCGGTGGAGTAGACGGTGTCTTCTGTGGGGCCGTAGAGGTTGCGCACCGTCTCCACCGTTCCGGTCGCGTACAGCCCGCGCACCAGGTCGAGGGTGAGCGCCTCGCCGGCCAGGTTGAAGGCGCGCACCCCCGCCGGGATCGCGCCGGCGCGGAGGAACTCGGCGGCCGCCGTGGGAACGGTGGCCACCAGCCTCACGTCGCCGCCCGCGCCGCCGATCTCCAGCGCGCTCTCCACCAGCACCAGCGTCCCCCCCCAGCAGAGCGTGCCGAAGATCTCGCCCACCGACACGTCGAAGGTGACGGAGGTGGATCCCAGCACGCAGGCGCGCTCCCCGGCGGGGACGGCGTCCCGCACCCAGTGGAGGAGCGCCGCCGCGTTCCGGTGCTCCACCATCACCCCCTTGGGCTTCCCCGTGGAGCCGGAGGTGTAGAGGACGTACGCCAGGCTCCCCGGCCCCGCGCCGCCGTCCACCGGGCCCTCCCCGCCCGCCCCCTCGTCCAGGGCGGCCTCGAGGGCCAGCACCTCGGCCCCGCCCCCCTCCAGCCGCTCGACCGAGGCCCGGTCGGCCAGCACCAGCGCGGCCCCGGCGTCGCGCATCGTCTCCGCGATGCGGGCGGCGGGGTAGGCCGGGTCCACGGGCACGTAGGCGCCGCCGGCGTACATCACCCCCAGCATCGCCGCCACCAGGTCGGGGGTGCGGGGGAGGCACACCCCCACGCGCGCCTCGGGGCCCACGCCCCTCCCCGCCAGGACGCGGGCCAGCCGGTTGGCGCGGGCGTCGAGCGCGGCGTAGGTCAGCCGCTCGCGCCCGTGCACCAGCGCCACCGCGTCCGGCGTGGCCGCCACCTGCGCGGCGAAGAGGCGGTGGATGCAGCCGGCCGGGTGCCGCACGGCCCCGGACCGGTTCCACGCCTCCAGCACCCGCCGCCGCTCGGCCGCGTCCATCCACTCCAGCGAGGAGACCGGCGCGCCGGGCGACGCGGCCATCCCCTCCAGCAGCCGCACCAGGTGGCGCGCCATCCGCGCGGCCGTGGCGGGGTCGAACAGGTCGGACGCGTACTGCACCACCCCCGCCGCGCCGCCGGCGGACTCCTCCACCTCCAGCGTCAGGTCGAACTGGGCGATGTCCAGCGGCACGCGCACGGGGACGGCGCGCACCCCGCCCAGGTCGTGGGCCGGCGCGCCCGCGGGCTGGAAGACGAACATCGCCTGGAAGAGGGGGGAGTGGCTGCGGCTCCGCTCCGGGCGCAGCGCCTCCACCACCCGCTCCAGCGGCAGCGCCTGGTGCTCGAAGGCGCCCAGCAGCGCCTCGCGGACGCGCGCGAGCAGCGTCCGCACCGCCGGGCCGCCCCCCACCTCCACGCGGACCGGGAGGGTGCGCACGAAGAAGCCGGCCACCCCCTCGAGCTCGGGCCTTCCCCGCCCCGCCGACGCCACGCCGTTCACCACCTCGTCCACCCCGGCGCAGCGGGCGAGGAGGAAGCTCCAGGCGGCCAGCAGCACCATGGAGAGCGTGGCGCCCTCCTGCCGCGCGACGGTGCGCAGCGCCTCCACCAGCGCCGGGGGGAGGACGACCGGCACCTCGCCGCCGCGGTGGCTCTGCACCGGCGGCCGGGGACGGTCGGTGGGGAGCTCCAGTACCGGCGGCGCGCCGGCCAGCTGCGCCCGCCACCACTCCAGGTGCGCCGCTTCGGCGTCGCCGCCGAGCGACGCCCGCTCCCACGCCGCGTGGTCGGCGTGCTGCACCGCCAGCGCCGGGAGGTGCGCGCCCGCGTAGAGCGCGGCCAGGTCGCGGAAGAGCACCTCCACGCTCCACCCGTCGGCCACCACGTGGTGCAGGGTGAGCTGCAGGAGATGGTCGCCGGGCGCAACGCGGTGCAGCCGGGCGCGGAAGAGCGGGCCCGCGGCCAGGTCGAAGGGGCGGTGCGCCTCGTCGGCCACGCGCGCCCGCAGCGCGTCCTCGCTCGTGGACTCGTCGAGCGCGAGGGGGACGGGGGCGGGGGGCGCCACCCGCTGCAGCACCACCCCGTCGGCTCCCGCGGCCAGGGTGGTGCGCAGCGCCTCGTGGCGCGCCGCCAGCGCATCCAGCGCGGCCTGCAGGGCGGCGACGTCGAGCGCGCCGCGCAGCCGCAGCGCCGCGGGGACGTGGTAGGTGGCCTTCCCCGGGTCCATCTGCTCGATGAACCAGAGCCGCGCCTGCCCCGACGACGCCGGGAGCGGGCCGTCGCGTGCGACCCGGCGGAGCGCGGGCGCCGCCGACGCGGCCGTGCCGCGCGCCGCCTCCATCCGCGCGGCCAGCGCGGCGACCGTGGGCGCCTCGAAGAGCGCGCGCACCGGGAGGTCGGCCCCCAGCCGGTCGCGCACGCGCCCGATCACCCGCGCGGCCAGGAGCGAGTGGCCGCCCAGGCCGAAGAAGTCGTCGTCGACCCCCACCCGCTCCGCCCCCAGCACCTCGGCCCAGAGCGCGGCCAGCGCCGCCTCGGCGGGGGTGCGGGGCGGGGTGAAGGGGGCGGCGGGGGCGCCGGGATCGGGGAGGGCGCCCCGGTCCACCTTCCCGTTGGCGGTGAGCGGCAGCGCGTCGAGCACCACGACCGCCGCGGGCACCAGGTGCGCGGGAAGGCGGCGGCGCAGCCAGGCCAGGAGCTCGGCCGGCGCGGGCGGCGCCCCGTCCGCGGGAACGGCGTACGCCACCAGGTGGCGGTCGGCGCCCCGGCCGCGCGCCACCGCGACCGCGTCGCGCACCCCCGGGTGGGCCGCCAGCGCGCCCTCCACCTCGCCCGGCTCCACCCGGAAGCCGCGGATCTTCACCTGGCCGTCGCCGCGGCCGAGGAGCTCGACCACGCCGTCCTCCAGCCAGCGGGCCCGGTCGCCGGTGCGGTAGAGCCGCGCGCCGGGCGCGCCCGAGACGGGGTCGGGGACGAAGGCGGCGGCCGTCTGCGCCGGCCGGTCCAGGTAGCCGCGCGCGAGCCCCTCCCCGCCGGCGTAGAGGTCGCCCGGCACCCCCACCGGCACCGGGCGCAACGCCCCGTCCAGCACCCACACCCGCGTCCCCTCGATCGGCGTGCCCACCGGGACCGAGCGACGCTCCGGGTCGGCCGCGGTCACCGCGTGGCAGCAGGTGAAGGTGGTGTTCTCGGTGGGTCCGTACCCGTTCACCAGCCGCAGCGCCGGGTGCGCCGCGCGCACGCGGCGCAGGTGCGCGGGCGAGAGCACGTCGCCGCCGGCCACCAGCTGGCGCAGCGCGCCCAGGCCGTCCAGGGCCTCGTCGGCCATCAGGTGGAAGAGTCCCGCGCTCAGCCAGGCGGTGGTCACCCGCTCGGCGCGCAGGAAGGCGCCGAGCGCGGCCGGGGTGGGGGTGGCCGGGGGATGCAGCGCCAGCCGAGCGCCGTTCAGCAGCGCCCCCCAGATCTCGAAGGTGGCCGCGTCGAAGGAGACCGGGGCGAGCTGGAGCACGGTCTCGCGCGGGCCGAACGCCAGGTAGCCGGTGTCCTGCACCAGCCGCACCACCGCGCGGTGCGGCACGCCGACTCCCTTCGGACGCCCGGTGGAGCCCGACGTGTACATCACGTACGCCAGGTGGTCGGGGCCGACCTCCGCTCCGGGGTCCACCGCGCTCTCGGCCGCGATCGCCCCCCGGTCGGCGTCGGCCCGCACCAGCCGCGCGCCCAGCCCGGCCAGCCGCGGGGCCAGCGCGCCGTCGGTGACGACCACGCCGACGCCGGCGTCGGCCGCCATCCACGCCAGCCGCTCGCCGGGATAGTCGGGGTCGAGCGGAAGGTAGGCGCCGCCGGCCTTCAGCACCGCCAGCGTCGCCACCACCATCTCCACCCCGCGCGGGAGGCAGATCCCCACCCGCGTCTCGGGGGCCACGCCCAGCCGGCGCAGGTGGTGCGCCAAGCGGTTCGCCCGCCGGTCGAGCGCGCCGTAGGAGAGCGTGTGGGCCCCGGCGGTGAGCGCCACCGCCTCGGGCGCCGCGGCGGCGCGGGCGGCGAAGAGGGCGTGCACGGGCGCGGCGGGCGGCGCAGCGGGGAGGCGGCCGCTCCACGCGGCCAGCCGCGCCCGCTCGGCCTCGCCCACCTCCAGCCACGCGGAAAGGCGCCGCGCGGGATCGCCGGCGATGGCGTCCAGCGCCGCCGTCCAGTGCCGCACCAGCCGCTCGGCGGTGGCGCGGTCGAAGAGGTCGGTGGCGTACTCCAGGATCCCGGCGAGCCCGTCCTCGCCCTCCTCCACCTCCAGCGTCAGGTCGAAGTGGGCCCGCTCGGTGGCCGGCCGGGTGCGCACGGCGCGCGCGGCCCCGAACGGCGCCGTGCGGCCGGGAACGTTCTGCAGCGCGAAGAGGACCTGGAAGAGCGGGGCGTGCGCCAGGGTGCGCTCCGGCCGGAGCGCCTCGACCACGCGCTCGAAGGGGACGTCCTGGTGCTCCCACGCCCCCAGCACCTCCTCGTGCACCCGCGCCAGCAGGTCGCCCGCGGCGGGGTCGCCGGAGAGGTCGGCCCGCAGCGCCAGCGTGTTGACGAAGAGCCCCACCGTCCCCTCGAGCTCGGGGAGCGGGCGTCCCGCCACCGGCGACCCCACCACCACGTCGTCGGCGGCCGCCCAGCGCCCCAGCACCCCCTGCAGCGCCGCCAGCAGCGCGGTGTAGAGGGTGGCGCCGTGGCGGCGGGCCGTCGACCGCAGCGCCTCCACCCGCTCGCGCGGGACCCCGAAGCGCAGCTCGGCGCCGCGGTAGCGCTGCGCGGGGGGGCGCGGCCGGTCGGTGGGGAGCGCCAGCGCGGGGGGCGCCCCGGCCAGCCGCGCGCGCCACCATTCCAGCTGCCGCGCCTCCGCCTCGCCCCGCATCCACGCCCGCTGCCACGCCGCGTAGTCCGCGTACTGCACGGGGAGCGGGGGAAGGGCGGGAGATTCGCCGCGCAGCAGCGCGCCGTAGCACGCCGCGGCCTCGTCCAGCACCACCCCCGTGCTCCACCCGTCGCCCACCGCGTGGTGGAAGGTGAGGAGGAGGAGGTGCGCGTCATGTCCCAGCTGCAGCAGCGCGGCGCGGAAGAGGGGCCCCGTCTCCAGGTCGAAGGGGCGGCGCGCCTCCTCGCCCGCGCGGCGCAGCGCCTCCGCTTCGGGATCGGGGGAGGCGCGCAGGTCGGCCACCTCCAGCGCGAACGAGCCCGGCGCGGCGATCACCTGCAGCGGCCCGTCGGGCGCGGGGAGGAAGGTGGTGCGCAGCGCCTCGTGGCGGCGCACCACCTCGCCCAGCGCGCGCTCCAGCAGGGCGGCGTCCAGCGGCCCGTCCAGGCGGACCGTCTCGGGGATGTTGTAGGTGGAAAGCCCCGGCTCCAGCCGGTCGATGAACCAGAGGCGCGCCTGCGCGAACGAGGCGGGAAGCGGACGATCGCGGGGGACGGCGACCAGCGGGGGGATGGCGCGGACGCCGTCGTCCGCCGCGCCCTCCACCCGCGCCGCCAGCGCGGCCACCGTGGGCGCGGCGAAGAAGGCGCGCAGCGGCACCTCCACCCCGTGGTCCTGGCGCACCCGTGCCAGCAGCCGCATGGCCGCGAGCGAGTGCCCGCCCGCCTCGAAGAAGTCGCC
>Ga0070685_10000879_pt1 | contig 16285 bp, 5 predicted proteins | sample KBSS13LmetaG_FD_65651 | JGI IMG/M metagenome (GOLD analysis project Ga0070685, IMG submission 65651) | Switchgrass rhizosphere microbial communities from Kellogg Biological Station, Michigan, USA - KBS S1-3L metaG | ecosystem: Host-associated > Plants > Roots > Rhizosphere ...
TAGTCGATCTGCGTGGCACCCGTGCTCGCCTGCACGATATTGATCGTGCCCCCCTTCATGTTGAACGTGGCGGACGCCGAGAAGAGCTCGAACGTGCCGAAGTTGCTCTGGCTGTTGCCGACCGTCCCGACGTTGAGCGTGCCGCCGCTCTGGTTGTAGGTCACGGCGTTCTGCGGGCTGAACTGGCCGGCGCAGTTGACCGTGCCGCCCTCGATCGTGAATACGGCACCCACGCCGCTGCGGAACGAGTGAGAGGCCAGCGTGCCCTGGTTGAAGGTGCCCTGGCTCACCCGGAACTGGCCGTTGTTGACCGCGTTGCCGGCCTGCGCCGCGACGACGTAGTTCGGGTTGTTGAGCCAGAAGCCGAAGCTGACGGGAATGGTGTAGGCCGCCGCCGCGAAGACCCGGCTGGTGCCCGCGAACGTCCCCGAGATCTTGAGCGTGCCGTTGGTCATCACCAGCCAGCCGCCGACGACGGTGTCGGTGGTCACGCCGCGGACCGTGAAGACGGCGGGCATCAGCTCGACGATCGCCGCCGGCGTGGTCCCCTTGTTGACCGTGATCTGGCGGATGTCGGTCGTCGCGCCGGAGCCGGAGAACGCCGTGTTCGCGGTGCCCGTGAAGGTGATGATGGCGCCGGCCGTGTCCGCGTTGGTCGAGAAGTCGAGCGTGCCGTCGTTCGTCAGGCTGCCGGCGAGGCTGAGATTGTGCGTGGTGACCGTCCCGGCCGGATTGGACCGCAACGTGCCGCCCGCCTGCACGTTGACGTTCGAGCCGACGGTGAGGGTGCGAGCCGTCGTCTGTTCGTACTGGAGGATGCCGGTGCCGGCGACGGTCACCGAGAAGGCGGAGGCGGCGGTGTCGATCGTCACGGTATGCCCGGCGGCGATCGTCACGGCATCCCCCGACCCGGGCACGCCCACCGGAGTCCAGGTGGCCGGGGCGCTCCAGAGGCCGCTGCCCGCCGAGGTCTTGACCGTCGGCGCGGTGGTGGCCTGGGTGCCGGTGAGCGCGGCGGCGACGGCGCCCTCGGAAGTGGCCACGACCTTCCAGTCGTAGGTCGTCGAGGGCGCGAGGCCCGAGGCCACGAAGGACGTCGCGTTCTGGGCCGCCGCGCCGGCGAAGGTGTAGGTGGCGCCGCCGTCGGTCGACGAGTAGACCGCGTAGCCCACCTCGTTGGCGGAGTCCGTCCAGTTGAGAGTCATGCCGGTCTGCGTGACGGCGGTGAAGCTGAGCGGCCCGCCCGCCGGCGCCGGGGCGGCCGGGCAGAACGAGAAGGTCCGGCGCGAGCCGTCGGCGGCCGAGGTCAGCACGGAGATCGCTCCCGCGGTGTACAGATTGGCCACCGGGGTGGCCGAGGCGCCGTTGAAGGTGGGCGCCGGCGTGCCGCTCTGGGCCGCCGTGACCGAGCCGACGGTGCCCGCCGCGTTGCTGCTCGAGAAACCGATGTTGGGGTTCTGCGAGTTGGTGTCCGCGGCTCCCGCCGCGCTCATCGTCATCGAGCCGTAGGCGTACTCGATGCAGCCCGTGGTCTCGAAGAGGCGGACCTGATAGGTGAGACCCGCGGTCCCACCGGCGTTGAAGTCCGCCTGGTTGTTGAGCCATTCGATGGTGGCCACCCGGTTGGGGGCCGCGCCGGTGACCTTGAAGTGGACCTTGCCGTCGCCCGCGTGGGTGCGCTGGTCGGCGCCGTAGGCGGTGACGATCGGCACCGCCGCCTGGGCGAGCGGCTTGTAGGGGCTCCCGGCCTGGGCCCCGGCGGCGAAGCGCAGGACGCCGTTCTCATTGATGCTGAAGCGATCCTGGCGGACGCCCATGAAGAAGAAATCGAAGCCCAGCAGCGTCACCGGCGAGGCGGTGTCGTCGATGTTCGCGGCCAGCAACTGCGTCGTCCCGCTGCTCATGTTGGTGAGCGAGCCGGTCGTCGTCGTGCTGAAGGAGTAGTTGGCGGCATTGGCCTGCGCACCGGCGCTGGCCGCGCTCAGGAGGGCGATCATCAACGATGCCGCGATCACGAGCTTCGATTTCATGCTGGTCCTCTTTCTGGAGGAAAACGTGGTAAACACCCGGAGATCTTTCGATCCGCGGCAACTCCGCGCCAGGGCGCCCGACCTTCCTGAATCTACGTCAGCGTCGGAAAACAAATTTTCGCTAAAGCTAGGAGAGATACTCTAGCCGAAGAGGGTGCCAGCCGCAACCGAACGAACCCGCCATCGCTCTCCTCCCGGGCGGGAGGATCCGTCTACTCCACCTCGATCCACTTCCCTTCCGGGATGAATCGCTTCTCCCGCGGATCGAGGCGGACGATGTAGGCGCCGCGGGCGCCCAGGCGGCGGGCGGCGCCGTAGGTGAGGGGCGGGATGGAGCCGGTGGCGAAGCCGCGGAGGGATTCGAGCTCGTCCACCAGCTTCTCCCGGCCGAGGTCGCGGCCGGCGCGCCGCAACCCCTCGATCAGCACGTCGGCGGCGGCGCGGGCCGATCCCTGGGCGGAGCCGGCTTCCGCGCCGGCCGGCGCGGTGGGGAGGGCGAGGAAGATCCTGCCCGCGAAAGCGGCGGGCGCGGCGAACAGGGATTCGTCCGCGGCCGCGCCGGTGGCCAGGAAGCGCGGATGCCAGCCGAGGCGGTCGGCGGCCTGCAGGAAGGCCAGGGCCTCGGCGCCCGAACCGAGGAAGAGGACAGGATCGGCTCTGGTCGCCGCCAGGCTCTTGAGGTCGAAAGGACCCGCCCCCGGGCCGGTGCGCACCGTCTGCGGCGCCGGCCATCCCGACGCGGCGGCGAAACGGGCCAGGGCCTTCCCCTGCGTCTCGACCCCCGGCAGCAGATAGAAGACGTAGCGGTTCAACGGGAGCTCCTCGCGGGGGTGGACGGTGAACGGGCCCACCATCGGCACCCGCTTCTCCGCGAAGAGGGCGGCCAGCTCGGCGTCCGCGCCCGCGAAGAAGCCGGCGAGCCCGGCGAAGATCTCCTCGCGGTCGAGGAAGTCGGCGGTCCAGCTCCGCCGCTGGTCGGCCGGCTGCGGCGCCGCGAAGAAGCGCGCCTCCAGGCGGCGGCCGTAGATCCCGCCGTCCCGGTTCACCGCCTCGAACCGCGCCGTGACGGCGGCGCGGACGGCCTCGCCCATCCCGCTCAGGCGTCCGGCCGGCGGCAGCACGACGCCCACCCGCACGGCGGTGTCGCTCACCCCGGGATCGGTGCCGGTGCCGAGCTGCTGGAGATAGGCGACCAGATCCTCCATGTCCTGGAGGCTCATGCGGAAGCGCGGCATGGCCACGTGCAGCGGGTGGCCGGCCGGATCGACGCCCAGCGAGATCGCCCGCTTGAGGAGCTTCACGTCGTAGGGCGGATGCTTGCGCCCGCCGGGATGGGTGACGCCATAGGGGCGGGTGAGAGCCGTCCAGGTGAGGTCCGACGGCGCGACGCCCCCCTCGGGCCGCCCCTTGCCGTCGCGGCCGTGGCAGCCGGCGCAGGGCACGGCCGAGGCGGGCACCTCGACCCCGCCCTCGCTCATCACGGCGACGATCGGGCTGCCCGCGGGGCTGACCCCCTCCTGGTAGATCCGCCGTCCGCGCTCGAGGCGCTGCCGGTCCGGCGGCGGCGATGGCGATGGCGGCGCCGCCGCCGTGAGGACCGGCAGGAAGAGGAAGAGGGCGGCGAGCGCGCGGGCTCCCTTCACTCCCCTCTCATCCTTCACCCTTGTCGTCGACCACGCTGTCGACGACCGGCAGGATCTGCTCGACCGGGGAGAGGGCGAAAGCCTTCTTCCAGAGGCCGGTCCGGTCGTTGCCGATGAGCAGCAGGGACTGGTGGTTGGAGGGCTCGTCCACCCACTGGCCGAGCTTGCGCAGGGCGGCCTCGACGTTCTCCTTCGAGCCGGTGAGGAAGTACCAGCCGGGTTTGGCGTGGAAGCGCGTCGCGTACTCCCGCATCTTCGCCGGCGTGTCGTGGACGGGATCCACGGAGATCGAGATCAGCCGCACGTCCTTGCCGACGCGATCGCCGAGGTGCTCCTGGATCTTCGCCAGGGTACCGCTCATCACCGGGCAGGCGCCGGTGCAGGCCGTGAACATGGGATTGATGATCACCGTCTTGCCCTCGAGCAGGTCGGTGTAGAGGCGCATCTCCCGGCCGTCCTGATTCACCAGCTTGATGTCGCCGAAGTACTTGCGGGCGGGGGTCTCGGCGGCTGGCGGCGCGGCCGGCGGCGCGGCGAGCGCCGGCAGGGACGCGGCCAGGGCCAGGGACAGGATCAGCAGCTTTCTCATCGGCGGGACTCCTTCTCCGCGCCAGGCGCGGCGATCTGATCGATCAGCTCGGCGATCCGGGCCGGCGCGGCCAGGCCGTAGGCCCGGGTCCACCGGTGGCGGGCGTCGTTGCCGAGCAGGACGAGGGGAGAGTGGTCGGCGATGCTCGCCGTATAGACGCCGAGCGCCTTGAGCAGGCGGGTGATCTCGTCGCGGTCGCCGGTCACCAGGGTCCAGCCCGGACCGGCGCCGAACTTCTGGCTCCAGGCCTTCATGCGCTCGGGCGTGTCGGTCGCCGGATCGACCGAGACGGAGATCAGATGCACGTCATGGCCCGAGCGGGCGCCGAGGATCTTCTGGAGCTTCGCGAAGTTGGCCCCCATCGGCGGGCAGATCGTGGTGCAGGTCGTGAAGACGAAATTGACCGCCACCACCCGCCCCTTGACCAGATCGGAATAGAAATGGAGCGGCCTGCCGTCCTGGTCCACCACGGGGACGTCGGGAACGTTCAGGCCGTCGACCGCCTGGACCTCGGGCTTCGCCGGAGCGGGCGCCGCGGCCATCGCATGGTGGTGCTCGTGGCCGTCCTGGGCTCCGGCGGGAAGCGAGAGCAGCAGGGAGAGCGCGGCCAGCGCCGGGAGAGCGGTCCTCGTCGTCTTCATGGTCTTCATCATAGCGATCATCGCGAGCCTCCTTGGGCCGCCGGGGTCTTCGCGGCCTCGGCCGTCAGCACGAGATAGGGGGATTTCTGGAACGGAATCCCGGCGGACTCCACCTCGAGGAAGACGAAGTAGACCCCCGCCTCGGGCGGTTTGAAATGGATTTCGTAGAGGCCGCCGCCGATCTCGGAGGCCCACTGCCGCTGCTGCCAGATGCCGGGTGAGAGGAAGGTCAGGACGCGCACGTCCTTGAGCCCGGTCCGCGCGGCGCCGCCGTCGGGGCTGGAGATCTTGAAGCGGACCGCCACGTCCTCGCCGACGGCGATCGTGGACTTCTCGACGACCGGCTCGATGGTGAGCGCCGGCTTGCGGGCCGCGGCGAGCTGCGGATTCTCGGCCAGCTTTATCGGGAAGCAGTGCGTGAGGCTCGGCGAGTCGAGGAACAGGGCGAGCTCGTACTCGCCGGCGGTGGTCATCTTGGCCGTGGTCTCGTAGACCCCGGGGCGGACCTCGCGCAGGCTGCGGTCCACCACCAGCACGGCCCGCGGCTGCTTGCCGTAGTTCTGGAAGTGGCCCATGGGGGCCGCCATCCCCTCCTTGTAGAAGTAGATGGCCTTGTCCTCGGGGTTTGCCACCAGCACGGCGGCGTCGCCGGGGGACTGCACGATGCCGGCCGCGGGCGTGCCCCGGACCATCCGCCCCGGCGGGTGCTGGCCGCCGGGGAAGTCGACCACCGACACCGGCCTGCCGGGCTCGCCGACCGTCTTCAGCGGCACCATCAGCACGGTGTCGCTGCCGCGGTGGCGGATGTAGGCGAGCTCGTCGCTGAAGGCCACCTGATCCGGGTCCTTCTCCACGTCCGCCGTCTGGATCAGGCGGTTGCTCGCGGCGTCCACGATATGGACGGCGTTGGCGTTCGGGTGGACCACGAAGGCGAGCCGGCCGCCGGGGGCGAAGCGGATCTCCCCCAGGCCCGGCGTCGAGACGATGCGGGCCAGCGGCTTCGGGCTCTTGCCGTCGACGGCGGTGATGACGCCGTCGCCGGCGCTCGACACGTAGGCCGCCTTGCCCTGCGTCGACCAGGCGATCGAGACCGGCCTGGCGCCCACCGGGATCTTGCGCTCGGCGGCGAGCCGGGCGACGTCGATCACCGAGACGGTGCCCTCCGCCTCGTTGGTGACGAAGGCGAAGCGGCTGTCGTCGCTGAAGGCGAGGTCGTGCCCCCCCTGGCCGGTGGGGATGTCGGCCGCCTTGCGCAGGGCGCGGGCGTCGAGCACGGTGACCCCGGAGTCGTGGGCGGCCCAGAGATACTGGCCGTCCGGCTGGAGGCCGACGCGGCGGGGGTGGGCCCCGGTCTCGAGCTCGGCCACCACCTTCCAGGTCGCGGTCTCCACCACCGCGATCCGGTTGGAGTCGGGCATCGAGACGAAGAGCCGCTCGCCGTCCGGCGACAGCGCCCAGTCCTCCCCCGGGCTCTTGAGGAAGACCATGGTCAGCAGCTTGCTGTTGCCGTAGCCGAAGAGGGGATCGACCACGGAGATCGTGGCGTCCTCGTTGAGGGCGAGGACGTAGTAGACGTTGAGGTCGAGGGCGGGCCGGGAGAGCAGCGAGCCGCCGACGAAGGATTCGACCTTCTGCTTGCAGCCGGCGGGCTTCTCCTCCACCAGGGCCGTCTTGGCGGCCATATTGTCCATCCAGGCTCCCGGATAGAGCTTGGTGAGGGGGTTGCCGGTCGCCTGATCGGTGATCTTGAGAGTCACGCGGGCGTCCTGCCCTTCCATCAGCGGACCGGGCTGGCCGCCGGCCGGCTGCACCGACAGCTCGAGGGCGATGCCGTTCTCGACCGCCTTCTGGACGACGGGAGCCGAGGGCGGCACGCCCGCCCCGGCCGCGGAGGCCAGGGCGAGCGCCGCGAGGGCGGTGAGGAAGATTCGGCTCATGGCGCGACCCGCAGGAGACCCCACAGGCCGCCGTCGAAGCCGGGACCGGCGAAGTCGCGGAAGAGGTAATCCCCCTGGATCTTGAAGGCGCCGCCGGCGCCGTTCCTGAGCAGGAGATCGGCGTGGTTGGTGGGACCGTGGCCCATGTGCGCTCCCTCCCAGAAGGAGAAGGTGTTCTGGCCGAGCTGGGTCGAGCCGTTGAGGAACGGCTGGCGGTCCCAGACGTGGCCGTACAGGGTGAAGACCATGTTGCGGCTGTGGCCGCCGGCCTGGAGCAGCCGGAACCGGACCGGCTCGCCGGGCCTCGCGGTGAAGATCGGGGTCTCCGGATCGACCCCACCCACCTTGCCGTTCCAGGCGGCGGAGTCCCATTTGTTGAAGTCGTCGGTGCTCGCGAACGGCGTCTCGGGCGCGTACTGCATGCGCTTCCAGAGCGGCTCGGAGCGGTAGTTGACCGCCTTCTGGCCCGAATCCTCGGCGTCCTCCTCGCCGCCGAGATTGCGGACCGCCTCCCCGGTGGCCGAGAGGATCCCCATTCTCATGTTGACGTCGTTCTGGAACTGCAGGACGTGCTCGCGGAAGGTCGTACCGCCGCTCGTCACCCGGGCCGAGGCGCGCTGGGTCTGGTTGACGGCGACGTTGGTGGGCAGGGTCTCGGCGACCGTGTCCACCGTCCAGGTGGCGTCCGCCGGCTCGACGATCAGCGCCCCGATCGCCCCCTTGCTGGCGTGCAGCAGGCGGTCGGAGGAGATCAGGTTGGTGGCGCCGAACTCGATCGGGGTCGCGGTGACCGTGCCGTCGGCGTTGACCCGGATGTCGCCGGCGTACCACTTATAGGTGACGGTCTGGCCGGAAGAGGCCATCTGCGAGCTCGGAACCCCGTTGTTGCCCACCGAGATCCCGTCGTAGCGGCTGGGATCGTAGTAGAGCATCTGCGGGTGCAGGCCGACGGAGTTGGAGACCTGGAGGTCGTTGGCGTTGAAGCCGTCGATCAGCATGGGCAGGGTGTTGTAGCCGTCGAGGACCGTCCGCGACCCCATCCGGTTGGTCAGGTTGACCACCACGCACTCGCCGGCCCGGGCGCGCAGCACGAGCGGCTCGAGCCGCGCCGTGGTCTTGAGCTGCGGCACCGTCCCGGTTAGGTCGAGGTCGGAATCCAGCACGTAGAGGATGGCGGTGGGATCGGACAGGGCTCCGAAGGCGCCGTCCGTGCGCTCGTTGTAGACGAGCTTCGAGCCGTAGCCGTGATTGGTCAGCGAGCGGGCGGTGATCGCCGAGACGCTGTAGGCCCGCTGGACCGCCGCGTTGGGGCAGGAGAAGTCGAAGTTGCCCACCGCCGACGGGTCGATGCCGGCGCGCCCGTTGGGATTCTCCGGCAGGGCGGCGAGGTCCGGCCGCTTGCCGGTATAGGCCCGGAAGAGACCCCAGAGGCCGTTCCAGAGGTCGTCCGTCGACGATCCGGCCGACCATAGGCGGTCTACCGCGCTGCCCGACGGCTGCTTGACGAGCTGCGGCACGATGAACTCGAAGTGCTCCGAGATCCCCATCATCTGGCTGTTCCTGTAGCCCGAATCGGGATTGGAAGGCTCCTGCAGCCACTTGATGCCGTGGACGCTGAAGTTGTGCCCCTCCTCGTGGCCGCCGACCAGGACGCGGATCTGCACCCGGTCGTTCTCATAGGCCCGCAGCAGCGGGGTGTAGGGGTCCTTGTCCAGCAGGTCGCCGGTCAGGGGCTGGTAGAAGGTGGGCTGGACGTTGAGCCGCGTGTCGGCGCGGGTCACCCGGGAGTTGAAGACCATCGCCGAGTCCCCGGGGTTGCCGCTGGCCAGCGCCTGGGCGACCGGATCGTAGAGCCGCAGGGCGGCCGGCTCGTTGCGGTAGTTCACGGTCATGGTGCCGACGTCCATCGACGAGATCGCCTCCGGGCAGGGGGGAGCGCCACCGCCCGGGCAGATGGTGGCCCGCTGGATCAGATCGTTGCTCCCCGAGGTGAGCAGGATCTCGTCGCGCGCCGGCGGGTTGATCGCCTGCGTCGGGCTGGGATAGGTGACCCCCTGCGGGTAGGACGGCTGGTAGTCGTTGAAGGCCAGCAGGAACTCCCGGTAGTCGGGCTCGTTCGGCGGATCGATCACCGCCTGCCAGGAGGTCGGGCCGCCGTCGGAGCGGCCGGTGCCCAGCGCGGCGCCGGTCTCGTTGTGGACCCAGGTCGACCCCGTGGGCTCCACCACCAGGCCGGCGTAGAGGCCGGTCTGCTGGTGGGTCGAGGGGCCGAAGTGGTCGTGGGTGAAGACGGTGCGCAGGGTGCGGTCGTTGCCGGCGTTGTCCTGCACCGGATCGGCATACCAGCGCTGGACCACCGTCTGCGCTCCCAGCCAGGCGTTGTTCGGTCCCGCCCCGAAGAACGGGTGGACCTTCGCCACCGGGCAGGCGAGGGTGCCGTTACGGGTATCGGTCGCGGTGCAGGCGTTGCCGACGCGGATGGCGTCGATCCGTTCCCGCACCTCGTCCGGGCTGAAGGCGCCGTCCTCGTAGTTGAAGCCGTTGCCGGCGCCGTCCGAGGCCAGGACGTCGAACTTCACCAGGTGGATGTGCTGGCCCAGCACATCGGTCGGGGTGCGCACCTGGAAGTCGTCCAGCTTGTACTCGCCCGGCACCAGGTTGGTGAGCTGGTACTCGATGCAATCGCGGCTGTTGGAGCGGATGAACAGCGGCTCGGGCGGCTTGCCGCCGGTGAGGAAGGCGTTGACGTCCTGCCAGAGGGAGAAGAAGCGCTGCTGGGGGGTGTGCCAGCCGGCCTTGTTGGACGTCACGTCGGCCTGGATGGCCGCCGCCTTGTAGAGCCGCGGATTGCCGACCGGGTTGCCGTTGGCGTCGATGCAGGGATCCGCGAACGGCGCCCCCGCCACCCCCGGCTGGCCGTTGGTGATGAACTTGACGGCCGTCACGCCGTCGCAGGTGCCGTCCGGCTTGCAGGTGGGGTGCTCCCGCTGGGCGTGGAAGGCCATGGCCGCCAGCTCGGTGTCGGTGCCCGTCTCGGCGACCCCGACGACCTGGATCGACTGCAGCACCTTGTGGAAGTCCTTCCGGGTATGGGCCTCGTCCACCACGTAGGTGTCGAAGGCGCGGTCGATCCGGTGGCGCTTCAGGCCGCCGTCGTCGATGGTATCGAGCGGCGGGTGGGGCGGCCGGTTGCCGGCCTTCGCCGGGACGAAGAACGGATAGCCGGGATTGCCGGTGCCCACGATCTTGATCTGCCCGCCGTCCGTCGAGCCGTTGATCGAGACCGCCGCCGGGATCGGCGCCATCGGCTTGCCGGGCAGGGGAACCACGCCCGGGATCGGCGTGCCGGCGGCGATCTCGCCGTCGGGCAGAGCCCGCGAGCCGGCCGCCGGCCTGCCCGTGGTGGGGTCCATCACGGTGCCCTTCTCCAGCACGTCGTGCACGCGCCAGAGCGACCACATCCCCTGCGCGAAGTGGGGGTAGAAGTGGCAGTGGAAGATCGAGTCCCCCACCGTCTGGTTCAGGTTGCCGCTCCCCTCGTGGGCGATCTCGGCGGTGAACGACGCGCCGGGTCCGATCGCCTGGCTGTCGAGATAGCTCGACTTGTCGTTGTCCGGCGAGTAGAGCCACTGGTGGGCGTGCAGGTGGTGGATGTGGTGCTCCTTGGAGCCGGCGTGCAGCACCCGGAACTTCACGTGGTCGCTCAGGTAGCTGTGGTAGACGTTCGACGGGTCGTCCGGATAGAAGGCCTTGGCGGCCTTGCGGCCGGCCGTGGGCGTGCAGGGCTGCTTGTCGCGCAGGGAGTTGGCCTTGGTGTAGATGGAAGAGTTCTGGTTGCCGGCGTTGGGATCGTTCCCGTTCCCGGCCGCGCACGGCGAGTTGGCCGGCACGTCCACCACCATGGCCGGGTCCCCCACCGCCCAGGAGCTGAGGAAGAACTCCTCGAACTTGCACTCCGGGCACTTCCAGACCGGGCCCACCCCGAGGCGGTTGGCGAGCACCTCGGCCCCCGTGCCGGCCGAGCCGTAGTTGATGGCGAAGGCGTCGCGGACGCTGTGCAGGGTGTGCTCCAGGGCCGCGTCGTAGAACTCGGGGAACGCCTGCACGGCGCCGGTCTCGTCATGGTAGTGGATGACGAACTCGCGGAAGGGCTCCCGCCGGTGCGGGTAGGTGTTGGAGTTCGCCGGGAAGGCGGTCGCCGCGAAGTTGCCGCCGTTGTTGGCGCTGGCGCCGGTGATGATCGCCGTCAGGTCCGAGCGGATGATCTGAGTGCCGTTGAGCATCTTCAGCACCGGCTGCCCCGCCAGGCGGTGGCCCACCGGGTAGACGGCGTCGTAGTTGAGCACCGGAAAGCCGCTGCCGGTGGTCGAGGTCGTGGCGTAGCGGAGATCCTCCTCCGTCACCTGGCTGCGGTACCAGAGCGAGCCCGCGGGCTCCACGATGACCGAGCCGAAGAGGCCGGCGTTGATCTGCCCGCCGTCCCCCTCGCCGCCGGCCGCGGCCCCGGCGCTGAACAGCACGTGCTCCCCCTCGCGCTCGGCGTAGAGAGTGTAGGTCGCCGTCAGGCCCGGGTTCACCAGGCCTCCCGGCGGGTTGGCGCCCACCTGGGAGCCGTCGTTGAGCGTCGAGCTGGTGAGCTGCAGGCCGTTGACGTGGATCGAGGCCATGCGCGTGGCGTTCTGGTCGCGGTCGACCCGGAGGGGCTCGAGCAGGTTCTGGAACTGGATCCGCAGGCAGTCCCCGACGTTCATCCGCAGCACCAGCGGGCGCGGGCGCTTTTCGGGCCGGAGCTGGACGTTGCCCGGGGTGAGGTTGGTGCTGCCGTCGAAGGCGATGACGTCGCGCCGCAGGGCAAACATCATGCCCTGGGGCTGGACGGCGCCCAGGCGATTCCAGAAGAAGACCTGATCGAGGGCGACGACGTCGGCGGTGAGGGTGCGGGCACAGGTCGCCTGGGCGCCCGCCATGGCGGGCGCCAGCAGGGTCACCGCGACGCACGCCGCGCTCAGGGTAGAGAGGCGGAACAACAAAGATCTCAAGGCTGATTTCTCCTGATGAATGTCCTCTGGGACCAAAGAGCGGCAAACTTTAGAGGAACGACCATTACAGGAACATTACAGAGAACGGGCGGCGGCCTTCACGGCCGCCGCCCCGGTGGATCAGAGTTCGATCAGCTCCTCACGGCGTGACCCGCAGGATCCCCCACAGGCCGTTGTCGAGGCCGATGCCCACCTGATCGCGGAACAGGTAGTCGCCGACGACCCGGAACTTGCCGCCGGCGCCGTCGCGCAGCAGGACGTCGAAATGGTTGGTCGGGCCGTGCCCCATGTGGGCGCCCTCCCAGAAGGAGAAGCCGTTGCGGCCGATCTGGGTGGAGCCCTGGAGCCACGGCTCCCGGTCCCACTGGTGGCCGTTCAGGCCGAAGACGATGTTGCGGCTGTGGCCGCCCGGCATCAGGAGCCGGAAGCGGACCTGCTTGCCCCGGGCCACTTCGTAGACCGGGGTCAGCGGCTGGGTGCCGCCCACCTTGACGTTCGAGAGGGCGTCCCACCAGGTGGTGAAGTTGTCGGTATCGGCGAACGCCGTGCCGGGCGGGTGCTGCATCCGCTTCCAGAGCGGCTCGGTGCGGTAGTTGATCGCCTTCTGCCCGGAGTCCTCCGCGTCCTCCTCGCAGCCGAGGTTCTCCACCGGCCAGCCCGCCCCGGCCGGCGGCGTCGGCGTCGGCGTGGCGGTGAAGCAGACCCGCGGCAGCTCCTCGGCGGTCCGCATGTTGACGTCGTTCTGGTAGAGCAGGACGTACTCGCGGTAGGTGCCGGTGTCGCCGATGATCTCCGCCTCCGAGCGCCGCAGCGGGTTGATCTCGATGATGTTGGCATTCTGCGGCTCGATGATCAGCGCGCCGATCGCCCCCTTGCTGGCGTGCTCGATGCGGTCGGAGGACATCAGGTTGATGCCCCCGAACTCGATGGGCGTGGCGGTCACCGCGCCGGTGGCGTCGTCGATCAGCACGTCGCCGGCGTACCACTGGTAGGTCTTGAACTGGCCGGGCGACACGGTCTGGGTGCCGTTGCGGCCGATGTTGGCGCCGTCGTAGCGGCTGACGTCGTAGTAGAGGAGCTGCGGGTGCAGGCCCACCTCCCACGACGGGCGGATGTCGTTGGCGTTGAAGTTCTCGACGATCATCGGCAGCGTGTTGAAGCCGTCGACGTCGGCCGGCTGCGTGGCCGGCAGGCGGTTGCGCAGCGTGAGCTGGATGCACTCGCCGGCCTGGGCGCGCAGGATCAGCGGCTCCATCCGGTTGGTCCAGGTCGGCGAGATCTGGCCGCTGGCGTCGAGGTCGCTGCTGCGGACGTACATGATGGCGGTGGGATCGAACAGCGGCCCGTACGAGCCGTCGGCGCGGCTGTTGTAGACCAGCTTGCCGCCGCCCAGGGCGCTGGCCGCGGAGACCGCCGACACGTCGAAGGTGTGGACCGGGGCGTTCTTCGGGCAGGAGAAGTCGAAGGCGCCGATGGCGCTGGGGTCGACGTTCGCCTGGCCGTTGGGATTGTCGGGCAGCGGCTTGAGGTCCGGCCGCTGGCCGGTGTAGGCCCGCAGGAGCCCCCACATGCCGTTCCACAGGTCGTCGGTCGACGAGCCGGCGCTCCACATGCGGTCGACGGAATCGCCGGAAGGCTTCTTGATCAGCTGCGGGATGATGAACTCGAAGTGCTCGGAGATCCCCATCATCTGGCTGCTGCGGTACCCCGAGTTGGGCTCCGACGGCTCGAACAGCCACTTGACGCCGTGGATGTTGAAGTTGTGCCCCTCCTCGTGGGCGCCGACCAGCACGCGGATCTGCACCCGGTCGTTCTCATAGGCGCGCAGCAGGGGCGTGTAGGGGTCCTTGGCGGTCAGATCGTTGGTCAGCGTCGTATAGAAGGTGGGCTGGACGTTGAGCGCGGCGTCGGAGCGGACGACCGTCGAGGAGAAGGCGTAGGAGAGGTCGCCGGCGGTGCCGGCCGCCTGGGTGTTGGTGGCCGGGTTGCGCACCCGCAGCGCCACCGGCTCGTTGCGGTAGTTGACCGACATGGTCCCCGGGTCGGCGGCGGAGATCAGCTCCGGACACGGGGGAGCGACGTTGCCGGGGCAGACCTGGGGCCGGCGCAGCAGCTTGGGCAGGCCGACCTCGTCGTGCACCGGCGGATTGATGACGCGGGCGGGATCGGCGCAGCTGAGGTCGGTGCAGGCGAGGCTGTTGGCCTCATAGGCGAGCTGGTAGTCGCCGAACTCGAGGAGGAACTCGCGGTAGTCCGGCTCGTTCGGTGGATCGATCACCGCCTGCCACGTGGTCGGCCCGCCGTCGGTCCGCCCGATGCCGAGTTGGGCGCCGCTCTCGTTGTGATACCAGGTGGAGCCGGCCGGCTCGATGACCAGGCCGGCGTAGAGGCCCGCCTGCTGATGGGTCGAGGGGCCGAAGTGGTCGTGGGTGAAGACGGTGCGCAGCGTGCGGTCGTTGCCGGCGTTGTCCAGCACCGGGTCCGCCCACCAGCGCGACACCGTGGTCTGGGCGCCCACCCACTTGTTGAACGGTCCGGCGCCGAAGAACGGATGGGCTCGCGCCACCGGGCAGGCGAAGGTGTTGTTGCGGGCATCGGTCGCCGTGCAGCCGTTCTGCTGGCGGATGGCGTTGATGCGCTCGCGCACCTCGTCGGGCGAGAACGAGCCGTCCTCGTAGTTGAAGCCGTTGCCGGCGCCGTCGGAGGCGAGGACGTCGAACTTCACCAGGTGGATGTGCTGGCCCAGGATGTCCGTGGGGGTGCGCACCTGGAAGTCGTCCTGCTTGTACTCGCCGGGCACCAGGTTGACGAGCTGGTACTCGATGCACTCGTTGCTGTTGCCGCGGATGAACATCGGCTCGGGCGCCTTCTTGGTGCCGCCGCCGATCCCCAGGAAACTGTTGACGTCCTCCCACAGCGAGGTGAAACGCTGCTGCTGGAAGTGCCAGCCCGCCTTGTTGAGCTTGACGTCGTCCTGGATGTCCGCCGCCTTGTAGACGCGGTCCACGGACCGGCCGGCGCAGGGGTCGGCGAACGGCGCGCCGCGCACGGGTGAACGGGCGTTGGTCTGGAAGTCGGCGCCGCAGGTGCCGTCCGGCAGGCAGGTCGGGTGGACGAACGAGTGGTAGGTCATCGCCCGGCTCTCGATCGTGGTGCCGTTCTCCGGGATCTGGGTGGCCTGGGCGGTCACCAGCGTCTTGTGGAAGTCGAGCCGGGTGTGAGCCTCGGTCGCGGTGCCGCCGGTGATGATGTGCCGCGGCAGGCCGCCGTCGTCGATGGTGTCCATCGGCGGATGGGGCGGCCGGTGACCGGCCTGGGCGGGGACGAAGAACGGGTAGCCGGGGTTCGAGGTGAGCGAGCCGGAGAGCGTCACCTGCGCCTGGCCGCCGACGATCGCCACCGTGGCCGTGGGCAGCGGCGGCATCGGCTTGCCGGGCAGCGGAATGACGCTGGGGATCGGCGTCCCGGCGGCGATCTCGCCGTCCGGCAGGGCCCGGGAGCTCGCGACCGGCCGGCCGTTCTCATCGAGCGGCGTGCCGATCTCCAGCACGTCGTGGACCCGCCAGAGCGACCACATCCCTTGCGCGAAGTGGGGGTAGAAGTGGCAGTGGAAGATCGAGTCGCCGGGCGTCAGGTTGCGGTTGCCGGCGCCTTTGTAGGCAATCTCGGCGGTGAACGACGCGCCGGGTCCGATCGCCTGGCTGTCCAGGTAGGTCGACTCGTCGCTGTCGGCCGTGAACAGCCACTGGTGGGCGTGCAGGTGGTGGATGTGGTGCTCCTTGCTGCCGGTGTGGAGCACCCGGAAGCGGGTGTGATCGCTGAGGTAGCCGTGGTAGACGTTCGACGGATCGTCCGGGAAGAACGCCTTGGTGGCCTTGGCGTTGGGCAGCGGCGTGCAGGGCGAGCCGCTGCGGCGCTGGCTGACGAAGAGCGGCAGGTTCGGGTCCTGCCCGAGGGTGTTCGGGCTGGTGGTCTCGGGGCCGCACGGCGAGTTCGCCGGCCGGTCGACCACCATGGCGGGATCGCCCACGGTCCACGAGCTCAGGAAGAACTCCTCGTACTTGCACTCGGTGCAGTTGTACATCGGGCCGACCCGGAAGCGGTTGGCCAGCACCTCGGCGCCGATGCCGCCCGTGCCGTAGTTGATGGCGAAGGCGTCGCGGCCGCTGTGCAGGGTGTGCTGGAGCACCGGGTCGTAGAACTGGGGGAACGCCTGCACGGCCCCGATCTCGTCGTGGTACATGATGACGAACTCGCGGAACGGCTCATCGCGCTGGGGGTAGGTGACGTTGGCCGGGAAGGTCCCCGCCGGGAACCATCCGGCCTGGCCGCCGCCGACGTTCGGGTTGGAGCCGGCGATGATGGCGGTCAGGTCCGAGTGGATGATCTCGTTGCCGTTCAACATG
>Ga0070685_10000880_pt1 | contig 16258 bp, 18 predicted proteins | sample KBSS13LmetaG_FD_65651 | JGI IMG/M metagenome (GOLD analysis project Ga0070685, IMG submission 65651) | Switchgrass rhizosphere microbial communities from Kellogg Biological Station, Michigan, USA - KBS S1-3L metaG | ecosystem: Host-associated > Plants > Roots > Rhizosphere ...
AGCTGCGACGCGGCCAGCTCGCGCTCGCGGTAGCGCGCGTAGTATGCCGCGAAGTAGACGCCGCAGAGCAGGATGGCGTACGTGCCCACGCCGTCGCTCAGCGACCAGGCCACGAACTGGTCCACGGTGCGGGGAAAGGGCGATCCCATCACGAACGTCCACTGCGGGAGCATCCGCTGCATCGCCAGCTTCATCGCGTCGTGCAGGAAGACGATGGCGACGCCGCCCAGGAGGTGGATGGCCGCGCCGCGCATCCAGCGCATCCGTTCCAGCGGGAAGCGGCGGACGAGCCACTGCAGCAGGGGGACGAGGAGCGCCCACGCGTACCAGTACGGCATCCGCATGGCGAGCCCGTGCGCCAGCGGTACGAATTCGTGGCCCCTGGACGAGGCCATCATCCCGCGCACGTGCTGCCACCCTCCGTACACGCCGAACACCGTCGCCAGCAGGAAGAGCACGAGCGGCGGGATGCGGACCGGGTACGGCGCCTCTGCGTCTCGTTTTCGCATGGGATGAATGAAGTTCTCCGTGCCTCCGTGTTCTCTGCGTGAGGCCTGTCCGTAAAGCTATGCACCGCCACGGAGCGTCGGAATGGCGATGCAGCGAAACCCCGCTTTCGTGCAGCGAACGGATCGGAGCGCCGCCGCCGCGCGTGGCGACGGGTTCCCTGCACGGGGGGAGGGGTTCGCTGCAATCGAATGGCGGGGATCGGGGCCTCCGGGCATCGTGCGGCCCAGGCGAGCCGACCGGCATCGCCCACTCACCCGCAACCGGAGCCCTCCGATGTCCCGATCCTCCTTCCGCCGCGGTCTCCTCCTCCTCTGCAGCCTCGCGGCCGCCGCGATCCAGTCCCCCGCCCACGCGCAGTCCCCGCGCGACCGGCTGCTGGTGACGCCGGCGTGGCTCGCGCAGCACATCGACGACGCCAACCTCGTCCTCCTGCACGTGGGCGACCCGGCGGAGTACGCCCGCGCCCACATCCCCGGCGCGCGGCTGGTGCGGATGCAGGACGTCTCCACCCCGCACCAGGAGGGCGCGCTGATGCTGGAGATGCTCCCCGCCGAGCAGCTCCGCGAGCAGTTGCAGGCGCTCGGCATCTCCTCGGACTCGCGCATCGTGGTCTACTACGGCAACGACTGGGTGAGCCCCAGCACGCGGGTCATCTTCACCCTCGCGTACGCCGGCTTCGGCGACCGCACCTCGCTCCTCGACGGGGGGATGCAGGCGTGGCGCGAGGCCGGCCGCGCCGTGACCGCCGACGTGCCCCCGGCGCGCCGCGGCCGCATCGCCGAACTGCACCCTCTGGACCTGATCGTCGACGCGGGGTGGGTGCGCGCCCACGCCAACGCTCCGCGCGTGACCATCGTCGACGGCCGCGCCGCCGCCTTCTACGATGGCGTGCAGGCCACCGACAAGCGGAAGGGCCACGTCCCCGGCGCCCACAGCATCCCCTTCACCGAGATCACCGACGAGCACCTGAAGGTGAAGAGCGCCGCGGAGCTGGCGACGCTCTTCCGCAACGCAGGGGTGAAGCCGGGCGACACGGTGGTGGGCTACTGCCACATCGGCCAGCAGGCGACCGCGGTGCTCTTCGCCGCGCGCACCCTGGGCTACGACGTGAAGCTGTACGACGGCTCCTTCCAGGACTGGGACGCGCGCACCGACCTGCCGGTGGAGACCACCCCTGCCGCGAGGTCGCGGTGAGCGCCGCGGAAGCCACCGCCCTCGCCGTTCCCGCCGTGCGCCCGGCCGTCCGCGCGGAGGCCCTCCCCTACGCCAGCCCGTACCTGGCCGGCGTGGGGCTCGGGCTGGTGCTCCTCGCCGCCTTCGCGCTGGTGGGGCGCGGGCTGGGCGCGAGCGGGGCGTTCTCGTCCGTCGCGGCGGCGGGGGTGAGCGCGGTGGCGCCGGCGCACGCGGCCGCCAACCCCGCCACGGCCGAGTACCTGGGCGCCGGCGGGCCGTTGCGCGACTGGCTGGTGATCGAGATCGCCGGCGTGGTGCTGGGCGGCTTCGCCTCGGCGTGGCTGGCCGGGCGGCTGGGGAGCGCGGTGGAGCGCGGGCCGCGCGTCGGCGCCGGGGCGCGGCTGGCGTACGCGGGCGGCGGGGGATTGGTGATGGGGATCGGCGCCAGGCTCGCCCGCGGCTGTACCAGCGGGCAGGCGCTCACCGGCGGCGCGCTGCTGAGCGTGGGGAGCTGGATCTTCATCGCCACGGCCTTCGCGGCGGCGTACGCGGCGGCGCCGCTCTTCCGGAGGGAGTGGACATGATCTTCCCCCTCATCGAGACCGAGACGACAGCCGGCGGCGGCGCCGGGCTCGGCGTGGCGCTGGTACTCGGCGTGGCGTTCGGGTTCGCGCTGGAGCGCGCGGGGCTGGGGAGCGCGCGCAAGCTGGTGGGCCAGTTCTACGGCCGCGACCTCACCGTGCTGAAGGTGATGTTCAGCGCCATCGTCACCGCCGCGCTGGGCCTGTTCTGGCTCTCGCGCCTGGGGCTGCTGGACGCGTCCCGCGTCTACGTCCCCCCGACGTACCTGCTCCCGCAGGCCGTGGGCGGCGCGGTGTTCGGCATCGGGCTGGTCGCCGCGGGCCTCTGCCCCGGCACCTCGTGCGTCGCCGCGGCCACCGGGCGCCGCGACGGGCTCGCGGTGGTCGGGGGGATGCTGCTCGGCGTGCTCCTCTTCGCCGAGGCGTTCCCTCTCTTCGCCGGTTTCTACGACAGCACGCCGCGCGGCACCCTCACCTTCCCCACCCTCCTCCACGTCTCCCCCGCCGTCGCCACCGCCGCGCTCGTGGCGATGGCCCTCGCCGCCTTCGCCGGCGCCGAGCGGCTGGAGCGCCACGTCAACCGTGGAGGTGGATCGTGACGTCTTGGGGCAAATCGACCTCTCCCGGCGCGGGAGAACCTGACCCATCAACCTCTCCCGGTACGGGAGAGGTGGCGAGCCTAAGCGGGCCGGAGAGGGCGCTGAGCCGCGGCGCGCGCAACCATCGCCGCACGCACCGCCTCCTCGCCGGCGCCGCCGCCGTGCTGGCGATCGCCGCGCTCGCCGCGGGGGATCGCACCGCACCCGCGGTATCCGCGACGGGCGGCGCCCGGGTGGATATCGCCGCGCTCGCGCGGACGGTCGAAGCCGAGGAAGACCACGTCACCGCCCTCGAGCTCGCCGCGTGGATCCGCGAGCGCAAGCCGGGGCTGCGCGTGGTCGACGTGCGCGGCGCCGAGGACTTCGCCGAATTCCATCTCCCGAACGCCGAGAACCTGACGCTCGCCGAGGTGGCTCGCGCGCCCTTCAATCCCGACGAGACGGTGGTGCTCTACTCCGAGGGCGGCACGCACGCCGCGCAGGGGTGGTTCTTCCTGCGGGCGCGGGGGATCGGGCACGTCTACTTCCTGCGCGGCGGGCTGTACGAATGGATGACGGAGGTGGTGAACCCCACCCTCTCAGCCGACGCCACCCCCGCGCAGCGCGCCGAGTTCGCGCGGACGGCGGAGCTCAGCCGCTACTTCGGCGGCGTGCCGCGCATCGGCGGGTCGGCGCCCACGCGGGTGGACGATCCCGCGGCCGAGCTGCCGGGGCGCTCGTCGGAAGATGGTGGCGGCACCACGGCCGCGGTCCGCCGCGTCCGCCAGCGCGGGTGCTGACATGGCGAGCGAGATCGAGGTCTACTTCCGCGGGCTGCGGGCCCGTGAGTTCAGCCGGCTGGACGCGCAGGGGCAGGTGTACCTGGACTATACCGGGAGCGCGCTCTACTCCGAGAGCCACGTAGCCGCGCACGCGGAGCTGCTGCGCGCGTCGCTCTTCGGCAACCCCCACTCCGACAGCCCGGCGTCGCGCGCCAGCACCGACGCGGTGGAGCGCGCCCGCGCCGCCGTGCTCCGCTTCTTCGACGCGGACCCGGCGGAGTACACGGTCTGCTTCACCGCCAACGCCAGCGGCGCGCTCCGGCTGGTGGGTGAGGCGTTCCCCTTCGCCCCCGGCTCGCGCTGCGTGCTCTCGGCGGACAACCACAACTCCGTGAACGGCATCCGCGCCTTCGCCGCGCGCCGCGGCACCGAGGCGAGCTACATCCCCCTCGACGGCGAGCTGCGCCTGCGCGATCCCGAGCGCTGGCTCGCCGGCGCCGATCCCGATCGTCCCAACCTCTTCGCCTTCCCGGCGCAATCGAACTTCTCCGGCGTCCGCCACCCGCTGCGGCTGGTGGAGATGGCGCGGCAGATGGGATACGCGGTGCTCCTCGACGCCGCCGCGTACGTCCCCACCTCGCCGCTGCGGCTGCGCGACGTGCCGGCGGACTTCGTGGCGCTCTCGTTCTACAAGATGTTCGGCTACCCGAGCGGCCTGGGCGCGCTGATCGCCCGCCGCGAGGCCTTGGAGCGGCTGGAGCGCCCCTGGTTCGCCGGCGGCACGGTCGACTTCGTCTCCACGCACGCGCCGCTGCACGCCCTCAAGCGCGGCGCCGAGGGGTTCGAGGACGGCACTCCGAGCTTCCTCGCCGTCTCCGCCGTCCCCGCCGGGCTGGCGCTGCTGGAGGAGGTGGGGATGGCGCGGCTGGGCTACCACGTCGCCTCGCTCACCGGCGTGCTCCTGCGCGAGCTCGCCGCCCTCCGCTACGCGAACGGCTCGCCGATGGTGCGCATCCACGGCCCCGCGGACCTGCGCGACCGCGGCGGCACCGTCGCCCTCAACCTCCTCGACGCCGCCGGACGCGTGGTCGACTACCGGGTTGTCGAGGCGTGCGCCGCCGAGGCGGGGATCTCCATCCGCGGCGGCTGCTTCTGCAACCCCGGCGCAGCCGAGCACGCCTTCGGCTTCACCCCGGAGATGTCCGCCCGCTGCTTCGGCGCCATGGCCCGCGACGGCTTCGACCTCGACCGTCTGCGCGCCTGCCTCGGCGGCGCCCCCGTCGGCGCGATCCGCATCTCCCTCGGCATAGCGAGCGTGGAGGACGACGTGGCGCGGGTGGTGGAGATGCTGCGGGAGGTGGGAGATACGATCGCGGTGGAAGGAGAGGCGGGGAGGCGAGCCGCCTCACTGGCGGCGTAGGTCCCGCTCATGGATCGCCGGGGCGGCGTGGTTGCGGGACCCTCCCCGTCGAGACGAACACCCACACGTTCTCGCCCCGTTGCCCGTTGATGTGGGAATGCCAACGGAGATGGAGGCTGTCACCCCGCGCTTCCCCGACGTAATCGACCGCAGGTTCGCCGGGCGTGCGGGTGAAGAACGAGAGCAGGCCGTCGCGCAGGGTCACCGTGCCGCTGGAGTAGCTTTTTTCGGTGATCACGAAGTCCCACAACCCCACCGAGTGCGGCGGCGGCCCGAACCGGTTGGTGTAGATCACCTTGCCCTCGGGATAGAAGCGCAAGTACGCCCAGGCGGTCTCGCCCTTGGTCGGGTTCGCGAGCCCGATCTCCGTCCGGTACAGCCCGTCGTAGCGGAGCCGGGGCTTGCCCGGCGCGGGCGGGGAGTCGGTGGGCGGACGGAGGGCACGGGTGCAGCCGGCCGTTGCGGCAAGGGAGAGGGCGAGCAGGGGGAAGATGAATCGGCGCAACGTATCCATGCTCCAATTCTACCCCGAAACACTCGAATGCGCAGGGTTGGTCAACTGCTTCGGTCTCACGCAGAGACGCGGAGACACAGAGAGACCGCTGCGGCTCTCCGTGCCTCTGCGTCTCTGCGTGAGATGCTTTTACGTGCCTTGCGGCACCGGGAAGCGCCGCCGCAGCCTGATCGCGGCCCAGACGAAACCGACGATCGCGCCGAGGACCGACCCGAGGACCGCCCCGAGCGGGTAGAGGAGGAAGCCGAGGAGCACCATCCCCACCAGGCTGCCGATCACCGTCCCCGCGATCGTGCCGGTGAGCGCCCGCCACAGCGGAACGCGGCGCAGCAGCAGCCAGCCGGCGATGGGGAGCAGCACCGCGCCCAGCACCGCTCCCATTCGCGCGGCCTCCAGGAAGAGGCTCGACGCGAATCCTCCCGCGAGCGCCATCACGATCGTGATCGCGATGCCGCCAGCCAGGGCGCCGAACAGCGCCCCGCCCGCGAGGAGCCCCGCGGTGACGGCCAGGATGCGCGCGGGACTCGGCTTCATCTCGCCCCCGTCCGGTGGTGTTTCCCGGGCGGCCCGAGCTCCCGCCGGTGCGTGGCGGTGCCGCCGGGTGGGAGCGCATCGAACCCCAGCGCGGAGTAGAACCGCGCCGCCGCCTCGGTATCGGTCCGCAGCGTGAGCGTGGAGAAGTGCCGGCGGGCATGCGCCTCCAGCGCCCGCATCAGCCTGGCGCCGATCCCGCGGCGGCGGTGCGCGGCGCGCACGTAGACGTGGCGAATGCGGCCGGCGCCGTCCGCATCGCCGTACGGATCGCGCGTCACGCCGCCGAAGGCCACCAGCTCGTCCCCCTCGAACACCCCCAGCAGCACCTCGCCCGGGGCGTCGAAGCGCACCCGTCCCGAGGCGTGCTCGTCCACCAGCCGCCGCGGAAAGCGGAAACCCTCGCGCTCGCCTTCCGCCACGAGCGGCTTCAGCAGGTCGGTCGGGAACGGATCGAGAGGCCGGATGCGCATCGAGCTCGCACGAGACGGGGTTACACCTGCTCGGCGTTGCCGGTGGCCTGCGACTCGGCGCGCAGCTCGTCCAGGTTCGCCCGCACCCGCGCGATTAATCCGGCATACCGCGCGTCGTCGACCAGGTCGGCGAGCGCCGCCTCGGCCTGCTCGTGCACGCTGATGGCCTTCTGCAGCGTGATCTTCTTGTTGTCCTGTGGCTCCATCATCCCCCCTTTCTGCCGCAGCCTTACGCAAGCGGGAAGCCGCCGCGGGCGAGAAGCTCCAGTTCGTGAATCCAGCCCCGACAAAAGCGTCTCACGCGGAGACGCAGAGGCACGGAGAGCGGTTCTCCCTGTGCCTCTGCGTCTCTGCGTGAAACGTCTTCTTCCGAAGCTGCGCGCTCAGCTTCCGGCCGGCGCCGCGGGAGGGGCGGCGGGCGGCGCGGGTGGAGTCGGCGGCGCGGTCAGGGGGATGAGCGTCAGCGAGCGGATCAGCCACACGTCGTCGCGCTGGCGCTTGGCGATCAGCACGAAGGTCTCGATCTTCGACTCGCCCGAGGCCGCGGCGCTCCCGGCGGGGTACGCCATCTGGCCTCGCGCGTAGGCCATCTCGCCGCTGAAGTCGAAGTCGATCACGCTGTAGCGCAGCGCGCCGGCGGCCGCGAACACCTCTCCCAGCTTCACCTTCACCGAGTCGCGGCTCTGCGTCTCGTCGCCCGACGATCCCACGAACCACCCGTCGCGCGTGTAGAGCTCGGCGGCCTCGCCGCTGTCGTCGGTGTCCCAGGCGTGCTTGAACTTCCCCAGCAGCCCGATCACCTCCTGCCGCACCCGCAGCCGGTAGGCGTCGCGGTTGTTGTGAGGGTTCTCGTCCGGGGCCAGCCCGAACAGCGTCTGCGCGTGGAGCGGAGCGGCGAAGAGGAGCAGCGCGGCGGCGAGCCACGTGGCGCGGATGGGCTTCATTCGGGAGATCTTGATGCGGGGAGAGGGCACCACAACGAGCAGAAGAAACATATATCCCTACCACTCCGATGTCATCCTGACAACAGCGTCTCACGCAGAGACACGGAGACACAGAAAGATTCGCAGTGGCTCTCCGTGTCTCCGTGTCTCTGTGTGAGACGATCTGTTGGGCGACCGGGAGACACCGCCGGACGGCGACAGGAGAGGGTGTGCCGCGCGCCCGACGATGCCTCCCGGCCGGCTACCGTTCCACCGCGTCCAGCATCCGGTGCAGCATCGGCACGGCGTCGGACGGGTCCGGCGGCAGGGTCATCCGCCAGGCGCCGCGGCGCGCGGCGAGGCGGACGCGCGCGCCCACGGTCTGCGAGTACACGTCGAAGCCCGGCTCCGGCGCGGCGGTGAGCGCATCCACCACCGCCTCGGCCTCCAGCCGCTCGATGCCGGGCTCGGGGCCGCGCGCCAGCAGGCAGACCCCCGCGCGGTCGGCCGACGCGCAGGCAGCCGCCGGCGCGTGCACCCGCAGGTCGAGCGCGAGCTTGGTCTTGCCGTTCGCCAGCAGCCGCGGCCGCACCCCCTCCAGCTCGGGGAAGAAGCGCGCCGAGCCGGGGGTGAGGTGGAGGTAGCGCTGCGTCCCCCAGACGCGGAAGGGGTCGAGCTGGAGGTAGACGGCGTCTTCGGAGAGCACCTGCAGCCCGCCGCGCGCCGCGGCGTAGACCAGCGTGCTCTTCCCCACCCCGCTGCGCCCGGCCAGCAGCAGCGCGGTGCCGTCGCGCACCACCGCGCCGGCGTGCAGCGGGTCGCGGTCGCGCCGCGCCAGCATGAAGAGCGCGAGCGCCTCCAGCACGCCGCAGCGGAAGTGCTCCGCGTCGTCCAGCAGCCCCTCGCTCACCTCGGCCACCGCCTCGCCCAGCAGGTTGTCGGCGAAGCCGCGGCAGCCGGGGCTGGAGAGGATCAGCAGCTGGCGCCGGGGCGACCCGTGGCTCACCGGCCCCGCGTCGCCCCCGCCCCCGGGGCGCACGCTGATGCGGATGCGCGCCGCCGCCCGCTCCGCCGGCCCGGCCTCGTCCGCGCCGAACGCATCGCGCGCGGCGTCGAGCACGCGCGGCGAGCTGCTCTCCACGCGCAGCGGCAGCCCGAGCACGCGGAAGGTGGCCGAGGCGAAGAGGCGCGCGGGCGCCAGGCGAACGGCATGACGGGTGGATTCGGTGCTCACGTGCGTTTCCCGCGATGGCTCAGGGTACGGTAGATCTCCAGCACGCGCGCGGCGGTGTAGTCGGCGTCCTCGGCCAGCGCGCGGCGCTGCGCGGCATGGGCCAGGCGGAGGCGGCGCTCCTCGTCCCCCAGCAGCGCCTGCACTGCGTCGGCGAGCGCGCCGGGGTCGGCGGTGGGGACCGGCACCGCGGCCTCGGGCGCCCAGTCGGCCAGGTGCCCCACGCGCGTGCCGACCGTGGGCACCCCGGCCAGCGCCGCCTCGAGCGCCACGATCGGCGCGCCCTCGTGGCGCGAGGTCACCAGCAGCAGGTCCGCCTGCTCCATCCACGGCCGGAGCTCCGGTTGCCGGAGGAAGCCGTGGAAGCGGACCCGGCCGTCCAGGCCGAGCGCCTGCGCCTGCCGCTGCACCGCGCCGCCCAGGGTGTCGCCCCCCACCAGGTCGAGGCGGAAGTCCACCCCGCGCTCCCGCAGCGCGGCGGCCGCGCGGAGGAGCGTCCACGGGTCCTTCACCTCGTTCAGGCTGCCGACGAAGAGCAGCCGCGCCTGCGACCCCGGCTCCCGCCGCCGCGGCGCGAGCGCCGGCCAGTCGCGCACCGACACGCCGTTCGGCACCCGCTCCGCCACCACCCCCCGCTCCGCGGCCAGTCTCTGGGTGTAGCCGCTCTCGGCCGTCAGGTGCCCCGCCAGCCTCGCCGCGAGCCGGAGGCGGAGGCGGCCGGCGCGGGAGCGCTGCAGCCCGTAGCCGATCTCGGGAAGCGCCGCCACGTCGCCGCCCACGAGCTGGACGAGCACGGGGCGGCGGACCAGCCGCCCGGCGACACCCGCGACGAGGCCGGGCGAGACCCAGATCCCGTGCAGCACGTCGAAGGCGCCGCGGCGGTGCTCCGCCAGCAGGTCGCGCAGGGCCCGCAGCGAGGGGCGGCGCGTGCCCGCGTTGTGCACCGTCGCCCCCAGCAGCGGCCAGGTGGCGGGGCGCGGCTCCTGCCGGAGCGCGAAGACGTGCAGCTCGTGCGCGGCGGCCACGCGCTCGACCAGCGCGAGGAGCCGGGGGATCACCCGCTCCGTGCCGCCGCGGTCCACGCCGCCGGGCACCACCATCGCCACCTTCACCGCCGCCTCGCCGCCGCCCGGTACGCCGCCCCCAGCTCGCGGCTGAGCGCCGCCGGGGAGAGGTGCCGCTCGAAGTGCGTGCGCGCCGCCCGCCTCCGCTCCTCCGCCGGCTGCGCGGCGCGCTCCACCAGCAGCCGCGCCAGCCCCGCCCCGTCGCCCCGCGTGAAGAGGCCGCCCGCCGCGCCGCCCCCGGTCATCCGCCGCAGCGAGGGGATGTCCGTCACCAGCGGGGTGGCGCCGCAGGCGAACGCCTCCAGCACGGCGTAGCTCGTCCCCTCGCGGGCGCTCCCCTGCACCAGGAAGTCGGCGGCGCGGCAGAGGTGCTCCACCTCGGCGTGCGGCACGCGCCCCCGCAGCGTCACCCGCGCCCCCAGCTCCGGCTCGGCGGCGAGCCGGGCGCGCACCTCGCCCTCCAGCGGCGCCCTGGCGAAGCACATCCACAGGCGCAGCCCCGGCAGCGTGCGCCGGGCAATGGAGAGGGCGTCGAGGAGGGTGAGCGGGTCCTTGTTCGCGTCCAGGTGGCCGAGCCAGAGCACGCAGGGGTCGCCCCCGATCCCCGTCCGCCGCCGCGCCTCCTCCACGTCGCCGGGGGTGAAGGCGGAGGTCGCCTCCAGCACCTCGTGCACCGGGAGCCCGGGGCGCAGCACCCCGGCCTCGAAGAAGGGCCGCGCCATCCCCTCCGCCGTGAACATCACCCCGTCGACCTTCCCGAGCGCCCGCCGCCGCTCCAGCCGCCGCCATCCGGCGGGCACGCGGTCCAGGTGGTCCTGCGCCAGCACCGCCGCGCCGGGCCCGCAGAGCCGCCGCGCCTCCGGAAAGGCGAGCCCCTGCAGGTGCACCACCGCGGGCCGCAGCTCCCGCACGGCCCCGGCGAGGCGCGGGAAGAGGCGCCGCATCACCCGCCCCGCACTCCCCTCCGGCTCGCGGACGAAGCGGTAGCGGACGCCGTCGCGCACCAGCTCCTCGTCGCGCCAGGCGGCCTGCACCACCACGGGCTGGAACCCCGCGTCCGCCGCGGCGCGCGCCGCCATCTCCACGGCCGGCCAGGCGGCGAGCATCTCCTCGCCCGTGCGGAGGTGCGGGGCGCGGACGGCGCTCACCTGCACCACGCGCCCACTCACCGCCCGCTCCGATCATTCCGCAGTCCGCGGCTCAGCGCCCTCTCCGGCTCGCTTAGGCTCGCCACCTCTCCCGTACCGGGAGAGGTTGATTTCCCGGCCCCTGCGCGTGCCCGCACCGGCGACGCTACGGCTGGCTCCGCACGATCGCGTGCAGGCTCCACCACCCCCACGTCCGCCACCCTCTCCCGGTACGGGAGAGGGGATTGCGCTCTCAGGCGCAGGGGAGAGGGCGCCGCGGACACGCGACAGACTCCGAACCCGCAAGCGAATCGCTGTAAGTGCATCATCAAGCCCGATGCCCGGGGGCCAGGGACACACGACGAGCCACGGCAGACGCCGGATGCGGGTCTTGCACGAGAGGGCGGTGCATCTGCAAATCCTTGTTCAAACAGCGTTTGGAGACGAGGTCGAGCGGTTCCGCGGCCGAGCCGCCGGCTCGCGCACGCTGGCACTGGGGGTGCCATGGGGCCGGCCGCACCCGTCCCGCCCCGGAACATCTGGTGACCCGCTGTCGCGCCGCGCGACACGCCGCCGCCACGGCTCGCAACGGGTTGCTCCATCCCCCGTTCCCGGGGTAGCTTCCGTCCGTTTCGGAGGATCGATGATTCAGGGGGAGAAGCGGATCGGGATGGAGAAATCGGTGACGGTACGCCCCGCGACGGAGGCCGACGCGGACACCTGGCTGGAGCTGGTCGACGCGCTGGCGGACTACGAGAAGCTGGCGCGCCCCACGCCCGAGGCGCGCGGGCGGCTGCTGCACGACGCCTTCGGGCCCGGGCCGCACCGCATCCAGGTGTACATCGGCGAGGTGGAGGGGCGGGCGGAGGCATACGCCATCACCTGCGAGACCTACTCGTCGTTCCGGGCGCTCCCCACGCTCTACCTGGAGGACCTGTTCGTCCTCCCCGACGCGCGCCGGCACGGCATCGGCCGGGCGATGTTCCGCTACCTCGCGGGCGAGGCGCTGCGGCGCGGGTGCGGGCGGATGGAGTGGCAGGTGCTGGACTGGAACCAGCTCGCCATCGACTTCTACGAAAAGCTCGGCGCGCGGCGGATGAAGGAATGGTACACGTACCGCCTCACCGCCGACAACCTCCGCGAGATCGCGGCGGCGACGGAATAGAGGGGCTTCGCCCCGAGAACGCAGGGGAACTGAGAGACGCAGAGGGCTCCGGGCGAATCCTCTGCGTCTCTCGGTTTCTCCGCGGACTCGGGCCGAAGGCCCCCTGGTTTTCGAACGGTTGCGGGGGGATGTAGATTTCCGGAGCAACCGCATCCAACTGGAGTGATTCCATGCCCATGACGTCTTTCGACCGCATGCCCGACGACGCCCGGCTCTGGGTGTTCGCCGCGCCGCGCCCGCTGCAGCCCGCCGAGGCCGACGCGCTGCTCGCGCGCGTGGACGGCTTCCTGGAGCGCTGGGCCGCGCATGGCGCGCCCGTGCTGGGCGCGCGCGACCTTCGCCACGGCCAGTTCCTGCTGGTGGCGGCCGACGAGCGCGCCACCGGCGTCTCCGGCTGCTCCATCGACACCCTCTTCCACGCCCTGGCCGAGGTGGAGGAGGCGCTGGGGACGGAGCTGCGCCGCACCGCCTCGCTGGTGCTCTACCGCGACGCGTCGGGCGCCGTCCACGCTACCGAGCGCGCCGAGTTCCGGCGCCTGGCCCAGTCCGGCGAGGTGGGAGAAGACACTGTCGTCTTCGACAACACCGTCGCCACCGTGGGCGACCTGCACGCGGGGCGGTGGGAGAAGCCGTTCCGCGACTCCTGGCATGCGCGGGCCTTCCCGCTCGGCGCCGCCTCCGCCGCGTGACCGGCATGCGGCGGCTGGTCCTCTTCGACATCGATGGCACCCTCCTCTCCGCCGACGGCGCGGGGAAGCGGGCGATCCATGCCGCGCTGATGGAGGTGTTCGGCACCACCGGGCCTATCAACGGCTACTCGTTCGCGGGGCGCACCGACCCCGAGATCGTGCGCGACCTGCTGCGCGCCGACGGCCTCCCCGACGCCGAGATCGACGCCGGCCTCCCCGCCCTCTGGTTCCGCTACGTGGAGAGGCTGCACCACGAGGTGCGGGAGATGCGCATCCACGCGCTCCCCGGCATCCCCGAGCTGGTGGACCGGGTGGAGGGCGAGGGCGGAGAGGTCGTGCTGGGGCTGCTCACGGGAAACATCGCCCCCGGCGCGCGGATCAAGGTCGAAGCGGCGAGGCTGGGCTTCGAGCGCTTCCGCGTGGGCGCCTACGGGAGCGACCACGCCCACCGCCCCGAGCTCCCGGCCATCGCCGTGGAGCGCGCGCGCCGCCTCACCGGCGTGGGCTACGCGGGGAAGGAGATCGTGATCGTGGGCGACACGCCCAAGGACGTGGCCTGCGGCGAGCACCTGGGCGTGCGCACCATCGCCACCGCCACCGGCCGCCACGGGGTGGACGAGCTCGCCGCCTGCGGCCCCGACCACGTCTTCCCCGACCTCTCCGACACCGACGCCGTCTGGCGCGCGATCACCGACTGAGAAATCTCACGCAGAGACGCAGAGGCACGGAGAAGAGAATCAGCGTTCTCTCCTCCGTGCCTCCGTGTCTCTGCGTGAGATGCCGTTGCCGTCTACGCGAAGCGGTCGCGGAAGACGGCGGTGCCGGTGAGCCGCGGCCACTCCGGCTCGGGCCAGGGCTCGAAGCTCCCCGCCGCCTCCGGGAACGGCGCGTCCGCCTCCTTCGACGCGGCGACGAGGAAGTTCTGGCGCTCGGGATAGTCGCGGCCGAGGTGGACGTAGAGCCTCAGCGACGCGAACGCCTCGCGCGCCGTCCGCACCGTCGACCAGAAGCGCCGGTCCCCCTCGCCCTCCGCCACCCCGATCACGTTCACCAGCAGCACCCCGCCCGGCTTCAGCAGCCGCCCCAGCTCCCGCATCGCCTCCAGCGTCACCAGCGAGTAGGGAACGGTCTCGGTGCCGTCGTACACGTCCACGAACACGCGGTCGAAGGCGCCGTCGGGGAGCTCCGCCGCCACCAGGCGCGCGTCGCCGTGGATGCTGTGCACCCCGTGCTCCGGCCGCAGCCCGAACCAGCGGTAGGCCGCGCGCGTCACCTCCGGGTCCAGCTCCACCACCGTGATCCGCGCCGCGGGGTCGCCCTCGGCGATGCGCCGCGGCAGGGTGTAGGCGCCGCCGCCCAGGAAGAGGTAGGCCAGCCCCGGCCGCTCCATCGCCCCGAAGAACCGCTCCCCCGCCGCCACGTAGGCGAAGGTCGGCGCCCCCGTGCGCACCAGCTCGCCCGACTCGATCTCCCCGTTCTGGTAGAGGCGCCGCTCGGGCTGCCGCTTGCCGGGGTAGACGATCTCCACCACGCGCAGCGTGCCGAAGGGCGTCGCCTCCTCCATCAGCACCTCGCGCTGGGTCGAGGAGCCGCGGGCGCGGCGCGGGTAGGCGAAGGGGAAGGTGATCAGCGCGGCGACGGCGAGGAGGAGCGTTCCCGGGGTGAAGCGGGGGAGGAGGAGGAGCCCGCACGCCGCCGCGCCGGCCGTCACCCCGGCCAGCAGGGCGGTGACCATCTCCGAGGTGGCGACGCCGGGGTCCACCTCGCCCTCGTCGTCCTCGTCCTGCACCGCCTCCCACGCCGCCAGCGCGGGGAGGAGGTACCCGGCCGCGTATGCGGGCACGCCCACGATGAAGAGCAGCCCCAGCGCGCGCGCCGGGCCGCCCAGCCGCTCCCCCTCGAAGGCGCGCCACCCTGTGGCCAGCACCCCGGCGATCCCCAGCGCGATGCCGATCACGATCCAGCGCCCCGCCGGCGGCGCCTCGGGGTCGTCCACCGGCGCGCCCGCCCAGAGCCCGGCCGCCAGCGCCGCGGCGAAGGTGCCCAGCAGCCCCGCGGCCGCGGGGAGGGCGCCGCGCGCCTCGTACAGCAGCAGGCTCCCCCCGGCGAAGGCCACCACCGCCAGCGCCAGCCCCACCAGGAAGGGGCGCACCCAGCCGCCCAGGCGCCGCATCAGCTCACGGGGCAAAGCGGCCGTACCCTCCCCGGTAGTAGAGGAGCGGCGCGCCGTCCGTGGCGTCGGCGGCCACCACCTCGCCCACGAACACGGTGTGGTCGCCCCCCACGCAGCGGTCGGCCACGCGGCAGTCCAGCCAGGCCAGCGCCTCGTCCAGCACCGGGGCCCCGGTGTGCTCCGGGCGGTAGGCCACGCCGTCGAACTTCGCGTCCAGGTTGTGCCCCGCGAAGCGGCGGGCCAGCGTCTCGCCCTTGCCGTCGCCCAGCACGTTCACCGCGAAGACCCCCGACTCCTCGATGAAGCCGTGCGAGGCGGCGGCGCGCTCCACGCACACCAGCACCAGGGTGGGCTCCAGCGACACCGAGCACATGGCGCTGGCGGTCAGCCCGCAGGGGCGCCCGTCGGGCTGCAGCGTGGTGACGACCGTGACTCCGGAAGCGAAGTGGCTGACGACGCGGCGGAACTCGGCGGTGTCGATCATCTGGCAGGGATCAAGGGATGCTGGTAAGCTTTCGGCGCCGCGGGGGCGCGGAGTGGCCGGCTCCTTGCTGGTGCGGGCCCCGCAGACGGCGGACCGGCGCCACGCCCGCGCGGCCCCGGTCCGCAACCCTACGCCACCGGACATTCTGTATGCGCGCACCGCTCGCACGCGCCCGCTGGGCCCCGGCGCTCCTGATTCTAACCGCCCTTTCCGGCTGCGAAAAGGTGCAGTGGGGCGGCGCCGAGGTGCGCGTGGTGCAGCCCCCGCCCCCCGAGGGCGCGGCGCAGAGCACCCCCACCCCCGCCGAGCAGACCGACCTGGGGCTGCCGCGCGGCACCGTGATCTTCCACGTGGTCCGCGCCCAGGGGCAGGACCGCATCATCCCCGTGGCCGAGGTCTCGGCCGACTCGCTGCGCACGCTCGCCAAGCCGGGGAACGTCTCGCCGCAAGCATACGAGCAGCGCTTCCGCCAGGCCGTGCTCCCGCCCTCCGGCGAGTTCGTGCTCTTCCGCCGCGGCGCGCGGGTGGGCACGTTCACGCTGCGGGGGCCGGGGGGCCTTACCTCCTGCGGGGTGCCCGTGGGCGTGGGGCAGGCCACCACGGTGGCGGCCGCCGCGGCCGACCAGGAGTTCCTGGCCTTCCGCAAGGGGCTGGAGCCCGAGGTGGTGGGCGAGTTCAGCCCGCCGCAGGTGGCGGGGCCGGTGGTGCGCTACGCGCCGCTGGTGGCCGAGCGGCTGGTGCTCACCGGCGGCCTCCCGCGCCCGGGGAGCTGGACGCGCGCGCAGCGCGACCTGCAGGCGCTGGACCTGGTGCGCGGCGGGAGCCCGGAGATGGCGACCA
>Ga0070685_10000884_pt1 | contig 16207 bp, 15 predicted proteins | sample KBSS13LmetaG_FD_65651 | JGI IMG/M metagenome (GOLD analysis project Ga0070685, IMG submission 65651) | Switchgrass rhizosphere microbial communities from Kellogg Biological Station, Michigan, USA - KBS S1-3L metaG | ecosystem: Host-associated > Plants > Roots > Rhizosphere ...
CGCTGTTACGCACCCGGCATCGGCTTGGTCCAGTTCGAGTCGATGCTGCTGGTGGAGCATGGCTTCCCCGCCGATTCACATCCCTCCAAGTGACCGACCCACGTGCACCAAAGAAAGGACCCAGCCCCATGAGACACCGCCTCGATACACCTGTACGCCGAGCACAGCTGCATGCCTGGCTGGCCGTGGCGATGACGCTCGGCCTCGCCATCACCCCCGCCCTCGCCCGATCGGAAGGGCAGTGGTGGGGACAGGAAGAGCGGAACGAGCACCCGGAGAACGCCAAGTTCTCGAAGCCGTCCGAGATCACCAATGCCTGGTTCCCGATGAAGCCGGGACTGCGCATGACGTTCGAGGGCACCTCGGTCACGGACGAGGGCGTCACCGTCAAGCGCCGGATGCAGGTCAACGTCACCGATCTCACGAAGATGGTCGGCGGCGTGAAGTCGATCGTCTCCTACGACCTCGACTGGGCGAAGGGCGGACTCGTGGAAGCCGAGCTCGAGTGCCTCGCCCAGGACGACGACGGCAACGTCTGGATCATGGGCGAGTACCCGGAGGAGTACGACAACGGCGACGGCAAGATCACCGGGAACCCGTGCTGGTTCCACGGCGTCGATGACGCGGTCGCCGGCATCCTCGTGCCGGCCCAGGCCGCGACGGGGACGCCGAGTTTCTCGGAAGGCTGGGGGCCCAAGGTCGAGTACAACGACCGCGGCCGTGTCGACTCGGTGGGCGTGACCGTGTGCGTGCCGGTCGACTGCTACAAGGACGCGATGGTGATCGCGGAGAGCAGCGCCGACGAGGTGGATGCCGAGCAGCTCAAGTACTACGCCAAGGGCGTGGGCAACGTCTCGTGCCGCGGGCGCGGGGCGAAGGACACCGAGAAGCAGATCCTGCTGCTCACCAAGGTGGAGATGCTCGACGCCAAGGGCATGGAGAAGCTCCGTGCCACCGCGCTCGCGCTGGACAAGAAGGCGAGAGGTCGTAACAAGACGTACGCCAAGACGTCGCCGCTCGAGGCGCCCGCCGCGCCGGCCGCGCCTGGGTCGAACTGACGCCGACGAGCCTGACGCAGGCGGATCGAAGCCGGGCCCCCGCTGTGTTCGCAGCGGGGGCCCGTGTGTCTCCGGGCACACGGCGATGGACATCTGCTTGACACTTACATCCACTCTCCGCACCATCGCCCGTCGACGCACCCGCCCGCACATGGACGCAGCGCGGAACCCCGAGGAGGCCGACACGGAACCGTTCTGGATCGCCCTCGCCATAGGTCTCATCGTGCAGGGCTACAAGGGGTTCGCTGCGTTCTTCCACACCGGGCGATGGAACATGCGTCGCTTCGTCGAGACCGGCGGGATGCCGAGCGCTCACTCCGCGGCCGTCGCGGCGCTCTCGACCGCGATCGGGCTCTGGCACGGATTCAGCAATGGACTGTTCGCCGTGACCCTCTACTTCAGCCTCATCGTCATGTACGATGCCGCCGGCCTGAGACGTGCGGCGGGCCGCCAGGCAATGGTGCTCAACCGATTGATCGAGAGGCACTTCCAGCAGTCCGAGCGCGAGACCCAGCGGCTCATGGAGCTGCTCGGCCACACGCCCTTCGAGGTGCTGGTCGGCGCGCTGCTGGGCACGGGCACGGCGTTCCTCTGGTACAAAGTGCACCACCCATGAGCGTGCTCGAGCGCATTCATTCACCGGCCGACGTGAAGTTGCTCGACAAGGCCGACACCGCGAAGCTCGCGGCCGAGATGCGCCACGTCATCATCCAGACCGTGGCGCGGAACGCCGGGCACCTGGCCCCGAACCTCGGCGTCGTCGAGCTGACGCTGGCGTTGCATCGCGTGTTCGACTCTCCGCGCGACAAGATCATCTGGGACGTCGGGCACCAGAGCTACCCGCACAAGCTGCTCACCGGGCGCTACGACCAGTTCCACACCCTGCGCCAGTTGGGCGGGATCGCCGGCTACCCGCGGCGCGCCGAGAGCCCGCACGACGCGTTCGGCACCAGCCACGGCAGCACCAGCATCTCCGCCGCGCTCGGTTTCGCCGCCGCACGGGATCTCAAGGGCGAGCACCACCACGTGGTCGCGGTGATCGGCGACGGCGCGCTCACCGGCGGCATGGCATTCGAGGGGCTCAACAACGCCGGCGAGTTGAAGCGACCGCTGATCGTCATCCTGAACGACAACGAGATGAGCATCTCGCCGAACATCGGTGCCATCCATCGCTACCTCACCAAGCTGACGACGAGCCGGCTCTACCGCGCGTTCGAGCGCGACGTCTGGGAGCTGCTCGGCAAGCTTCCGCGCGGCGGCAAGCGCGCGCAGATCGCGGCGCACCGGCTCAAGGAGGGCCTGCAGAACATGGTGGCCCCCGGTGTGCTGTTCGAGGACCTGGGACTCAAGTATTTCGGGCCCATCGACGGGCACGACCTGCCGGTGCTCGAGGAGACCCTCTCGGACTTGAAGCGCTTCGAGGAGCCGGTGCTGCTGCACGTCGTCACCCGCAAGGGCCGCGGCTACGGCCCCGCCGAGGGCGACGCGACCACGTTCCACGGGGTGGGAGCGTTCGACCCCGACACCGGCACGGCGAGCAAGGGCTCGAAGAAGACCTATTCGCACGTCTTCGGCGACACCGCGCTGCTGATCGGCGAGCGCATCCCGCACGCGGTGGCGATCACCGCGGCGATGACCGACAACACCGGGCTCACCCGCTTCGCGAAGAGGTTCCCCGAGCGCTTCTTCGACGTGGGCATGGCGGAGGAGCACGCGGTCACGTTCTCGGCGGGCCTGGCGTGTGAGGGGCTGACCCCGCTCACCACCATCTACAGCACGTTCCTGCAGCGCGCGTTCGACCAGATCATCCACGACGTCGCGGTGCAGGACCTGAAGATCGTGCTCTGCCTCGATCGCGCCGGGCTCGTGGGCGACGACGGCGCGCCGCAGCACGGCGTGTTCGACGTCGGCTACCTGCGGATGATTCCCGGCACCGTGGTGATGCAGCCGATGAACGGCGAAGAGCTTCGCGACATGCTGTGGACCGCGGCCTACTGGCCCGGCAAGCGGCCGATCGCCGTGCGCTACCCGCGCTCGCCCATCCCCGAGGACGCGCTCCCCGAGCGTGAGCCGCGGCTGCTGCCGATCGGCGAGGCGCAGCAGCTCCGCGCAGGCGGCGACGTGGCGATCGTGGCGCTGGGGACGATGGTGCTCCCGAGCCTCGCCGCCGCGGAGCTGCTCGCGGCGCAGGGCATCTCCGCGACGGTCGTGAACGCGCGCTTCGCCGCCCCGGTCGACGCGGCGATGATCGGCGGCCTCGCGCGCTCGACCGGGCGCATCGTCACCGTGGAGGAGAACGTCATCGCTGGTGGTTTCGGCAGCGCCGTGAGCGAGATGCTCGAGGCCTCGGGCCTCACGGGCGTGCCGCAGCTCCGGCTCGGCGTGCCCAACGAGTTCGTGCTCCACGGCAAGCGCGACGAGCTGCTGAAACAGGTGGGGCTCGACGCGCAGGGGATCGCGCGCCGCACGCTCGAGTTCGTGCGCCAGAGTCGCCACCAGTACCTGTGAGCCTCCGCGGGCACCGGGTCGCGATCCTCGGCCACACCGGCCGCGCGCAGGTCCGGCGCGAGGCGGTGAAGCTCCGCGACCGGCTGGCGAAGCAGGGAGCCATCGTTCGCCTGGAGCGCGAGCTGGCGAGCGCGGTCAACGAGCGCGGCGAGTCGCTCGCGGTGCTCGCGCGCTGGTGCCAGTCGCTGGTGTCCCTCGGCGGCGACGGCACCGTGCTCGCCGCCGGGCGCGCGCTCGCGGGCCAGAAGGGCGTGCTGCTGGCCGTGAACATGGGCGGGCTCGGGTTCCTCGCCGCCGCCGAGGCGAAGGAGCTGGATGGGGCCGTGGACGCGGCGCTCGCGGGGAAGTGGAAGGTGGCCACGCGCACGGGCGTCGAAGCGCGCGTCCGCCATGGCGGCAACGCCCGCGCCATGCCGGTGGGGTTCGCGCTCAACGATGCGGTGGTGAGGAGTGCCAAGAGCTACGCCGCGATCCACATGCGGGTGTCGGCGCTGGGCCAGGACCTCGGTCATTTGGTGGCGGACGGGTTGATCGCCGCCAGCTCTAGCGGCTCGACCGCGTACTCGCTCTCGGCCGGAGGCCCGCTCGTCGCCCCCGACCTCGACTCGCTCGTGGTCACCCCCGCCTGCGCGCACGCGCTCGGGAGCCGCTCGCTCGTCCTCGCACCCGAGTCCCGCATCAGCGTGCGGGTCATCAGCCCGGGACCGGCACTGCTGGTGCTGGACGGTCAGCAAGCGGACGAGCTCAAGAAGGACGACGAGATCGAGCTGCAGCTCGCCAAGGCCCGGGTGCGCGTGTTCGAGAACCCCGAACGGCCGTTCCTGCGTACGCTGCAGGCGAAGCTTGGCTGGCAGGGGACGGAGCGCAGGAGTCTCTAGGCTCGTTGAGGTAGAGTCGGGAAATCCCCCGAGCCACCTTTGGGAAGGATCCCATGCTCGAACGGCTCATCATCCGTGACCTCGCGCTCGTGGAGCGCGCGGAGATCGCGTTCGCCCGCGGGCTCACCGCGGTCACCGGCGAGACCGGCGCCGGCAAGTCGCTCACCGTGGAAGCGCTGGCGCTGATCGTCGGCGGCCGCGCCGACGCCGATGTCGTGCGCGAGGGCGCCAAGGTCTGCGTCGTCGAAGCGGAGTTCCGGCTCGCCGGCGACGCGGCGAAGCGCGCCGGCGCGCTGCTCGAGGAATGGGGCCTCGAGTACGACGGCGAGACGTTGATCGTCCGCCGCGAGGTGAGCGCCGAGGGTCGCAGCCGCGCCAGCGTCAACCAGTCCACCGTGACGCTCGCCAACCTGAAGCGCCTCGGTGAGCAGCTCCTGGACCTGCACGGGCAGCACGAGCACCAGAGCCTGCTCCGCGACGGCGCCGCGCTCGCCACGCTCGACCGGCTCGCGGGGCTCGACCCGGACCGCGCGCGGTTCGCGGAGACACTCGCCGCACTGCGCGAGGCCGAGGGCGAGCTGGCGCGGCTGCGCGAGTCGCTGGCGACGTTCGCCGAGCGACGCGACTACCTGCAGACGGCCGCCGCCGAGCTGGACGATGCAAGGCTTCGCGAGGGGGAGGAGGAGGAGTTGAAGTCCGAGGGCGCGCGCCTCGCGCACGCCGATCGCCTGCGCGAGCTGATGGTGCTCGCGAACGAGCGCCTCGCCGAGGGCGAGCGTGCGGTCGTGGGCTCGCTCGGGGCCGCGCGGCACGCGATCGAGCAGGCAGCGGCGCTCGATTCCTCGCTCGCGGACGCGCTCGCACAGCTCACCGAGGCGAGCATCGCCGCGCAGGAGTCGGCGCGCACGCTCGCCCGCTACCTCGATCGCCTGGACGCCGACCCCGAGCGGCTGGAGCAGGTGGAGCAGCGTCGCGAGCTCTACGCGCGGCTCACGCGCAAATACCGGCGCTCGCTCACCGAGCTGCTCGCCTGGCGGGGCGAGGTGGCGGCCGAGCTGGCGCAGGGCGCGGACGCCGACCGAGCGCTCGCCACGGCGGAAGCGCGCGTGGCGAAGGCCGAGCATGCCTGCCTCACGGCCGGCAAGTCGCTCAGTCGCAAGCGCGGCACGGCGGCCCGGGAGTGGTCCACGGCGCTCACCAAGGAACTGCGGCCCCTCGGCTTCGCGCACGCGCGGGTGGCGTTCGAGGTGGCGCCGATCCTGGACGGCCGGCCGACGCCGGCGGGACTCGACGACGTCACGCTGGCGTTCACCGCGAACCCGGGCGAGCCGGCGAAGCCTTTGGCGAGGATCGCCTCGGGCGGCGAGCTCTCGCGGGTCACACTCGCGCTCAAGTGCGCGCTCGAGAAGCGCGACCGCGTCGACCTCCTGGTCTTCGACGAGGTCGACTCCGGGATCGGCGGCGCGGTGGCGCAGTCGGTGGGGGAGCGGCTGCGGAGCCTGAGCGCGCATCGCCAGGTGATCTGCGTCACGCACCTGCCGCTGATCGCCGCGCTCGCGGGCCACCACCTCGCCGTCTCCAAGCGGGTCACGGGCGGGCGCACGCTCGCGAGCGTCGCCGCACTCGAGCACGCGGAGCGCATCGAGGAGCTGGCGCGCATGCTCGCGGGCGACCGCGTCACCGACACCACGCGCCGGCAGGCGCGCGAGCTGCTCGCCGCGCCCACCGGCCGCACCTGACGGCGGATCAGCGCTCGAGCACGACGAGCCTCTCGCTCACGGGCGGGCTGGTCTCGAGCTCGAGCCGCGCCAGGTAGACGCCGGGAGGCACGCGCCGGGAGCCTTCGTCGCGCGCGTCCCAGTCGAGCTGGTGGAGCCCTGCGGGCAGGTAGCCCTGGTGCAACCGGCGCACTTCGCGGCCCGCGATGTCGAGGATCGTCAGCCGCGCCGCCTGGTCGCGCTCCAGCGAGAAGCCGAGAGTGGCCCGGTGCACGAGCGGGTTCGGGTCCGCGTGCAGGAGCCGCGTCGCGTGGAGGGGCGGCGAACCGACACCCGTCACGCCCATCCGTCGCGGGTCCCAGTAACCGGTGTCGAGGTTCAGCGCCAGTCCGTCCGAGATCAGGCCCCAGCGCACGAGCTCGTCGGGATAGGGCGACGACGAGCCGTTGTGGCAGATGAACAGGCCCCGGGGGAACGTGGCGTCGACCGGGAGGTTGATCACGTCGCAGCCGTCGGTGGACGTCGTGCCGGACACGCTGAACGTGCCGCGGAACGTGTGCGGAGGTTTGCGGTCGTAGACCTTGAACGTGCTGCTGCCCTGGCTCGAGGCGATGATGTAGCCGCTCAGGCCCGCGGCGTAGTAGATGGTGATGCCCTCGACGTCGGCGGTGAGCCCGTCCTGCCCCACGGCCGCGATCTTCACGCCCGCGGTGCCACCGGTGGGCTCGGCGCTGTACTTCCAGATGCCGCCCGCCTCCTGGGACACGAAGAGCATGCCGGTCTCGTCGTCCGCGACCATGCCCTCGACGACGCCGCCCGGCTGAACCTGGCGCAGCGGTCCCACGCCCGCGACGTGGCCGGCGCCGTCGTCCACCAGCTCCCACTGCTTGACGGCCGTGTTCGATTCCGGACCGGTGAATCCATAGACCTTGCCGGTGAGCGGGCTCCGGTAGAGCGTGAAGCCGTAGTTGTTGCCCGTGGCGATGGCGTCGTTGTCGATGCGCGTGAGCAGGCGCGTCACGCGGTCCACCTCGTAGACGCAGATCTTGCTCGTGCCGCGCTCGTTGAAGGCGACGATGTCCACGAGCTGGCCGCCGAACCGGAAGTTGTAGCGCACGTCTATGTTCCCCGGCTGGGACGAGGCGATCGTCTGCAGCGTGGCGCCCTGCAGATCGTAGACGAACAACTTGTCGGCGGCCTTGTCCGAGACGACGATCGTGCTCAGGGCGAGATTCGTGGGATGGAGCCAGATGCACATGTCGTCTTCGTCCTGGAATCCCGTGGCGGCAAGCGGGCGCACGGCGGAGATGACCGCCTGTGCGTGAGCAGGACGGGGCCCGGGCAGGGCGAGCGACACCAGCACGAGGGCGAGGCCCAAGACTCCGGAGCGAGGCATGGCACTCCTCCATCGCGTGCGGCCCGCGCGGTGTTCGGCGCGTTCCCTGCGCACGTGGAAGGTGACCGGAAGTGCTCCGTGCAGAGCATCCCATCCTCCCGGAGGAGTCAAGCGCTAATTCGGATCCACGAAGCCGGCGGTGCGCGCAGACGCTGCGTTCGCCCGCCGCGGATCCCAGTAGGTCGAGTCCACCGCGAGACCGAGGCTGCGGGCGATCTCGGACCACTTCACGAGCTGGTCCGCGAACGGCTTCGCGGTGCCGTTGTGGCACACGAAGGCCCCGGACGAGAACGTGGAGTCGAGCGGCAGCGAGGTCACGTCGCAGCCGTCGCTCGCCGCGTTCCCGTCGACGCGGAAGGCGCCCAGGTAGCGATGCGGCGGCCTGCGGTCGTAGACCTTGAACTCGTCGTTGCCCTGGCTCGAGACGATGAGGTACCCCGCACCCCCGGCGCGGTAGTAGAGCGTGATGCCCTCCACGTCCTGCATGAGCCCGTGCTCGCCCACGGTCGCGATCCGGCTGCCGGCGTTGCCGGCGGTGGGCTCGGCGTCGTACTTCCACACCCCGCCCGATTCCTGCGACACGTAGAGCTTCCCGGTCTCGTCGTCGCTCACCATGCCCTCGCAGACGCCGCCGGGGCGGAGGTGCCGGAACGGCCCGATGCCCGCGACCCTGCCCGTGCCATCGTCGACCAGCTCCCACTCCTGGACCACCGTTTCCGCCTTCGCACCCGTGAACGCGTACGTGCGCCCGGAAGTGGCGCTTCGAAACAGCGTGAATCCGTAGTTCTTCCCGGTGAGGATGCCGTCGTCGTCCACGCGGCTCAGGAGCCGCGTCGCCGGATCCACCGCGTAGACGCGGATCTGCTGCGTCTCGCGATCGTTGAACGCCACGATGTCGACCTTGCGGCCACCCAGCGGGAAGTCGTAGCGGACGTCGACGTTCCCCGGCTCCGGCGATGCGATCGCCTGCAGCACGTGGCCCTCGAGGTCGTAGACGAACAGGCTCCGCGCCTTCTTGTCGGACGAGATCACGGTGCTGCGCGAGAGGTCCGTGGGATGGAGCCAGAAGCACATGTCGTCCTCGTCCGCGATCTCCCGCGTGCTCAGGATCCGCACCGCGGAAACGACCACGCCGGCGAGGGCGGGGAGGGAACCGAGCCCGATCACCGTCATCAGGCCGATCACGAGCACGCGGAAAACGGAACGGGCCATCGCACCCCCTCCAGGTCACGGCGCGGCCTGCCGCTCATGTGTGACGCGTCCCTGCGCGTCGGTACGTGACGAGGGGGTATTGGAAACTGACCGGTTTTCGCACTCGGGGTCAATGGGGGATTTGCTGCAATTCCCATCGCAGCAGGTGCGCTCGCCGACACGTCGCAACCCTCTGACCGCGTTGACGTTCGGCCGTTTCGCGAAGTAGAGTCCAAAGTCTGTGGCGCCGGTCGCGCGCGAGCTCCGGCGCGGCGGGCGCAGTCTCCGCACCCGTCGCAGCACCACGCCGGGAGGCGTGGCAAAGCCCTTCGTCATGACGCTCGTCCCGACCCGCGCCGAGTTCCACGCGCTCGCCCAGACCGGCCGGCTGGTGCCGGTCTATCGCGAGGTGTTCGCGGACCACGACACGCCCGTGTCGGCGTTCCGGAAGATCGACGACGGCCCCTACGCGTTCCTGCTCGAGAGCGTGGAGGGCGGCGAGAAGTGGGGCCGCTACTCGATCCTCGGCAGCCGGCCGTCGCAGGTGTTCGTCGCGCGCGGCGGGAAGGCCGAGCTCCACCACGGCGGCAAGGTGACGGCGCTCGAGGGTCGCCCGGTCGAGGAGCTGGCCCGGCTGTTGAAGGCCCACCAGGCCGTGGCGCTGCCCGGCCTGCCGCGCTTCTGCGGCGGCGCCGTCGGCTACCTGGGTTACGACGCCGTGCGCTGGTTCGAGCGCCTGCCCGATCACGCGCAGGACGAGCTCCACCTGCCCGACGCGGTGTTCATGTTCGGCGACGTGGTGAGCGTGTTCGACAACCTCACCCACACGATGAAGGTGGTGACGCACGCTCGCGGCGGCGCCGACCCCGACAAGGCCTACGACGCGGCGGTGGCGAGGCTGAACGACGAGGTCGAGCGCCTGCGGAAACCGCTGTCCTGGATCGAGCCGCCGTCGTGGGGCGAGGCGAGCGAGCCGCACTCGACCGTGTCGCGCGAGCAGTTCATGAAGGCGGTGGAGACGGCGAAGGAGCACATCCGCGCCGGCGACATCTTCCAGGTCGTGCTCGCGCACCGCATGAGCGCCGACGTGTCGCAGCCGCCGTTCGAGGGCTATCGCGCGCTGCGGGTGACGAACCCGTCGCCCTACATGTACTTCCTCAGGCTCGGCGAGTTCTCGATCGTGGGCAGCTCGCCCGAGGTGCTGGTGCGGCGCACCGACAGCGCCATCGAGGTGCGCCCCATCGCCGGGACGAGGCCGCGCGGGCGCGGTCCCGATGAAGACCGCGCATTGGAAGAAGAGCTGCGCGCGAACGAGAAGGAGCGCGCCGAGCACGTCATGCTCGTGGACCTGGGCCGGAACGACGTCGGGCGCGTGGCCGAATACGGGACCGTGGAGACGAACGAGTACATGAAGGTGGAGCGCTACTCGCAGGTCATGCACCTGGTCTCGAACGTCCGCGGGCGCGTGAAGGGAGAACTGGCGCCCCTGGACGCGGTGCGCGCGACGTTTCCGGCCGGGACGGTCTCGGGCGCTCCAAAAGTCCGCGCCATGGAGATCATCGACGCGCTGGAGCCGGTGCGCCGCGGCATCTACGCGGGCGCGGTGGGCCACTTCGATTACCATGGCAACCTGGACCTCGCCATCACCATCCGCACGCTGGTCTACGCCAATGGTCGCGCCTACTGGGGCGTGGGCGCCGGCATCGTCGCCGACTCGGATCCGGGCGCGGAGTGGGACGAGACCATGAACAAGGGACGGGCGCTGTGGATGGCGGTGCAGCGCGCAGAGCGGGGAGCGCGATGATCGCGGTCATCGACAACTACGACTCGTTCACCTACAACCTCGTCCAGTACCTGGGCACGCTCGGCGCCGAGGTCACCGTGCGCCGGAACGACGAGGTCACCGTGAAGGAGCTCGCGGCGATGAAGCCCGACGGCCTGCTGATCTCGCCCGGTCCCGGCGAGCCCCGGGACGCGGGCATCACCGAGGACGCGATCCGCGAGCTCGCCGGCCAGGTGCCGATCCTCGGTGTCTGCCTCGGCCACCAGGCGCTCGGCGAGGTCTACGGCGGTCGCGTGGTGCGCGCGCCGCGGCTCATGCACGGCAAGACGAGCCCGATCCTGCACCGGGGGCGCGGGCTCTTCGCCGGGATCGACAACCCGTTCGAGGCCACGCGCTATCACTCGCTCATCGTCGAGCGCGAATCGCTGCCGGACGTGCTCGAGGTCACGGCGTGGACGCCGGAGAACGAACTCATGGGGTTGAAGCACAAGCAGCACGAGACCTGGGGCGTGCAGTTCCATCCCGAATCGATCCTCACCACCTCGGGGATGAAGCTGATCGAGAACTTCCTCACGCTGTGCCGCACGGCGGGCGTCGCGCCCGGAGGCGCCCACGCATGATCTTGACCGCGATCGGCCGTGCCGTGGAGCGCGAGAACCTGTCCGAGGAGCTGGCGCGCGCCAGCATGGAGCAGATCCTCGCCGGCGAGGCGACGACGGCGCAGATCGCCGCGCTCGCGATCGCGCTGCGCATGAAGGGTGAGGTGGCGGAGGAGATCGCCGGCATGGCGCGCGCCATGCGCCAACGTGTGCCGCCGCTCCGGACGCGGCGCTCACCGCTCATGGACACGTGCGGCACCGGCGGCAGCGAGCCCGCGGGCGGCGTCAAGTTCAACGTCTCGACCACGGTCGCCATCGTCACCGCGTCCTGTGGTGTGGCAGTCGCCAAGCACGGCAACCGCGCGGTCTCCAGCCGCACCGGCAGCGCCGATGTGCTGGAAGCGCTCGGCGTGCGCCTCGACCTCACGCCCGAGAGCGCAGGCCGCTCGCTCGACCACCTCGGCATCACGTTCCTGTTCGCGCCCAACTACCACACCGCCATGCGCAACGCCTCGAGCGCGCGGAGGGAGATGGGCGTGCGCACGGTGTTCAACCTGCTCGGGCCGATCACGAACCCGGCGGGGGCGACGCGCCAGCTGCTCGGGGTCTACGCCGACGCCTATGTGGCCGTGCTCGCCGAGGTGCTGCGCCAGCTCGGGAGCGAACGTGCGATGATCGTACACGGCAGCGACGGCATGGACGAGTTGACCGTGTTCGGCGAAAGCCACGTCGCCGAGCTGCGCGACGGCAAGGTGAAGGAGTACTCGATCGATCCCAAGCAGTTCGGGCTCGCGCACACCGACCGCACCGCGGTGGCGGGCGGGAGCGCGCAGGAGAATGCGGCCCGCGTCCGCGCCATCCTCGGCGGGGCGAAGGGCCCGGCGCGGGACATCGTGCTCTTGAACGCGGGCGCGGCGCTGGTCGTGGCGGGCGTGGCTGCCGACCTGGCCGCCGGCATCGAGCGCGCGCGCACGGCGATCGACCGCGGCGACGCGGCGCGGAAGCTCGACGAGCTGGCCGCGTTCCGGGGTTGACCATGTTCTGCCCGCGCTGTGGCACCTGGCTCGCGGACGAGGCGGCGAGCTGCACGCTGTGTGGGCTGGTCATTCGTCCGGGCGCGACATCGCCCGCCGCGGTGGCGCCGGCCGCCGTGGTCGAACAGGTCTCCTACGCCGGCTTCTGGCGGCGGTTCTGGGCGCTCCTGATCGACGTCATCGTCACCTACTTCCCGATCGCCACCGTGCGCGTGCTGCTCGGGCTCCCCGCCTCGGGCTCGTTCGACCCGCTGCAGCCGGCGGCGTGGTGGGCGGCGTTGTTCGAGATGGGGATCGACTGGCTCTACGCCGCGTTCCTCATCTCGTCGCCGTGGCGCGCGACGCTCGGCCAGGCGGTGATGGACCTGCACGTCACGGACTTGAACGGCGATCGCATCACGTTCGGGCGCGCGAGCGCGCGCTACTTCGCCCAGGTCCTGAACCTCGTCACGCTGGGCTTCGGCGTGCTGATGCAGGTGTTCACCGCGCGCCGCCAGGCGCTGCACGATCTCGTCTCCGGCACCGTCGTCGTGCGCTCGCGGGCCGCGCGTGCGCTCGCACCACCCGTGATGAGGCTCGTACCGTGAGCCACGCCGCCGAGTTCCTGGCGCGGATCGCCGACGATCGCCGGCGGCGCGTGGCGCAGATGAAGCTCGAGACGCCGCCGCACCTGCTGCGCGCGCGGCTCGGTCCCGCCCGCGGGAACGGCCGGCTCGAGCGCGCGCTGCGCCGCGGCGGCGCGTCGCAGCCCCTCAAGCTCCTGTGCGAGATCAAGCGCGCGTCGCCCTCCAAGGGACTCTTGAACGAGCGCCTGGACCCGTTGGAGCTGGCGCGCATCTATGAGGCCGGTGGCGCGGCCGCGATCTCGCTCGTCACCGAGCCCGACCACTTCCAGGGCGAGCTCGAGTGGATGGACCGGGTGCGACCGACGACCTCGCTGCCGCTGCTGCTCAAGGACTTCGTCATGGACAGCTACCAGCTCCTGGATGCAGCCGTCCGTGGCGCCGACGGGGTGCTGCTGCTGGCGACACTGCTCTCGGAGACCGAGCTCCAGCGACTGGTCGGCGAGGCGAAGCGCCTGGGGCTGGACCCGCTGGTCGAGGTGCATTCCGAGGTCGAGCTGCACGCCGCGCTGCGCTCGGGCGCGACGCTCGTGGGCGTGAACCACCGCGACCTGCACACGTTCGAGCTGGACATGACGCTCGCCGAGCGGCTGCTGCCGCTCGTGCCGCCGATGGTGACCGCCGTCGCCGAGAGCGGCATCTCGAAGCCGGCGGACATCGCGCGGTTGTGGTCCACGCGCTGCGACGCGGTGTTGATGGGCGAGGTGTTCGCGACCAGCCTCGATCCCGCGGCGACGCTCGCCGGCCTCGCGGCCGCGGCACGGGGCAGCGCATGACCACCCCCGGCGGCAGGGCTCCGGGCGCTCAGGCGGGCCGCGCGCAGCGCCGGACGCTGGTGAAAGTGTGTGGACTGACGCGGCTCGAGGACGCGCGCTGGGCGCTCGAGTGCGGCGCCGACTGGCTCGGCTTCATCGTCCACGCCGGCGGCCCGCGGCGGATCGAGCCCGAGCGCATGGCCGCGATCGTGGACGAGCTGCCGGCGAAGACCGGCTGGCGCGCGGTGGCGGTGATGGCGGATGTGGATCCCGACAAGGCGCTGGCGCTGGCGCAACGCGCCCACGCGCACCGCGTGCAGCTCCACCATGCGGACGCCGCGCGCTGGCCGTTGGATTTCCCCCTGCCCTGCGCGTTCGCGGTGGGGGTGACGCCCGAGGGCGTGCTGGTCGCGGACGAACCACCCGCGCCGCACCTGCTGATGCTGGACACTTCGATCGGCGGCCACGAGGGCGGGACCGGGCGCACGTGGCCGTGGCCGGTCGCGCGCGCCATCGCCGAGCGCCGGGACGTGCTGCTCGCGGGCGGGCTCCACGCCGGGAACGTGGCCGAGGCGATCCAGGCCCTGAAGCCGTTCGCCGTCGACGCGGCCTCGAGGCTCGAGTCGCACCCCGGGATCAAGGATCCCGACCAGGTGCGCCGCTACGTCGAAGCGGTACGCATGCTGGAGACCACGAGCACGTCATGAGCACCACCGAGCGCGTCACCGAGCTGCCGGATGCCACGGGCCACTTCGGCCCCTACGGCGGGCGCTTCGTGCCCGAGACGCTGGTCGTGGCGCTGGACGAGCTGACCCGCGAGTACGAGCGCGCGCAGGCGGACCCCGGCTTCCGCGCCGAGCTGGACGCCACGCTGCGCGATTTCGCGGGCCGCCCCACGCCGCTCTTCGAGGCGCGGCGCTTCAGCGAGCGCTGCGGCTGCCGCGTGCTCCTGAAACGCGAGGACCTGCTCCACACCGGCGCTCACAAGATCAACAACACCATCGGCCAGTGCCTGCTGGCTCGTCGCATGACCAAGCCACGAGTCATCGCAGAGACCGGTGCCGGCCAGCACGGCGTCGCCACGGCCGCCGCCGCCGCGCGCTTCGGCCTCGAGTGCACGGTGTACATGGGCGCCGAGGACGCGCGCCGCCAGAAGCTGAACGTCGAGCGCATGCGGCTCCTCGGGGCCACCGTGCGCGAGGTGGACTCGGGCAGCCGCACGCTCAAGGACGCCATCAACGAATCGCTGCGCGACTGGGTGACGCGCGTGCGCGACACGCACTACGTCCTCGGCTCGGTGCTCGGGCCGCACCCGTTCCCGCGCATGGTGCGCGACTTCCACCGCGTCATCGGGCTCGAGGCGCGCGAGCAGGTGCAGCGCATCACGGGCCGGCTCCCCGATCTGCTCGTGGCGTGCGTGGGCGGCGGCAGCAACGCCATCGGCCTGTTCCACGCCTTCCTCGGCGACGCCGGCGTGAAGAAGGTGGGGGTGGAGGCGGGGGGCGAGGGCGTGCACACGCGGCGTCACGCCGCGCGCGTGCCCGAGCACAGCGTCGGCGTGCTCCACGGCACGCGCACGCTGGTGCTCCAGGACGAGCGCGGCATGATCCGCGAGACGCACTCGGTCTCGGCCGGGCTCGATTACCCGGCGCTCGGTCCCGAGCATGCCTGGCTCCACGACCACGGCCTCGCGCAATACGACAGCGTCACCGACGCGGAGGCGCTGGAAGCGTTCGAGACGCTGTCGCGGCTCGAAGGCATCCTGCCCGCCCTGGAGTCCGCCCACGCGCTGGCGTGGCTCATGAAGAAAGGCGCATCACTCGGCCGCGACACGCTCGCGGTGGTGAATCTCTCCGGCCGTGGCGACAAGGACGTTGCCGAGGTACTGCGCGTGACCGGACGCACGCCCACGTCCTGAATCCCATGCCCCAGGCCACGACCTACGTGCACCGCTTCGAGCCCGCGCCCGCCACCACGGCCGGCGGCACGCTGCTGCTGCTCCACGGCACCGGCGGGAACGAGAACGACCTCCTGCCCGTGGGCCGCGCCATCGCCCCCGACGCGGCGCTCCTGTCACCGCGCGGGCGCGTGCTCGAGAACGGCATGCCGCGTTTCTTCCGCCGGCTCGCGGAGGGCGTGTTCGACCACGAGGACCTGGTGGCGCGCACGCACGAACTGGCCGACTTCGTCGCCGAGTCCGCGAAGCGCTACGGGTTCGACGCCAGGCGCGTGATTGCGGCCGGGTTCTCGAACGGGGCCAACATCGCGGCGTCGATGATGCTGCTGCGCCCGGAGACGCTCGCGGGCGCGATCCTCCTGCGCCCGATGGTGCCGTTCGAGCCCAAGATCCCGCCCGACCTGCGCGGCCGCAGGGCACTCGTCGCGGCGGGGAAGGCGGATCCGATTGTGAAGCCGGAGAACAGCGAGCGACTCGCCGCGCTCCTGCGCGAGGCGGGTGCCGAGGTGACGCTGCACTGGTCGCCGGGCGGGCACACGCTCGATCGTGCCGACCTCACCGCGGCCGCGGCGTGGTGGCAGGAAGGGTGACGCTTGGCATCACGCTGTGCTATAAACCTTCGCCGCTCGTGCGCCCGTAGCTCAACTGGATAGAGCGTCAGCCTCCGGAGCTGAAGGTTACAGGTTCGACCCCTGTCGGGCGCACCA
>Ga0070685_10000885_pt1 | contig 16184 bp, 11 predicted proteins | sample KBSS13LmetaG_FD_65651 | JGI IMG/M metagenome (GOLD analysis project Ga0070685, IMG submission 65651) | Switchgrass rhizosphere microbial communities from Kellogg Biological Station, Michigan, USA - KBS S1-3L metaG | ecosystem: Host-associated > Plants > Roots > Rhizosphere ...
CTCATTGCGGCGTGGTCGGCCTCAGGATGACGTCAGCCGGAGTGAATCGCCGGCGGTCATGGTTTCCCGGCTCTGCCTCCCTGAGCCAGAGGGTGAAGCACGATCCCTCGCCCAGCACGCTCCGCAGCGTCAGGTCTCCGCCCATGCGCCGCGCCAGCTCGCGGCTGATGGTGAGCCCCAGCCCGGTGCCGCCCTGTTTGCGCGTGTGCCCCTGGTCGGCCTGCAGGAACGGCTCGAACACCGCGTCCCGCAGCTCCGGCGCGATCCCGATCCCGGTGTCGGCAATCCGGATGAGGACCCACGGGCCCTCGCCCTGGAGCTGTGCGTCCAGGTCCGGGGCGCGCGTCGTGCCGCAGGTCACCGTCACGCGCCCGCCGCGGTCCGTGAACTTCACCGCGTTCGCCAGGAGGTTCACCAGGATCTGGTGGACGCGGTCCTCATCCCCCACGTAGCAGTCGGGGCATCCCTCCTGGTACTCGATCGTGATCCCCGCGGCGATCGCCTGCGGGTCGACCAGGCCGACGGCCATCGTCATCGCTTCCGCCGCCTGCGCACGTTCGTTCCTCACCTCCATGCGGCCCGCCTCGACCTTCGCGAGGTCGAGGACGTCGTCGATCAGCTTCAGCAGGTGTGTGCTGGAGGCCCGGATCCTCGTCAGGTAGTGGCTCTGCCCGGCCGTGAGCGGACCGGCGATCTCCAGGTCGAGGAGGGCCGTATACCCGATGATGGCGTTGATGGGCGTGCGGATCTCGTGGCTCATGGAGGAGAGGAACTGCGACTTCGCCGCGTTCGCCTCGCGCGCCTGGTCGGCCAGCTCCTGGTCGCTGACGCTCGCGATCACCAGGCGCTGGTTCATCTGCGCGGCGAGCGCGCCGGCGCTGCGCGCGTCGCGGTGAAGCCGGGCGTTGTCGATCGCCATGGCGCAGCGCGCGCCGAGGTCCTCGGCCAGCTCAAGGTCGGCCCGCGTGTACTGGTGCCCGGTGTCGGCGCTCACCAGCGAGAGCGCCCCGTGCACGCTGCCGCGCGCGATGAGCGGAACCACGATCACCGAGCCGATGCCGAGCGCGCGCAGCGTGCGCAGGTTTTCCTCGTCGTGGGCGACGGCCACGAGCATCTCGTCGTCGACGTGCGGGATCACCTCGACCTTGCGGGAGCGCACCGCCTGGGGCGCGCCGAGCGTGTCGTCGCGGTCCGGCGGCCAGCTCTCCCGCAGGCCGGCCACGATCGCCTGTTTTTCAGGGTCCGGATGCACGATGGCGATGCGCCGCATCGTTTCGTCCGGCTCCACAACGTCCACGATGCACCACGAGCCCAGGAACGGGAGCGCCATCCCCGCCACGCTGGCCAGCGTGCTCTCGTAGTCGAGCGACTCGGCCAAGCACCGGCTGCTCTCCGCGAGGAACGCGACCTTGCTCCGCTCCATTCCCTCGTGGGAATCCTCGCTTCCGCGCCACGCCTCGGCAGGCGGCCCTTCCGGCGCGGATGCCGAAACCGGCTCACGGGCATGGCTCACCAGGCCCGTCGTTTCGGTGCCGGCCGCTTGCGATTGCATCCTGGTTGCTCTGGGAGTCGGGAGTGAGGGTCCACGCCGGGCGATGACTTGCGCCGAAGCGTGCACTCCTCACCGTCGTGGGTAGCAACATCAAGGCCATTGACGCCAGAGGCGCGGCGCCTCGCGGCATCCACTGGCCGGGCTCTTGCTCCCAGGTGCACCGCAGCGGGTCCACGCCCCACGCCTTCAAGAGAAGCGCCTTGATCCAACGCTCGCCGGCGCTCGACGAGCTCGTGCGACGCCTCGTTCGGCAGGAAGCCGGCGGCTCCGCGGACCCGGAGTCGCTGGCCGCCGCCGTGGAGGGGGCGTGCCGGAAGCTCTCCGGTGAGCTGGAGACGCTGGTCGGACGCGACGGGGTGGCCGCGTTGATCGGACGCGCCGTGAACCTGGCGAAGCGGGAGTTCCCGTTCCTCGGGGCCGTCCGGCTGGAGCCGGATGCGCCCGTGGCCCTGGGAGGACTGCGTGAATCGCTGCAGGGGCGCGACCGCGCCGAAGCGGAAGCGGCGAGCGTGGCCCTGCTGGCGAACCTGTTGGGGGTGCTCGTGAACCTGCTGGGTGAGGAGCTGGGCCTGCGCCCGGTATGGAACGTCTGGCCGAGCGAATCGCCCGGGGCGGCGCCGCCCACGTCGAGGGAGACCGGAGAATGACGAAGCAGCGTGTGGCGATCAAGCAGCTCCCTACCGGCGTCCCCGGCCTCGACGCGGTGCTGGGCGGGGGGATCCCGGAGTATTCCTTCAACCTGATCGCCGGCGAGCCGGGGGGTGGCAAGACCACGCTGGCCCACCAGCTCGTGTTCGCCAACGCCACGCCCGAGCGTCCCGCGCTGTACTTCACGGTGCTGGGCGAGCCGGCGGTCAAGATGCTGCGCTACCAGCAGCAGAACACATTCTTCGACCCCGACCGGATCGGCGACGCCATCCGCTTCGTGAACCTCAGCGACGAGGTGAGCGAGCACGGCCTGGGCGGGGTGCTGGAGCGAATCGTCAAGGAGGTCGAGGAGAGCAGCCCGGGGCTGGTGGTGGTGGACTCGTTCCGCACGGCGCTCCGGACCAACCTCGACGCGCCCGTGGGCGAGCGGGACCTGCGCGTGTTCGTGCAGCGGCTCGCGCTGCACCTCACCACCTGGCAGGCGACCTCGTTCCTGGTGGGCGAGTACATGCAGGCCGAGCGGGAGTCCGACCCGGTCTTCACCATCGCCGACGGCATCCTCTGGCTGTCGCAGGCCGCCGACCGCAACTCGGTGGTGCGCAAGCTCCAGGTGGTGAAGGTCCGCGGGCAGGGGCACATGCCGGGGCTGCACACCTTCAAGATGACGGACGCCGGGCTGCGCGTGTTCCCCCGCATCTCCCTTCCCGTGGAGGAGGAGGACCGGGCCACGCCGCGCGGACGGGTCTCCACCGGCGTGGCGGGGGTGGACGAGATGATGGGCGGGGGGATCCCGCGGGGCGATTCGGTGCTCGTCACCGGGCCGTCCGGGTCGGGGAAGTCCGTGCTCGCCACGCAGTTCATCGCCGAGGGGGTCAGGCAGGGCGAGCCGGGGGTGCTCGTCGTCTTCGAGGAGCATCCCAAGGAGTACATCCACCGTGCCGGGGGGCTCGGCTTCCCGCTGCAGAAGATGATCAAGCAGGGGATGCTGGAGGTGATGTACCTTCGGCCCCTCGACCTCTCGCCCGACGAGACCCTGTTCGAGATCCGGGAGGCGGCGGAGCGGGTGGGAGCCAAACGTGTGGTCATCGATTCCATGTCCGGATTCGAGATGGCGCTGGCCCCCACCTTCCGCACGGACTTCCGCGAGTCGCTGTACCGTCTGGTCGGCGCGCTCACGGGCGTGGGGATCACGGTGCTCACGACGATGGAGATCGTGCAGGACCAGACCGAGATGCGCTTCACCCCGAACGTGATCTCGTTCCTCGCGGACGATCTCGTCCTGCTGCGCTACTGCGAGATCGACCGGACGATGAAGAAGGTGGTCGCGGTGGCGAAGATGCGCGGGAGCCAGCACAGCAAGGAGTTCCGGCAGTACGAGATCACCCGCCACGGCTTCGAGGTGGGCGGGAGCCTCGAGGGATTCCGCGGGAGCATCAGCGGCGCGCCGTACCTCACCACGGCTACGGAGTGAACCGGCAGGGAACCTCGCGTCGGTCGCGCGCATCGCTCAGGCCGCCGAGGCCCCGCAGTCCACCGCGGGGCCTCGACGCATGCCGGCTGGTGGTCGACGCGGCCGGACCCATCCCCCGACCCATGCCGGATCGAGGTATGGAAAGGTGCACCGGGCAGGCCCGTTCGCGACCTGAGGATCTCTTGAATAAGAAGGACCGATGAAAGCACTGGTTTGGCACGGCAAGAACGACGTCCGTGTGGACACCGTCGACGATCCGAAGCTGGAGGCGCCCACCGACGTGATCGTCAAGATCACGGCGACGGCGATCTGCGGATCGGACCTGCACCTCCTCGACGGCTACCAGCCCACGATGAAGAGCGGCGACATCCTGGGGCACGAGCCGATGGGCGTCGTCGAGGAAGTCGGGAGCGCGGTGAAGACCCTCAAGCGGGGCGACCGGGTGGTGGTGCCGTTCATCATCGCCTGTGGAGAGTGCTTCTTCTGCGCCAAGGGGCTGTTCGCCGCCTGCGAGCGCTCGAACCCCAACGGCGACATGATGGCGAAGGTGATCGGCCACCGCGCCGCGGGCGCGTTCGGCTTCTCGCACCTGCTGGGCGGCTTCAGCGGCGGCCAGGCCGAGTACCTGCGCGTCCCCTACGCCGACGTGGGCCCGCAGAAGATCGAGTCGGACCTCCCCGACGAGAAGGTGCTCTTCCTCTCCGACATCTTCCCCACCGGCTGGATGGCCGCCGAGAACGCCGGGATCGAGCCGGGCGACACCGTGGCGATCTGGGGGGCCGGGCCGGTGGCGCAGATGACCATCCAGAGCGCCTGGATGCTCGGCGCCGGGCGGGTGATCGTGATCGACCGGGTGCCCGAGCGGCTGGCGATGGCCGCCGGCGTGGGGCGCGCGGAGACGATCAACTTCGACGACGAGGACGTGAAGGAGCGCCTGGACGAGATGACGGGCGGCCGAGGGCCCGACCGCTGCATCGACGCGGTGGGCACCGAGGCGCACGCCCACGGCTCCGTCGACGCGGTGCTCGACAAGGTGAAGAAGACGGTGAAGCTGGGGACCGACCGCGCCCACGTCCTGCGTGAGACCATCCTCTGCTGCCGCACGGCGGGCACGGTGTCGATTCCCGGCGTCTACGTGGGGATGATCGACAAGTTCCCCTTCGGCGCCGCGATGAACAAGGGGCTCACCATCAAGACCGGCCAGACGCACGTGCAGCGGTACACCAAGCTGCTGCTGGAGAAGATCGAGGCGGGGGCGATCGATCCCTCCTTCATCATCACCCACCGCGCGCCGCTCGACGATGCCCCGGAGCTCTACAAGACCTTCCGCGACAAGAAGGACGGCTGCATCAAGGTGGTCCTGAAGCCCTGAGGCCGTAGCGCACACGACGACGGGATTGGACTCACGCAGAGCCACGGAGCCGCAGAGAGAGATTTCGCCTTTCTCTGCGGCTCCGCGGCTCTGCGTGAGTCCAGCTCGTTTCAGGGACGCGCCGGCAGCGGGAGCCTGCGCCAGCCGAGCGGCGCGAAGGCGTACCCCAGCAGCCCGCCGGCCGCGAACGCCATCGTGATCCTCGTGCCGCGCTAGCGGTCCCGCTCATCGCGGATTTCGAGCGATGCGAGGTCGGCGACGTCGTAATCCGTCTCCACGCCCGGCGCCCCAGTCCTCGGCCAGATGACGACAACGTTGATGCCGCCCACGCGCGCCACAGTCCTCGGCCAGACGACGATGGTGCTGCCGTTGCCGCCCACGCGCGCCGCATCCCTCGGCCAGATGACGACGGTGTTGATGCCCACGCGCGCCGCAGTCCTCGGCCAGACGATGACGGTGCTGCCGTTGCCGCTCACGCGCGCCGCATCCCTGGGCCAGACGACGATGGTGTTGATGCCCACGCGCGCCACAGCCCTCGGCCAGATGACGACGGTGTTGCCGTTGCCGCGCACGGACTCGTCCGGCGCTGCCGCAGCGGCGAGGCGTACGTCGGCATCGGGCTCCGGGTCGATCCAAAGCTGCGCCACGGCCGAGTCCCGCTCTGCGCGGACTTCGATCGATGCGAGGTCGGCGACAGCGTAACCCGTCTCCACCCCCGGCGCCGCAGCCCTCGGCCAGATGACGATAACGTTGATGCCCACGCGCGCCGCAGCGATCGGCCAGATGACGATGGTGCTGCCGTTGCCGCCCACGCGAAGGACCTCTCCCCGCGCGCGCACGTCCGGCGCTGCCGCAGTGTCGAGGCGTACGTCGGCACCGGGCTCCAGGTTGATACGAAGCTGCGCCACGGCCGGGGCGGCGCCGAACAGCGCGGCCGCGGTTAAGGCGGCGGCGAGGAGGCGGGTGCGCGTGACCGGCCCAGCCCCTCCGCACGTGGTCTTCTTCTTCGACTCGGAAGGTTCAGGGCGGGAACGTTCGATGTTGCTCATGATGTCTTCCACCTCATCCCTCCAGGAATGAATGGCCGGGCACGGGGAAGGGATCGCCCGTCGCTCGACACCGTCGCATGAAGCACCGCACGTAATCAGAACGACCGGGGGATGGCTGAAGACTTCGGGGCGGTTGGCGGGGAGCCGGTGGGGATGGATGGAGAGTGGACCTGTGATGATCGCCCCGTCCGCTGGAGGGCATATGCCGCGCCCAATTCCTGGACAATCACAAGCCTTTGATGCGACACTGGTTACGCCGAATGGCACACGCCCGCGCCGGCTTTGCTTGAGACAACATCGCGGCGGATGAGACATTTCAGACCCATACGCCAAACGATGGCATCCTCTGACGACAACGGCCCTACGCAGAGCCGCGGGGCCGCGGAGAGACACCGGCGTCTCTCTGCGGCTCCGCGGCTCTGCGTGAGACCAACTCGATTCAGGGATGCGCCGGCAGCGGGAGCCTGCGCCAGCCGCGCGGCGCGAAGGCGTAGCCCAGCAGTCCGCCGGCGACCGCGTTGCTCGCCACCGTCCCCGCCAGCTCGCCGGACGAGAGCTTCCCGCGCGCGTGGTCGATCCCGCCGAAGAGCGCGGAGAGCGCGGTGGCGATCCCCGCGCCGATCAGCGCGCCCCGCTTGCGGTCGCGGCCGGCGCGGACCTCGATCGACGCGAGGTCGGCGACGGCGTAGGCCGTCTCCACGCCCGGCGCGGCACTCCGCGGCCAGATGACGACGGTGTTGCCGTTGCCGGCCATGCGCAGGACCCTGCCCCGCACGCGCACGTCCGGCGCGGCCGCCGTGGCGAGGCGCACGTCCGCGCCGGAGTCGAGGTCGATGCGGAACTGTGCCGCGGCCGGGGCGGCGCCGAGCAGCACGGCCGCGGCGAAGGCGGCGGCGAGGAGGCGGACGCGCAGCATCGGCTCAGCTCGCGGGCGGCGGGAGGCGCACCGGCGTCCAGCGCTCGGGCGCGGCGAGCGCGCCGACGCCCGCGCCGAGCGGCGTGCCGGTGATCACGCCCGCGACGAAGCCCGCCAGCGCGCCCAGTCCCGTGTGGTCGCCGTTGCCGCCCGCCTGCGCGCCGAGGATTCCGCCGACCAGGAATCCGACTCCCGCGCCCCTCAGCGCCCATCCCCAACGGTTGTGCCCCGCGGCCACCGACATCGCCTGCACCTGGCGCGTGTCGATCTGCAGGCGGGCGCCGGCGCCGCGCGTCAGCAGCAGCGAGTCCGCGGTCAGGCCGGCCACCCTGCCCACCAGCCGCTCGGGCGACACCGCGGGCGCCGTCACGCGCACGCGTGAGCCTTCGCTCACCCCGAGCCCACGGAGGTCGCGGGCGGACGGCGCGTCCTGCGCCGCGGCGGAGCTACAGGCGCAGGCGGTCAGCACCAGTGCATGGAGGAGGGTGCGCTTCACGTCGTCTCCGGCGATGGGGATGGATGGATGGGACCTGGCGAGCGGGCGGCGGACAAGCGCGAATCGTGCCGCCGGGTTCGGGAGACCGGCGAGAGCCGGCGGACGCCCTGCAGTGTCATCCCGAGGAGGATGACACCATCGTCTCGACCCCGCGCCGGGGCAGGTGTACGGTGAAGGTGGTGCCGTGCTCGTCGGACGACTCCACCTCGATCCGCCCCTGGTGCGCGTGCACGATGCGCTCGGCGATGTAGAGGCCCAGGCCCAGGTTGCCGTGCGGGCCGCCGGCAGCGGTCTCCTCCGTCATCTCGCGGGGCTTCATGGGGTTGAAGATCCCGTTGAGCCGCTCCGCCGGAATGGTGCGGCCGCTGTTGTGGACCGCGATGGTGAGCTCCTTCTCGTCCCCCCAGGTCTCCACGGACACGACCGTCGTCTTCGAGCCGTGCTCCAGCGCGTTCATCACCAGGTTGGTGAGCGCCTGGCTGATGCGCGCCGCGTCCCACTCGCCCTTCTGCTCGCCGCGCGCGTCGACGGTCAGGGTGCGCGACGGGTGCGCGGCCGTGATCTCGTCCACTACGTCGTGCACCACCTTCCCCATGTTCATCGCCTCGCGCACGACCGGGATCCCTCCGCCCAGCCGGCTGCGGGTGAAGTCCAGCAGCGCGCCGATCATGTGCACCATGCGCGTGGAGCTGCTGGCGATGCGCGAGGTGAGTGTGAGGCTGGGCTCCTTCAGCTCCTGCGTCTCCAGCATGAACTTCGCCGAGGTGAGCACCGCCGACAGCGGCGTGCGCAGGTCGTGCCCCAGGATCGCCAGGAACATCTCCTTGGACTGGTCCAGCTCCTGGGTGTAGCGCGTGACCGACTCGGCGAGCGACTGGTCGATGGCCTCGTTGAAGCGCGTGAGGTCCACCAGGTCGCGCGGCTCGAGCTCGCCCCGGGACCTGGCCCAGAGCCGGATCACGCTGGCGCGCAGCGCACGGTACTCGGAGACCATCTGCTCGATGGTGAACCCGCTCCCCGCCCGGTCCGCCCCGTGCTCCTCGGCCGCGGTGGGCCCCCCGTCGTCGTCGACCGGGGCGTTCCCCTTCGATTTCTCGGCCTGCGCCCGCCCGCCCTGCGGCGTTTCGAGGTCGGCGGCGATCACCGTGAGCATCGCGCCGGCGTGGTCGCGCAGCGCCTCGATGTCCATCGGGGCGCTGGCCGGCGTGCAGGTGCGTGCGAACGCCTCCCAGTCGGCCAGGATCGGCTCGCGGTTGGCCAGGATGAACGCGGAGAGCCGCGGCCCGTCTTCGCCGGCGCCGGATCCCTCCGACGGCTCCGCGGTGAAGCTCTCCTCCAGGAGCGCCACCATCCGGTACCCCGCGGCGCTCACCTTCCGCAGGTCGGGGACGAGGGCCCCGTCCCCCGCCTCCTCCGCCCGCTCCACCAGCAGCTCGGTGTAGCCGATGATGTGGCCGAGCGGCGTGCGCAGGTCGTGCAGCAGCGCCGATGGCAGCGCGTGCCGGGTCCCGTTGGCGGCGGGCGCGGTCACGGCGACGGCTCCGCGGCCACGACCGCCGCGCCGGCGGCCGCGGCCAGCAGTGTCTCGATCTTGCCCAGCAGGCGCACCAGCTCGATCGGCTTGGTGTCGTAGTCGTCGCAGCCGGCGGCGATCGCGCGCTCGCGGTCGCCGGACATGGCGTGCGCGGTGAGCGCGATCACCGGGAGGTGCGCGGTGGCGGGGTCGGCCTTCAGCCGGCGCGTGGCCTCCCAGCCGTCGAGCACGGGGAGGCTCATGTCCATCAGCACCAGGTCGGGGAGCTCCGCCCCGGCCAGCTCCACGCCGCTCTGCCCGTCCACCGCGATCACCACCTGGTAGCCCTTGCGCTCCAGGCGGCGCGAGAGCATGTCGCGGTTCATCTCGTTGTCTTCGACCAGCAGGATCTTGTGCATGGGCATCGGCGAGGCGCGCTCACGCGGAGCGCGCCTCGGCTCCTTTGGGCAGGGGGATGGCGCGCGGCGCGGCCCAGTCGTCGAGCAGGTCGCGCACCTGGTGCAGCAGCGCCTCGTGCGAGTCGCCTTCCTTCTTGATGATGGACTCCACGTTGCCGTTGAGCCGGCGCCGCTCGCCGCTGCTCAGGTCGTGGCCGGAGAGCACCACGATGGGGATCGAGCGCCATTCAGGATGGGCGCGCACGCGGTCGGCGAACTCGAAGCCGTCCATCTCCGGCATCATCAGGTCGAGCAGGATCAGGCTGGGGCGCTCCCGCGCCATGGCCTCCAGCGCCACGCGCCCGTTCTCCGCCTCGCTCACCGTCCATCCCTCCTTCTCCAGGATGACCCGCGTCAGCGCGCGAGCCGCCGCGTCGTCGTCCACCACCAGCACCGGGCAGGGGCCGTCCGGGCAGGTGTACTTGCGCAGCAGCTGCGAGAGGCGGCGGCGGTCCACCGGCTTGGTGGCGTAGTCCGACGCGCCCAGGGTGAAGCCGCGCTCCGGGTCGTCGACCATGGTGAGCATCACCACCGGGATGTCGCGCAGCTCCACGTCGGCCTTGAGCGCCCGGAGCACCGTCCAGCCGTCCATGGCGGGCATCATCACGTCCAGGGTGATGGCCACGGGGTGGAGCTGCCGTGCCAGGCGCAGCCCGGCCTCGCCCCCCACGGCGGTGCGCACGTGGAAGCCCTCCCGGGTCAGGAAGCGCAGCATCAGGTCGCGCTGCACCGGGTCGTCGTCGATCACCAGCACGCAGTCGCCCTCGCCCGCACGGGGGTCGGCCCCGTCGGTGCCGCCCGCGCCGCCGGCCAGGGTCGCGGCGTCCTCGACGGACTCGCCGGGCGCCGGCGCCGCGGCGGCGGCGGCGGCCTCCGGGACCGGCGCGACGACCACGGCGGGGAGCTTGATGGTGAAGACGCTCCCCTCGCCGGGAACGCTGTGCACGGTCACGTCGCCGCCCATCATCTGGCAGAAGCGGCGGGTGAGGGCGAGCCCCAGCCCCGTGCCGCCGAACTTGCGCGTGGTGGAGGCGTCGGCCTGGGTGAAGTCCTGGAAGAGCTTGACGATCTGCTCGGCGCTGAGCCCGATGCCGGTGTCGGTCACGCGGAACACGATCCACTCGATGCGGTTCATGGTCTCGCGTCCCGCTTCCACCGTGATGCTGCCGTCGTGGGTGAACTTGACGGCGTTGGAGAGGAGGTTGAACAGCCCCTGGCGCACCTTCATCTGGTCCGCGCGGATCTCCCCCAGGTCGGGCGCCAGCACCATGTGCAGCGTGTTCCCGTTCTCCCGCACCAGCGGCTGGATGGTCGAGGCCACCTCGGCGATCATCTCCGCCACGTCGAAGCTCTCCAGGAAGAGCTCCATCTTCCCCGCCTCGATCTTGGAGAGGTCCAGGATGTCGTTGATGAGCGCGAGCAGGTGCTTGCCGGCCGCGCTGATCTTGTCCAGGTCGCCGCCGAAGTCGTCGAGCTCGCGCTCCGCGGCGTCTTCGCGCAGCATCTCGGAGTAGCCCAGGATGGCGTTCAGCGGCGTGCGCAGCTCGTGGCTCATGTTGGCCAGGAACAGGCTCTTGGTCCGGTTCGCGGTCTCGGCGGCCTCGCGCGCCTTCCCCACCTCCTCCTCCGCGCGCCGGCGCTCGGTCACGTCCTCCAGCGCCAGCACCAGCAGCTCGCCGTGGTGCCCCGCCTGCAGCTTGCGCGCGTTCAGCAGCATCACCCGCCGCCCGATGGCGGGGAAGTTGTGCTCCAGCTCGTAGTCGTTGAACACCGAGCTCTTGGGCACGATATCCTCGAGCAGGGTGCGCAGGTTGGGGATGTCCCACTGGCCGTTGCCCAGCTCGTAGATCAGCCGGTTCTCCGTCTCCGCGGCGGAGACCTCGAAGGTCTCGTAGAAGGCGCGGTTGCCGGAGCGCACCCGCAGCGTGGCGTCGAGGATCAGCAACGGCTCGCGCACCGTGTCCACGATGTCCTGCGCGTAGGTCTCGATGGCCTTGAAGTCGGCCTCGGCGGCGCGCCGCTCGGTCACGTCCTCCATCGCCATCACCAGCAGCTCGCCGTGGTGCCCCGCCTGCAGCTTGCGGGCGTTCACCAGCATCACCCGCCGGCCGATGCCGGGGAAGTCGTGCTCCAGCTCGAAGTCGTTGAAGACCGAGCTCTTGGGGACGATGTCCTCGAGCAGCGTGCGCAGGTCGGGGATGTCCCATTGGCCGTTGCCCAGCTCGTAGATCAGCCGGTTCTCGGTCTCCTCTTCAGAGACCTGGAAGGTGCGGTAGAAGGCACGGTTGCCGGAGCTGACCCTGAGCGTGGCGTCGAGGATCAGCAGCGGCTCGCGCACCGTGTCCACGATGTCCTGCGCGTAGGTCTCGATCGCCTTGAAGTCGGCCTCGGCCGCGCGGCGCTCGGTCACGTCCTCCATGGCGAGGACGAGAAGCTCGCCGTGGTGGCCGGCCTGCAGGCGCCGCGCGTTCAGCAGCATCACCCGCCGCCCGATGCCGGGGAAGTCGTGCTCCAGCTCGAAGTCGTCGAAGACGGAGCTCTTGGGGACGATGTCCTCGAGCAGGGTGCGCAGGTCGGGGATGTCCCACTGGCCGTTGCCCAGCTCGTAGATCAGCTGGTTCTCGGTCTCGTCCGGCGAGACCTGGAAGGTGTGGTAGAAGGCGCGGTTGCCGGAGCGCACGCGCAGCGTGGCGTCGAGGATCAGCAACGGCTCGCGCACCGTGTCGACGATGTTCTGCGCGTAGGTCTCGATCGCCTTCAGCTCGTCTTCGGAGCGGCGGCGCTCGGTGACGTCCTCCATCGCCAGCACCAGCAGCTCGCTGTGCTTCCCCGCGCGCAGCTTGCGGCCGTTCAGCAGCATCACCCGCCGCCCGATCCCGGGGAAGGCGTGCTCCAGCTCGAAGTCGTTGAAGACGGAGCTGGTGGGGATCACGTCTTCCAGCAGCGTGCGGAGCGCCGGAATGTCCCACTGGCCGTTGCCCAGCTCGTAGATCAGCCGGTTCTCGGTCTCCTCGGCGCAGACCTGGAAGGTCTGGTAGAAGGCGCGGTTGGCGCTGCGCACGCGCAGGTTGGTGTCGAGCATCAGCAGCGGCTCGCGCACCGTGTCCACGATGTCCTGCGCGTAGGCTTCGACGAGGGGCTTGCGCTTCATCAGCGAGCGCTGGCCGAGGTTCATCATGGGCGGGGCCCGGTCGGGTTCAGGTGATGGCGTTCGGTCGATCCGTCGTCCTCCACTGCGCCGTCGTCGTGCGGCCGGGGGAGCCAGACGCGGAAGGTGCTCCCGGCGCCCCTCTCGCTCTCCACCTCCACGTCGCCGCCGAGCAGCCGGCTGAACTCGCGGGCCGCGGCGAGCCCGATCCCCAGCCCCCCGAAGGAGCGGGTGGAGGCGCTGTCCACCTGCCAGAAGCGGTCGAAGATGCGGGCCTGGTGCTCGGGGGCGATGCCGATCCCCGTGTCGCGCACCTCGAACACCACGTGCCCGGCGTCGGAGCGCACGGCCAGGCGGATCTCGCCGCGCCCGGTGTACTTCACGGCGTTGCCGCAGAGGTTGATCAGGACCTGGCGGGCCTTCGCCACGTCGGTGTCCAGGGCGACGGGCTCGGCGGGGAGGTCCAGGACGAACGCGAGGCCCTTCGCCGTGGCCATGGGCTCCACCAGCGCCTCGGCCTGGCGCGCGATCTCGCGGGCGTCGAGCCGCTCCGGGTAGACCGACTCGCGCCCCTCGTCGCGTAGCGCGAAGCTCAGGATCTCGTCGATCATCCCCGCCAGGTGCCATCCCCCCGCCTTGATGCGCGCCACCTTCGCCTCCTGCGCCGGCGTGAGCGGCCCGTCCAGGTGGAGGATGTCGGCGTAGCCCAGCATCCCGTTGAGCGGGGTGCGGAACTCGTGCGAGAGGGTGGCGAGGAAGGTCCCCTTGGCCAGGTTGGCGGACTCGGCCACCACCTTGGCCTCGCGCAGCTCCTCTTCCACCCGCTTCTGCGCGGTGTTGTCGAAGAAGGTGAGCACGGCGCCGTCGATCCCGCCGTCCGGCGAGCGGTAGGGGTTGATCCGCGCCACGTACCACTCCCCCGCCTCGCTCTCCACCTCGCGCTCCGTGCGCTCCAGCGAGGCGAGCACGCCGCGCGCGTCGTCCACCAGCCCCGGGTAGTCCAGCCGGTGGGTGATGTGCGCCAGCGGGCGGCCGCGGTCGCCGGGGACGAAGTTGAAGAGCGCCTCCACCGCGGGGGTGTAGCGCCGGATGCGCAGCTCCCGGTCGAGGAAGATGGTGCCGATCCCGGTGCTCTCGATCAGGTTCTGCAGGTCGGCGTTGGTGCGGCGCTGCTCCTCGATGGTGCTCTGGTGCTCCTGGTTGATCGTCGTCAGCTCTTCGTTGATGGACTGGATCTCTTCGCGGCTGGTCTCCAGCTCCTCGCCGGCGGCCTTCTGCTCTTCGTTGATGGAGCGCAGCTCCTCGTTGGCCGCCTGCAGCTCCTCCACCGTGCGGTCGCGCGCCGCGCTGGTGGACTCGAGCTGCTCGCGGGTGCGGCGCAACGCCTCCTCCAGGTGGGCGACGGGGGATTCGGCGCCGTCCACGGCGGCGGACGCGTCCGCGCCGTGCGCGGGCTCGCCGAAGACCACCAGCGCGAACTTCCCGTCGCCGTCGTCCGCCAGCGGGCGCACCTGCAGCGTCACGGGGAGGGCGCCGTCTCCGTCGCCGCGCACCGGGCGGATGGTGGGGAGCCCTTTCTCGAAGGCCTGGTAGAGCGCGGCGCGCAGCTCCGTGCGCAGCTCGCCCGTGGAGAGCTCGAGCACGCCGCGGCTCGGCTCGCCCTCGGCCAGGTGCAGGTAGCGGCCGGCGCCGCCGGAGAGGTGAACCACCTCGAGCGCCTCGTCCACCACCAGGCTGGGCGGGGCGTAGACCTCCAGCATGCGCAGGTGCAGCGCGCCGTAGGAGAAGCCCTCCCGCCGCTCGACGCCGGCGCGGGTACGGGTCGCGGCGGCGCGGCGCGGCAGGTCGGCGGCGGAGAGGCGCGGGGGGGCGCGGTGCGGCGCGGCGTCGCGGCGGAAGAGGCGCTCGGCGCCCGCGACGGGCGCGAAGAGGCCGCTGTCGCCGGCGGACTCGGAACGGCCCAGGAAGAGCAGCCCGCCGCGGCGCAGCGCGTAGTGGAAGGTCTCCACCGCCCGCGCCTGCGCCTCGGGCTGCAGGTAGATCAGCAGGTTGCGGCAGGTGATCAGATCGAGCCTGGAGAAGGGCGGGTCGTGCAGCACGTTGTGCACGGCGAAGAGCACCCCCTCGCGCAGCGACTTCCGCACCCGGTAGCCCCCCGTCTCCTGGACGAAGGCGCGGCGGAGCCGGTCGGCGGGGATGTCGGCGACCGCGGCGGCGGGGTAGAGCGCCTCGCGCCCCCAGGCGTAGCCCTTCTCGTCGATGTCGGTGGCGAAGAGCTGCACCTGCGGCGGATGCTCCAGCGTGCTCGCGTGCTCGTCCAGCAGGATGGCGATGGAGTAGGCCTCCTCGCCGGTGGCGCACCCCACCGTCCACACCCGCACCGCGTCGTCCGGCCCCTTCCCCTCGAAGAGCGCGGGGATGGCCTGGGCCAGCGCGGCGAACGCCTCGGGGTCGCGGAAGAAGCCGCTCACCGAGATCAGCAGGTCGCGCACGAGCGCCGCCGCCTCGTCGGCGCTCGCGCGCAGCAGGGGGAGGTAGTCTTCCAGCGTGCCGGCGCCGGTAAACCCCATGCGCCGGTCCAGCCGGCGGAGCACCGTGGTGCGCTTGTAGAGGCTGAAGTCGTGCCCCGTGCGCGTCCGCAGCGTGGCGAAGACCTCCGCCAGCAGCGCCTCGGTGTCGGCCGGCGGCGCGCCGGTGCCCAGCGGCGAGGGGCGGCGGCGCAGGCGCACCAGCTCGGCGGGGATGCGCGCGGCGGGGAGCACCAGGTCCACCTGCCCGCCGGCGATGGCGCTGGCGGGCATCCCCTCGTGCTCGGCCTCGTCGGGCGCCTGCGCCACGGTGATGCCGCCGCGCTCCTTGAGGTGGCGGATGCCGGCGGTGCCGTCGGCGCCGGTACCGGAGAGCACCACGCCCACCGCGTCGGGCCCGCAGGCCTCGGCCAGGGTGCGGAAGAAGAGGTCCACCGGCAGGTGCTGCGGCTCGCCGCCGCGCTCCAGCACGCGGATGGCCCCGGCGTGCAGCTCCAGGTCGTGCCCGGGCGGGATCACGTAGACGCGGTCGGCCTCCACCGTCACGGGCCCGGTGACCTGCGTCACCGGGATCGCGGCGCGGTCCTGCAGGATCGCGGCGATCCGGCTCTCGCGCTCCGGGTCCAGGTGCATGATCACCACGTACGCCATCCCGCTGTCCGCCGGCACCGCCTCGAAGAAGAGCTGCAGCGCCTTGAGCCCCCCCGCCGACGCGCCGATCCCCACCACCGTCAGCCCCGCGCCCTCCCCCGCGTCGCCCTCGGCCGCGTCGGCCGCAACACGGCCCCGCCTGCGCCCACGGGGAGTGGGCGCAGGCGGAACGGCCGCGGGAGCGGAGAGCGGGCGGGTCCGACGGGGCATGAGATCCTTCGGTCGTGAGGGCCGCCGTCGCTTGCCAGCAGAAAAGCTGCGGACCGATATTGACCAATCGGTAAATACAAGCTAACATGTATTGAACGAATGGTCAACACACGTTCGGGCGAATTCGGGACGGAGGGGAGACGGATGCCAGGGAAGCGGGAATCGGAAGACG
>Ga0070685_10000889_pt1 | contig 16093 bp, 7 predicted proteins | sample KBSS13LmetaG_FD_65651 | JGI IMG/M metagenome (GOLD analysis project Ga0070685, IMG submission 65651) | Switchgrass rhizosphere microbial communities from Kellogg Biological Station, Michigan, USA - KBS S1-3L metaG | ecosystem: Host-associated > Plants > Roots > Rhizosphere ...
AGGATGGCGCGTACTAGAAGCTTGTTTGCTGTCGATCGCGATACTCGTCACGTCGGCTGCCATCTTTAGTCCATGGACAACCGTTCGGGATGATGTTTTGGCGTTCGTTGTGTTCCCGTTCATCATCTGGGCGGCACTTCGATTCCGTGTTGCCGGGGCAGCGGTCGCAGTTCTTCTGTCCGCCAGTTTTGCTGTTTGGGGAACAGCTCATGGATTCGGTCCGTTCGTGAACCATACGCCACTCCACAATGCGATGCTGCTTCAGGTTTTTGTGGCTATGACCGCATTGACTGGGCTAATTCTGGCCGCAGTCATCAATGAGAGAGAACACATTGGTGAAGCATTTGAGAGTGAAAAACAACTTCTCAGCGAAAGCGAATCCGCGAAGGAAAAATTGGAAGAGCTAGTCAAGGAGCGCACTCAGGAGCTTGAGCAGAACACAGCGCAGCTGGCATATCAGGCCAGGCTGCTTGATCTGGCCAATGACGCGATATTTATTCGAAACGCCGCCGATAAGATTTCTTATTGGAATGAGGGTGCCGAACGGCTGTACGGGTGGGCGAGCGAAGAAGTGCTCAACAGGTCAGTGCACGAAATCCTTCGCACGGAGTTTCCCGTACCGTTGTTGGAAATTCTAGAGACAGACCGCTGGGAGGGCGAGCTTCGCCACACAACGAAGTATGGCTATCAAATTACGGTCTCGAGCCGCTGGACGACGTTGCGAGATCGCAACGGCAAATCCGAAGGTTGGCTGGAAATCAACACTGACATAACCGCCCGTAAACGGGCTGAGGAGTCCGCGCGGCGACTAAGCGGTCGAATTCTTTCGTTGCAGGATGATGAGCGTCGAAGAATTGCGAGAGGCCTACACGACAGCCTAGGGCAATATCTGGCGGCATTAAAAATGAATCTTGATGTTTTCCGAACCTCAAAAGATGACAAAGCCAAACTTGCTTCGGATTGCGCCGAGATAGTAGACAAGTGTTTGAACGAAACGCGCACCATCTCTCACTTGTTGCACCCTCCCTTATTGGACGAAGCAGGGTTTGACTCGGCGGCTCGCTGGTATGTGGACGGCTTCTCTCAGCGAAGTGGCATCAAGGTTAATCTGAACCTTCCCCAAAAACTCAGCCGCATGCACAGGGATGTAGAGGTCGCCCTTTTTCGTGCGGTCCAAGAATGTCTCACGAACGTTCATCGGCATTCGGGTAGTTCTGCAGTGGACGTTCGCCTGAGTTTGAGCGCGAAACAAATTCGGTTGGAGATTAAGGACGACGGCAGAGGCATACCGCAGGAACGATTGAGAAGTCTAAATCAAGGTGCTGCCGACGCTGGCGTAGGATTAGCGGGAATGCGGGAACGCATACGTGAGTTAGGTGGATCGCTCGAAATCCGATCTGAACGAGCGGGGGTGACAGTCATAGTTCGAATTCCTATTGAGACAGCCATCCATTGATTCCTAACAAAATAGAGAATCACGCCACAGCCTATTTCTGCCCGCAGGCAGCGTTGATCTGAAAATCAATGGAAATGGCCACAACGCTCAGCAAGTTGGAATTCCACCTTAACAAGCTCATTCCTAATTCTGCAGTCGGTTTCAACGAATACAATCAAGTAACACCCGCCACAAAAGATTTCGGTGTTCTCCTTCCTCAGCACTACGATGGGACACCACTTGGGAACGATTGTGATGCCTGAGCAGCCGGTCAAAATTACCTGGGGCGACAAGAACTTTCGCGCCCTCTTCATCACCGCAACGTCGTCCGTGTATCGTTTACGCACCAAAGTGCGCGGCTTCGTTCCTACCCGTAAACGCGTGCGCGGGCAGGGAATCCTGGAAGCTCCCTGGGGGAGGGAAGTGAGCACGGGGTTGTGCCTGATTCTTATGTGTCTGTCAGGAATGATGCTCGCTGCCGACGAGCGCGCAAAGGCTGCGGCCCATGCGGATCGGGGTTTAGAATTTGCTCGCGCTGGCAATTTGCCAATGGCAGAGAGCGAACTGCGCATAGCAGTTGAAATGCAACCCCGCGACGCCCAATTCCTGTCCAACTTCGGCACGGTCCTGGCGATGGAAGGCAAGCTCGAGGAATCAATCACCGTTCTTACGAAAGCGCTGGGGATCGCACCGAATGACTTAACCACGCACCGATATCTCGCCGCCAACCTATGGCAGTTGCATCGCTACACAGACGCGAAACAGCACCTCGACCTCATTCTAAGACAAAAACCTGGAGACCCCGCGACGCGATTACTCCGTGGGATGGTGGCCGAGAATACTGGAGACTATTCCACGGCGGCAAGGATGCTCGCATCGGTCCCGAAACAAGTGAGACAGCAGCCAGAATCAATCGTCGCCCTGGCCCGGTCTTACTACCATCTTGGTCAACAGGAGAATGCACGGAGGACTTTAGACGAGCTATCCAATCATCCGTCCGGACCGCAAGCAGTCTTCCTGGGTGCTCAAATCGCGGATGAAATGCACGACTACGATACCGCTGAGAAACTGTTGACGTCCATCCAGCAGACGTTTCCCCATACTAGCCGTCTAACATACACCAAAGCCCTCATTCAGTATCACAATGAACAGTTTTCGCAATGTGAACAAACCTTGCAACAAGAAATTGACGCGGGACGGGGCACGGGAGAGATTTGCAATCTGTTGGCCTGGTGTTATCAAAAACAGAATCAGACTACCAACGCTAGGCGTGCGCTGGAAGAAGGCATTCGCATTGAACCTTCGCACGAGACGAACTACACCGACTTAACCAGAATCCTGCTCGCGAACCAGCTTTTACCTTCAGCGCTCGAGTCCGCGAAAAAAACTACGGTGAAGTTTCCTGAATCCTCTAAGGCTTTCGAGCTCAAAGGTGCGGTCGAAGCTGGCATGGGACAGTTCCGCGACGCTGTAGAGTCTTATAGTCACGCAGCTCAACTCGATCCGTCGAACGTCGATTCATTTCTTGGTTTAAGCGACGCTCAGTCGGCCGCAGGACTGACCAAGGAAGCAACCGCGTCCTATGAGCATGGCATCCGACAGTTTCCGAAAGATGCGCGATTCCCAGCTCACTATGCCTCGACGCTGCTGAGAGAGTCAGAGTTGGGAAATGCAAACGCCCGAGTACGAGCGAAACAGTTGCTACAGTCCTCTCTAAAGTTGGATGCATCGCTTTTTGAGTCACACTATGAACTCGGAAATTTAGAACTCAACGACGGCCGCATGGCACAAGCCGTTCAACATCTCGAGCGTGCGGTGAAGCTTGAGCCGAATAGTCCCGCAGCCCATTTTGCGTTGTCGCGTGCCTATCGGCGCCAGAGGCGGCTTTCCGACGCCGCACGCCAACTGGAGACTTATAACCGGCTCAAGGATGAAGCCGCTCACAATTCCGAAGCAGCAATGCCAGATGTCCAACCACACGAGTAGCCTCAGGCACCTGTTGAGCCGAAGGATCATTGTCTTTGCATCGACCATTCTCGCTTGGCTTTTCATTGCTCGATCAACGTCAACATCTGCCGGTAGCGAAGTCTTCTCCGACGTCACTGAAGCTGCCGGAATAACGTGGCAGCAATTCAGCGGTGAATCTCCAGATCGTTTCCTGATCGAAACCATGGGTGGCGGTGTCGCGTTTCTAGATTTTGATGGAGACGGACTGCTCGACATTTTTCTGGTCAACGGAGGAGAAACGCCTCATCGCAAGAGTGCCACCCCGGTTAAAAACGCTCTTTACCGTAATCTCGGCAACGGACGCTTCGAAGAAGTAGCCGCAAAAGCAGGCGTCGATCAAATCAGTTTTTACGGAATGGGAGTGGCCGTAGCCGATTACGATAACGATGGCTTCCCTGATCTCTACGTTACCGGCTTCCCTGCTTCCGCCCTTTTCCACAACAATCACAACGGCACATTTACCGATGTGACGGACACAGCGCACGTGAAGAACAATGGGGTTTGGGCAGCCAGTGCCGCCTGGTTCGACTATGACCGCGACGGCAAACTTGACCTGGTTGTAACAAACTATGTGCACTTCTCGTTCGATTCGCCCAAAAAATGTGAAGTCAACGGTGTGCGCTCGTATTGCGAACAAGTGGCGTATAAAGGCATGCCACTCACCCTTTATCACAACAATGGAAACAGAACATTCACCGACGTCAGTTCCTCAGCTGGCTTCGACAAATTGGTTGGCCGAGCGCTTGGCGTCGTCGCCATCGACGTCAATCACGATGGATGGATTGATCTGTTCGTCGCGCGCGACGCCTCCCCGAACCTTCTTCTAATTAACCGGAAAAACGGCAAGTTTACTGATACTGCTGTGGACGCCGAAGTAGCCTACGATTCCGCCGGAATGGCCAAGTCTGGGATGGGAGTTGATGCCGCCGATGTCAACGGCGATGGCTTCGCGGATTTTCTCGTAACAAACTTCAACGATCAGTACCATTCATTCTTCGTTGGCAGTTCGGATTTTCCCTACCGGGACAGAACCGTTGCGTCTCGCCTTGCTGCCTACACGAAACCTTTTGTGGGATGGGGTGCCAAGTTCATCGATTACGACAATGACGGCAATCTCGACATCCTGCTCGTTAACGGCCACATCAACGAGGCAATCGAGGCAACGCGTGATGATGTGAAGTATAAGCAACCGCCACTGCTTTTGCGAAACGATTCGAAAGGTGCCTTTCAGAATGTGCGGGATCAAGGTGGACCCGTTTTTCAATCTGGATACCTTGGACGCGGCTTGGCGGTAGGGGATTTCGACAACGACGGTGACGTAGACGCCGTGATCACGTGCCTCAATTCCCGCCCAATCCTTCTCAGAAATAACACCGGCCAGTTCAACACTTGGATTGGTTTCGATCTGCAAGGACGAAACAGCAACCGCGATGCGATCGGTGCGCAGCTCACAGTTTCGTCTGGGGCCAAAATGCTTGTTCGATTCATCGTCGGTGGATCAAGTTATTTGTCATCGTCCGATAAGCGTGTGTTATTTGGACTCGGAGCGAGCAACCAGCTCGCGACACTAGACGTTGATATACGCTGGCCAAGCGGAATGATGCAACACGTCTCAGGGCTCAAGTCGAATCAGTATCATAAGATCGTGGAGGCTGATCCGACGCAAAAATACAAGCCTTCAGGCGCGCAGCGCCATTAGAGCGGTTCTTACTTGGAAACAGCGCTCTTCCAGTAATTCTGGTGCCCGAGGTAGTCGTCGTCGGGAAGATTGGCGACGATAAATCGTCGCAACTCGAGCGGATTGATCGATCCCTGATGCTTGTAAACAACCTCGCCGCCTGGCTTGATCAGCATCGTATAGGGCACCGCGGCGTTCCAATTCGGATCGAAAGCCGCCATCAGGTCATAGATATCGGTCGAGCCGAAATGAAGGTTGGTGCTGGTCGCGTGCAACTTCTTGAGCGCTGTCAGCACCCCAGGCTTCTCATCCGGATAGTTGATGCTGACGGTAACCAGGTCGAAGGGACGATGTCCATACATCCGATACATGTTTTCGAGTTCCGGCAATTCGGAAAAACACGGACCACACCAAGTCGCCCACAAATTGACGAGTATCATCTTCTCGCTCGTGTTTTTGCGAAGTGACTTTAAGCCATCCGCATTTACGGATTTCACGTTCACCGTCTTGCCTTCAATTTCCGCTAATTCTTCTTTCCTCCCTTCCTCCTTGTACATCCATTTGGTCGAGCAGCCTACCGAAGGTGTCTTCGCAACCTTCACAGGCTTGCCTCCCAGAAGAGCGTCGATGGCGTTTCTCGCGTCGCGCGCCGTAACCAGGTTTTCCCGCGGGTTGTTATCAACTCTGCCCTCATAACGCAGTTTGCGCTCGGAGTCGAAGATGAACAGGTGAGGCGTCGCCGTGGGCCCATATTCTTTTGACACTTTTTGCGTTTCGCCATCGTAAAGATATGGAAAATTGAATTTCCGAAACTCGGCCCGCGTTTTCATATCCTCGAAGGAGTCGCCCACATCGGTGTATCCCATTTCGTCGAGGCGCACCGCATTCGGATTGTTCGGCTGGATCGCCACCAGGGTCACGCCGCGGTCGCGATAGTCCAGGGCCAGCTGTTTGATTCGACTTTCGTAGAGTTGAGCGGTTGGGCAATGGTTACACGTGAATGCCAACACCAGGACCTTGGCCGAGGCGTATTCCTTCAAGCAGTGATTTTGACCGTCTATTCCCGGCAGGCAGAACTCCGGCGCTGCAGCACCGATCGCGAGAGTAGGCGGGCCGCCTTCATCAGCGACGGCGGGCGACGCAAGAAATCCAAAAAATAATAGGCACCCAAGCTGCAATAACGATTTGCTGACTTGCCGATAACGGTTCACTGCTTCCTCCTAGCGCTCGGATTATTTGCTGATCCCGAAAATTATAGGCGACCAAAGTCACTCGCCTTCTCTTTTGGTAACGGCCTTTCACAGAATGAAACGGCAAAACAATTTTCTTGACTTGCGGCTTAAACTAAACAATAAAACGGTTTAATAAATCGTAACAGGGCGTGCGTTTCTGTTTTCCAACTCGTCAGAGCCTTTTCCGGGCCCCCATCTCTCGGTTGAGGGAGTGGCTCGTGAATCGAGGAGGATTGCCATGCGGAAGTCACTTGCGTCCATAGCCACCGGCCTATCGGGTCGCGTTAAAGCTCTCCCCCAAATCTCCAACCGCCGCCGTTTGACAATCGTGTTTACGACAGGCCTTCTCGCGATTGGCATCCTGGTGTCTCCGCTGAACGCACAACTCTACACTGGCTCGGTATCCGGCACGGTCACCGACCCAACCGGAGCAGTGATCCAAGGTGCCCAAGTAACCTTGGTGGATTCGCAAAAAGGGTATGACTTCAAAGCGACGACTGATGAATCCGGCAGATACCTGATTCGGCAGCTGCCGCCCGGCGCTTATGCGCTCACGGTCGAAGCTCAAAATTTTCAGAAGCAGCGCAAAGAAGGAATTACGCTTTCCATCAATCAAAATGTCTCCCTGGATCTGTCCTTGAAGGTTGGGGCCGCTGCCCAGACAGTGGAAGTCACTGCGGCAGGCGTGGAACTGCAAACCCAGGACGCGGTCACAGGACAAGTAATCGATCGCGGATTCATTAATAACCTCCCGCTAATCAATCGTGATGTATTCAATCTTGCATTCTTGGCCCCGGGTGTCACGATCGCTGATAACCAGTGTGTTGGCTGTACAGCCACAAATTTCGTTTCCAATGGCAGCCGCAATTCGACGGCAGACGTCGTGATCGATGGCGTAACGACATCGAACTTTGAACAGAACAGTGGGATCATGTCAGCCACCTACACTCCATCCGTAGAGGCGGTCGAAGAATTTAAGGTTCAGCAATCAAACTTTAGCGCCGAATTCGGCTTCACAGGCGCGAGTGTCGTCAATGTGATTACGCGATCTGGATCGAACGCATTCCACGGCAGTGTCTATGAGTTTTTCCGCAACGATAAGCTGGATGCCAACAATTGGTTCGCAAATCAGGCTGGCGAGCCTCGGTCACCACTCCGCCGCAATAATTTCGGATTCACCATCGGCGGCCCGATCAAGAAGAACAAAACATTTTTCTTTTTCGACTACGACGGATTGCGCCAGCACAGTTTTTCTTCCGGCACCGCCGGCGTACCAACAGAACTTGAAAGAACTGGTAATTTCAGCGAGTTGTGCGCATTTCAGGGGGGAAGCTTCAACGATTCAGGACTTTGCTCAGAGGCAGCAGGCCAGATCTGGGACCCATTTGACCCCAACGCTTTCGTTGATGACGATGGGTTTCATCGCACAATTCCCGTGCCTTTCAACAATCTAGCAACGTATGCCAGCCCCGGCACTGCTAACCCCGGGGTAGTTGGAAACCTTATCGATCCGGTCGCATTCAACTTGATGCAACAATTCCCCGCTCCTACGTCCGAGGCCACGGATGCTGAAACTCGCCTTGCCAATTGGTTCAGGTCAGGCATCAATGAGAGTTCTGTAAACAAGTTCGACATCAAAATTGACCACCGCTTTAGCGAGAGCAATATGATCAGCGGGCGCTTCTCGCACCAATGGGGAAACTCCCACAGTTTCAACTGCTACAGCAACGAAGCGGACCCTTGCACTGGCGGTCCTGTCGACTCTCACAGCTACCTGTTCGCCTTGAACGAGACCGTTACTTTCAACCCGACGCTGATCATGAACATCTCGTACGGGTACACACGCGGATTCGACTTCCAGAAAGGTATTCAGGGAGATTTTCCTAACATCGATCCGACCTCACTCGGCTTGCCCTCGTACATGCTCAGTTCGGGATTCCCGCAGTTCCCGAACATTGTCCTTGCCGACTATCGGGCGCCGCAGGATGGCGCCAACATCGGCACACAGACCTTTAGCATCCTGAGGCAAGGGCAAGACACGCATCATCTGGTTGGAACAATGAACTGGGTCCACGGCGCTCACGAATTTAAGTTTGGTGGCGAATGGCGGATGCACCGCATCAACTTCGCGCAGCCGGGCTGGCCCGCAGGCGAATTCAACTTCGACTATAACGGTTCGTCCGAGTTCCGTGACTCTGGCGGCGACCCACTGGCCAGTTTCATGATGGGGGTCGGTAGCCCGGACGGATGTTTCGATTTTTGTCCCTATGAAGTACCGAACAGCGTCAGCACGCAGAATTTCCAATTCGGAGCATTTATTCAAGATAATTGGAAGGTCACTCCGAAGTTAACGCTGAATCTCGGTGTCCGCTACGACGTCACGCTACCGCGGACCGAACGGTTTGATCGCCAGAACTGGATCGACATCGGCGCAGTCAATCCCTTGAATGGTGGCAGCGTTACATACGACGATCCGATCACGGGCGATTCGGTCACGCGTGCACTTCTGGGAGCAGAAGTTTTTGCAGGTTCAAACGATCGGTACAATTTTGGAATCGATTGGAAAGATATTCAGCCCCGGTTTGGATTCGCTTATCAAATCAACCCGAAGGTAGTCTTCCGCGGTGGATACGGAATCTACTTCTCTACCACAAGAGCAGGAGCCGCTGGCACCGGCCCGATCAACACCTACAAAGGCTATGACCAACTGACCGAGTGGATTACCACCAATCCGGTTAACCAGGTCACACCGTTTGCACGCTTGAGCGATCCATTCCCGGGTGGCCCGCTTCTGCCACCAGGCAACACCCTGGGCGCCTTGAACGATGTCGGATTCGGCGCGGGCGGCAACTTCAAGTCCATTACCAACACGCCGAACGAGCAAACCTGGACTCTGGGCTTTGAGACAGAACTTCCTGGGAAGATCATCTTGGATACCAGCTACGTCGGGAAAAAGGGAACACACCTTTATTTCAGTGGCGCCAGCGAGCTGAATCATTTGCCGATCAGCATTGAGAACTTACCGGTGTCGGAGATTCAATCACTCGACAACACGACGGTGCCGAACCCGTTTTTCGGGGTCATCACAGACCCTCTCAGTCCACTATCGGGCACTGAGATCTCGGCCGTTCAGTTGTTATTGCCATATCCCCAGTTCACATCGCTCCAAGGCGACACCTTTCCGGTCGCAAACTCGATCTACCACGCCCTCCAGATACGAGCTGAAAAAGAATACCGAAATGGCCTACAGTTCCTTGTCACATACACCTGGGCGAAATCGATCGACGATGCGTCAACTACAGACGATAGCGTGAGTTGGCTTGGCGGAAGGACGAGCCTCCAGGATCCCAATCGAAAGGAACTTGAGCGGTCGGTATCTCAGTTCGACATTCCCCATTTGTTGCAATTCAGTTACGTGTATGACCTTCCGATTGGACGCGGGAAAAAACTGGTGGGCAACGCCAATCCAGTCGTGAATGCAATCATTGGCGGCTGGCAGTTAAACGGCACGTTCTCGTTCAGTCAGGGACGACCGATCGGACTCACGCTCGACAGCGGGGCCACAATCCCTACTTACGGAGGACGCAGGCCGAACCTTACAGGCACTCTCATTAGAAACACCAACTCAAACTTTGTGGATGGTTATTTCACTAATGCTGACCAGGTGATCGCAGACCCGGGCGACTATACGATTGGCAACGCTCCCCGAGCTCTTTCCAACATACGGGAGCCAGGTGTCGCCAATGCAACAATGTCTTTCTTCAAAGAGTTTTCCCTTGCAAAGCTTCGAGAAGGAACAAGATTGGAATTTCGAGTCGAGGCCTTCAATGCTTTCAATCATCCGCAGTTCTGCGGACCTGACACGAGCGTGCGTTTTGTGGACGGGTCAATCGAACAAGGCAGTTTTGGAAAGATATTTTCCACCTGTACCGACCCGCGCGAAGTGCAGCTAGGCCTGAAAATCTACTGGTAGCTCAATTCGGGGGGCACGATTCTCACGGTGCCCCGCTCGTATTCCATAAAAGTGAACATGTCGAGCTGGAAGTTTCCAGTGTGGGGTTTGCCATGCAAAAAGTCTGCTCCTACACAGTCTGCCGCTTGCAGTTGCTGTTGGGTCTTATCGCAGCCCTATCCATCGGCATACGGCTTACGGCACAAACCATCCGTGTCGACGCAACCCCCGGCCATGCCGCTAAGACGTTCAGCCCCACGGAAACTCTTGGCGCAGGCATTGATCGTCTGAACTCTGCGGCGACTGACAAACTCTTTACCGAGCCAGTCATGAAAGCGGTGCTCTCTGCGGGTTGGCAGACGGTCTCGTATCGTCAGAACACGGAACTTCACATCGAAGCGTGGCATTGGAACCCGCAGGGCACGTGGAGCGACGCGAGCGGAAAGGGATACTTCACCGGCAACGCCACGCCCGGCAAACCCATCCGTCATTCTTACGGGTATTTCCTTCCCCATCGTGGCTTCACGCGCAACGACGGCGCCGAAGCCAATGGATATTCTCAAATGACGGATGGAGCACCCAATACCTATTGGAAGAGCAATCCGTACCTGACGAAGCCTTTCACCGGCGAGGACGACGCGAACTATCCTCAGTGGGTCGTGTTGGATCTCGCCAGTTCCCATGCCGTGAATGCGATTCGCATTGCCTGGTCCGAACCCTTTGCGCGCATCTATCGCGTGCAGTACTGGACCGGGGAAGATCCGATCAAGCAGGCGACCAAGGGTACGTGGGTAACTTTCCCAGGCGGTCTTATTAGCGAAGGAAAAGGTGGGACCGCGACCTTGCAGTTGTCGACTGCGCCCGTTTCGGTTCGTTTCGTGCGAATCTGGATGACCGAATCTTCGAACACCTGCGACAGTCATGGGTCAGCGGACAAACGCAATTGTGTCGGGTACGCCATCAATGAAATTTATTTGGGCACGATGTCAGCCGGCGGCGCATTTCACGATCTCATCCGGCACATACCCGATCAGGACCAGACCACCACGTATTGCTCTTCCGTCGATCCGTGGCATGAGCCCTCGGGGCTGAATGACAAGCGCGATCAGGTCGGTCTTGATCTCTTTTATACCAGCGGCTATACGCGTAACCTCCCCGCCATGATTCCGGTCTCGATGCTCTACGGCACACCGGAAGACTCCGCTGCGCAGATTGCTTACCTTTTGAAACGCGGGTATCCCATCTCTTATATCGAGATGGGCGAGGAGCCAGATGGCCAGTACATGCTGCCCGAAGATTACGGGGCTTTGTATCTGCAATGGGCCACTGCCATCCACAAAGTTGATCCGAAACTTAAACTCGGCGGACCCGCCTTCCAGGGAGTGAATGACGACATCCAGGTCTGGCCCGACGCCCAAGGTAGAACCTCGTGGCTCGGCCGGTTCCTTGACTACATGAAAGCGCACGGGCGGATGGATGATTTCACGTTCCTCTCATTCGAACATTATCCGTACGAGCCGTGCAAAGTGCAGTGGAGCAGCCTTTACGACGAGCCATCTCTGATCAGTCACATCGTAGATGTTTGGAGGGGCGACGGGTTACCTAAGAACTTCCCGCTGTTTATTACCGAACTCAACATTGCGTGGAACACCGGAGAATCGTTCGTCGACATTTTTGGCGCACTGTGGCTCGCCGACTTCGTTGGCTCATATCTCGAAGCCGGAGGGGACGCACTTTACTATTTCCATTATTTGCCGGTCGGGCTCTATCGCGGCTGCAACGGTTCGATGGGAACGTTTGGCCTGTTTACTGTAGATTCTAATTACCAGATCAAGCAGCCCACATCACAGTTCTTCGCGAGCCAACTCATCAATCTTGAATGGGTGCAGCCAGGCACCGGCAAGCATGAACTGTTTCCCTCAAAGAGTGACATCGTGGATCCAGCAGGCCACTCTCTTGTGACTGCATACTCAATTCTTCGCCCAGACGGTCAGTGGGCACTCATGCTGATCAATAAAGATCAGGAGAATCCCCATTCCGTGCACATTGCTTTTGAGGATGAGAAGGCGGGAACGGATAATTTTTTGAGTGGCTCTGTGGATGTCATCACGTTTGGAAGCGAACAATACCAATGGCGACCCGGCGACGCCGGAGGATCCGCCGACCCAGATGGCCCGGCGAGGAAATCGACCCTTACGGCGGATCGCACTACAACATACGTCCTACGAAAGGCATCGCTCACGGTAGTGCGAGGGAGACTGGCCACCGCTATAGCTGCGAAACCACTTCAATAGGTGCTCTCGGCATCACCTTTTCCCATTGCGAAGTCACGCAAAAGATAGGGGCAAACTCTTCCTGATTGGTTCGCCTTCAGAATCTGGCGACTAAACCGGCACGAACAGCGATGGGAAATCCGGGCGAGATGTTGTTGTTATTATCGGCATTCACGTAGTACTTCGTGTCGAGAAGGTTTTCGATATTGACCTGTAACCGAAGCTTTTCGCTGAGGAACACAAAGGCCGCAGCATCCAACCTCGTGTAGCCAGGCAGCACTACAGTGTTATCGATTGCAGCAAACATGTCAGATCGATTCAAAATTCCCAGGCCGACTCCTAACCTCGGGATCAGCTGATAGTTGTTCCATAGGGCAAAACTGTTATGCGGCACCTGCGCTACTTGAGCCCCGGCAGGGGCAGCTGTTGTGGCGTTCCGGATGTAGCCATTCTGATAGGCATATCCGCCCGACACTTTCCATTTACGGGTCACGTTTCCAACCACACCAACTTCGTAGCCCACAGTCCTGGTGGCGCCGGTTTGTACGATCCGAGTTGGGTCGCTCGGGTCTGTCGAGCGTGTGTTGGTTCGATCCAGCAGGTAAGCAGCGGTTGTTACAGACAGGTATCGCGTCGGATCCCACTTAACGCCCACTTCGTAATTCTGAAATGTCTCGGGCTTTACTTGCTCAGTGATGGTAGTCAGCGAAGAGAATTGATCTCCCGAGCTCGGTAAGTACGACACGCTGTAACTGCCGTACGCCGATAGCGACATGAATGGCTTCACGACAATTCCAAGGCGCGGTGAAACGAGGTTGTCGATGCGGTTCAAATCGTCGCCCGTCCGATTGTTGTGATAGTTCAAATCGAAGTAGTCATATCGAATACCCGCAAGAAATTGGATATGCGGCGTGAGCTCGATCTGGTCTTGAAGATATGCGGCAGCAATTTTCGTGTTGAGATGATTGTCAGCATCCGTCGGGCTTTGGCGGAATGTCACCGGGGTATTAATCGTCGGGTTTGCCAACGGAACCAGAATCGACGTGGTAGTGTCGTCGAAGAACCCGGTGTTTCGAAAGTTGTCTGTCAGCTGCAGGCCAAACTCAGACCCACCCAGAAGAACGTGGCGGATGGATCCTGTATTCATCGTGTAGATCAAATCCGTCTGATTGAAAATGTTGCGACGGTTTGTCGCGTTGTTGTAAGCCGTTAGTGTGTCTGACACCTTGTCGGGCGTAACTGCACCCGGAACGAAGTTTTGATATTTGCGGTCATAGTCCGCGAACAGAGAACTATTGCGAATATTCAGCGGTCCGGCTAGATGCTCGAAATTGACCGTGCCAATATTTACATCGGCGCGAACGCGACTATCAGAGGGATTGCCGAAGAAGGTTTCGACCGGAACGTCTACTGGACGCAATTCAAAAGACGGAATACCACGGTCAGCGGTACGGTGATCACTGAAGTGCTCATATCCAAGAACCATTTTTGTATCTTGGCTGGGCGCAATGGTGAATGAGGGGGCAATTCCGTATCGCTCCAATCCCACGAAGTTACGAAAACTGTCGCTATTCTCATACATTGCATTCAATCGGCCGGCAAAATGTTCTCCAAACGGTTGATCAAGATCCGTCGTAAACCGCCGATCGTTGAATGATCCGCCCTGCACTGTAAACGCACGCAAGGGAGCGAAACCTGCTTCCTTGACCACGCGGTTGATTACGCCTCCTCCTCCTCCTCGGCCGAATACCATCGCGTTCGGACCCTTCAGCGCCTCGACGCGCTCCAGATTGTAGAGATCACGGTAATACTGAACATCATCCCTTACGCCATTGACGAAGAAATCAGCCGATGTACTGTTGCCTCGGATAATCACCTGGTCGCGGTTGTTCTCTCCCTGATGAGCCGTGATACCCGGCATGTACCTCACAACGTCACCGATACTCAGTAACATTTGATCTTGAATCTGTTCACGTGTGACTGCATTGATTGTTTGCGGAATGTCGCGAACCGGCGTGGGCGTCCTTGTCGCACTGGACATTACTGGGACTGTGTATGGAGACACATCGTGAACGGTTACAGTTGTTCGCACCGACGTGATTTGCAACACGATATCGTGTTGTTGCACTGTGGAACCGCTGGCTTCGAGCATCTGAGTGGCATCAGCAAATCCTTCCTTGGAAACCCTTAGCGAATACTTTCCCGAATCCAAGGAAAGGACGAATGAACCATCTTGATCTGTAATCACGGACGGCCCGGTCGGGCTCCCATCCGGAATTGCCGTGACTTTCGCGCCGGACACTGGCGCGCGGGACGGATCTAACACCCGTCCAGAAACTGACGATTGAGTGGGCCGCGACTGGGCGTGGCAAATAGACAACAGGGTAAGGAGGACAAGCAGGATGGCTGGCAGAGATAGCTTGTGAGACAAGATGGTTCGCTCCAGATGCAACTGGGTTGCAATAAAGTAGAATTAAAAAAACCGAATTGAAATTGAAATTCATTTTCAATTTCATTCAGCGAGATCAATGTACGACAAGTTTGGTCGGGATTGGAAGACGCGAGACTATTTTTTGTTGCATCTTGTTTGCAACGGGTTGCAACAAGTGATCATTCAGGGCACTGCCCTTTTTGGACATCAACTTACGCGCGGTTTTTCCTCTCTCGCGGTGATCAACATCGCGAATACGTATCGCCAAAATATTGGTGTGTTGTTCCGCTCACGTCAAAAAATCTCGTTGTCAGAGTCGATGGAGTCCGTTCCAGACCGAAAATTAATCTTCTTTTAAATTCGAATTAACGCCACGTTAATCAGCAGATCGCATCCTGAGGAACCCTATCAGCTTCTCTTCGCTTTCAGGAGGATCCCAAAATGCGCTTGTCAAACCTCTCATCGTCATCCTTGTCATCCCTGGGCCGTCTGGCTACGCGTTTGTGGCGAATCTTATCGATCTCAGCGTTGCTTGTTCTGCCAACGTCAGCCCTGGCGGCACCAAAAGTGATTGTGATTTCGCTTGATGGCGCGACTCCCAGGCTTGTGCAGTATTACCTGACGGTGGGCGTCCTTAATCATCAAGAAGGGCTTGGACTGCTTCAGAACAAGGGTTTGGTTGGTCTAAGAAATACAGTGGCGGCTCCGTCTCTTACCGCGCCCGGACACATCATGATCGCAACCGGTTCATCGGCGGCCAACAATGACATTACTTCCAATACGTTTCATTTAGTGGCAAGCCCGCTTGGCTCGGTGATCAGTGGATTCGGAGCACCCATCGGCGGATACGACCTGATCGGACGGCAGAAAGCCTTCATCCGACCGCCGAACCGCTGTGGCTCGCCTTGCGCAATGCCGGTAAGAAAGTCGTGACTGCAACGTTTCCCGGAAGCGATGGCGTGGATGTGTTTGTGCCCGGCTTGCCCGGGAGCCCCGTGATCCAATCATCCGCGAAACGTACGGTTGACTACACTGTGCCGTTTGGGGAATTCGGGGGCGTTGGCGCCAGGGGTTACTCGTTGACC
>Ga0070685_10000894_pt1 | contig 16016 bp, 33 predicted proteins | sample KBSS13LmetaG_FD_65651 | JGI IMG/M metagenome (GOLD analysis project Ga0070685, IMG submission 65651) | Switchgrass rhizosphere microbial communities from Kellogg Biological Station, Michigan, USA - KBS S1-3L metaG | ecosystem: Host-associated > Plants > Roots > Rhizosphere ...
CGAGCTGCGGCGCCGAGCGCGGCAGCAGGCCTTGATGTAGACCTGGTTGGCGTACTCGCGCGCCGCGGGATTGTCGACGATGACCGTGCTGTCGATGACGCAGTACTCTTCGCCGTCTTCTCCAGTGGCTGAGATGGCGGCAATGCCCTGTAAGTCTGTGTTGAAGACGTGCACCGGCGGTACGACCGGCAGCTCCATGTCCACTTGCGGATTCCTCCCGTATGAACTTCCCCGCGCCCTTGCGGCGAGCTTCTACATTCCTCCTGATGGGGGGGCTGCGCAAGGGGTCTGACGTTGACGTATTCGAACCTGCGTTCGATCGTTGCTCGCGGGTTCCTCACGAATCCGTTTCAGTTCCCTTCGATGCCTCGGGATGCCTCTTTGCTACCTCAATTCCGTGGCGGTGCAGCACCTCAAAGGCTGCACGCTTCGCCTTGTCGATCTCCCGCAGCGGAGTATCGGGCGCGGCGGCAATGAAGGCCTCGTAGATCATGTCCTCGACAATCGCGACGAGCTTTCCCGGGGCGACCGTCTCGCGCCGGTACCGCGCTTCAAGGTCGTCGTCTGCATCCCCCGCCAGGTAGTCATCGAAGTATCCGCCGGGCCAGCCGAGAGCGGTTTCAACCTTCGGCCAGGTGCGCCCTCGCTTCAGGGCGAACTCGCCGCGCTCCATTCGGATAACCGTGTTGACGCCTACTTCTGCAAGGTCAGCAAACTCTTGCTGGTTTAGCCCCATCTCGTCGCGTCGTGCGCGGATGCGATTGCCAAGCTTCGCGCGAAGGTCCGAGCTGCCCTCGGTACTCATGGCATGTCTCCCTATTCGCTGAGTAACCCCACCGTCACTCATCCTCCGGGAGTTTGCCATAGATCACCAGTACCTACCACCAACGTGCGGCGTACTTGGCGGAAACTTGGCAATCAGTGGGAGCGCTTGGTAGTGCCGTGGGACCGTTCTGATCTTTATGGTTGCTCGATGGTAGATCCTGGGTGTACGTTTCACCCATGAACCTCCACGGACCAACCATCCGGGCTCGCCGGCTGGCGCTGGGGATGACCCTCAAGGACGTGAAGACCGCGACCGGCATCGACGACAGCAACCTGTCGAAGATCGAGCGCGGTCAGCTTCCGGGGGCCGCACACCACAAGGCCGTGGCGCTGGCGGACTGCCTCAAGCTTCCCCTCAACAAGATCTCGCCTGAGTTCGAAGAGGCTCAGCGTCTGGCGGCGAAGTGACCCGCGCCGAGCGCCATCAGCGCGAGCTGGCCCGGGTGCGCGCCGCCGGTGCGGCCGTCGCCGACGCCATGCCGCCACTAAGCGAGGAACGCATCGAACGCCTGGCGTTCATCCTCGCGCCGACCGTCGCCAGCATCACGCAGCTCACCACCACCGCGCTTCCCCAGGCGGCATAGAAGAAGGCCCCGCATCACGCGCGAACGGATCGGGGCCGGGACCAGCAAGTCAGACCGTGAAGTCGAAGAAAGGCTGATCAGTGAAGACTGTAGCAAAGCTCATCCACCTCGACGACGGCGAGTTTCCCGCTCTCCGTGCCCAGATCGAGGCCCGGCCGCCCCGTGTGGGCGCCCGTACCCAGCGTCCGCCGCTGCCCCTCGGCGCCCCGGCCCGTGCGGTCGCCGCGCTGGCCGAAATGCGTGCCGCCGACGTCCCCGACGCCCCGGTGGCCCTGCGCTACCCGGCGCCGGTGCGCGTCCGCCAGCTGCCGCTGCTGGTCGCGTCCGCCGCGACCGTCCACAGGCTGGCTGTCGCCTACGACGACGTGGCCACCGAGCTGGAGACCGCGCTGGCGGAGCTGGCCGAGCTGGCGCCGTTCACCGCGAAGGCGCGGGTGGCGACGCCGGAGACCACCACGCCCAGCCGACTCCCGGACTGCGACTGCGGTGCCCCGCGTTTCGGCGCCGGCATGCCGACGTGCACGGACTGCGATGAGGCCGCCTACAACGAGTGGTGGAACGCGCAGGCCAGCCAGCCCAGCGACGCCGAGAGCGGGGCCGGACGATGAGCACTACCACTCTCACCGGCCAGCAGCGTGCCGTTGCGGTGCTCGCCGCCATCCTGGCCACGCCCGGCCTCCCCCCTGCCACCTGGCGCGTCTACCAGGACCAGATGGCCACCGGCCGCGCGGAGATTTCCGGGCAGGTCGAGCAGGGCTCCGAGAGCACCGTCCGAGCCGCAACCACCTCCTACGCCACCGCGTTCGGCGAGCTGACCCTCGACGACGAGGGGCGTGCACCCGGCACGCCCGACTGCACGGCCTTTACGGTAATCGCCGCCTCCGGCGTTATCGACGGCGTGACCGTGAGGGTCTGGGGGGCCGGACGATGACCGCCGCCTACCCGCATTCCGTCTCCACCGGCGCCTACACCATCGAGCAGCTCGAAGGCGAGGACTGCGCCAAGTGCGGCCAGTGGCTCGGCCTGTGCCCGTGGCCGCGTCCGGTCCGGCACGAGCTGGTGGACGGCCACTTCCAGACCTTCCGTCACGCCGACGAGTGCCCGAAGCGGGGTGCGCGATGACCGCCCTCACCATCCACGGCGTGACGCTGACGCCCACCATCACAGCCGAGGGCTTGTTCCTGGCGAACGTCGAGCCGCTGACCCTGTCCGACGACGAGGTCCTGACCGCCGTTGGCCGCTCGCTGGAGCAGTTCGGCTCCGACGCGGACCGCTGCGCCGCCGAGGTGTGGGGCGAGATCGCCGACCACCCGGACTGCGGCTACGGCCGCTGGAACCGCTGCGTGACGCGCGCGGGCCGCTTCCTGGCGGTGACGCCGTGAGCGCCGAGAAGATCGCCCGAGACCGTGCCCTGGCGCTGCTGTTCTCGCAGGCCTCCGGACAGCGCGTCCTGGCCACCGACGTCTACGGCACCACCGCCAAAGGCCTCGCCGATTCGCACATGCGCACCGCCGAGCTGCTGAACCAGCTTGCCAAGCGGGCGCCCGAGATCTGGGCCGAGGTGCAGTCATGAGCACAGCAGGCGCCCTGCCCGCCGAAATTGAGGCCTCTGCCGTCAGGCAGGTCGACGGCCACCTGCGCGCGCAGGCCAAGGCCGAGCGCGACATCGCCCGCAACCTGAGGGACCGCAACTGCGGCGACCTCGCCGCCATGCACGACCGCAAGGCCAAGTTGTACGACGCCGCCGCACAGTATGTGCAGTCCGGAAGGGCGAGCCGATGAACGCAAGCGAAACCTGGGCCGCGCATCCGGTCGACATCGCACCCGGGTCCTACGGCCGCCCCTCGGTCGAGCTGACCGGGCCCGGCGTGAACGACCTGGTGCGCTGGGTCGCCGAGATGCTGGCCGACTCCATCCACGACGGCGACACCCGCGCGGACGCCTGGTCCGACTACGTGATCGCCGTCGGGAACCTGAAGGCGGCGGACGACGACACGCGGCCCGACCGTGAGGCCGACGCCGCCGACGCGTGGTGGGCGCTGGAGGCGGAGCTGCCGAACGCGTTGCGGATGTCGCTGGTCGACGCCTGCGCTGTCGGGCAGCTGCTGGACCGGACCGCGCGCAACGCGGTGCGGCAGGGAGTGCGGGGGCGGGCGGCGTGAACGACGACGACTTCGACCTGCGGGCCCTGGAGGTACTGCGCCAGGAGTTCAAGTCCGAGCAGGTCTCCAAGAAGCCACAGGTCAACTGCTACTGGTGCACGCAGGCGAACAAGGCCAAGCGTGGCACCACCTGCGACGACCACAAGATGGCCAAGTGCAAGGGCTGTGGCAGCTACATCACCACCGGCCACATTCACCTTGACTACGTCGGCCACGCCGAGGCCACCAACCGGCTGTTGGACGCCGACCTGAAGTGGAACTGGGAGCCGATGGCGCTGGACGGCCGGGGACTGCCCGCTTTCGACGACGAGGGCGGCCTGTGGATCCGGCTCACTGTCGCCGGAGTGCCCCGGATCGGCTACGGCTCGGCCGACGGCAAGCGCGGCCCCAACGCCGTGAAGGAGGCCATCGGCGACGCGCTGCGCAACGCCGGGATGCGCTTCGGTATGGCGCTGAACCTGTGGGCCAAGACCGACCTGCACGCCGACGAGCGCGACGCCGAACGGCTTGCCGCGCATCAGGACGCGGACGCCGAGGAGTCGCAGGATCCCTGGGCCAGCGAGGACCAGCTGAACCGGATCGCCGGCGGCCTGCGATCACTGCGCGACGTCAACGGCGCTAAGGAAGCGGCCAAGGAGCTGGCGAAGATCCTGGGCCGCGAGGTCGGCGCCCCAAATCAGATCACGCAGGCCGAGGCGGAGAAGGTCCTGGCCGTGCTGTACGAGGAGGACAGGGCCCGCGTCAAGGCCGAGCAGCACGCGTCCGAAGCCGTCATGGCCGAGGACGTGAAGCCGAAGTACGCGTCGTCCACGCAGCTGACGGCGCTGAAGGGCGCTCTGACCGATCTCGGCATCGACGAGCGCGTGCCGCAGCTCGCCTGGTGCGGAAGCAAGCTCAATCGCCAGCTCAGCGCCATGAAAGACATCACCGTCCACGAATATCACCAGCTGACAAGCGAGCTGGCGATCGCCGGAGAGGCAGCGGCCTGATGACCGAGCTCACCCCCTTCACCTTCCCGGTCACCGGCGAGCCGGTCCGGACCATCCTCCTCGACGACGAGCCGTGGTTCATCGCCTCCGACGTCACCGCGATCCTCGGCTACAGCAACGGCCGCGACGCCGTCAGCCGCCTGCCGGAGCGCATGAAGGGTGTCGGATTGGCCGACACCCCCGGCGGCCAGCAGAAGATGTCCGTCATCAACGAGGCCGGCGTGTACCGGCTCGTGATGCGCAGCAACCTTATGGCGGCCGAGCAGTTCCAGGACTGGCTCGCCGAAGAGGTGTTGCCGTCGATCCGCAAGACCGGCGCCTACGCGGCCCCGGCACTGACCAACCGCGAGCTGGCCCTGATGGTCATAGCCGAGGCCGACCGCGCGGAGCTCGCCGAACGGCGCGTGGCCAAGCTGGCCCCGGCCGCCGAGTCCTGGGAAACCCTGGCCGCAGCGAACGGTGACTACTCCGTGGCCGACGCCGCGAAGGTGCTGTCCCGCGACCCCGACATCCAGATCGGCCGCGACCGGCTGTTCACCGTGATGCACAAGCTGGGCTGGACCTACCGCGCCGGTGACGGCCGGTGGCGCATCAAGCAGACCGCAGTGGAGACCGGCCGCCTGTCCGAGCTGCCGTCGTCGCACTACCACCCGCGCACCGGCGATCTGGTGCTGGACCCGCCGCAGGTGCGGGTCACCGTCAAGGGCGTGCACGACCTGCGTCGCGCGCTCGGCGCGAAGGCTCTGGAGGCAACGCGATGAGCGCCGAACAGTGGGGCGTTGTCGTGAACGAAGGCAAGATCAACGCCACAGGCATGGGCTCCAACTGGTGGGCCGAGATGTCCACCCGCATGGTGCACAGCGGCGTGCTGATCGAACTGGACGTCGCCGCGATCGTCGGCGGCACCCAGTTCATGCGCTGCGACGACCGCGAAGCCGCCGAGTTCGCAGCAGGGTACATCGGCAAGCACACCCACCCGAGCGTGGCGAAGGTCTCAACGCTGGCCGCCGCCCGCAAGAGCATCCGCACCCTGCACGCCAAGCGCCAGGACCACGAGCGCGGCTGCGCGTACTGCCGGGAGGCATCATGAGCCGCCTCGCCCACCGCACCGCGCACGCCGCGCTGCTGACCGCGAACGGCGTATGCCTCGCCGTCCTCGCCCCTGACGCCGCCCGCACGCAGCCCGGCACGTCGCTGCTGGAGGTCGTCGGCGCTGTTGTCCTGTGCTACGTCGGCACCGTCGCTCTCGTGCACACCTGCGGGCTGGCGTGGCACCTGGGACGCGCGGACGCCTGCCGGTGGCGGCACCGCAGTCAGCCGACGCCCGGACGCCGCACCGTGCCCCGCGCGCCCGTCAAGCAGCAGCACGCCGCCGCGATGGCCGCTGTCGCCGCCGAGCCGATGCAGCCGCAGACGCCCACCGCGGTCATGCCGACGGTGCAGACCGGCGTCACGTGGGGCTTCGGGCCGCGCGGCGTCGTCGAGCCGGAACCGCAACTGTGGACGGCGCCGGTGTCGTCGAGCGCGCGGCACGCGATTCCGGTCGGGATCGGGGGTGTGCGGTGAGCCTGCGCATGGGGTCCCTGTGCTCCGGCTACGGCGGCCTGGACATGGCGGTCATGGAGGCCGTGCCGGACGCTGAGATTGCCTGGCACGCCCAGTACGAGCCGCCGGACAAGAAGGGCAAGCCCGACTTGAACCAGTGGGCGGCCAAGATCTTGGAGCTCCGCTTCCCTGGCGTGCCGAACCACGGCGACATCACCGCCATCGACTACGGCCGGGTCGAGCCGGTGGACATCCTTACCGCCGGATTCCCCTGCCAGGACATCAGCCTCGCCGGCGGCCGGGCCGGACTGCTCCCCGGAAACCGCTCCGGGCTCTGGCGACACGTCGCCCGCGCCATCGAGGAGCTGCGCCCGTCGCTGGTATTCATCGAGAACGTCAGGAGCCTGACCAGTGCCCGAGCCCATAGCGACCTGGAATCCTGCCCGCAGTGTGTGGGAGACGGCGGCGGAAAGCCCGCACTGCGGGCACTCGGCGCCGTACTCGGCGACCTGGCCGCCTTCGGGTTCGATGCGGAATGGGTCTGCCTTCCGGCGTCCGGCGTGGGCGCCTGCCACAAACGAGAGCGAGCCTTCGTCCTCGCGTGGCCCACAGGCGCTGCTCCCGACCCCGACAGCCTCGGAACATACCGGGGCGGGGCACGCCGCACAGGGCGGGCTGAACCTGCGCACCGCCGTGACGCTGCTGCCGACTCCACGCGCAACGGATGGAGCGAAGGGCGGCCCGAATCAACGGGGCAGCTCAGGCGACCTGATGCTGCCTTCACTGGTGGTGCGGCTGGCGTTGACTGGGGAGTCTACGCGGACGCCATCGGCCGCCATGAGCGAGTCTTCGGTCGCGTAGCGCCATCGCCTCTCAACGACCACGGCAGACTCTCGCCTCAGTTCACCGAGTGGATGATGGGCCTTCCCGCTGGCTGGGTCACTGACGTGCCCGGCATCCCGCGCAACGCGCAGCTGAAGGCGCTGGGGAACGGCGTCGTGCCGCGCCAGGGCGCCGCCGCCTTCCGGCTTCTGGCCGAGCGCATGACTGCGGGAGCCGTCCCGGCCGCCACCGTCGCGACGCCCAAAGCGTCCGCTCCCCTTCTCCAACCCCTCTTCGAGGAGCTCCCCATGGCCCCGTCCGCCAGCGCACCGTTCGGCGCCCCGCCGTCCTGGACCCGCGTCGTCATCGAGCGCGCCGGCGGCCAGTGCGAGTGTGCGGGCCAGTGCGGTCAGCACAAGACCGCGGGTCGCTGCCCGCTCCGTCACGGCGGACGTCACAAGAAGCGCGACGTCGTCCTCGTCCTGGCGCCGAAGAAGCCGGGGCTGCCGGTGCACGTCGCAGCCAGGCTCCCCGACGCCGAGCTGGCCGCGTGGTGCCACGAGTGCCTGACCAAGGCGGAGAAGCTGGCGAAGGGGCCGGTGACGCCGTGAGCAGCCCCACGATCCCCACCGACGGCACGCCCGCGCTCGACCTCGTCAAGGTGCCGCACGACGAGAACTGGAGCCCCGAGAGCCAGGCCCTCTACACCATCGCGGAGGCCATGCGGCTGACCGCGGAGGGCTCGCCTGGTCGGGTCAAGTTCCGCCCCGGAGCCAAGCTCGCCTTCTGGTCGCTGCTGTCCCAGGGCTGGACTCCGCCGGGGGGCGAAGCGGACGACGAGGCCGCACGCCTTCGCGCGACGCTCGGCCAGATACAGCGCGAGCTGGACGAACTGCGCGCCAGCTGCGCGTGGGCGCACGAGGCCGAGGAGAAGGCCAACGCCGCCCGGGGGTCCATGGCCTCGATGCTCCAGCGCGCCGTGAACTCGCTACGGGAGTCGGCGCGGGTCGCCGCAGTCGACAGCGAGCCGGAACCGACGCTGCCCGTCACGCAGGTGGCGAAGTCGCTGGAGAAGGTGCTGGCGCGCAACCGCCGCTGAGACCCCGGCGTGGCGCCCCCAACCCGTGACGCCACGCCGGCCGCCGGCAGGACCGGTTCCCCCCGCGGTTCAGCCGGCAAGCCCGGCGAGTCGTCCCCTCGGCTCGTCGGGGCCGGACCTCCCGAACCGCCGCTGTGCGTGTGGGGCGCATCGCGGTGAAGGGCCGGGACTCGGTCGAGGGTCCGAGTCCCGGCCGACCACACAGACTTCGAGAACAGGACACCGATATGCCGAACACCGAGCTGCTGAAGAAGACGCTCACCTACATCAAGGACAACCCCGGGCAGTGGGAGCAGGACTGGTGGGTTACGGCCGCCGACGACCGCAGGACTCCGGGCTGCGGGACCGCGTACTGCTTCGCCGGTCACGCGGTCACGCTGTCGGGCTGCAAGGTCAGCACCGAAGCCGAGGTGGTCTTCAGTGAGCTGCCCGAGCAGGCGCAGGCGCGAATCCATCAGGACGACGCCTACCAGTCCGACTACAGCGACCTGCTCGTGGTCGGAGTTGCACAAGCTGCGTCCGCCCTGCTGGGCATCACGAGCTTCTACACCCTGGAGCCCCACCTGTTCGACGCCGACAACAAGCTGGCCGACCTGGAACGCTTCGTCGCCGAGCTGTGCGGCGAGACCACCTCGGACGGCACCTCATGACCACCCCCACCTGCCTGACCGTCGTCTACGGCCGCGACGCCGACGCCTACTCGGTGGCCCGCGACGCCGACCGCGCGCTGGAGGGATCCGGCACGCACGTCTGGTACGACTCCGACGACGACACAGTGTGGATCACCGGGCGGAACCGGGCCATCGCCGACGCCGTGCGATTCGAGCCGGGACAGACGCTGGCCGCCGGCGCGCACGGCAGATGGTGGATCGAGGACGTGGCCGGGCCGGAGGTGGCGGCGTAATGGACGACCTCGCCGACTCCGTCTACGACGCCATGGCGGAGTTCGCCAACGACGACGCGATCAGCGGCTTCACCGTACACCGTGGCACCGACGGCACCGCAGCGGTGACGTTCCGGGCTGGAGGTCTCCCGGCCTACACCGCTGTGTTGCGTCAGACCCTGCCGTCGTGGGCCGACCGGCTGCGCGAGCGCGGCTTCATGGTCGAGGTTCAGCTGCGTGACGACCGCGGCGAGAAGGACGTGCCGCAGTGGTTGAAGATCGTCAGCCACTCCGTGCCGAATGCTGAGGTGGCGTCGTGAGCGGCGGCGACGGCTTCCAAGGCGACACGCTGTCCGTCACCGCCGTGCCGACGGAGCAGGAGCGTGCGCGGCGGTTCGTCGCCCGCATGGCCCGCGACGCCGAGGACGAAGCGCTGCTGCTCGACGTGGTGTTCAACGAGACGAAGGTGATGCCGCCTAAGGGCTGCACAAGCAAGCCGGCCGCCAAGAAGAAGGCTGCGGCACCCAAGGGTGAGCCGAAGGCCGACAAGCCGCTGCGCAAGCACGGCACGCCCACCACCTACCGGTGGGAGCTGGCCAACGGCATCGATCCCTGCCGCCCGTGCCGGGACGCCGTCGCCGCGCTCAAGCGCGAGGCCCGCGCGGAGCTCAAGCGACAAGAGGCCGAGGCCGCCAAGGCGTCCAGCAAGTGCGGCACCCTGCGCGGCTACCGAATCCACCTGGAGAAGCACGAGACGGCGTGCCAGCCGTGCTGCGACGCCAACGCGGCCACCTCGCGGCGGTACCGGCCCGGCCCGACGAAGCGCCGCGCCGCCAACACCGAGTGCGGCACCGACGGCGGCTACCAGAAGCACATGCGCCGCCACAAGAAGGCGTGCCAGCCGTGCAAGGACGCGCACGCCGAAGCGCTGCGCGACTACCGAGCCAAGAAGAAGGTGGCCGCATGACGCCGCGCCCGTACAGCCTGTCTAACCGCGAGGTCCAGATCCTGTCGCTGATGGCCGACGGCCACGGCACCCGCCAGATCTGCGGCGAGCTGTTCATCTCGCACAACACGCTCAAGACGCACCTGTACCGCATCGGCAAGCGCATGGGCTGCGGTGAGCGTGCCGGAATGGTGTCGCTGGCGTACCGGGTCGGCGTGCTGCGGATCCCGGAGCCGGAGCTGATGCGGCAGGCGACCGAGCTGGTTCAGCAGCAGCGTGCGGCGAGGGCAGCGTGATGGCAGCCCGCGGACTCGCCCACGGCTCGGCTCTGATCGAGCGCTGTCCGCGCTGCTGCGCGGTGTTCGTCGCCCCGGTGCGTTCGTGGTCGCGGCCGGCCAAGACGGTGGCGGTCTACGAGTGCACGGGCTGCCGTCACGCCTGGTTCACGTCGTACAACACCGCAGCGCTCGGCACCGAGTGGGGCGCCGAGCCGGTGCGGATCGGGGATGCGCTGTGAGGTCAGGGTTCGGCGGGCTTGCGCGCCTTTTCGACCAGCGCCAAGAGCTCGTCGAGCGTCGAGTTGTCCTCGCGCGCTGCGATCGCGAGGTCCGCCATCTCGGCCGACACAACGGCGGCCACCCGCTTACCCCGGTACGTCAGGTAGGTGACTCCACCGAAGTAGCGCGACTTCTCGACGACCGTCCCGAACACGTTCCGGGCGTCGACGATTCGCATCTCGTCGGGGATGTCTGGTGCGTCGGCCATGCCGGAAGTGTACGTCATAGCGCTGGTGCCCTTCATGGTCTCCCCAGTGGATAGTTCGTGTACACCAACGCTATGATAGCAGTGGTGCACACGAGGTAGAGGTGCCGAAGTGCACCGTGTGTGACCAGCGCTTCCGTACAAACGCGCAGGTCAGCATAGCAACTTGCCAATGGCAAACGATGGCAAAGGATGGCAACCGAAAAACATGGCATGGGCACGACTCGACGACGGGTTCGGAGACCACCAAAAGGTCCTCGATCTCATCGATACGCTCCCCGAACTCGAAGGCGCAGCAGCCATCGGGCTTTGGACGCTGGCCCTCGCCTACGCGCACGGAACCATGCGTCTCGCGAAGACGCCGGGCTTCATCCCCCGCTCGTTCGCCCGCAGTCGCGCACGGGTTCCGGCGCAGATCGGAGACCGTCTCGTGGCCGTCGGGCTGTGGGAAACGGCCGACGGCGGATGGCTCATCCACGACTTCGACGACTACTTGCCGTCCGAGGAACTGCGCGCCAAAAGGGCCGAAGCTGGTCGTCGTGGTGCGCGCGCTCGGTGGGAAAAGGAATCCGCTGGTCAGGGCGATGTCGTGCCGCACGTGAACGGCGAAACACCAGGTGGCGATAGCAACTTGCCATCCGGAGCCATCATGGCAAATGGCAAATCATGCCCCGAACCCGAACCCGAACCTATAAAGAAGACTTCGTCTTCTAGTCCATTGCGCAAGCGCTCGGTGAAGAGTCCGGAGTCCGATCACCCGCTCTTCGCTGAGTTCTGGAAGGCGTACCCCCGCCGTGAGGGCAAGGGCAAAGCCCGCGAAGCCTTCAACCGCGTCGTCGACAACGGCACCCAGCCGGAGATCCTCGTCTCCGCTGCCGCCCGGTACGCCTCGCACCACTTCCGCGCCAAGACCGAGCAGAAGTACATCGCCCACCCCACCACCTGGCTCAACCAGGAGCGCTGGGAGGACGACTACGTCGGCGACGTCGCCGCGCAGGACGCCGCCCCGCCGCCGATGCCGCCTCACTGCGGCCACTGCGACCCCGCTACCCGCTGGTACGAGCTGCCCGACGGCACCTACGACCGCTGCCCCGAGTGCCACCCCGACTACGTAAGGACTTGATCATGGCCGAGAGCAATGACCGCGCTGCCATTGAGGCGGCCAAGACTGCCGTGAGCGCGACCCATCGTTGGCGTGCCGAGAACGGCTACAAGACCAGCGACTACGACGACGACGCGATCGCGATGCTGCTGACCGAGATGGAGCGGCTTGAGAAGCGCTTCGCCGAGCTGAGCGACGGCATGAGCGTGGCTGCCGAACTGCTGGACCGCCTCGCTGACGATGCAGAGTGCATGGTTGATCACGAAGGCTGCAACAAGTTCTGCCTTCCGGACCATCGCGACCTCTGCCTGGAGCACAGCGAGGTGTTGCCATGCCCGCACCCGCTGGCTCGCGGCCTGGTCGGCGCCTGGCGCGAGGTGCAGAAGGCGGCCGACTCGTGACCGACCTGCCCGGCTACCAGCCACACCCCGGCGTCCTCGACTCCGAAGCCGCCGTTGCCGCCGCCTGCATGTCCGGCGCCCGATACGTCGACGCCGCCGCCGAGATCGTCTGCGAGGACGACTTCCACAACCTCGGCCACGCCTCCGTGTTCGCCGCCGCCGCCGAGATCTCCGGACGCGGCGGCCACGTCGACGCCGCCTCAGTCCGCAACGCCCTGATCCGCAACGGCAACATCCGCACCCTCGGCGCCGACGGCTCCCGGCTGCTCGACCTGATGCACATCGGCCCCGCGCCGATCGCCGGAGTCCGCTACCACGCCGAGATCATCCACGCCGACGCCATCCGCCGCCGCGCCCACGCCGCCTGCGTCCGGGGCACGCAGATCACCGCCGAGCCCACCTTCGAACCCGAACACATCGGCCTGATCCTCGACGAGCTCGGCAACGCCAACCCCGAAGGCGCCGAGGACCGCAAGCTGTGGGTGCACGACGGCCTGGAGGACTTCCTCGACAGCCTCGACACGCCCATCGACGACCTCGTCCTGCCGACGCCGTGGCCCGACCTCGACCACCACGTCAAGATGCGCGCCGGCCAAGTCGTTGTCGTCGGAGCCCGCCCCGGATGCGGCAAGTCGCTGATGGGGTTGCAGCTCGCCGCCGAAGCCGCCATCGCCCGCAAGACCCCGGCCCTGATGCTGTCGATGGAGATGCCGCGCGACGAGGTGATGAAGCGTATGTACGCCGCCGAAGCCAACGTCGAGCTGAACCACCTCAACGACCACGCCCTCACCGACGACGACCACGCCCGCATCGCCGAGGTCACCAACCGCGTCCGCGAGGCCCCGCTGGTCATCGACGACACCGCCCACGCCACCCTCGGCCACCTGCGTGCCCGGCTGCGCTGGATGGCCCGCACCCAGCCGGCCAAGCTCGTCGTCGTTGACTACGTGCAGCTGATGACGCCGATGCGTTCGGCCGCCACCCGCGCGCTGGAGGTCTCCGAGATCACGCGCGGCCTGAAGGTGATGGCGATGGAGATGGGCATCTGCGTCATCGCCCTGGCCCAGCTGAACCGCGGCCCCGAGCAGCGCGCCAGCCGCAAGCCGACCCTGGGTGACCTGCGCGAATCCGGCAGCCTGGAGAACGACGCCGACACGGTGCTGTTCATGCATCCCGAGCCGGATGACCCGGACAAGGAAGGCGCCCGCCGGCAGAACGTGATCGACGTGGTCATCGCCAAGAACCGGACCGGCCCGCGTGACATCGACGTGCCGCTGTCCTACCAGCCGCACAGGGCGCGGTTCCGTTCGATCGCCAAGCCGAGGTGGACCCCGCACGACGCGGTGCGAGGTGCCGCATGAGCGCCGTCCCCGCCGACCTGATCGCCCTGGAGCTGGCCCGCCGTGAGCAGAAGACCCGCTACGAGGCCTCGAAGAAGCTGTGCCGCTACGCGCTGTACCGCGCCGAGAAGGCCGTCGCCGAGCACCCGTGGATCGTCGAGCGCAAGGCGGACTGGCGTGCGGCGCGCAAGGCGCTGAAGGCGGCGGCGGACGACGAGAGCCGTACCGCGCTGCTGGCGCTGCTGGAGGAAGCGGCGGAGCGGGCGGACGCGGAGAGGGGGACGAGGTGACCGCCCCCTGCCGCCACCCCGCGTTCACCACCGAGCGCAACGCCCGACGCCGCGCCTGGGCGCTCAACGCGAACCCGGAGCTGCGTCCCGAGCCGGTTCAGTGCCGGTACTGCGGACAGTGGCGGCTTGAGACGCCGGGATCCAGCTACCACGCCAGGGTGGCGGCCGACCAGGAAGGACCGACCCGATGAGCCGCTACAGCGGACCGCAGTACCGCGGCGCCAGCCGCGTCCTCGCCGCCGAACGCCGCGAGCAGGCCGAGACTCGCCAGGCCGCCGAACGCAAGCGCGACGCCCGACGCGCGGCCAAGCTCGCCGCACCGCCGCGCCCGCTGACCGACGCCGAACGGGCCGCGCTGGCCGAGGCCGCTCGCAAGGTGGCGCTGGCGCAGTACCTCGCTGACTTGGGTCTGCCCAGTTTGCGCTGGGTGAACGGCACGACCAGCACCACCTGACCGCGCACCACACGACGACAACTGGAGTGATCATGACCGAACCGATGACCGCCGCCGACTTCGCCAGCAAGGTCGAGTGGGAAGGGGGCGTGATGGAAGCCCTCGACTACGGCCTGAAGCCGTCCGACGCGCCCGAGGGCCCGATCCGTGACGCATGGGCGCGGCTGTACCAGCTGTGGCAGCAGCTCGGCCCCATCGCGGACGAAGTGAGTCGCCTGCTGGACGGCGTTGAGGGCGACGACGAGGACGGGGAAGGCTGATGACCTTCGAGCCCATCGACTGGAACGACGACGACGACCAGCCCGTCCCGCATCAGCAGCAGCGCGACGGCGAGCCGCTGACCGACGACGAGCTGACGACGGCATACGGAGCCATTCAGCGACTGAACAACCGGGCCAGGTGGGCGCACCGCGAAGCCAGCACCCGCTGGCGCGCCAAGTGCGTGTGCGGCGACCGGTGGCCATGTCGCGAGCAGGCCGCGCTACAGGTCGAGGCTCAGGTGCTGGACAAGGCTGTCGCCGAGCTCATGTACCGGCGCAGGTTCTCCCGGCCGCTGAACGGCCTGGAGCGCGTTCAGGAGGCCGTGGAGTGGTCGCGCGGTACCTATGCCCGGCCGACCCGGCCGATTCTGTTCGACTGCCGCCCCGAGACGGAGGAGCCGACCCGATGAGACTTCCCGAGGAGCGCGATGGCGCCGCGCAGGCCGGACGCGCCTGTGCCGGATGCCTGAGCCAGGGCGTGCTGATGCTGCTGATCATGGCGGCGCTGCTGTGGGCGGTGCTGTGAGCATCCTGACCTGCCAAGGCTGCGGCGACACCAAGCCCGAGCCGGACGGCACGCCGACCGACTTTTACCCGTCCGAACACTGCGATCAGTGTCCACCGTGGCGGTGCGGGAGGTGCGGCGAGATGTCCAGCGCGGCCGACCTGTGCAGATGCTGGGTCCGGATCGAGGACATGGCACTGGCCGACATCAAGGCGCTGTTTGCCGGAGACGGCACGTTCAACGTTGGCGCCGACGGTCGGCTGACCGCTGCGCAACCCCTGGAGGCAGAGCAGTGAGCAAGCGCGCATCCATCCAGCCGACCTACGACAGTCGCGTGACCGGTCCGCGGTACCACGTCACCACGCGGGTCGGCAACCGCACCATCGGGTTCCAGGAGCCCCTTCAGGACCCGTTCGTCAACCACCGCGTGACGATCGGCTGGCCCGGCCTGCTGCGTGCGCTGCTGCGTCGTCGTCTCGTGATCACCGTGATCGTCGGCGGTGACCGTGACGTAGTCGATGATGTTCTTGACCTCGATGCCGAATGGCTCGGCGGCGACTCCACTCGGCGCGACGAATTCACGGCCGGGATGTTCAACCAGTTCCTTGTGGATGCCGAGCTCGGCGAGATGCTGGATGAGGAGCCAAACCAATGACCGCCCCCGACCCGAAGACCGTGCGCGAGATCGCGCGGGAACAGATCCTCAACCGCGCGAAGGACCTGGCGCAGGAGGACGAGAAGGTCTACGAGCTCGTCATCGAGAAGGACGTCTGCGCCCGAATGGCCGAGGAGGAGCGGTGGGCTTTCGCTGACGACGTACTGGCCGAGATCGGCCGAGCGCGAGTCACCGTGTCATGGCCGGACGAGCAGCAGCCGGCCGAGGCGACGGGCGGCGAGCAGGTGCAGGACGGGGCAGCGGGGCGCGAGGCTGTTGAGATGATCCGCGCCTATGTTAACGGCGCCCGCTTCGACGAGGAACTGATCGAGCTGGAGGCGCAGACACTCCGCGCCGCCCTGGCCGAGCACGACGCCCTCGCCGCCCGCGCC
>Ga0070685_10000896_pt1 | contig 15989 bp, 13 predicted proteins | sample KBSS13LmetaG_FD_65651 | JGI IMG/M metagenome (GOLD analysis project Ga0070685, IMG submission 65651) | Switchgrass rhizosphere microbial communities from Kellogg Biological Station, Michigan, USA - KBS S1-3L metaG | ecosystem: Host-associated > Plants > Roots > Rhizosphere ...
ATCCGGACTGCCGATCATCGCCTCCAATATCGCAGCACATGAGGATTTGCTGCAGCACCAGGCAACGGGTTGGCTCTGTGGCAGCGCGGAAGAGCTTGGCCAAGCAATGGATGCGTTGGACGATGAGAGTTTGAATCGATTGATTGGCCTCGACGCAAAGAAGTGGGTACAGTCGAAAATCGGAACCTGGCAAGATTGTGCGACGCGCTACCTCGATTTATATGAGAAGATCACACAGTCATGACCCCTACCGAAGGCGAATCCATTCTCCTTCTCGGAGGCGCTGGCTTCATGGGAAGTGCATTGCGCGCCCGCCTGCGCAAGCGCGGCTTCCACCTCCATGTCGTAACGCGAGGAAACGAAGTTCGTGACGCTAATGGCGACACAATCTACGACGGCGGTATCGAAAACACCGATCTGCTCCGGAGGCTTGTCCCGAAATGCGCGACGGTTGTCCACCTTGCTTCGGCTACAACACCGGGACTTTCCGGCAGGGCCCCCTCACTTGAAGCAACCCTCAATATCGGGCCCACACTGGGCTTGATCGAGATATTGCAGCAGCATCCACAAGTGCGCGTGATCTACATTTCGTCCGGTGGAACCGTATACGGAAACCCAGAGTACAGGCTAGTGCCGGAAATCGCACAGATCAAACCTGTGTCCTTCTATGGTGCGGGAAAAATTGCGGTCGAGGTATTCCTGCGTTGCCTGGAGCAGAACGCAGGAAATCCAGTGGCGATACTTCGCCCTTCGAATCTGTACGGCCCGGGTCAGCCCCTCTATCGCGGTTTCGGAGTGATCCGGACGATGCTGCAACATCTGCGTGATAGATCCATCATGACCATCTGGGGTGATGGCTCAGTGGTCCGCGACTTCATCTATATCGACGACATGATCTCCGCTATGGAACGCGTGCTAGCCGATCCCAGTGCCACTGGCACATTCAATGTCGGATCGGGGGTTGGTAATAGTCTCAACGATCTTATCCGCACTATTGAAATGGTTTGTGGATCTCAATTGCAGATTCGATACGATTCGTCCAGAAGCATCGACGTGCAAAGAGTGGTCCTCGATATCACGAAAATTCAATCCAAGTATGACTGGACACCTGCAATAAGCCTAAGCGAAGGAGTGGCGAGAACCTGGAAATGGTTATGCGCCTAATGAAAAGTGACGATACACCCATACGCTGCGCAGCCTGCGCCAATATAACGCAAGCGAGCAGTCCCCTACAGCGGCATCAAGCTAGCCACAATTCAAAGACGTACACTCTGCAGCAATGCCCAACATGCGATCTGCAGTTCTGGTGGCCATTGAAAGCCGACTCAAGTATTTACGCGGCAGAGGGCTTCGAGGCTTACGTTGACTATCACTCCGGCACACGCCCATTCCCACGATGGGCCGAACCTCTGTTCCAATCACTGCCGACGTCAACCGGCGTCGCATTAGATATTGGATGTGGTGATGGCGCGGTGCTGAATCGCCTCGCGAAAGCTGGATTCGAGGTGAATGGAATCGACCTCGACGAGAAGAGTGTCGGTGTAGCAAAAGAAAAATACAGGCTGCGAAACGTCGCTGCCGTCACGCTGGAAGACTACATCGCCACTTGCAGAGAACGCGGTCTCCATTTCGACCTAATCACGTTCTTCGAGGTTTTAGAACACCAAGACAATCCAAGCGAATTTCTCGCTCAAGTCGCGAGCCTTGGCAAATCCGGTTGTCTGGTAGCAGGCAGCGTTCCCAATCGCGATCGTTTCCTTGCCCGTCTTGACCGACGATTCAGCGACGGTGATTTCCCACCTCACCATTTCCTTTGGTTTTCCGCTTCATCCCTAAAGCGTCTGCTTGAAGAGAAAGGATTCTCGGATGTATCCATCTCGTTTACAGGCGCGCTAGGCTATGCGGATGTCGTCGGCAAGCTCCGCAATATCATTGTCAGGAAATCGCAAACATGGCCTGCGCCCATGAGGGCTCTGGCGCCTGTGGTGAGGTGGATGGTGGTTCTCACTGCAGCCATCCCTTGGCTAGGAATGCGTGCAGCACCTTCGCATTTGTTTTTCCGGTGCAGGATTCCGTGATAGAGGGAACGCTCTACAGTTTTGATTGATTGCGAGGCGCGAAGGGCGCGAATAGCAGTCCTAGTATCAAATCTACCGACAAGAGGCTCACTCTTCCGACCACCGCCATCAGGGCAACCGCGTCGCCAGGATAGTCTTTGGCCAACCAGACAAACACCAGCTCCCTTACCCCGAGGCCGGACGGAGTCAACAGAGACACGTAGCCGACGAACCAAGCAAGCATGTAGTAGGCGCAAAGTCCCACACCGCCAATCCCGCCCAATGGCGGATAGGCTAACCCGCTCAGGAACCACGAGGCATAATAGATTAGCCAGCTTGCAGCAAAGCAGAGGAACAGTCGTAGTCGCGCAGATACGGATGCGTTTCCGAGCAAACCAAGCATACTTTGACAGAGATCACAAATCCTCTTGGGTAGATATGCGAACCAGCGAGAAACTGCGCCGCTTGACCCAAGCAACCAGAACATCGCATATGCGACTGGTCCCATCACAAGCACAAGGGCGACCCACTTGGTTCCGCGCAACAACCCGAGCGCGAGGGCTGCACTCCACAAAGCAAAAAAAGTTGCCAGCAACGTGTGACAGACGTTGACCAGCACCCAATTGCCCAATGTGCGGCGGGTGCCTCCAACTGCCCATTGATAGCCGATACCCCATATGCGGCCGGGAAGATGTTTAAGTAGCTGCGTAGTGAAATACAGGTGCCCAATCTCGCGTCGGGGCAGAGCCGGTATTCCAAACAGTCGCACCAAAATCACAAATGCCTCGAATGTCAGATAGGCTGCGCCCAGCGACAGCAACAGCCCGATAGACAACAGTGACAGACTGACCTGATCGATACGCGCCGAGAATTCCGGCCACACTCTTACCATGAGCCAAATGACCCAGATTCCAGAACCTGCTGTCACGAGTATTACGGTGAACTTCCACGCAAGCGAGTCCCTAAAGCGAACAGCCATCAGTGGTCTCTTGATTCAATGTATTGATCGCGATTCACGGCTAACCTTTCCAAAGTAACCAAATATAGCCGGGAAACAATGGCCGCACGCCCGTGAACATTGCTTTGGCCACTACGCGTGCAAGTGCATTTTGGAACATGTAGTCGGCAGCGTAACGATTCGGTTCCGCAAGGATCTTTCCGGTAAAGTCTTCGACTCGGAATTGCGATACCAAGTCGAGCAACGACCGATACCCCAGATGACGCTCATAGTAGGCATCACCGCGCCCCGCAACCCGCATATAGCGATCGGCTAGTCCGCGTGGCAACCACGAGAGAAACGGAAGACGGTGATGTTTCTCAATCACAGCCCAGCGATTGGTTGCTGCGAAATAACAAACACCTTCAGGACGCAACACGCGATGGATTTCATCCATCATCCGCTGAGGGTCTGGCACGTGTTCGTATACCTGTGAGCAGATGACGATGTCGAAACTCGCGTCCGCTACAGACAACTGCATGGCATCGTCGATCCGAAATTCGATATTCGAAGCGCTACGCCGCGAACTCGCCAGCTTAATCGCCGGTTCATCAATATCGACGCCGGTGATCGATGCCACATGGGGTGCAAGGAATTCATCGATAATCCCTGTCGAACAGCCTAAGTTCAACACTCTTGCCGAGGCCAAGCAGTTGCCAATTGCGTCACCAAGCACTGCAAGCATTGTTGTGGCTTTTTTCCTCCGCCCCTCCTGGGAGTTCATTGACTCATACATCAGTGAGAAGTCGGGCTGGTAACCTCGAGTCATGAACACACACCTGGATTCTGCATTAGAGTGGTCTGAACATGACCAATGCCGCAACAGCGATCATCGAATTGATGCGACGAGGCGATAGCCAGACGTAATCGCACCCCAAGAAGGGAACACCCGTCCACCTAGCCAAGCCAGCAAATTCACGACCGGGATCGCCACTAGCAACAGCGGCACCAGAAAAATTGTCCAACTCCGAAGACGCACGGCATGCATTGCAGATCCACCCATCGCGAGACAGGCCAGCAGACCCGCTGATTCCATGCTCGTCAATGTGGGCGACAATGAATCGACGTGGAGCCCAACAGCCTCGATATCGCGAATTAAGCCGTGTTTTGTCAAACGTTGATAGTCATGCGGAGCATCATGAATCGGGTACAAGAATGGCATCGTCAACAATATGCGCCCATGCGAGCGCAGCACCCGAGCAGTTTCCCGTAACGCATCTGTTGGATAACGTAGATGCTCCAACACTTCCAAGATCACCACCGTATCAACCGATGAATCCATAAGAGGCAACAGGCTTGCATCTGCGAAAACGTCTGGGCGAGCCCGATAGAGCTCTTTACCGGTAGCAGGATAGTCAAGGCCGATATAAGTGCTTCCATGTGGAAGAAACCTTTCGATCCAGCGATCCGCACACCCGATATCAAGAACTACACCATTCGCGTGTTTCGAAATCCATTTGCCCGAACTGTGCTTGTGCCCGAGCAGCCACTGCGGATGCAGCGGAGTTGTGCGCAAGAACGCAGTAGTCTGTCGAAGAGTTGGTAAGTGCATCCCGCCTTCGCCCCAAATATTTCTTTAGATTGAAGTTCGCTTAGCCAACCCCTAAACCACCGCGATTTCCCTCGCACTAACAGTCGGAGCCGAGCAATTGGCTAGGTCCGCTTGTACGTCAGTGCCGTGATCTGCTCCGACACCAACCCGATCAGGAACACGATGACCGAGGCACTAAACAGGAGCACGCTCATGTTCGTGAGGCGATGTACGGTAAGGTAAGTATAGAAATAGTACGTGAGACCAAGGAGGAAGAAAATCAGGCCAGCTGGCGCGAAGAGTTTCAAAGGTGAATATAGCGTCGCGATCTTGAAAATGATCAGCAAGAAACGAATCCCATCCTTAAATGGGCGGATATGACTGCCAGTACCGACGCGCTTATGCACAGCGATTGGCTCATAGGCCACCGCATAGGCGCTACGGAAGAAGGCCATTGTGCTCGTCGTGGGATACGAAAAACCGTTCGGTAACAGATGAAGGAACTCCCGGAACTTGTCTGCACGAACCGCTCGAAAGCCCGAAGTGAGATCAGCGACTTTGAAGCCGGTCATGCGGCTCGCTAGCCAATTGTAGATCGTGTTGGCGATGCCTCTCCCTACACCCGCCTGCCCTGACCAATCACGCGCACCGACGACCATGTCGTAACCTTCGTCGAGCTTGGCTATGAGACGCGCGACGTCCGCCGCATCATGCTGGCCGTCTGCATCCATGAATACCAGTGTATCGCCGGCAGCTTGGCGTGCGCCATGCTTGATCGCGGCACCGTTGCCCATCGAATAGGGCTGCGTCAGAATCTTGACGGCGTTCGCCGTACACACCTGCACAGTGTCATCCGTCGAACCGTCGTTGACAACGATAATCTCTGCCTGCGGGTGGGCGGTGCGCAGTCGGGGAAGTAACCCGGCCAAAGCAGCTGCCTCGTTTTTCGCTGGCAAAATGATGCTAAGCAAAATAAACACCCCCAATGGCTAGCCTTCCCTAAGTCATTTCCGTAGCGCAACCGAGCTCGAACGGTAAAAGAATTCGAGAAAAATACGCCTGGACGCAGCCGAACCCACTGCACAGATACCTCGCCCATCCAATGCGACCGCGAGATGTCGCAGCTGAGTTGATGGTAGCGGAAAACCACACCGTCAAACTCCCTGGCTATCACCTATTCTGCTTACTCCCGCACGAAACACGATGCTGGAAGCATCCTGAACAACGATCGACCCTCGAAAGCGCTATACTCAAAATAATGCGATTTTGAGGAAATCATGACCACCACAATGAGCGCACCCGCCGCCGCTACCGGCCCCACGCTGGCTGGGCTGAGCGGCGTTGCCAAGCGTCTGGTCATGCAGGGGCTAATTTCGGAAAACGATGCGCGACGCGTCAGCGATGCGTCGATGAAGCAGAAGATTCCGATCGCCAGCCTGCTGCTCGAGCGCAATCTCGTCAACAGTGCGCAGCTCGCGGCCGCCAACTCGGAAGAGTTTGGCGTACCGCTGCTTGATGCCGATTCGATCGACCTCGCCCAGATACCCCAGAATCTGATCAACGAGGACCTGGCCAACAAACATCAAGCGCTGCCGATCTTCCGGCGCGGTCCGCGCGTGTTCGTCGCGATCGCCGATCCGACCAATACACGCGCGCTCGACGATGTAAAGTTTCACGCCAAGTCGGCAGTCGAACCGGTGCTGATCGACGCCGAGCAGCTGTCGCGTCTGATCGATCAGGCGTACAGCATGGGCACGTCGAGCTTCGACGCGCTCGACGATGCCGCTGGCGGATTAGAAAGACTCGCCTTTGGTGACAACGAGGAAGAGACCGACACCGGCATCGATGCGCGCGATACTAGCGATGCGCCCGTGGTGAAGTTCGTCAATAAGGTGCTAGTCGACGCGATCAAGCGAGGCGCCTCAGATATTCACTTCGAGCCATTCGAGAACACCTATCGCGTGCGTTTTCGCATGGATGGTATTCTGCGTGCGGTGACGTCGCCGCCACCGCGCATGGCCACGCGCATGGCCGCACGTCTCAAGGTGATGTCGGGACTCGATATTTCCGAGCGACGCGTGCCGCAGGACGGCCGCATCAAGCTCAACCTGTCCAAAACCAAGGCGGTGGACTTTCGCGTCAGCACTTGCCCGACGCTGTTCGGCGAGAAAGTGGTGCTGCGTATCCTCGACGCCTCGGTGGCAAGGCTCGGCATCGACAAGCTTGGTTACGAGGAAGATCAGAAGGAACTATTTCTCAACGCAATCCAGAAGCCCTACGGCATGGTTATCGTGACCGGACCCACAGGCTCCGGCAAAACGGTGTCGCTATACACCGCACTCAATATTCTCAATATTGAAGGCCGCAATATCTCGACCGTGGAAGACCCGGTCGAAATCCGTCTGCAGGGCGTGAACCAGGTGCAGCAGAACGTGAAGCGCGGCATGACCTTCGCCGTCGCGCTGCGCGCCTTTCTGCGCCAGGACCCTGACGTGATCATGGTCGGGGAGATTCGCGATCTAGAGACCGCCGAGATTGCGATCAAGGCGGCGCAGACCGGCCATATGGTGTTGTCGACCCTGCATACGAACGACGCACCGCAGTCAGTCACGCGCCTGATGAACATGGGCATCGCGCCATATAACATCACTTCTGCGTTATCGCTTGTCATCGCCCAGCGCCTCGCGCGGCGTCTGCACGAGTGCAAGAAACCGCTTAGCCTACCGCCGGAGACGCTATTGGCGGAGGGTTACTCTCAGGAGGATATCGCTGGACTGCAACTGTTCGATGCCGTCGGTTGCATGATGTGCAACGAAGGCTACAAGGGGCGTACCGGCATCTACCAGGTGATGCCGATCAATGAGGATATCTCCAAGATCATCCTCAAGGGCGGCAATATGCTCGATATCGCCACCACGGCGCGCGCTTCCGGCGTACGTGATTTGCGCGCCTCGGCACTTCTGAAGGCGAAGCAACGCGTCACGAGCCTGGCTGAAATCAACCGCGTTACCAAGGATTGAGCTAGACCGAGGAAAGGGAGCCCACCCCGGGGGGCAGAAATCGAGTACCTTTGTTGAAGGTTTTCGCAGATAGTTCCAGGCAAGTCAGTCAAAATAACTCGTTGTGGCGGCCCTGGCCTGACCACCGAAGAAGAAAAAGCGGAACCTCACCCCGACTCCACAGCAGAATCGAGCACAGACCATGGCCACAGCCGCGACGACCACCCGCAGCAAACCCAGCGCCGCCGATGTGGGCCGTTCACGTACTCAAGTGAATCAGAACCTGACCTTCGTCTGGTCAGGCACGGACGGTCGTGGAAAGAAACTCAAAGGAGAGCAGGTAGCCAAGTCTGCGGCTTTGCTCAAGACCGAGTTGCGTCGCCAGGGCATCAACGCGACCACCATCAAACCTAAGGGCAAGCCTCTGTTCGGTGCGGCCGGCCGCACGATCAAACCACGCGAAATTGCTATATTCAGCCGCCAAATCGCGGTGATGATGTCCGCCGGCGTGCCGATGGTGCAGGGTCTGGAGATCATCGGTAGTGGCCAAGCCAATCCGCGCATGAAGAACATGCTGCTGGACATCAAGACCAATATCGAAGGCGGCTCTTCGCTGGCCGAGTCGATGCGTAAGTACCCGGTGCAGTTCGACGAGCTGTATACGAACTTGGTCAAAGCCGGCGAAACGGCGGGCGTGCTGGACACCGTCCTCGATACAGTTGCGACGTATAAGGAAAACATCGAAGCGATCAAAGGCAAAGTGAAAAAGGCCTTGTTTTACCCGGCTGCCGTGCTCGCCGTCGCCTTTATCGTAACTTTGATTTTGCTGATCTTTGTGATCCCGCAGTTCGAATCGGTGTTCGCCAACTTCGGCGCGAAACTGCCTGCATTCACTTTGATGTACGTCAACCTGTCGCGTTTTGTGACTCAACACTGGCTGATCCTGATCGCCGGCGTTGTTGGCGTAGTTGTCGGCACTATGTTGGTATATAGACGCTCGCCGGGATTTGCCCGTTTCATCGCCCGCGCCTCGCTCAAGATTCCCGTGGTGGGGCAGATTCTGACCCAATCGGCGATCGCGCGTTTCGCGCGCACGTTGGGCGTGACCTTCAAAGCCGGCGTACCCTTGGTCGAAGCGCTCGATTCGGTAGCAACTGCGACCGGCAGCCCGATTTATAACGAAGCAGTCGTGAAGATTCGCGGTGACGTCGCCGTCGGCCATCAATTGCAGTTTGCGATGCGCCAGACCGAGCTGTTCCCGAACATGGTCGTGCAGATGGTTGCCATCGGTGAGGAAGCCGGTGCACTCGATACGATGCTGTTCAAGATCGCGGAGTTCTACGAACAAGAAGTGAGCAACGCGGTCGATGCGCTGTCGAGCCTGCTCGAACCATTCATCATGGTTATCATCGGCATTATCGTCGGCGGAATGGTGATTGCCATGTACCTGCCGATCTTCCAGCTCGGCAACGTCGTCGGCTGATCTTCGCCACTGCATGCAGGAATTCTTTTTGATACCCGGCGTAGCCGTGGCGCTCGCCGGCGTACTCGGCCTGCTCGTCGGCAGTTTTCTCAACGTGGTGATTTTGCGGTTGCCTCCACGCCTGATGCACCAATGGCGCGAGCAAAGCCGCGAGGTGCTGGAGCTCGACAACACCGAGGCCGAGCCCCCGCCGCCGGGGCTGGTTTGGCAAGCATCACACTGCCCTCAGTGCAAGCACCCGCTCGGCGCGCTGGAGAACATTCCCGTCGTGAGCTGGCTCGTCCTGCGCGGACGCTGCAAACATTGCGGCGCAAAGATTTCCGCGCAGTATCCGCTGGTCGAATTGCTGACCGGCATCTGCTCGCTGATCATGGTGTGGAAATTCGGCATGAGCTGGCCGGCTGCCACGGGGCTTCTGTTCACTTGGGCGCTGATCGCATTGGCCGGCATCGACGTGCGCACACAACTGCTGCCGGATCAGATCACCCTGCCGCTGCTTTGGCTGGGCCTGCTGATCGCGCTCGTTCCACTGTATGTCGACACGCCTGCAGCCATCCTTGGCGCCGCAATCGGCTATCTATCGCTCTGGTCGGTGTATTGGGGATTCAAATTGCTGACTGGCAAGGAAGGCATGGGTTACGGCGACTTCAAGCTGCTCGGGGCTCTGGGTGCCTGGATGGGGCCGTGGGCGCTGTTGCCAATCGTGCTGCTGTCATCGCTGATCGGCGCGGTGGTGGGCACCGTCCTGCTGGCCGTACAGGGCCGCGATCGCGCGACGCCGATCCCGTTCGGCCCGTTCCTTGCGGCGGCGGGCTGGGTGCAGTTTGTCTTTGGCAGCGAGATACTGGCGCTCTATCGGCATCTGTTCGCTTTCCCGTGACGTGAAACCACCCGGATCCGGCTCGCTCTCATCGCTTACCGTCGTCGTCACCGGCGGCATAGCTTCAGGTAAGACGGCCGTGACGACGGCGTTCGCACAGCGTGGCGCGCCGGTATTCGATGCAGACGCTATCTCGCGCGAACTCGTGGCGCCCGGTCAGCCGGCGCTCGCAGAAATCGAATCCGCCTTCGGTGCCGACATGCTCACGCCGAGCGGCGAGCTCGATCGTCGGCGCATGCGCGAGCGCATCTTCGTCGACGAAACGGCCCGGCGGCGGCTCGAAGCGATTCTGCATCCGCGCGTGCGCAGCGAGCTGCAGGCACGTGCGCGCGCATGCACGACGCCGTATTGCCTGCTCGCCATTCCGCTGTTCGCAGAATCAGCGCAGGCTTACGAATGGGTCGACCGAGTACTCGTCGTCGATGTGCCGCGTGAGGTGCAACTTGCGCGTCTGATGCAGCGCGACGGAATGACGCAGGAGTACGCACTGCGCGCACTGGCCGCCCAGGCGCCGCGCGTGCAGCGCCTCGCGCTTGCGGATGATGCGGTCGACAATACCGGCAGCTTGGACGACCTGTCGCGCGTCATCGCACGGCTCGACCGCCTGTATTCGGCGCTTTCAGCCCGGGAAAAAACCTGAAATGCCCGCGATGCCTTGGGCGCCGTGGGCTCGTGCCGCAGGCAAGTCGGCCGGTCCCAGACCGCCCAGCGCGTAAACCGGCAGCGATGTTCCTCCACAGAGTTCGGCGAAACGTTGCCATCCCAGCGGCTCAGCGCCGGGATGACTACGCGTAGCCTGCACGGAACCCACCACTGCGAAATCGACACCGATCGCCGCCGCATGAGCCAATTCGCTCGCGTCGTGACACGAGGCAGCGACCCAGCCACGCACCGGCGGACGTTCGCTCAACCGCATCAGTTCGGCCGACGGCAGATGCACGCCGTCGAGATGGAGCTCGATGGCAAGGTCGATGTGTGCATTGACCAGCATAGCCGCACCGGCGCCGCGCACACGTTGCTGAACTGCCTGCGCCAGCACGCGTAGACGTGCCGCGGGTACTGTCTTCGCGCGCAATTGCAGCAGGCGTACGCCCGCCGCCAGCGCGCGGTCGATGCGTGCCAGGAAAACCGCGTCGTCATCGCCGGGTTCGGGCGTGATTGCATAGTGCGGCGGCAGACGCAGCGCCGTCACCACCGGGCGATCGGGCGGCGGCATGGGCATGGCGATAAGTTCGTCGATATGGCGCCAGACCAACGCTTGCCCCTCGCGGCCATGCAGTTCACCGACGAAATCGAGCACGCGATACACGTCGAGGAGAATGGATTTGTCGCCGAAATCCCAAGGCACCGTGATGAGCGGTTCGATCGCGCCGATGTCGACGCCGATTTCTTCGTGCAGTTCGCGGCGCAGCGCTGCGTGCGCGGTTTCGCCGGGCTCGAGCTTGCCGCCGGGGAATTCCCAAAGTCCGGCCGAATGTTTACCGGACGGCCGCTGTGCGAGCAGCACGCGGCCTTGCGCGTCACGGAGGACGCCGGCGACGACGTGAGTGCGATTTAAACCCCTCTCCCCTCGGGAGAGGGGTTGGGGTGAGGGTTCGGGCATTGCTCGACCTCGCACTGGACTCGAACCCTCATCCGGCGCTTCGCGCCACCTTCTCCCAGCGGGAGAAGGAAAAACTTAGGCCAAACGGCCGTGGCACTGCTTGTACTTCTTACCCGAGCCGCACGGACACGGATCATTGCGGCCGACCTTCGGCGCATCGCGCACCACTTGACTCTGCGCCAGCGGCGGCGGTGGAACACCTTCGTTCAACTGCGCACCTTCCGCACCCTGAGCCGACAGCGATGCCGCCTCCGCATGCTGGAATTCGAGCGCCCGGCGTTCCTGGTCGCGGCGCTGCTGTTCTTCGAGCGCGGCGACTTCTTCCTCGCTGCGGATACGCAGCATCGACAGGCGCTGAATCACTTCGATCTTGACGCGCTCGAGCATCGCCTGGAACAACGCAAAACCTTCGCTCTTGTATTCCTGCTTCGGCTGCTTCTGCGCATAGCCGCGCAGATAGATGCCCTGGCGCAGGTAGTCCATGCTTGCCAGGTGTTCCTTCCAGTGCTGATCGAGCACCTGCAGGAGGAAGAACTTCTCGGCTGCGCGCATGATTTCCGAGCCGTACTGCGTGTCCTTCTCGCGGAAGAAGCGGTCGACTTCGTCGATGACGTGCTCGCGGATGCCCTCGGCACTGAGATCGTGCTGACTCTCGGCCCAATGCTTCACGTCGAACTGGATGCCGAACTCCGACTGCAGCGCGCGGTCGAGCCCGGTCAGATCCCATTGCTCATCGACGCTGTCCGCCGGTATATAGCGGCGCACGAGATCGCTCATCACATCGTAGCGGATGTTGATGATGTTCTCGGAAACGTCGTTCGCGTCGAGCAGTTCGTTGCGCTGCTGGTAGACGACCTTGCGCTGATCGTTCGAGGTGTCGTCGAACTCGAGCAGGTTCTTGCGGATGTCGAAGTTGTGCGCCTCGACCTTGCGCTGCGACTTCTCGATCACGCGCGTGATCATTTTGTCTTCGAGCGCCTCGTGCTCTTTCATGCCGAACAGCTGCATCCAGCGCGTGACCCAGTCGGGCGCGAAGATGCGCATGAGCGAGTCTTCGAGCGAGAGGTAGAAGCGGCTCGAACCCGGGTCGCCCTGGCGGCCCGAACGGCCGCGCAGCTGGTTGTCGATGCGGCGCGATTCGTGACGCTCGGTGCCGATGATGTGCAGGCCGCCGGCGGCGAGCACTTCGTCGTGGCGCACCTTCCAGTCGGCCTTGATCTTCTCGCGGTCGGCCTCGGTCGCGTCCTCGGGCAGCGTCTGCAGCTCGGCTTCGAGCGAGCCGCCGAGCACGATGTCGGTGCCGCGGCCGGCCATGTTCGTCGCGATCGTCACCGCGCCGGGGCGGCCGGCCTGGGCGACGATCTGCGCCTCGCGCTCGTGCTGCTTGGCGTTGAGCACTTCGTGCGGGATCGGCGGGTTCTGCTTGCGCAACTCGTTCGAGAGCAGCTCGGAAGTTTCGATCGAGGTCGTGCCGACGAGCACGGGCTGGCCGCGATCGTGGCAATCCTTGATGTCCTCGATCACCGCCTCGAACTTGAACGGCTGCTTCAAGAACACGATGTCCTGGTTATCCTTGCGCACCATCGGCTTGTGCGTCGGGATGACGACGACTTCGAGGCCGTAGATCTGCTGAAACTCGTACGCTTCCGTGTCGGCCGTACCGGTCATGCCGGACAGCTTCTTGTACATGCGGAAGTAGTTCTGGAACGTGATCGAGGCGAGCGTCTGGTTCTCGCGCTGAATCGGCACGCCTTCCTTCGCCTCGACCGCCTGGTGCAGGCCGTCGGACCAGCGCCGGCCGGCGAGTGTGCGGCCGGTGAATTCGTCGACGATGATGACCTCGCCGTCGCGCACGATGTAGTCGACATCGCGCTGATAAATCGCGTTGGCGCGCAGCGCGGCGTTGAGGTGATGGACCACGGCCAGATGCTTGGAGTCGTACAGACTCTCGTCTTCGCCGACGATGCCGTCCGCGCGCAGCACCTGCTCGGCGTGCTCCATGCCTTCTTCGGACAGGTGCACTTGCTTCTGCTTTTCGTCGACGAAATAGTCGCCGGGGCCGTCTTCCTTCTCCTGCCGAGTCAGCTTCGGCACGATGCGGTTGATGCGCGCGTAGAGCTGCGGCGAATCGTCCGACGGGCCGGAGATGATCAGCGGCGTGCGCGCCTCGTCGATCAGGATCGAGTCGACTTCGTCGACGATCGCGTAATGCAGGCCGCGCTGATAGCGTTGTTCCTTCGACAGCGCCATGTTGTCGCGCAGATAGTCGAAGCCGTATTCGTTGTTCGTGCCGTAGGTGATGTCCGCGGCATAGGCGGCGTGCTTGTCGGCATGATCCATGCCCGGATAGACGACGCCGACCGTGAGGCCGAGGAAGCTGTAGACCTTGCCCATCCACGCCGCGTCGCGGCGCGCGAGGTAGTCGTTGACGGTAACGACGTGCACGCCCTTGCCTTCGAGCGCGTTGAGGTACACCGGCAGGGTCGCGACGAGGGTCTTGCCTTCACCGGTGCGCATTTCGGCGATGCGGCCCGAATTGAGCACCATGCCGCCGATCAGCTGCACGTCGTAGTGGCGCATGCCGAGCACGCGCGAAGATGCCTCGCGCACGGTGGCGAAAGCATCGGGAAGGATGTCGTCCACGGTCTCGCCCGCAGCGAGGCGCTGCTTGAGCATGTCGGTGCGTGCGCGCAATTCCTCGTCGGACAGCGCCTGCAACTGCGGCTCGAGCGCGTTGATCTTGGCGACCGACTTCTGCATCTGCTTGAGCAGACGTTCGTTGCGGCTGCCGAAAATTCCGGTAAGGATGCGGTTGAACATGGATTCGATGCTTGGCTATGGAAGCTTTTTGGGAGGTGCGGCCATGAATGACCGCTTGGCTTTCGTGCTCACGGACGAGCACAAAAATAAAACCGCCTAAAACACGGCGGCCTAGCGCGCATTATAGAGGAATTGGGAGCCGTAGGCTGTGTTTCAAGCCTACGGGTCGCCTGGGGAACAGCGAGACCTATACCGGCTTGATCTTGCCCTTCACGTAGGCGTAGGGATTGACCACCTTGCCATTGAGCCAGACCTCGAAATGACAGTGCGGCCCGGTCGAACGGCCGGTCGATCCGACCTTGGCAATGACCTGACCGAATTTCACGCGCTCGCCGACCTGAACGAGATTGGCCGAATTGTGCGCATAGCGCGTCATATAACCGTTGCCGTGATCGACCTCGACGACGTGGCCGTAGCCGGCCTTGTCGCCGGCGAAGACGACGACGCCCGCGGCGACCGCCTTGATGTCGCTGCCCATCTCGGCGTCGAAATCGAGGCCCAGATGCGACTCGATCTGCCCGTTGATCGGATCGACGCGCGAACCGAACGGCGAGCCGATATAGCTGGTCGCCACCGGGTAGCCGTTCGGCACGAGCGCGTTGCGCGTCTTGCGGTCGAGCAACAGGTTTTCGAGCACGGTCAGCTGGGTTTCCTGCTGGGCGAACTCGTCGCGCAGCGCATCGATATTGCTGGCGAGGTCGAAATCGAGGGTGTGCGAAGCGGCGGCTGGGTCTTCGGCGCCGCCGAGTCCCGGAGGCTTGGTGAAATCAAATTCGCCGTCGCCGAGCTTGCCGATTTCGGTCAGCCGCTCGCCGAGGGCATTGAGCCGGGTGGCCTGCGCCTGGAGAGAGCCGAGCTGCAGGGCGAGCGCGTCCATGTCGCGGCGCGAGCTCGTTTCCAGGCGGCTGAGCGCCTCCTGCTGCTGGACGATCGTCTCGTGCATCGCGGTGACGTCGTTCAGCGCACGGTCGCGGCTGTTGGAGACAATGCTGGCGCCGACCACACCGATGCCGATGCAGAACAAGGCACAGGCCGCGATCACGCCGGCAATTTTACTGCGCATCCGCCAGCACTTGAGATCAAGCCGGGTCGGCGTTGCGTTGGAGCTTGCGACGATTATGATGTTCATCGTTTCGCAATGAATTCTTTATTTGGAAGCACGCGCCGGCGTTTCACCGGCCTACTTCGTTTACGCCATGCAGCCATCCGATCGATCGCCGGCCCGCAACAAGGCCGCACACACCGCCAAGGCCGGGCTCACCGCCCAAGCCATTGGCGAATCGCCCCCCGTCGCCGCCCTGCTCGCGCGGGCGCGCGCCTTGGATGCGCTCGATCGTCAACTGCGCCAACCGCTACCGGATGCGCTACGTCGCCAATGCCGTCTGGCGACCGTGCAGTCCGGGCGGATCGTCTTTCTGGCGAGCTCCTCAACGTGGGCGGCGAAGCTGCGTCTTCATCAGAACGCCATTCTTGCCCATGCCCGTACCACCTCGGGCCTTCCGATCGAGAAATTCGCGGTGAAAGTGGCCGCCCTGCCTCCCGTTCCCCGAGAATCGACAAAGCGTAAACCTCTTTCCAAAGCCAGCGCCGAACATCTGCGGCTGGTGGCTCGGTCCCTG
>Ga0070685_10000898_pt1 | contig 15969 bp, 9 predicted proteins | sample KBSS13LmetaG_FD_65651 | JGI IMG/M metagenome (GOLD analysis project Ga0070685, IMG submission 65651) | Switchgrass rhizosphere microbial communities from Kellogg Biological Station, Michigan, USA - KBS S1-3L metaG | ecosystem: Host-associated > Plants > Roots > Rhizosphere ...
CGTCGCCCCAGCGGTCGCCGAAGCGGGCGGAGTGCTCGCGCTCCAGCGACCCCTTGAACCCGATCCCCAGGTCCATCACCGCGATCACCGCCACCTTCCGCCCCAGCCGCCGCTGCCAGTTGTAGACCTGGATCCCCACCCACCCGGGCGCGTCGGCGTGCTCGATGATGTTCTGCGACACCTCGCTGAGGAGCATGCTGAAGCCGATGGCGTCGGACTTGGAGTAGCCGAGCTGCTCGGCCAGCAGCGCCGACACGCGCCCCTCGTTCAGCACGTCCACCACGCCGTGCACGTCGTCGTGCGACCCGATCACGGTGATGGGGAGGAGCACGTTGGACTCGCCGGCCGCGCGGCCGCGGGGTGCGTCGCCCATCTCGAACGCCGCGCCCGCCGCGCCGAGGAAGCCCATCCCGCCCAGGTAGCGCAGCACCTCCGGCGCCTGCGGGAGCTGCAGCATGGGCCGGCCACCGGTCTCGCGCAGGTACGTGCCCAGCGCGAGCAGTCCGAGCATGCCGAAGGGGTCGGCGAAGCGCACGTGGCGCGCGTCGAAGAGCAGCTTCTCGTCGCCCGCGTCGGCGGCCTCGGCGAGAAGGCCGTCGACGGCGTCGTCGTCGAGCGTCTGGGGCACCGCGACCACGCGCGTCATGCGCCGGCGTCTCCGTGCGTCTGCATGCGGCAAACTACGTTCGGGGGATGGAATCGGAAAGTGTTCGGTGTGATCCCGAGGCTTTTACAGAAGGGTCTCACGCAGAGACGCGGAGACGACGGAGAACTGCTTTATTCTCTCTCTGCGCCTCTGCGTCTCTGCGTGAGACCTTCCGTTGGGGAGGGTCGGTTGCGCAATCCTCTCCTTCCCCGCACCATTCGCCGCATGCGAGTCGACGGCACCCACTACCGCACCATCTGGCTGGAAGGCGACGTCGTCCGCCTCCTCGACCAGAACCGGCTGCCGTTCGAGTTCTGCGTGCTCGACGCGCCCACGCACCGCGACACGGCCACCGCCATCCGGGAGATGACGGTGCGCGGCGCCCCGGCGATCGGCGCCGCCGCGGCGTTCGCGATGGCGCAGGCGTTCGCGGAGGCGCCGCAGACGGAGCCATGGACGTACGCACGCCAGGCCCGCGCCTGCATCGAGGCCACCCGACCGACGGCGCGCGACCTCTTCGCCGGCGTGGAGCACGTCTGGGCCGCGGCGGAGTCTTCCGAAGATTCTCCCGCCGACGCGGCCCTCGGAGCGGCCCAGGCCTTCGCGGACGCGAGCGTGGAGAGCTGCCGCCGCGTCGGCGAGCACGGCGCGGCGCTGATCCAGGAAGGTACGCGCGTCCTGACGCACTGCAACGCAGGGTGGCTGGCGACGGTGGATTACGGGACCGCGCTCGCGCCCGTCTACCTCGCCGCCGCGCAGGGGCGCCTCGCGCACGTCTGGGTGGACGAGACGCGGCCGCGCGCGCAGGGCGCCCGCCTCACCGCCTGGGAGCTGGCGAACGAGGAGCTCTCGCACGCGGTGATCGCCGACAACGCCGCCGCGTGGTTCATGAGCCGCGGCGAGGTGGACCTGATGATCGTCGGCGCCGACCGCATCGCCGCCAACGGGGACGTCGTCAACAAGATCGGGACGCTGGGGAAAGCGGTGTGCGCGCGGGAGTTCGGCATCCCCTTCTACGTCGCCGCGCCTCCTTCCACCTTCGACGCCTCCACGCCCGACGGCCCGTCCGTGACCATCGAGGAGCGCGCGGAGGACGAGGTGCACTACCAGGAGGGCCCGGACGCCGAGGGCACCCTGCGCCGCGTGCGCGTGACCTCCCCCGGCTCCCCCGCGCGCAACCCGGCCTTCGACGTAACCCCGGCGCGCCTCGTGACCGCCTACGTCACCGACACCGGCGTCTTTTCCGTCGACGATCTACGCGCGTCCTCGGCCCTGGCGCCGCCCTCTCCCTGCGCCTGAGAGCGCAAACCCTCTCCCGTACCGGGCGAGGGTCATCGATCTCCCTGCGGCCGGCCGTGCGACGATCGACGCGGCGCTGCCGGCGAGGGATGGCGCAGACGCTGGAGAAATCAACCTCTCCCGGTACGGGAGAGGCGGCGAGCCTAAGCGAGCCGGAGAGGGCGCTGAACCGCGGCGCCGTTATGATGTCATCGCACCGACCTCCTGAATCCAATCCCGATCCCCCGATGTCGAGCACCGAAGCCGTCGCCCCGTCGCCCGTCGCGCTCTACGCAGGCCCGGGCAATCCGCTCGACGAGCTGGTCGAATGGTCGCGCCGCCTGGGTGCGGACCCGTCGCTCGTGCTGCGCGGGGGCGGCAACACCTCGGTGAAGGTGGATGAGATCGACGTCGCCGGGCGGCCGCAGGCGGTGCTGCGGGTGAAGGGAAGCGGATCGGACCTGGCGTCCGCGAAGCCGGGGGACTTCTCGGGGGTTCGGCTCGACGACGTGCTCCCGCTCTTCGCCCGCGCGGACATGAGCGACGAGGAGATGGTCGACTATCTCGCGCGCACGCTGACCGATCCGCGCGCGCCGCGCCCGTCGATCGAGACGCTGCTGCACGCGTTCATCCCCGCCGCCAGCGTCTTCCACTCCCACGCGGACGCCCTTCTCTCCCTCATCAACACCCCCGATCCGCACGCGGTGCTCGACGCCGCGCTGGGGGCGGACGTGCTCCGCGTCCCCTATCGCCGCCCTGGCTTCCTCCTGTCGCGCGAGGTGGGCGAGGCGGTCCGCGGGAACCCGGATGCGCCCGGGCTGGTCCTGCTGAACCACGGCTTGGTGACCTGGGGCGCTACCCCCGAGGAGGCCTACCGGCGCCACCTGGAGCTGGTCGAGCGCGCCCGCGCCTACGTCGCCGCGCGCGAGCCGGCGGGCGTCTTCGCGGCGGAGCACCGCTTCGTCGTCCCGCCGCGCGTGCGCCACGGCCTCGCCGCCCAGCTGGCGCCCGTGATCCGCGGCGCGCTCTCGGCCGGCCGGCGCGTCATCCTCCACTACGACGACACGCCCGAGGTGCTGGCGTTCGTCGGCTCGCCCCGGGCGCGGCAGGCCTCAACCGCGGGTGCGGCAACGCCGGACCACATCCTCACGACCAAGGTCCACCCGCTCTGGGTCGACGTGGACGACCCCTGCGACGTGGAAGCGGTCGCGCGCGCGTTCGCGGCGGGGGTGGAGCGCCACCGGGCGGACGACGAGGCGTACGCGGGGCGCTGGCGCACGGACGAGCCGGTGCTCGATTCGTCGCCGCGCATCGTGCTGGTGCCGGGGATCGGGATGTTCACCGCGGGGAAGGACGCGAAGGCGGCGGGGCTCGCGCGCGACATCTACCTGCACACGATCGGCATCATGGCGGGCGCCGAGACCCTCGGCGGATACCGCTCGCTCGCCGAGGCGGAGCAGTTCCGCGCCGAGTACTGGCCGCTCGAGCTGTTCAAGCTCACCCTCGCGCCGCCCGAGCGCGAACTCGCCCGGCGCGTCGCGCTGGTGACCGGCGCGGCCGGCGGGCTGGGCCGCGCCATCGCCCAGCGCCTCGCCACCGCCGGCGCGCACGTCGTGGTGACGGACCGCGACGAAGCCGGCGCCCGCGCCGTCGCGGACGAGGTCGCGGGACGCGAGGGCGCCGGGACCGCCGTCGGCTGCGCCCTCGACGTGACGCGCGACGGCGACGTGGCCGCCGCGTTCGAGCGCGCCGCGCTGGAGTTCGGCGGGGTGGACGTGGTCGTCTCCAACGCCGGGATCGCGCACTGCGCGCCGATCGAGGCGCTGGAGCTGGAGGACTGGGAGCGCAGCCTGGCGGTGAACGCCACCGGCCACTTCCTGGTGACGCGCGCGGCGCTGCGGCACTTCCGCCGCCAGGGCACGGGGGGGGCGATGGTCTTCGTCGCCACCAAGAACGTCACCGCGCCGGGAAAGGACTTCGCCGCCTACAGCGCGTCCAAGGCCGCCGAGGCCCAGCTGGCGCGCGTCGCCGCCATCGAGGGCGGCCCGCTCGGCGTGCGGGTCAACATGGTGAATCCCGATGCCATCTTCGGCGGGAGCAGCCTCTGGTCGGGGATCCGCGAGGAGCGCGCCCGCGCGTACGGCGTCGCCCCCGAGCGGCTTGAGGAGGTGTATCGCGGCCGCACCCTCCTCGGCCTCGAGGTCCGCGCCGAAGACGTCGCCGAGGCCGTCCTCTTCCTCGCCTCCGACCGCTCGTCACGCACCACCGGCGCCATGCTCCCCGTCGACGGCGGCGTCCGCGAAGCCTTCGTCCGCTAGAGCGGTTTTCTTTCCGGTCCGAAGTTTGTCGCGCGTCCGCCGCCTCGGCGCCCTCTCCCTGCGCCTGAGAGCGCAAACCTCTCACGTACCGGGAGAGGGTGGGGTTCGGTGAAGCCTGCGGACGGTTGAGCAACGACAGCGGTAGCGCCACCGGTTCGGACAGCGCAGGCGGTGGGGAATTCAACCTCTCAGGTGGCGCCTCCGACTCACAGCGGCGACGGGGCTTCATCTGTCGCGGAACGCCGTTTGCCTTGTCCCTCCTCCAAGATCGCCAACGGCTTCTTCAGGAGGATGGAGATATGGACGAGCAGGCCCTCGAGAACGGGACCGGCACCGAGGCATACGCCGACGCACCCGGCGCCGGTACGGACGACCTGGCGTCCTCGGCGATTCGCCCGCGCTTCAGCGACCCCGAAGCCTGGCACGACCTGGCCGAGCGCGGCACGCCACGGAACGGCTGAGCATCGTCTGATGCACAACGCTGAGCCGCGGAGAGGCCGGTTGGTCCTCTCCGCGGCTCCGCGTTCTGCGTCTAAGCCGTTTTCTGAACGTCAGCCGCCGGACCGATCCGGATCAGGCGACACGCAGCGGCGGCGCTGGCGAGGGCGGCGACGCCTGCTCCGCGGCGACCGAGAGCCCATCCAGCAGCAGCCGCTTCAGCAGCTCCGTCAGCTCGCGGACGTGGACGGGCGCGCTCAGCTTCACCTTCTGGAACATCATCCCGTCGCGCGCGGCCAGCACCAACCCCGCCACCAGCTCCGGCGAGACGTCGTGGCGGAAGGTGCCCTCGTCCTGCGCCCGGCGGACGAGTGCCGCCAGGCCGTCGCCGACCGCGGCGAACCGCTTCTCGATGCTGCGGCGCACGGCGGGGCTGTCCCCGGCGGCGAGCCACAGGTCCAGCACCGCGCGCCGCGCCGACACGATCCGCGCGTCGTGGAAGGCCGCCTCGAAGTCGTCCAGGTACTCCGCGAGCTGCCGCGCCGGCGCCACGCCCTCACGCGGCTGCAGCCGTGCGACCACGTGCTCCAGGTAGCGGTCCGACACCGCCAGCAGGATGGCGTCCTTGTTGGGGAAGTACGGATAGAGCCCGCCCTTGGTGAGCCCCACCGCCTCCGCGATTGTGCGCATCGAGGTGCCCTGGTAGCCGTGCTCGGCCAGGCAGTCGACCGCCGCCTGCACGATGGCCTCGCGGCGCTCCTGGCGCAGCTTTTCGGGGATGCGGGGCATCGGGGGTAGGGCCGGAGTGCCGCGTCAGCAGGGAGGAATGCGCAAACATGCTGCGCCGCCGCCCGCGGGCGCAAGAGAGATTGGCCGCGCGTTTCCACCCGCGACGCGGGACGAAAGCCTTGTCCCCCGCCCCGCCGCGTCCGCACATTCACCGGTGCGTGCCCCGCGGCTCGCGCGCGAGGTCAGAAGCGGATCGGCTGGCGCGTTATCGGCAGGCGCGAGAACGGCGCGGACCATGCGGCGAAAGCACAGTGCGGCAGCCGGCGCAGGATCCATCGAGTCGCCCCGAACGCTCGCCCGCCCATCCTCCGGATGGACGCCCCCCGAGCCCTACTTTCCGGAGGCAGCGATGCGCGAAGCACGGAAGTTCATGGTCCCGCTCCTGGCGATGGCCGCCGCGGCGACGCTCGCCGGGTGCTGGGATCCCCAGCTGCGGGCCGCACGGGCGGAGCACGGCCCGCGCAGCCGGGGGACGTCGGCGTACATCTTCGAGGAGGCGCAGCTCCAGCCCTCGTCCGACGGCACGCTCCTCTCCGCGCTCGCGGCGCGGATGACGTCGATGAACGTGCTGCGCGGCGGCGAGTGCCCGCAGATCGAGCTGCGCGGACGCACCACGGTCGCGCGCCCCACCAATCCCGGCGTGTACGTGGACGGCGCCCGCGCCACCAACACCTGCGTGCTGGAGACGCTCAACGTGGCCGACGTGCACCGCGTGGAGATCTACCCCATGGGCATCGCGCAGCGCGGCGCCTACGAGGCCCAGGCCGGCGGCCTGATCCTGGTCTTCATGCGCACCGGCGGCTGACCGGGCGACGTACGACGAGGCAGCAAGGGCGGGCGAACGACACTGCCCCCGCAGGCCAGGTGCCTGCGGGGGCGGTGCTTTTCCTCCGGCGAAACCCGGCGACCCGCCGTCAGGCGCAGCAGACCGGCGCGCCGGAGAGGCAGGTGCGCACCGTACACCCGTCGGAGCACCCCAGGGAGCAGAGGTCGGTGCACTTGGCGTCGCAGCTCAACGCACAGCTGCCCAGGCAGCTTACCAGGCACGTCCCCAGGCAGCTGATCTTGCAGGTCCCGATGCAGCTCGCCTGCTGCGTCTGCGGCGTGGTGATCGCGAACTCCTCGTCCACTGCGTCACCGTGCGCACGCACGGTCCCCGGGTCCACGCGGGTGCCCGCGGTGTCGAACGATTCCACTCGCAGCGCGTCGATCTCCAGCTTCAGCTTTCGCATCTCCGTTCTCCGCGTTCGTGGCAAAACGACCAACAGGGAGGGACGGACCGGAAGGTAGGCCGTCGAGGGAAAATATGGAAGAAAAAGAAACGGCTCCTCCCCGCGATCCGGCGATGGATGAGGCTTGCACGAGGTGCGGATGGATCCCGGGATGCACTCCGCCCACGCCGCCAGACGCCTTGCAATCCACGCCGAACCGGATGCTGGAGCCGCGCCGGGGCGGCCCGTGGGAGGCGGAGAAGCGTGCTGGCCGAATCCGGTTCCGGACTCCCGCTTCGCGCGTCACCTGGAGAGCGGTCCCGGAGACGGCGAACGGGCACGGTGCGGGGCGTGTCCCCTGCAGGGTGGTCGGGCACCTTGGGCGCGCAGCTCCTCGAGGCGGATGTCGAACCCGTCGTCCAGCCGCGCCTTGCTCCCCCGAAGTCGAGGTCGATCACCGGCGACTGCGACGGATTCCTTACACGTGCGTCGGCCGCGTAATGGGAAGTCCATCACACCGGGGCCGCCGCCGCGGGGACCCGGACGGGGTCGGCGGCGGGCTCCTCCGCGGCCGGTTCCGCGGGGGCGGCGGGCTGCGCGGCCAGCGGGATGGCGTCGGCGGTGCGGAAGTGCGGGAGGAGGGCGGCCCAGGCCGTCGCCGCCAGCACGAAGACGCCCACCACGCCCAGCAGCAGCCCGATCCCCCGCGTGGGCCCGGTGCCCATCAGCGCGCCCAGGCTTCCGGCCAGCGGCCCGCCCGGCAGCAGCAGCGGCCTGAACACCCGGTCCGCCAGCACCCCCGCGGTCAGGTAGGCGACGGGCTCGGTGGACCACACCAGCATCTGGATGACCGCGTAGGTGCGGCCCTGCACCTCGGCGGGGATGCGCGGCAGCCAGAGCGCCATCAGGCTGCCGTTCATCACCGGGATGCCCAGCGTGACGCCGAAGATCCCGGCGGCCACCAGCGGCACCCAGGGGCGCGCGCCGATCATCACCAGGCACAGGCCCAGCAGCACGCCGTAGCCCAGGATGGCCGACACCTTCCGCCTGGGGCCGCCCCAGAGCGTCATCGCCAGGCTCCCCGCCAGCAGGCCGCAGCCCATGGCGGAGCCCACGGCGCCCAGCGACCGCGGCCCGGCGAAGCCCAGCACCAGCGGCGCGTGCAGCGCCCACACGTATCCCAGCGCCAGGTTCACCAGGGCGAAGAAGAGCAGGTGCGCGCGCAGCGCCGGCTGCGACCCCACGTAGCGCCAGCCGTAGGTGGCCTCCTTCCACACCGACTCCTTCGCCTCCGCCGGCTCCGCGCGGCGCGGCATGGGCGGGAAGCGCACGGCGAAGAGGATGGCCACCGCCACGCCGAAGGTGGCGAAGTCGATCATCATCACCCGCTCGAGCCCGATGGTGGGCACCAGCACGCCGCCCAGCGCCGGGCCCACGATCCCCGCCACGGCCCGGCCGAAGTTCATCATCCCGCCGGCACGCCCCAGCTGCTCCGGGGGGACCAGCTGCGCGGTGCTCGCCATCCACGCCGGCCCCTGGAAGGCCCGGCAGGTGGAGGCGAAGGAGACCGCCACCAGGATGTGCCAGAGCTCCAGCCGGCCCGCGAAGAGGAGCGCGGCCATCGTCAGCGTGCTCAGCGCGGCGCCGGCGTCGGACAGCACCATGGTGCGGCGGCGGTCCCAGCGGTCCGCCAGCGCGCCGGCGACGGGGGAGGCCACGATGCCGGGGACCACCATGCACAGCAGGACCATGGCGAAGGGCATGGCCGACCCGGTCTTCTGGTAGATCCACACGCCCACGCCGAAGTCGGTGAGCGCGGTGCCGATCATCGACACCATCTGGCCGAACCAGACGGCGGTGTAGGTGCGCATCGCGGGCGGGAGGATCCGGGGGAGCTTCATCGGTCGCGCGGTGGAAAGGGTTTCGGCGAGGGGCGGACGCTCCGCCCCAAGGATCGGGTCCGGACGAGGGGTCAGGCCGGCTGCGGCTCGGCCGGCTCCGCCTCGGGCCGGGCGGCGGGCGCGGCCGGGCCGTCCGGGTCGGTGCCGCGGGCCACCAGCTGGGCCACGTCGGCCACGGTGCGGATCTCCCAGAGGGCGCGCAGCGGCACCTGCACGCCGAAGCGGTCGCGGATGCACCGGGCGAGCTGCACGGCCAGCAGCGAGTCGCCGCCCAGGTGGAAGAAGTTGTGGTAGATGCCCAGGCGCTCCAGGCCGAAGAGCTCCTGGAAGATCTCCACCACGCCCGCCTCGAACTCGTTGCGCGGGGGGGTGAGCTCCGGCTCCGTGTGGTGGCTGCCGCGGGGGACGAACTCGTGCGCCTCCAGGGTCCCGCTGTCGCGCGCGCCCAGCCAGTAGCGGCCGTGGTCCCACGGGTAGGTGGGGAGCCGCAGCCGCAGCCGCCGCACCCCGTCGTACACGCGCGGCCAGTCGGGCTCGACGCCGGCGTGCCAGAGCTCGGCCGCGGCGCGCCAGAGCGACTCCTCCTCCCCCGCCTCGTCCTTGGGGTGCGGGAGGGAGTGCAGGACGAGCATCCCCGGGTCGCGCGCCGGGTGGCGGCGCGCCAGCGTGGCCAGCCCGCGGCCGGGGCCCACCTCCAGCAGCACGCGGTCCGGCTCGCCCAGCAGCGCCGCCAGGTTGTCGTCCCAGCGCACCGTCCCCCGCAGGTGCTCCGCCCAGTAGCGGGGGTCCGTCGCCCGCGCGTCGGTGATCCACCCGCCGGCGAGGTTGGAGAGGAAGGGGAGCTCCGGCGCGCGCAGCGCGACCCCGCGCACCACCGCCTCGAAGCGCGCGACGACCGGGTCCATCATCCGGGAGTGGAACGCGTGCGAGGTGTGCAGGCGCTGGTGGTGGACCCCGCGCGCCTCCAGCGCCGCCGCGAACGCGTCCACCGCCTCCGCCGTGCCGCCGACGACGGTGAGCGCGGGGCCGTTGACCGTGCACACGTCCAGCTCCGCGGGGAGCGCCGCCCGGACCTCCGCCTCCGCGAGGGAGACGGAGAGCATGGCGCCGGCGGGCATCTCCTGCATCAGCGCGCCGCGCGCGGCCACCAGCCGCAGCGCGTCCTCCAGCGACATCACCCCGGCCAGGCAGGCCGCCACGTACTCGCCGATGCTGTGGCCCGCGAACCCCTCGGGCTTCACCCCCCAGTGCCACCAGAGCTTCGCCAGCGCGTACTCCACGGCGAAGAGCGCGGGCTGGGCGAGCGCCGTCCGCCGCAGCCGGGCGGCCGCCTCGTCCGTGGCGCCTGCCGCGGGATAGAGGACGTCGCGCAGCTCCACCCCCAGGTGCGGACGGAGGAGCTCGCAGCAGCGGTCCAGCTCCGCGCGGAAGACCGGCTCGTGGTCGTAGAGCTCGCGCGCCATCCCCACGGTCTGCGCGCCCTGGCCGGGGAAGAGGAAGACGACGGGGGTCATGCGGTACGGGTCCACCCCCGTGCGCACCCGCGCCGGGTCCAGGGCGCGCAGCGCGCCGGCCGCCTCCGCCGCGGTGCGGCAGAGGAGGCTGCGGCGGTGCTTCTGGGGGCGGCGGCCCACCTGCAGGGTGTAGGCGACGTCCGCCAGGGGGGCGTCCGGGTTCTCCTCCAGCCAGCGCGCCAGGTTCTCCGTCTGCCGCTCCAGCGCGCGCGGGGTGCGGGCAGAGAGGACGAGCAGGCTCCACGGCCGGCCGGGGGCGGAGGGCTCGCGCGACGGCGCCTCCTGCAGCACCGCGTGTGCGTTGGTGCCGCCGATGCCGAAGGAGCTCACCCCCGCGCGCCGCGGGCCGCCGTCCGGCACCGTCCACTCCAGCAGCCGGTCGGCGACGAAGAACGGGCTCCCCTCGATCCCCAGGCTGGGGTTGGGCGCGCGGAAGTGCAGGGTGGGCGGGATCTGCCGGTGCCGCAGCGCCTGCACGGTCTTGATCAGGCCGGTGACCCCCGCGGCGGCGTCCAGGTGCCCCACGTTGGTCTTCACCGCGCCGATGGCGCACCATCCCTCCCCGCCCGCCGTGCCGAACGCCTCCTTGAGCGCCGTGATCTCGATCGGGTCGCCGATGGGGGTGCCGGTGCCGTGCGCCTCCACGTAGGTGATGCTCTCCGGAGATACGCCGGCGAGCGCCTGCGCCTCACTGATCGCCTCGGTCTGGCCGCTGACACCGGGGGCCAGGAACCCGGCCTTGTACTCGCCGTCGTTGTTCACCGCGGTGGCCAGGATCACGGCGAGGACGTTGTCGCCGTCCTCCAGCGCGCGGTCCAGCCGCTTGAGCACCACCACCCCCACCCCCTCGCCCTCCACGGTGCCGCGCGCGTCGGCGTCGAAGGCGCGGCAGTGGCCGTCGGGCGAGGCGATGTGCCCCTCGTCGTACAGGTAGCCGCGGCGGCTGGGCACGCCGATGGAGACGCCGCCCGCCATCGCCAGGTCGCACTCGCCGTTCAGCAGCGCCTGCGCGGCCACGTGCACGGCGACCAGCGAGGTGGAGCACGCGGTCTGGACGTTGATGCTGGGCCCGCGCAGCCGCATGCGGTACGACACGTGGGTGGTGAGGAAGTCGTTCTCGGTGAGAGTGGCCACCTGCCAGCCGTTGGTCCCCGCGAACACCGAGCGGTCGCGGACGTAGTGGTGGAAGCGGTACGCGGGGAAGGTGGCGCCGCCGTACACCCCCACCGACCCGTCGTACTCCGCCGTGTCGTAGCCCGCGGACTCCATGGCCTCCCAGCACGTCTCCAGGAAGAAGCGGAACTGCGGGTCCATCAGCTCCGCGTCGCGCGCCCGGTAGTTGAAGAACGAGGCGTCGAACCGGTCCACCCCTTCCAGCGAGCCGCGGGCACGGACGTAGTCGGGGTGGGCCAGCGTCTCCTCGTCCACCCCCTCGGCCCGCAGCTCGTCCTCGCTGAAGAAGGTGATCCCCTCCACGCCGTCCCGCAGGTTGCGCCAGAAGGCGTCCACGTCGGGCGAGCCGGGAAAGCGCCCGGCCATGCCGATGACGGCGACGGCCGAGGGCGGAAACGCCGGTTGACTCGCAGTGCTCATCTCCCCTCCTGCTCGGTCGAGGTCCCGCGTGGCGCCGGGCGCCGCGACGCCGCGGGAACCGGGATCACCATCGGTCTCTCACGGCCGGCGCGCGGCGGCCGCCGCGCGGCGGGCCCCGGCCCGGTCGCCGCCCCGCTGCCGCGCCGCGTCCGGGGCGGCGGCGGGCTGCGCGCCGGCGGTCACGAAGGCGGCCTGCGCGGCCACGGTGGTGTGGCGGAAGAGGTCCACCAGCGTGGTCTCGCGCGGGAACGCCTCGCGGATGCGGGCGTGCACCCGGGCCACCAGCAGCGAATGCCCGCCGAGCTCGAAGAAGTTGTCCCGCACCCCCACCCGCTCCACCCCCAGCGCCTCGGCCCAGAACGACGCGATCAGCGTCTCCGCGGGAGTGGCCGGCGGGACGTGGTCGCGCTCGGGGGCGCGGACGGGCGCGGGGAGCGAGCGGCGGTCGACCTTGCCGGCGGGGGTGAGGGGGAGCGCGTCCAGCGCCACGAAGGCGGAGGGGAGCATGTACTCCGGCAGGCTCCCCCCCAGGTACGCGCGCAGCTCGGCGGGGGAGGGCGCGCCGGCCCCTTCGGACGGGACGACATAGGCGACCAGCCGCGGGTCGCCGGGGACGTCCTCGCGCACCGCGGCGGCGGCCTCGCGGACGGCCGGGTGCCCGCGCAGCACCGCCTCGACCTCCCCCAACTCGATGCGGAAGCCGCGCAGCTTGACCTGCGTGTCCAGCCGGCCGGAGAGCTCCAGCGTGCCGTCCGGGCGCTGGCGCGCGCGGTCGCCGGTGCGGTAGAGGCGCGCGCCGGCCGTGGCGGCGAAGGGATCGGGGACGAAGCGCTCGGCGGTGAGCGCGGGGCGGCGCAGGTAGCCGCGCGCCAGCCCGTCGCCGCCGATGCACAGCTCGCCGAACACCCCCAGCGGCGCGGGCTGCAGCGCCGGGTCCAGCACGTAGAGCCGCGTGTTGTGGATGGGCCCGCCCACCGGCACCGGCCCGGCGCCGGACGCGACCTCCGCGACCGCGGACCAGATCGTGGTCTCGGTGGGGCCGTAGAGGTTCCACACCCGCGCGCCCCCCGCCAGCAGCCGCTCCGCGAGCTCCCGCGGCAGCGCCTCGCCGCCGCAGAGCACGGCCAGCCCGCGGGGGGGCGTCCACCCGGCATCCACCAGCATGCGCCAGGTGGCGGGCGTGGCCTGCAGGGCGGTGGCGCCGGCCAGCAGCCCCCGCAGCCGCCCGGGATCCGCCGCCACCGCGCGCGACGCGACGCGCACGCGGGCACCCACGCAGAGCGGCAGCAGCAGCTCCAGGACGGCGATGTCGAAGGAGAGGGTGGTGACGGCGAGCAGCACGTCGTCCGCCGAGAGGCCGGGGCGCTCCGCCATCGCCGCCAGGAACCCGGCCACGGCCCCGTGCCGCACCATCACCCCCTTGGGGCGGCCGGTGGAGCCGGAGGTGTAGATGACGTAGGCCAGCGCGTCGGGGTCCGCCCTCCCCTCCGGCGGCATCTCCGGCCGGGCGGCGATCTCCTCCGCGTCGCGGCCGAGCGCGACCGTCTCCACGCCCTCCAGCGGCAGGCCCTCCGGCGGCGCCGGTCCGGCCACCAGCACTCGCGCGCCGGAGTCGCGCAGCATGTAGGCGATGCGATCGGCGGGATAGGCGGGGTCCAGCGGCAGGTAGGCGCCTCCCGCCTTGAGCACGGCCAGCAGCGACTCCACCATCCCCGCGCCGCGGTCGACGTGGAGCGCCACCAGCGTCTCCGGACCCACACCGCGGGCGCGGAGGTGGTGCGCCAGCCGGTTGGCCCGCCGGTCCAGCTCGGCGTAGGTGCGGGTGCCGTCCTCCGCCTCCACCGCCACCGCGTGCGGGGTGCGGCGGGCCTGCGCCTCGAAGGCGCCGTGCATCGTGCGCTCGGGCGGATGCGGGCGCTCCGTCCGGTTCCATTCCCGCAGCACCAGCTCGCGCTCGGCGGCACCCAGCAGTGACAGGCGCGAGACGCGCAGGTCGGGGTCCGTTGCGGCGGCGTCCAGCAGCGAGAGCAGGTGCCCCGCCAGCCGCGCCATCGTCGCGCCGTCGAAGAGCGCGGCGGGGTACTGGAGCACGGCGTCCAGCCCCTGTTCGTCTTCTTCCAGGTACAGCAGGAGGTAGCCCTCCGCCGCGCGGAGCTCCGTGCCCATGGGCTCGGCGCGCAGGCCGGGGAGGCCGGGCCCGGCGCCGGCCGCGTTCTGCAGGGTGATCATCGCCTGGAAGAGGGGCGGATGGCTGAGGCTGCGCTCCACCTTCAGCGGCTCCACCAGCCGGTCGAGCGGCACCTCCTGGTGCGCGTACGCCTCCACCGTGGTCTCCCGCACGCGGCCGAGGAGCGCGCGGAAGGAGGGGTCGCCCGCCAGGTCCATCCGCAGCGCGAGCGTCTGGACGAAGAAGCCGATCAGCGGCTCCGTCTCGGGGTGGGTGCGCCCGGCCAGGGGGGTGCCCACCACCACGTCGTCCTGGCCGCTCCACCGGTGCAGGAGGGTGCCCCAGGCGGCGGCCAGCGCCATGAAGGGCGTGGCGCCCTCCGCCCGGGCCAGCGCGGAGAGCCGGTCGCGCAGGTCGCGGGGGATGCGGAAGCGGTGCGCACCCCTCGCCGTGTCCTGCACCGCCGGCCGCGGGCGGTCGGTGGGGAGGTCGAGGAGCGCGGGGGCGCCGGACAGCCGGGCGCGCCAGTGCTCCACCTCCCGCGCGTGCTCCGGCCCGGCCAGCCGCGCCCGCTGCCACGCCGCCCAGTCCGCGTACTGGATGGGGAGCTCCGGGAGCGGCGAGGGCTCGCCGCGGGAGAAGGCGCCGTACAGCGCCGCCAGCTCGCGGTAGAGCACTCCCGTGCTCCACCCGTCGCCGACGATGTGGTGCAGCGTGACCACCAGCACGTGCTCGCCGGCGTCCACCCGCAGCAGCCGCGCGCGGAAGCCGGGCGCGGCCGCCAGGTCGAAGGGCGCGTTGGCCTCCTCCGCCACCCGGGCGCGGAGCGCCGCCTCCCGCTCGCCCGGGGCGGCGGCGGGGAGCGCCTCCGTCACCAGCACGCGGGCCGCCGCCGGCAGCACCTCCTGCACCGGCGCCGCGCCGCGCAGGGTGAAGACGGTGCGCAGCGCTTCGTGGCGCCGGGCGATCTCCGCCAGCGCGCGCTCCAGCGCGGGAACGTCGAGCGCACCGCGTAGCCGCAGGACCAGCGGGAGGTTGAACGCGCCGCTCCCGGGATCCATCTGGTGCAGGAACCAGAGCCGCTGCTGCGCGCCGGAGAGCGGCGCCGGCGCCGCCGGGTCGCGGGGAAGGATGGAGCCGGCGCCGGGCGCGGCGGACCCGGCCCCGCCGCGCAGCAGCTTCGCCAGCAGCGCCTGCCTGCCGGGGGAGAGAGTGGCCCTGCGCTTCGTCGCTGCGTCCATGGACATGCTTCGCTCCCGATGCGGATCACCCGTGCGCGTCACGCCAGCTCCAGCGCCTCTTCCTCGCTCATCGCCTCCACGGCGGCGAGCAGCCCGTCCTCGATCTCCCGCGCCAGGGCGGCCACGGTGGAGGCGCGGAAGATGGCATCCACCTTCAGCTCCACCCCGTACTGCAGCCGCAGCCGCCCGATGACGCGGGTGCCCAGCAGTGAGTGCCCGCCCAGCTCGAAGAAGTCGTCCTCCACGCCCACCCGCTCCATCCCCAGCATCTCCCGCCAGACCGCGGCGACCGCCTCCTCCAGCTCGGAGCGGGGCGCCAGGTAGGCGGTGCGCAGCTGCGGGCGGCCGTGCGCGGACGGCGGTCCCTCTTCCCCGGCGGAGGTGAGGGCTTCCGCCGGCGGCAGGGGGAGCTCGACGGCCTCCGGGCCGCCGCGCGGGGCCTCGAGGTAGTAGCGGCGGCGCTCGAACGGGTAGGTGGGGAGCGGGATGCGCCGGCCGCCGCGACCCTCGCCGTACGCGGCCCAGTCGATGGCCACGCCCTCGCTCCACAGGCGGCCCACCGCGGCGGCCAGCGCGCGCGTGTCGGCGCCGGCGTCGCGCGGGTGCGGGAGCGAGGCGACCACGGCGTGCGCACCCTCCCTGGGGACCAGCATGCCGAGCGTGCGGCCGGGGCCGGCCTCGAGGAAGACGGTCTCGGGCGAGGCCTGGAGGAGCGTGTCCACGCCGGCGGCGAAGCGGACGGGGTGGCGGAGCTGGCGTGCCCAGTAGTCCGCGTCCGTCGCCTCGTCCGCCGTGATCCAGGTCCCTGTCAGGCTGCTCACGTACGGCACCTCCGGCGCCTGCGGCCGGGCGCGCAGGACGAGCTCGCGGAAG
>Ga0070685_10000900_pt1 | contig 15959 bp, 18 predicted proteins | sample KBSS13LmetaG_FD_65651 | JGI IMG/M metagenome (GOLD analysis project Ga0070685, IMG submission 65651) | Switchgrass rhizosphere microbial communities from Kellogg Biological Station, Michigan, USA - KBS S1-3L metaG | ecosystem: Host-associated > Plants > Roots > Rhizosphere ...
ATGAGAGATGATCCGAAACTCGTATCCCACATCGCAAGCGTGGCCTTTATGGCGGCCGCGCTTCTGGTCGGTATTCTTGCGGTCGGATCGGCCGGCGCTTCTTCATTGTTCGGGCCGTAGGACACGGCGCATCCTGCACAGCAATTCACCCTGTTTTATGTAATCCAGCAGACCAGATCATCTCGATGTTTTCGCTCGCGTGCCCTACCAAGTCGGCAACGACGTCATTGCATGTGCGTTGGTTGGAAGGTGCGCGGAGTCATTCATGGCAGACCTCGACTCCACTCCGGAAGAAGAGGTTCTTTCCATTCTCGCGCATAAACTCGTCGATCAGGTAGCGCTCTACGGCCTGGCGAAAGGGATCGCAAAATCTCCCCGCATCGCAGACGTCATCCAGAAGATGAAGGATGACAGGGCCCACCTGCTGCAGGACATCAATGCAAAGATCTTCCTGAATGGAATCCCGCCAATCGAACAGGGCACGAAACTCGGGAATGCCCGTAAGTCGTTCCAGCGCCTGAGGGAGGTCGCCGAAAAGAACGATCACACCGCGCTTTTGGAAGTCGAGCGCGGGGAGCACTATCTGAGGGAAAGGTTCGCCCGGGCGGCAGCGGACGAACGCCTTGCCGCACATACGCGAAACTACATTCAAACATTGGTTAGCCGCATTACTCGCACCCACGAGGAAATTGGGCACCTGAGACAGTCTCTCGGCTGAGGCGCGATCGAGGCGCCAAGGACTATGCGCCCCTTACCTTCTCGGTCAGGAAATGCCTGCCCTGGCGGTCTTCGATTTCGATGACCCAGAGGTCGCGGTCGGCCTTGAGGCGTTTACCAATCAGGGCGTCGACACCGCCTTCGTCGGCGGGCTGGAGCACCTCAAAGTCGCCGGCGCCGTCTGGATCGAAGGCCGGGCCGTAGAGGCGAGCCTGGCCGCGGGCGGTGGTTACTTTCACGAGGACGTCGCCGCGGTCGGCGTCGCCCTTGTGGACGATCATGGCGAAGGCGCCGGCTGTCTCAGCACGGCGCACAAGGGCTGAAACCCAAAGATGGGACGGAATCGCTCTCGGCATGGCGCGGCCTTTACCATGATTTCGCCGAGTGGCGCCCGGATTGCAACCGTGTAAGGAACACCGCCGTAAACCATTGTGACGAACCCGATGCTGGCCGCCCTCTCCCACTCGATCTTCGACGCCGTGGCGAGCATGCCCTCGCCCACCGATGTGCGGACCGGCGTCTATGTGATGGCGGGCATTGCAGGACTTCTGGTGAGCGGGATCATCTCCTGCATCAAGGAAATGCAGAGCGCCAAAGCCGATACGCGCAACTGCTAGGCGTACACTCATCCTAAAGGTGAATGAGCGACAGTCGGCGGGTCATGACCTCCCGTCTGTTAACCTCTTTGCTTGCTGCGGTGTCTCTCGCTGCGCCTGCTTTCGCCGACGCCGGCGTGAAGGCGGTGGAGCGCGCATTCCTGGAGCGCGCGGCGATGACTGCGTCGGACAAGAACTGCAACCTGTTCACCGATGGCGAGCGGCTGGCGCTCAAGGCGGGACTTTACCAGTCCGAGGGTGAACTGCTGCGCGCGGGCAAGGATCCGCAGGAGATCGCGGACATCACCGAAGAAGTGCGCGCGCATGCGAAGTCGCTGGGCTGCAGCCATCCCTCCGTGATGGAAGTGGCGGCGACGATCCGCTCGAGCTATCGCGTGTTCGCCAAGACGACGTCGCTGGATTACGCGGCCAAGAATTCCACGTGGGAAACGTCCCGGTCGAAACACGACGCCTGGTCGGTCAAGCAGACCGACAAGAAGACCGGCGTGATCATCGGCATGCGCCGGGAGAATCCGGAGAAGCCGGAGGAGTTTACCTTCGCCATCGCCGTGCCGTACGACGACAAGCCGTCCTCCATCGTCCAGCTCAGCTTGCGCGACGCCAAGAAGATGCCTGACCCGTGGCTGGGCAAGCTGCTCTCGCCCAAGGGCGGGATGCAGCCGCCTGCCCGCTCCGTCTCCCGGCCCGAATGGGCGGGCAAGATGATCGAGTGGGAGGACAATGTCGGCGACTGGTACAATGTCTACTTCCTCTCCAAATCCGCCGTGGAGCGGCTGGAAATGCTCGATCCGCGCGAGGCGATCGAGGTCGAGCTGACGCCGAATGCGCATGCCAAGGTGCAGACGCTGAAGAAGATCGTCTTTGAAATCGGCGATTTCCGCGCTGCGCGCGCCTTCGCGATGATCCCCGCGCCGGTCTACGCCGCAGCGGCGGAAGCAGCGCCGGCCGAGGCGCCCAAGGGCGGCCACCACTAGACGCACCCGAAGTGCAAGAGCAACTCGTCCGCGCCCGTGAGGACGCGGGTTGCTCTTGGCGTTAACCCTGGCCTAGAGTCGATGCTCCTCCTTGGGGAGTTTCACCATGCTTCGCCTGCACCATGCGCCGCGGTCGCGTTCGTCCCGCATTCTCTGGCTTCTGGAGGAGCTGGGGGCCGACTGCGAGATCGTCTACACCAACATCACGCGCATGGATGACTCTGGGGAAGAGGACGAAGCCAATCCGCATCCGGACAAGAAGGTGCCGGCGCTTGTGCATGACGGCCACCTTGTCACCGAGTCTTCCGCGATCGTGCTTTACCTTACCGACCTGTTCCCGCAAGCGGGCATCGGGCCGGTGAACGGTGATCCCAAGCGCGGGGAATATCTCACCTGGCTGTTCTACTATTCCGGCGTGATCGAGCCGGTGGTGACGTTCGAGACGGCCGGCCTTGGCGATCACCCGCAGCTGATGCGTACCTTCCGCGGCAAGTCGGAGATGGAGCGGCGGCTGATGGATGCGCTTAAGCACGGCCCCTACCTGCTTGGAGAAAAGTTCTCGGGCGCGGACATTCTTGTGGCGAGCCTCGGCGCCTGGGCGCGATCCATGCTTCCGACCGGCAAGCTGGTGGATGATTACCTCGCGCTTTGTAACAGCCGCCCCGCCCTGCGCGCGAGTTTTGCAAAGGACTCACCTCGCTGACGTGAGTTCCCTCGCCTTGGCCCCGTTCCTGCACCAGCCTCCACGGGGGTGTGCAGGCGCCTAAGGTCCAGCCCGGTTAACGTTGCCGGCCTCGCCCGGGCCCGGCATCCCCACCATTTTTTTGAAGGCCAGCGCGGGTAGGCCAGGGTCAGTGCTCAACAACATCCAGAATTTGCGGGCGATCGCCGCTTATTCAGTGGTGGTCTACCACTGCCTGATCCGCTTCCTGCATCCAGGCGGGCTGGAGCTCGCTTACATCGACATGCTGAGCGGGGGGGTCGACCTCTTCTTCGTCATCTCCGGCTTCGTCATGGTACACACCACGAAGGAAGACGAGAGCGGCGCATGGTTCATGACCAAGCGCATCGCCCGGATCGTGCCGCTCTACTGGTGCGCCACGACGCTGGTGCTGGTGCTGGTCTATTTCCGCGACTGGACGTTCCCGGGAACGCTGCTGACGCCGCAGGCGATCGCCTCGAGCTTCTTCTTCATCCCGCATCCTAATGCTGCCGGGCATCTCTATCCGGCGCTCGGCGTGGGCTGGACGCTGAACTACGAGATGATGTTCTACGTGCTGTTCGCGCTCTCGATGCTGCTGCCTGCGCGGGCGCGGCTGGCAGGCGTGGTCAGCCTGATCACCGTCGTCTTCTTCGCGGCGACCTTCGCCGGACCGTCCGTGATCCATGAGTTCTATGGCAATCCGATCGTGTTCGAGTTCGCGGCCGGGTGCATCATCGCCTATGCGCTGCGACTCAAGACGGTTGCCGGTTTCGTGCGCAAGACGCCGATGTGGCCGCTGGCCATCGGCGCCGTCGCAATGCTGCTGCTGGACGTGACGTTCGAGCCACTGGGCTGGCCTTCGGCTTACCGCATCGGCGTGCCGTCGGTGGCGCTGGTTTTTGCTGCAGCTGCGCAGGACATGTATCGCACACGCGCACGCGAATCCCTGATGACCCGCCTGGGGGATGCAAGCTATTCCGCCTACCTGCTGCACCCGATCGTGATCGTGGCGGCCGTCGTGGTGTTTGACCACTTGCTCGGTGATGGATTGGCGAACGGCATCGCCGTGCTGGTCGCAACGCTCTTGGTTACGGCAATAATTTCGCTGTACTCGCTGCGCTTCTTCGAAAAACCCACCGCGAAATTCGTGCGCGGCCTGGCGCAGGGGCTGGGGCTCAAGCCGCCGCGCAGCGAAGCGAAGGCGCCTGGGGTGTTGACGCCGCAACCCAATCCATGATGCTCAATGCCTGACGCTCAAGAGGCGTCCAGCGTAGAGGCGGCGGACATGGCCGACATCGTCAATCTCAACGACCGCCGGAAACGCCGCGACCGCGAGCAGCGCAAGGCCGAGGCCGAAGCCAAGCGCATCCTGTTCGGCCGCACCAAGGGCGAAAAACAGAAGCAGGAAAAGGAGCGCACGGCAGACGTGCGCAAGCTCGATGGCGCGCGCCGCGAGAAAGACAAGGACCGGGACTAGGCGAAACGCCCTTGCGCCTTGAACTTTCCGGTCCAGGCCTCGTAGTCCGTCGGCTGTTTCTCGGCGCGCAGTCCCCCTTCGACGAAACGCACCCAGGGCTGCGCGCTGCTGGTCCAGATATCGCCGACCGGTTCGACCCAGCTGGTGTCATCCAGCGTTCCCGCGCGCAGGCTGAGTGCGCCTTTCGAGGGGGTGGAGCCCTGCACAATGCGGCTGCCGCATAAGCCGCAGAAATGGCCGAAGCGCGTCAGGCCGGCGTCCGACTGCCATTCGATCCGTGCGGGCTCGCCCTTGGTGAAGGCGAAGGACCGCTCGATGATGGTGACGGAGACATTGAAGGCGCTGCCGCTGGTCTTCTGGCAGTTCTTGCAGTGGCAGTTGTAGACCATGAGGGGCTCCGCGCTGAACTCATAGCGCAGGGCGCCGCAGTGGCATCCGCCGGCAAGTGGAAACTGGATCATCGGCGCCTCCCCGTCTCAGGCCGGACTCATATCGCAAGTCTCGCAAGGCGTTGCACTGACTTTCTCAAGCGATGCTGACAGAGCGTGTCAGCTACCCGACGCTCAGCGCCAGGATCCGGCTGATCTCGCGCACCGGCCGCTTGGTCTGGGTGCGCCAGGTGTTGAAGGCGGCCTGCACGGCGGCGAGGTCCTTCTTCGAGGTTGGCTCCTTGGCGACGATGCCTTCGCGGATCAGCGCCTTCACGACATCGCCCGAGAGGATGAAGGCATCCCAGCCTTCGAAGCGGAGGAAGTACTGGCATGTCGCGCCGCCGAGTCGCGAGGCGTTCTTCTTGAGGTGGTCCATCAGGCCGATCTGATCGGTCTCCGGCCAGCTTGCGAGGAATTTTCCGAACGAGCCGTGCTGCTTGGCCGTGGCAACAACGAAGCGGGCGTTGTCTATTGTCGCCATGATCTTGGCGCCGTTGCGCACAATTCCCGTGTCCTTCAGGAGACGATCGACATCTTCATCCGTGAAGGCTGCTACACGCTTCGGCTCGAATTTGAAGAACGCTTTCTCAAAGCCGGGCCATTTCTTCTCGATGACTTCCCAGGAAAAGCCGGATGAAAACACGGCCTTGGCCATTCCCGCCAGGTAACGTGCGTCCTTTTTCCCAACCAGATCCGTGTCGATCTGCCATTCGGCAAGGACCTTGTTAAGGCCTTTGGGCCCACCATGATGACTGGCGGCAAGAGACTCGATCTTGTCGAACGACTTCATCGTGCACACCTCATTGGGAAGCAGCCCGGGAGACCGCACACATGATGCGTATCCAACCGATCTCCACAAGCGTGATGCTTGTCATGATGGCGATCGTACTTCTGACGCCCGCCGTGATGGGCCTGTTCGCTCCGCAGGCGTAAACGGCAGGCTCGCCTAAGCTTAGCGGAATCGGCCGAAGTCTTAAGCCAATCGATCAATTTTACCCTGCGCGCTCTAACCGGGCGGAAATGACGTGCGGGCATTATCCACGCCTGACGGCCAGGTCGGCGGCCGGTGTGGGGACGAGCATGAGCTTTGGCAAACGCGGCCCGGGAAACGACAGCCCGCGCCCTCTTCCGCCTCCGCCAGCTGCATCCGAAAGCCGCGAACCTGCAGCAGCCAGCGGCCTGCGCATGACCGTGGCAAGCTCCGGCGGATTCGACCTGCGCTTTGCCGCTATGGCGGTCGGCGTGATGGCGATCGCTGCCGGGGGCGCATTCGCCGTCTCGATGATCGGCGGTTCGTCGATAAAGGTTCGCCCGGTTGCGGAGATCGTGACTGGCCTCAACCGCGACCAGGTGAAAGCCGCGCTCGCCCTCGAAGCACTGCCGGACAAGCACGGCCAGGTGTTCATGGCGACGCTGAAAGCCAGCTTCCCGTCCGAGCACGACAAGCTGCTGGGCCAGATGGCTGAAACCGCCATGCGCGGCGGCGACCGCAACACGCTGGCCATCGACGTCAATGAATGGCTCGTCCCGTTCGCGATGCAGAACATGTCCAATCTCGGCCGCACGGGCGCGGCCGGGTTCGACTTTGCACTCGATACGGTGGACTACGGCCTCGACTATATCTCCCACACGGCAGGCGGATGCACGGCGCAGTCGCTGGCTAACCTGGAGCCGATATTCTCCGACCCGAACCGGATTCTCTCGGAGATCGCCTACGGCTCGAAGGGCTATGAGTTCAACATCAAGACGTCGACGCGGCTGGTCGCCCTCGCCGATGCCGGCCGGAGCGCATCCAATGCGCCGACCGCATTGACGCCGCAGGACGAGGCGGCGCTGCAGAGCGCCCTCATGTCTCTGATGATGGACCGCGACGTGATGAACCTCGTCCAGGCCGGCATGTCGCAAGCCCAGGGTGGCGGAGGCAGCATGGACAGCGCAGCGCTTTCCCGCGTCGATGTCTGCAAGATCGGCCATACGGCGATCGACCGGCTTCGCAAGCTGCCCACAGACACCAAGGCGCGCGTGTGGGGCGTGGGGATGAACGAGCTGCGCAAGATGGTGGGGCCGAACGGCTTCCGGATGCCGGCGCCCGGCCAATACCCGTCGGCGCAATACTCCCCCGGCCGGCTGACGATGCGATAGGCCCACTCCACCCCCGACCGGCCCCCCGACTGCGCCATTGCAAGGTGATGCCGCCTCGGCCAACGTAGGCTTGAGGAAACGGGACAGATGCTCAGCAGGGGCGACGACTTTCCAATCCACCAGACGCGATTCCTCGAACCGATGCTCACGCCGGAGGAGATAGACCGGCTTGGGACGTTCCTGGCGAAGGCGCTACACGCCGAGACGTGCCGCATCATCAATGTCTCGCGCATTCATGACGGGGCCAGCCGCGAGACGCTGCGCTTCGATGCGGTGACGCCGACGCAGATGCTCGGCCTGATCCTGCGCCGTGATCCGCCATCGGAGATGATCGTGACGGAGCGGCGGATCGAGTTTGCCGCACTGCGATCCTTCCACGACAGCTGCCGTGTGCCGGTGCCGCGGCCGATTGCGTTGTGCGAGGACCCGCATATGCTGGGTCGGCCGTTCATGGTGATCCGGCGGATCGACAATGCTCGTGTCGCTCCCGCCTTTACGCCCGATCCCTATGGAGAGCATCGTGAAAAGATCGGGCAGAGCTTCTTCCGCATTCTCGGTGCGATCCACGCTGCCGATGCAGCGGCGAGCGACCTGGCCGCCGCGGTGAAGGCGCCGAGCCCACGCGCCTGCTGGTCGCGGGAGCTGGATCACTGGGAGGGCGTGATCGAAGCCAATGCGCTGGAGCCGCAGCCGATTGCCCTTGCCGCAATACGACGACTGCGCCGGGCGGCGCCACCGCCGCCGAAGCGATTGGCGATTGTGCATGGCGATTATCGCACCGGGAATTTCCTGCACGATGGCGCGGGGTCGATCAGCGCGATCCTCGACTGGGAGATGGCGCATATCGGCGATCCTCACGAGGATCTCGCCTGGGCGCTCGATCCGCTGTGGGCGGGACGCAATGGGCTTGCGGCGGGGATGCTGGAGTTTGATCGCGCGATTGCGCTGTGGAGCGAAGCATCGGGGCGGGAGTTCGATCGCGATGCGTTTGCGTGGTGGACGTTGTTCTCTGCCGTAAAGGGCGTAGCGATCTGGCTGTCCTGCGCGCGGCGGTTCAACGATGACGCGGGAGCTGAACCTATCCTGGCGTTTTTCGGCTGGTATTGCCTGCAGCGGCACAACAAGATGATTGCGGATCGGCTTGCCGCGGCCCCACGCGGAGCGCTCGCATGAGGCCGGGGCTGGAGCGGATTCTTGGCGGTGCGGCGGAGGCGCTGAATGCGGAGCTTGTTCCGCAGTTGCAGGGGCCCGCGGTCGGCCACGCCTCGATGATCCGCTGGCTCATGACGGCTTCCGCGCAGGCGGCGGACAGGGAGCCGGACGTCTTGTTGGCCGAGATCGCGGCGATGCGGCGATTGTTCGAGGATGCGGCGGACACCACCCTGCCCGGCGATCTGTGCGAGCAGTTGCGAGAGGCGGTCGAAGGATCGCAGCCCACAAGCTATTCGATCAGTGCGCTCACCGATCTCTGCAACGGCATGAAGGCGACGCTGATCGCGCTGCAGATCGAGCTTGAGGACATTTCCGCCGGCTGGGCGCGCCGGCTTGAGGCGCAGGCGTGGGACATCCTGCGCATGGGCGTGGATCGGCGGCAGGTCAGCCTGCGCGGCGTCTAGCGCGAGCGGCCGGTTTTCGCCGCGCCGCCTTCGGCCACTTTCTCGGGCTCGAAGCGTTTGGCTTGGGTGACGGGCGCCTTTCCGTCGGGCGTCGTGACGAAGGCGGGGACGGCCCAGATGCGGTAGACTGTGGAGATGCCTTTGTTCTCGCCGGTTTTGGGATCGGGCATGCCGTCGGCGTGGCGCTTCAAGGCGCGCCACCAGATCGGCAGGTTGATGTGGCCCACGGTTTCGTGGATCGCGCCGGCGGACCAACCGCCGTTTCCGGCGGTGCCGATATAGTGGACCATCCAGTCGCGATAGCCGCCGAAGATGCCGGCGAGCGAGCCGTCCTTCTTCATCTCGAAACGCATTTGCGCTTTGTCGAGCACGAGCTCCTTCGGGAAGAAGCCCGGCGTGTAGAAGTCGCGCATCTTGAGCGTGATGGGGGCTTTGGTTTCGATGACGCCGTTGACGATCTTCACGTCAGTCACGGTCTGGAATTCATCCTTCGGATCGATGCGGAAGGAATAATCGGCGGCGATGGCGCCGTTGGCGTCCTTCACCATCTTGTCCTTCGACAGATAGACGCCGAGCCTGGCGGCGTCATCGTTCATCGGATCCTTCTCGCCGGAGACGACGAGGACGATGGTGTAGACGCCATCGTGCATGCCGTCGTTGGAGTAGGAGGCGACCTGCCGCTCGGGCCCACGGAAGCGCGGCCAGCAGCCGGACGATTTGTAGAAGGCGTTGTCGATGCCCTTCACGCCCTCCGGACTGGTGAAGTCGCCGGTTTTGGGATTGCCGTCGAGATCGAAGCCGAGGGCGACCTTGCCCTCAACGTCCTTCTGGCCGGTGTCCTTGATGACGGTGGGGTTGGTGTAGACGTTCTCGCCGTTGGGGCCGCGCAGGTAGTAGAATGAGCGGTCGAAGCCGCCGGCGCTGCGGCGCTCGGGATCCAACAGCTTCTTGACGTCGGCGGGCGTGCGCTTGCCGATGAGGAGCGCCTTGTTCCAGTCGACATCGGGGTTCGTGCCTTTGGGGCAGTCGGTTCCCGGCTGGTCCTTGGCGCTGTCGGTGCGGCCGTAGATGTGTGCGTATTCGTAGATCTCGACGAGATAGCTTTTGGACCAGGGCTTTGCGGAAGCTGGCAGGGCAAGGCCGGCGGCAAGAAGGCTCAGTCCGACGATCCCTGCCGTAATCCTCATCGCTCTCTCCCCTGTCGTTGTTGCGGCATACTAAATCCGTCAGCGCTGACTGCAAGCGGTTTTGCCCTGACGTTGGGAGGGATCGCGTTGTGGGAGTTGGACGATGAACCCTCGACAGGTCATTCTCGGCCTTGAGCCGAGAATCTCTGGGGAGGCGTGCGCTGAAGCTGAGGTTTGTGCGCGGGCCAGAGATTCTCGGGTCGCGCCTTTGGCTTGCCCGAGAATGACTCGCGGCTGGAGACTTTAGGAGACCACGATGAACGGTGGGTGCGCGTGCGGACAGGTTCGCTATGAGCTCACGTCAAAGCCGATGTGGGTGAATTGCTGTCATTGCACCTGGTGCCAGCGCGAGACCGGATCGGCGTTTGCGGTGAATGCGCTGATCGAGACGGACCGGGTGAAGCTCACCCATGGCGTGCCGGAGCCGGTGCATACGCCATCGAATTCGGGCAAGGGACAGATCATCCTGCGCTGCCCCACCTGCCGCGTTGCGGTGTGGAGCCACTACAATGGTGCGGGGGCGAAGGTGGCGTTTATCCGGACCGGAACGCTCGATCAGCCGCACGACATTGCGCCGGACATCCACATCTTCACGACGACCAAGCGGCCATGGGTGGTGATTCCGGAGGGTGCGCCCAGCGTGCCCGAATACTTCAACGCGAAGGAGTATTGGCCAGCGGATGCGCTGGCGCGGCGGGCGGCGTTGTTCGGCTAGGTAAGCCGGCTACTCGCCGCCGCCACTACGCGGGGCGAGGTTGATCGGCGCAGCTGGCGCGGCGGGGGTGGAGGTCGACTGGACCAGCTGGCCGTTTTCCCAGCGGCCGGCCTGCAGCACCTGCCCGTCTGCGGTCCAGGAGACGCCATAGCCCTCGCGGATGCCGTTCTTGATCTCGCCTTCGTAGCGCTGGCCGTTCTGATAGCTGATCACGCCACGCTGGGCGCCGCCGGCGGCCTTCACGCCGGAGAAGACGTCGCCATTCTTCCAGTAGATGACGCCGAAGCCGGAGGTCTCGTCCGCGGTGATCTCGCCTTCGTACTTCTCCATGCCCGCACGGTTGCCGGAGTTGGCGGCGTATTCGATGATGCCGAGGCCCGAGGGTTTGCCGTCGCGGATCTCGCCGCGATATTTATCCCCGTTCTGCGCACCGCCCGAGGTGATGCGCGAGCCGAGGCCGTTGGGGGCGCCATTGGCGATCTGGGTTTCGAAGCGGTCGCCGTCAGCGGCCACGAGCGAGCGCAGGCCGGCAGCGGAGGCTGCCGCTTCGGCGGTGGCCTTGGCCGCGGTGGCGCGGGTGTTGGCGGTTCCCTGGGCTGCGCGCGCGGCTTCGACCGCACGGCGCACATCGGCGGAAACAGTGTCGAGGCCGTAGGGGGTAGCGCGAGCGGCGGCCGGCGCGGGCGTGTTGAGCTTCGTGATGTTCGAGCGCGCTTCCGCAACGTGCGGACCCTTTGCGTAAGACGCAAGGTAAGCCTGATAGGAGGCGGCCGTGTTGAGCCGCACGGCTTCGCGCCATGCGTTGTTTTCCGCAGCGCGGGCCACTTCGGTTTCCGCAAGCGTGTCGGAGACTGCGGCGGCTTTCGCGGCGGCTGCGGCGGCTTCGGCCTGGCGCTGCTTGTCGGCGGCTTCGGCGGCGTCCGTCTCGGACTTGGCTGGCACGCGCGTGGTGGCGGCGGCGATGATGGGCTCGGACACTTCGGCCGGCTTGCCCGCCTTCACGGCTGCGGCCTGGATCAGGTCGGCGAACTGGCGGAGCTCGCGCGGAGCAGAAGTGGCGAGCGCGGGGGCTTTCTTCTTGGCGCCTGTCGCAAAGGCGGTGGCGGCCTTGTTGGTGGTCGCGCCCGACTTGCCGTCGATGGCGCCGCCATAGAGGCTGAGCGCGGTGAGGCCGCGCTGGATTTCCTCGATCGCCTGCTTGCGCTCGACGCCGAGGGAGGCGAGGCGTTCTTCGGCGGCCTTGGTCATGGCGCCTGCGCCCGCGCCCTGGGCCGGGAATTTGGCGAGATAGGACTGGTAGGCTTTCTCGTTGTCCGTCGTGACAGCCTCGACCCAGGCCTGCGCATCGATGACACGCAGGAGCGAGCGGGCAGTCTCGGCGCCGGTGGTCTTGGGATGATCGCTGATGAAGTCGCGCAGACCTTGCGGATCCTTGCGGTCGACCGAGGCCCAAGCGGTGTCGGATTCCGCGGTATCCTCGAACACGGTCGCGACGGCGTCAGTCGAAGGCTCGGACGCGGCGGCGGCCGGCTCAGCCGGAGCTTCCTTCTCGGCGACCTGCTGCACGGGATGCTTTCCCGTGATGTTCATGGGGTCGAAATACCAGAAGGCGCCGCCGGCGGCGACGGCGAGCGCGAGCACGATGATCGGTCCAGGCGCAACCCAGCGGTCGCGCTCGAGATAGCTGTTACGCTTCGCAGGACGTGGCGGCCGCGGCGGCGACATGAGCGGGGGAGCAGGCTCGGAATAGGCGTGCGAGGAAGAGAGAGGCGGCAGCAGGGGCTCGCTCTCCCGCATCTGGCGCATCTCCGGCGGCGGGACAGGACGCGGCTTCGGCGGCTTGGGAGCGGGCTTCGCTTTCTTCGGCTTGGCCGGAACGAAAGCGGGGATGTTCTGCGCCATCTGCGGCGCGCCGGCGAAGAGCCGCACGGCCGACATGCACTGGCGCCAGTTGCCGTCGTCGCGCTCGCCCATCCAGTGGGAAAGATCGACGACTTCGACCTGGTCGAACGGACGCGGCGGCGTCGCCGAGTCGATGCGGACCTGGATCAGCTTGTTCTTGTAGAGACCCGTTGCAGCCTCGGAACGCACATATTCCGAGCCGCGCGAATAGCTTGACCACACGACAAGGATCGCGCCGGCCGAGCCGAGCTTCTGGTCCAGGGCCGCAGAGCCGCCAATGGTGGGCTCCGAAGGATCCCACCAGACGTCCCAGCCCTCGAACTGAAGGGTTTCGACGAGCGGACGCACCCGCTCCCGATCTTCCCGAGCATAGGAGATATAAACGTCAGTCATGGCCGACCCTTGGGCCGCCCCCGCCAGTCCCGGTTCTAGCAGCGCTCTTAACGATTGTGGAGACGGGAGTCAGCAGGACAAATGATACAGGGTTCCCGTGGGGCGCCCCGGACTGGTGGGCGACCTCCTGGAAGGTCGCAGAAATTCGTTGCGATCCCGTCACGTTGCCCTCCCCGGGGCATTTCTAGCCAGCATTCTTCTCTGGCGGGAAATATACAGCAATCGTCGAGCCACCGCCTTCGCGGCTTTCGATATCGAGGCGGCCGCCATGAAGTTCTGCGAAAGCGCGGCATACGGAAAGGCCCAAGCCCGTCCCCTTCTGCTTTTTCCCGGCCTCGCCCTGTTCGAAGGCGCGTGACAGGCGCTGGAGTTCCTCGGCGCTGATTCCCTCGCCCGTGTCCGAGACAGCCAGGAGCGACCCGCCGCCCGGCGCTTCCAGGGTGGAAACCGTGACGCTGCCGCCCTTAGGCGTGAATTTCAGGCCGTTGGAGATGAGGTTGAGCGCGATCTGGCGGACCGCCTTGGAATCGGCAAAGGCCTCGACATCGGGATCGCCGGAGAGGTCCAGCTCGATCTGCTTGCGGGCGGCCTCTTCCTTCATGAACGACACGGCCTCGGCGGCGAGGTCTGTCAGGCTCACCAGGTCGGGATGGATATCGTAGCGGCCGGCTTCGATGCGCGAGAGATCCAGCACATCATCCACGATAAGGCCGAGGTTGCGGCCGCCTTCGTGGATCAGGTTTGCGTATTCCTGATAACGCTCCGGCAGAGGGCCGTAGATCTGGTGCTGCATCATCTCGGAAAAGCCGATGATGGCGTTGAGGGGCGTGCGCAATTCGTGGCTGGTCTGGGCGAAGAAGGTGGTGCGCGCGTCCAGCTTGGCGTTGGCTTCGGCGAGTTCCTTCTGGGCCGCTTCGATCGCCGCTTCGGCCTCGCGCGTGCGGGCTTCGAGCTGGCGGAGCCGAAGGAGTGATTCCGGATCGGGCTGTTTGCTGACGACGGGCTTGAGCGGTTGCCCTGCGGCGCCGGCCTGAGGACGGGCAAAGAGCGCCGCGAGGGCGCCGAGCAGCGCTACGGCAGCCACGGCGTAGACCATTGCAAGCGTGTCAGAGTCCTTACTGTCGAGCCAGGTTCCGTTAGCTCCCGCCAGGGATGCGACGGCGAGCCCGATCAGCGAAAAGCCAGCCGTTTCGGCGCCGAGCCGCTTAACCCCTGATGTCCAGGCGAAGGCCAGGGCGACGGCGAAGAGGATGATCAAGGGTGAAGTGGCGCCGCCGGTCGAGGCTGAGCCAACCGTTGCAAGACCAATCCAAATCGAGACCTCGATCTCGGCGGTGCGGGAAGGTGTCGCAGAACCGTGCAGAAACAGGCCGCCAGCAACCGGCAGGACGGCGCAGGTTAACGCCAAGGCACTGATCCAAATGGGCACAGCGAGCACCATGGCCCACACTGCGGCAACGGCTGCCAGGACCAGCCATATGATGCGCGGGGCCGTCATTTGACTGCCGCCAGTGACAGTATGCCCCTTGAACCCTGGAAGTGCATCAAGCATCCTAACCATGCATCAAGGAATCCAAGAGCAACTTGGTCTGGAAAGCACATAGCGGGCCGCGATTGGTGGGGACCGCAGCTACCACACAAACTTTCCGTCGGAGGTTTTAATGCGTTCCACGACCGGGCTCGCCGCTGTTGCGCTCGCCCTCGCGCTCTCTGCTCCTGCATTCGCCCAGTCGGCTGAACCTCGCGTTCTGCCCTCGGCGGCCGCCCACTATGGTCAATACCAGGGCGACGTCACGGCCATCCAGGCCGCCCCGCTGAAGAGCGGCAAGGAACTCGACACCGCCCTCAACACCTTCGGCGCGCAAAACCCGGACCAGCTGTCGTCGGGCTGGATCGCCTACTCGGCCATGGTCGCAGCCCAGGACAAGGACTTCGCCGCGGCTGTTAAAGACATCGACGCTTACTACGGACGTGAGCGCGTGATGACCGGCTTCCGGAATGACGTGGCCTATGCCCGCACGCTGAAAGGCGGCGAGGCGGCCCTGCAGGATGCACTCTCTGCCAACTCGCGCGACGCCGGCCGCATCTCCAGCGCCGCCGCCTTCGTGAAGGACCAGGCCTACAAGCTGCAGGATGTGGCCTGGGGCAAGGCCCGGCTGCCGAACGCCTCGGGCGTCGCCAACGGACTGAAAGCCACCTCCAAGACGGTACGGCCGGTTGCCGACGCAGCTCAGAAACTCTTCGCCGGTCCGGACCTCGGCATCGTGCTGTCGAACGCACACGGCGAGAAGTCGGTGTGGGACAAGGTCTCGATCCTGGCCTCGGCGCCGACTGCCGCTCTCACCACGGCGGGCGTCATCTCTGCGCCGGCGGCCCCGATGAAAGTCGATCCGAAACGTGAAGGCACCGCCAACCGCATCGTCACGCTCGCGGCCTTCCACGTTCTCGAAGCGGAGAAGACCAACAAGGACGACGTGAAGACGGCCATGAAGGACAAGCAGACCTTCGATTGCATCGACTGGTCGCAGCTCCAGCTGCAGGCCTGCGTGTCTGCCGCCTACACCCGCGCCGATCTCTCCTTCTGCCTCGCCGAGCACGCCATCGGCGACGCCGGCCAGTGCTTCTCGGAAGTGACGAAGAAGTAGTCTCTTCCCGGATCTGAATATGAAACCGCCCCGGTGATGAGCCGGGGCGGTTTTGTTTTGGGGCTGAGCGTTCCTCACTTCCCGTGGCACGTCGTGCATTTGGCGGTGTCGGCGCGAAGCTGGGAGATCTCGGAGGCCGCAACGCCGCCGGCGTCCAGCGCAGCGAGGCGCTTGCGGGCGAGGTCGCCGCCGCGGCGAGGGGATTTGGCGGCGAGCGTGTAGGTGGCGCGGGCGGCGGCGGGATCGCCGGCTTCGACGCTGAGGTCGCCGGCGATGACGCGGATCATGTCGCCCGAGTTGAGGCCTTCGGAGTCCTGGAATCGGGAGACCAAGTCGGCTTTTTCGGTTGCGTAATCGCGCTTGTCCTTCGGCAGGTTGACGCTGACGAGGGCGCGCAACAGACGTTGGACCCCTCTCTCATGGGTGTTCGCCGACAGGGC
>Ga0070685_10000901_pt1 | contig 15952 bp, 33 predicted proteins | sample KBSS13LmetaG_FD_65651 | JGI IMG/M metagenome (GOLD analysis project Ga0070685, IMG submission 65651) | Switchgrass rhizosphere microbial communities from Kellogg Biological Station, Michigan, USA - KBS S1-3L metaG | ecosystem: Host-associated > Plants > Roots > Rhizosphere ...
TCCGTCGTGCGGGCGCGAATAATATAGGCGGCTTTGCACGCCTCGCAAAAGCCAGGATGCCGCCTAGAACATTCTCCGTCGCACACCTTTGCGCAAGCCTCACGCTCCTCTTCTACCCCATGCCTGTATCCGTCCGCATACTGATTGTGTTGATGCGCAGAACAGGCTTTGCGAATGTCGTCTTGCCCACACTTGTAAGCGTCTTCAAGGCGCGCCCTCACGTGTGGACCCATTGCATATTCTTCCACAGCCGCTTGGATAGCAGACTCTTTGTCTGCGACCGCTTCCGCAACAGCGAAGCTAATTTCGGCGGCGACTTCCACTTCGGCGGAGGACCAATCAATTCCATAATCGTCATATCTATTGTCAGATACTATTTGGACAATCTTCTCCGCGCGTTCTTGAGGTGTCATAATCGTAGTATACCTTTCTTCTACCCTTTTGTCAAGCTCTTAATTTTTGTTGTTGAATTCGCACCGCAACTGTAGCACCGGAGCCGTAGTACAACTTTACCCATAGCAATACGAGTCCCATTCCTCATTAGCGCATTGTCGCCGCAACGACCACATATACCAGGTCTGTCTGAGATTAACGGGGCTGTTTTAGGGGCCCAGGCCTGCAATTTCGTATAAAGCTCTTCTGTCGAAAGTACATCATGAATGTTGTATTTCTGCATCTCATCCCAAGCGTCTATATTGCCTTTCATACATTCTTTCCACAAACTAAACCCGGGGAATTTCTTATGCTTCAATTTCTTGTATTTAACGCATAGCTTATCCGTTAAGTATTCGAGTTTATTAGAGGTGAAAGCGGCAGCGAATTTAGCAATCCGGTAAGTGTCTAGATGCCGGTAAGGGGACGGTGGTTTCATCCCATGATGAATAAACCGGGCATTAAGCTTAGGACCGTCAAAAGAAGCTCCATTTTGGGTGATAACAACGTCCGCTTCATCTAAGAGTTTCCACAATGGGCGTAGGATGTGCTGATCTTGAAGCAAGTCTTTCCGACCTCTCATATCGCGATATGCAATCTGCGATGCAGGCTCTCCCAGCCATTTCGCTGACCAGGCCATCACGCTCCAATCTTCCTTAATCGCGTCAAGATTAATAAATTGATCTTTTAATCCCCAAACATAAGCCAGTATCGGTTTCGTCTCGATATCCAATACTAATGTCCGGATCATTCTTTCACCGCCTTTAAGGCTTTTGCTTTCTTTTTTGCTTCCCGCCGCAGTTTGTTTTCAGCTTTAGTCTTCGCAGAATGACAGGGTGTACAGAGAATTTGGAGTCCCGCTTTATCACAATACAGCCGGGAGATATATGTGTCGAATCCCTCAAATCCCCGTAAAGGGTCGATGACGGGAAATACATGATCCACGTGGACGAACTTTCTTTTGCCTTCTTGATCGCATTCAGCACATCTATACTTGTCAGGGTGACCATTAACTTTGGCATCTTTTAATACCTCTCTTCGTTCCTGTGTCCAACGCCAACAGCGCCGTAAAGCCCCGAATATGTAGGATCGTGTTTTACCGTCTAAAGACATAATTAGTCCCCTCTTCCCAGCTAATTCGGCAGCTGATCGCCTCTTCTTTGGTGTCAAAGGTCATTAGAGACTTATCTCCTGTATTAACTTGCCAATGTCCAGTATCTTTTCGATAATAAACGCCAGGATATCCCGATGTATTGTCTTTGCGAACTTTACTATTAAAACGCTGTTCAATTGGAGATGCGAGACGGAGATTACAACGCCGATTGTCTAATCCATCTCCATTTAAATGATCAACTTGGATTGACGGATCAATAACTCCAAGAATCGCTCTGTGCATCTTCAACAGCCCGCGTTTACCATTTCGTTTTATCTCTCTAGCTGCATACGTAGTGCCGTGGTGTTCGTATACAAACCACGAATATTGCGAAATCCACAGATAATCCGCTTTATCTAATTTAACTTTTAAACCCCGTGTAATTTCGAGAAGTTTCATACCTTCCGCAGTGCCCCAAATATGTAAGCCTTAAGTTTAGGATTTATCATTAGTTTCCTGTTCAAAAATAGCTTCCGTATTTTTCCGATAGGCTCCTGAAAACTCAATCAATGGTTTAAATGGCAACCAATCAGCCTCTAAATTCTCGCAAACTATGGTTTGTCCAATCCGATTTTTACACCAATCCGCTAAAAAAGAAAAATCAATATGGTTGGACGATTCAGGATAAAAAGACCCCATTTTTCTATACGGCGGATCAATAAACCAAGAGGCCCTGGTATTCTCGATTTCTTTATAATCTCTATTATAAATCTTCCAATGACGAATTTTATATAATGATCCGGCAATTCGGATTCTGTCTTTATTCCATGAACAGAACCCCGATACGATATTTTTAGGTGTAACGGACCCACGATTTATACAAAATCCCATTAAATAACGCTGTTCAATTGTTAAATTCAATTTTCGAATATCGTCGCCTTTTATTACATCGGGTAAATTTAAGATTTCCCGTTCATCTACATTAATTAAATAATTCCAAAGATCCGCGATTATTGGCGAGGAGTCGTACAATTCAACTTTTTTCTTCCAATTATCGGCATGTAACGAATATCGGGCCGATCCAGCAAACGGTTCAATAATCGTATCATATTTTGGATTTGGATAAAGTTTAACGATTTTAGATTTACTGCCGTAATAGCTAAACATTCAGTCCTCCGTTAGTGGCATTCGCTCCAATTAAGGCCTATTTTTCCGTCCACCGTCAGTGGTACATCTAGTTTAACTGCGTTTACCATATTGTCAATGACGATCTTTATATCGGACTCTATGTCCTGACTTTCAAAGAGCAGTTCGTCATAAACTTGGACGAGTAGGCCAAAAGAGGCCGACAGGCCGAAAGCGCTGTTAATCCTAATCATGGCTTTAACCATAACTTCCCGGGCGCCGGACTGGGCTATATTATTAATTAACTGACGTTCCGCGGCTTCTCTCTTCCACTTGTTATTTGAGTCAAGGCTGTCAACCTTAATCCTGCGGCCTAATAATGTCGTAAAATAACCGCTGCGCTTCGATTCCCAAATCAGTTTATCTTGCCAACGTCGAAGGCCTGGAAACATGGACCACCACTGATCTATTTGCGTCTGCGCTTCCGTTTCGGAGCATTTGAGTTGGGCGGAGACACTTTTGTATGTTGCTCTATAACCAACTGAAAGGTTGAGGATTTTGGCTTTTTGCCGATCAATTTCGAGCCTGGTTTGAGTGAAAACGTGAAAATCAATCCCCGAATTGAACATTGCGCACAAAGCTTCATCTTTCGATAAGTGTGCCAGGAGTCGTGGTTCAATCTGTCCAAAGTCACAGTCACCCATTGTAAATCCTTCTCTTGGGATAAACATACGTCGCACAAGTTTTCCATTTTCACTCCTAGTGGGGATTTGTAATAGATTCGGATTTGAACAACTTAATCGGCCCGTCCTGGTACCCGTTTGATTAAAAAAGGGATGGACTACGGTTTGGTTCCTTTCAAGATACGGATAAACAAACGAACTGAGGAGCGTATCGACTTCACTGTAGGACAAGAGAGTTTTAACAACTCCATGGCTAATTTGGCCTGATAATGCCCGTTTATCCGTAGAGGGTTTGCCTTTGAGTTCCGGAAAGATTTCTTTCGCATGTAAAGCCTCCAATAGTTGCTTCGGCGAATTCAAATTGATGTTGCCGAGTTCATTCTTGATAGTCTGCTCTAAAGGGTCTTTTTGAGCTTCTAATGTGCCTTTAAGAGCTTTAAGATACTCTAATGAGACTCTAACCCCCCGGCTCTCCATGGCCCCTAGAATCAAAGATAAAGGGCCTTCTACCTCATTGTAGTAGTCCTGATGCTGTTTTTTAAGATAGATACTCTGTTTTACATACAACTTAGCCGTCGCATAACAGTCTAAACTGTTATATTTTATTACTAAATCAATTGGCTGTTTATCTAATGTTACTCGGGTCTTCGCCCCTCGCTTTCCAACAATAGCTTCATAAGAGGGATATTCAAGCCCCAGTTCCCGCTGTGCCATGTCTTTCAGGCCGTATGTGCGAAGGCTGGAATCTAGAATATGTCCCATTAACTGCGTGTCATAGAACAAGTCTTTCGGCGAAACCGCACATCCCCAAATCTCTAGAAGTTCTAAATCGGTTTTGCCGTTATGGGCTATCAGATCCAGGGACCGAAGATTAAAATTACGCAAGTGCTGTAAATCAGTATAACTGTAACAAGTGTTGCTAGATAGAACATATAGTCCAACGCAGACGGGTTCTCCAGATTCGTCATGCTCAATATCGATAGATACAGGCTCAGTAACCGCCGGAAAGGGCTCATTAATTTTGATAACAAGTTTAGTTCCAAATATGGCCGAATCTAATGCGGCGATAATAGTCCGTTGCTTTTCGGATAGTTCTAACTCCTGCGGCAATGGCATAGCAAGCGAAGTAGAATCCAAAGATAACCCCCAGGACGAAAATAGAGAAAAGCAAGTAAACAAGCGTAGTAATAATTCTTAGAAACATCGTGTTAATGCCCTTTTCTTTTTCCAATGGACAAAGTATAGAAATTCATGATTATTAAAGGAATACAGCGTTGATTGACTTCCGTCTGAATAAATCACTGTTCCAATGTTCACTTAGACTCCTTATAGCGATCATCTAGTTTGGGATGGTATTGCATATACTCTAATAGCATCAACGCGTCATAACATAAATGAGCAAGATGAGAGATGCCGGACTCTTTGTCATTATCTTCCCCGCAGATAAACGCTGTAAGATGCCGTGAACAAGATCCTAGGAGTTTCATCCAAGGCATACCCGCCCTATAGTTCCAGCGGCTATACTTTTGTGCTCCAAGGGTGCCGACCCGAGAAACTTCAAGCAAACCGGGCATAGCTAAAATATATTGTAACTCGGGTTTTCCGTCGTCGAAGTGTTTAGCTTTCATTAGTCTACATCTCCGTTTTCCTCTCGCTGTGCGAGTTCGTAGGGCATTACTTCCATGGCAAAGAAAACCTGCCAAGCTAAATCTCCGGCTACTATTTCATCTTCCTTCATCTGGGGATCTAGACGCTTTAATGCCCATTCTTTATAGATATTATGGGCCGTGGTCCACCGGCGCGTTTCATTCCAACGCTGCATCATCGGCTTGTAATACAAATAACAAATATCGCCAACGGTTTCAGGTTCGGCACCTGATTCTAGTCTCCATCTCGATTCTGGACTAATAAAAGGCATTAGACCGTTCTCCGTTTCTTTTTAATATCTTTTGCAATCCATTTCACAGCGTCTTCAATAGTGACAAAGAACTGAGGCGCTTTAATATTCGTAAAGTTGACTAAGTCTCCAGCACAGCGTTTCGGCGACACTAGAACAATAGGTCTGTGATTCCGGTAGTGATGTCGCGCCATTTCCCATGAGGTGCCGCTTGTAGATAAGTCGCCGGTTAAGACCAACAAATAGCGGCATTTATCTAGATTCGCGTCATCTTTCCTAACATAGTGTTTCATAAGCCTAACATTAGGGACTAAATCAATCATATCATGTGGGGACAGTAAATGCAAGCCCTCATCAGCAGCGGGATCGTAATAAGACAGACCTGATAATCTACAGAAGTAAGTGGCGATTGCCCGTTCTTGTTGCACTAGATTAACAGGTCTACCGTGCATGGCTCCTGCAATATAAAGATCGTATTTAATCTTCATTCGGTTGCGGAACGCACTCCTTATGTTTAAGGCTTGATGCGTCTGCATCAAAAGGCTGTTGTATACTATAGGCTACATTGCTTTTAAGTTCTCGCCATTCTGCGAAGACCGTCAAGGCTACAATATCACCGGCTCGAAACGACATGTCGCAGATTGAACAGGTTCTAAGCATTCGCTTCCTCTACTCTATAAGGGTTACGCTTCAGAATAAACTGCACCAGGCCTTTGTCACCGTGCCGGTTCTTATCTACCACGCCTTGAATCTCAGTCCCATCTAAGCTTACTCTTGTTTCACTTAAAAGCAAGACCTGGGCACTAACTTCCTCGATAGCGCCGCTGCCTTTAATCATCGATAATCGAGGCTGTACACGCTCCCCATTCTCTACCCAATCAGCCCCACGGTTAAGCTGTGCTGTCATAATACAAGGTATGTTAAACTTTCGGGCTAAGAACTTTAGGCCTTTCATAAACTCCGCTAATGCGTGGTGCTCGTCTCCGATATTGTTAATATGGTCGAAGAGGAACATATCCGGCATACACTGTTTTAAAGCTTCTTCAATTCTTTCGAGATTTGGAGCAAAGTCGTCGCAGATGAAAAACTGATGTTCGTCAAATCGTTCATGTGGACTAAGTATAGCTTGATAGCGCGACCATATTTGGTCGAAGGACATTTCGGTAGAGAAGAGGAGAACCTTTTTGCCTTTATCGCAGTTGTACTTAATTGCTGGTATAAGCCAATTAGTCTTACCGACACCTGTTCTAGCCGCGACCGTAAGAACTTCACCTCGTCTAAGACCTCCTGTGAGGGTATCAAACTTCTGATATCCAGTTGTAAACTCGGAGACGGCTCCGCGTGAAAGCTGTAAATCATTGTATTGTTTGCGACTGTCTGGGTTTGTGGGTGTATGGAGGTACAAAATAGCGCTTGATTTTCCATAATTTGAGTGTGTAGGCGTTGATATTCCGCCATTCCTGGTCGGTTCATATCGATTCCAGATTTCTTCAATCTTCGCGCGTAGTCCGCTGTACGGCTTTCCATTCTCAAATGCATAAGGCCGAAGTAATTTTTCAGTGTCTTCAATACTGAAGTTATGACTTCTAAACTTGCCAAGTACAGAGATGAGGGTATTGTGGATATGTCCATTTTTCATTTCCTCCAGAGATTCTGCAATCCAGTTATCAGGCTTAAAGGTTACAGTTTTTGTAACTTCGGGGGTCGTTCCAACATTCTGAAGACCCGCCAATATGATTGTCGGTACGGCAGAGAGCGCAGAGAAACGGGGTGTCGTCGCCCATCGGTAGCGACATCCATTGGGGTGTATGCTCGGGGGGACGGCGACATACCCGCCCTCGCCTCTGATATCGACTCCGTCGGCTAGTTTTGACGCGCTGTTCCGCAGACTTCCGTCGTTTTTGAACCACAAATGTTTACCTCCACTTCCGCTTAATGTTGTTAAGCTGCTCTGCACAGCATCTTTCTGCTTCTGTAGCCACTCTAGACCCCTCAGACCGTCTAGGTCGAGTACAGTAACATTGGAAATCTCGCCCGTCACAACTCCGACATTCATATCCGGCCACTTTTTTAACCACTCGCTTACCTCTTGCTCGCTTGCGCGGCGGCGTTGAAATTCCTTCCAATCCAGTAATGGTGTTTTGCTTCTTGGCTTTAAAGGTATAACCGAAAATCCCGCAGAGAGCATCGGCAATAGATCGCGCATTAGCATAGTTCATTTTATCCTCTCTCGATATAACCGCGTTCGCGATATTCCTTCAGACGTAGAAGGAAATGATTTCGCAACAGCTTTCCTAATTTATATTCTTTTACCGTAACCTTATGTCTCGGTTTATCTTTAGAGACGTGTACGATGTAGCCTTTCTTAATCTTGAGCCCTGTTTGCTCCTCATAAGCAATCGCATACGCGGCAAGCTGTAGCGCCATATCCGGATATATAGCGGCGCTTGTCTTCCAATCAAACAGACATAATTCATCTTTGCCGTTTATATATCCAACGGCGTCAAAGGTCCCTTGGTATTGATGCTTATGGCTCACAACATGGATTTGAACTGCTTCGACTTTAAAATGGTAAGTCGCTAAAAAATCAACTGTGAAGTTTACTAGCATTTTAGTCACGCGGGCATACCGTGGATTCATAGGATAGTTATTGACTAGATCCGTTGCCGCATGGTCGAAGTCATCTCCGATATTCCCTGCCGCGATTAACTTTCTATCCGCTAGTATACCCCACTTCGCCCGCCACTTCTCAAGCCAAGGTTTAGGCTCTGAGCTTAATATCTCCGTGACAGAGGGATAGCGAATGCCGTCAACTAGATAATTACTTTTATGACTCATTATTTAATAATCCACAAACAAATTATAATAACGAATATAAAAAAGCCTAGAAGACTAGAGGCACCGTCATCACCATAACCAAAGAAATTATTCATTTTTGTTCTCCTTAGGACCCCATCCAATATCAAACCAATTTAATGTCGCTAAGGCTCCATTAAGCACAATGCAAACCCCGTCATGGGCGAGAGCCCCTACAAGGGCTCCCCCCAGATTAAGGATTAAGCAATAAGGTTTAAGCTTTATTATTGACATACTCAAGCATGCCGTCGGCTAATTCCACTGCTTTAGAGAGCAATAAGTCGAGCGCGACCACAGGAGCTAAAGCTTGAACTGCCGCTTGAATAACTCCTGAACGGGCGATTTTCGGATCTTTTTCTATTTCCCGTTCTTCTTTGCGTCTCCAATAGTCTTCTTTTGTCATGGGAGCGTCTTTACGCCCTTCATATTTAGGGGCAGCACGAGGGGCATTAAACTTAGGCTCAGCTTTCGGCACTGTTCCCGCCTCTAACATTCCGTTCACGGCATTGACATATTTCTTACCACTATCGGCCACATAAATGTCCATATCGAAAGAAGCACCGGGAACAATCTTGCCTTTGTGTTCTTCCGTGATATTCTTAGACCAATTATAATACTCCCCGCCCGCTTTAAATCCATATTTGCTGAGCGCTTCAACCGTCACCTTTTCCTTTACATTTGTCGCCATGATTATTTTGTCTCCTTTATCACTATATTTCTAATCGTGTCCCCGCTCCAAAAACATTGACCTAACGTATAGCCCGTTATTTGACTTTGATAATAGGAGCGTATAATTCCAAAAACGGTACCAATAAACATTAGGGTACTGATAAATCCTACTAGGACTATCACCACCAATTTTAGTTCTCGATCCATTAGCGTCGTTCCTTTTCATTATCAAGAATTTCCACATCTGCCCAACACACGGTTACATCATGCTTCTCAATTAAAGCCATTAAAGCCTTTAATGCCTTCACTGCACTCATCGTCGTTAAAATACATTCACCATCGTCAATCACACGGTAAACTTCTCTTGAGCTATCTACATTTTTATTGTATAGATTAAAGTCTTTTAATTTTGGCATAATATTCTCCTAAAATTTTAATCCAGCCATTAAATTAACAACTCTCCGATTATCTACACCTAATGCCACATAAATAGTGCTATAAGGGTTATAACTTATATGCGTAAATAAGCGTGTATCATGCACATTGTTACTTAACAACATTCCCGCCCCTAATTCCCATTCATGAAAGTAGAATAGGTTTAATCCCACAGCCGCCCGAAGACGGAGGTCCGACCCAAATGCTCCACCCATAAACGGGCCGGTTTCTGTACCCCACGCAGGACTCGTGACAACCATAGACGCATCACGGCGTACCTCGACGGCGGCACCGTTAGACGATAGGAATTGCTTTTTGACTTCGACTGTGCCTTCTTTAGTGCGTTTGACAATTGTGATAGTGTGATGCTTGACGTCGATAATTGCTTTCGCCTGATCCACATCGGGTAGCTGAATAGATTTAATTTGTCTAATGGATGAAACATCTTTGTTTCGTTGTCTAATCCACAGAAAAAACAATAATCCGATAATGGCGAATGCATAAGCGATTCCTTTTTTCATAGTTTTCCTGCCACCTTGCGCCATTCGTTCAGCGCTTCATGCCAATCGTCTAAGCCAATCAATGCCATACCGTCGTGCCCAAACGACTGTTGAATCACCGTTTCTGCCGCTTCCAACCGGGCGATGAGGGCACCCGTCTTGTCCATAAGGCGGTTATATTCTTGCCCGTCTTCAACGGTAGGCTGAACCGTTTTAGCTAGAAGCTCTTTCAACCGCTTCAAATCGTCATCAGTAAACGGAATCATAAAGATTTAGGACCCCCTTTATTACTATAGGCAAAGGCGGCAATAGCAGAGGCAAACACAGCGGCGTCCCATTGAGTAACGACATGATAATGAATCTTATAAATAATTACAGCACTAAAACATAACATAATCACATCACCGTTTACGTCGAGAAGGTCTTGTAGATATTCCCAATAGAATTTAATCTTTTTTAGCATTAGAATTCCTCTCTCGCCACGCTGTTTCAACTTTATCACTAGCTAAATGCCACAATTCAGAGATGCGCGGCTCTGATATATTGAGCCGTTCTTTAATCTTTCGGAAGCTAACGCCTTTGTTACCGACGAGGTCGAAGACGGCGTATTGCTGTGGCGTTAAAACCTCTTTTGCTAGAATATTCATCTGCATTGCCAAGCTTCCGGCGGTGTTTAAATCTGAATCAAAAGACTTTGATGTAATTTCTTTTACTTCCTGCCATTCCACCAGTTTTTGTTTTTTCACGCTTGATCCTGATTTAACATTTCTCTTAATTCGAATAATCTGTCGTACAGCACTTCAATTTGATTCTCAGTAAATTCAATCTCGTCTTCTAGCATAGCAATAAAATCATCTTTTGTCAAACTATTTTTAGTCAACATACTCTCTTCCCTCCATTCCGTGCCGCTCGATTTCCCAAACTTCAACGTGAAACAATCCGCCCCATGCCCTAACTCTCGTACCGTGTTTAAAGATTAACAAATGCCCCGCTAGTTGCATAGCGTCTCGCTGATTCATAAACGACGTGCCATAGGGTTGCCATTCAGTGACCCGGCGACAGATATTTCCTAGCTTTGGGTGAAGCGGTATTGGCAGCATTATATTCCTAGCTCCTGGTCGTATTCTGCTAAACAATTCAAGGTCTCTTTTCTAAGTTTAACCTTGTTTCGGGCCTTGTCAATAGCCTCATCAAAGAGTCCGATTGATCCGTCCGCTGTGACCTCGTAATAGAGATAGGGATTCTTTGTAGGCCGTTTAGTCTGAATATCCCATCCGATAGCCTGACACACCACAAACCGAGGCCTCCCTGTCCGCGCAGCGGCCATTATCGCAGATTCTAGTGCTCCTTCTAAGTCATATTTAGAATGTACCACGACTATGCAACCTCATCTTCGTTATAAATGGCCTCTTCCGCAGCATCTAACTCCGCCTGTTCGTCATCGTCGCAGAACTGACATAGCCCGACATGAGAGAAGTTATCGTGCCGGAACAGATGACAGTCTTGACACATACAAGAGTCGCTGTGTTCATCGTCTTCGTAGTGCGGTGTGTCACAATGACAGATATGATTTAGCATTAGAAGCCCGCCTTTCTGATATTAATCATCATTTGTTCCTGCTCAATTTCTTGAAGCAATTCTTGAGCAGCGGCCAGCGTACTGCTCTTCCAATCCTCTGTCTCCATAAGCGCCGCTAAAACCTCTGTGACTGCCTTGAGATGCAGGTATAACGACTGTTCCCGGTTAATCATTAGATAACACCCCATTCCCGTAAACCTTCTACGGATAAGTCGCTATGATAATTCGGATGATCCACCGGACCCACTACGCGCCAGAACTTAACCCCACTTTGCGTAAATGTCCGTTTTAACCTGACAGACCCTTTGTAGGATCGCGCTAAACGAACGCTGTTGGCCTTTCCTTGGCCTGAAACCGCTGGAACGCCTCTTAGTTCGTTAATTTCACTTTCGTGGCTTAAAACGGCAAACGCTTGCGATCTTTCGCCATTCAGGATTTTGGAGACAAGGCTTGCCATGTTATGAGTACTTTCCAATAACCAGGACTTCAACCTGATTCGTACTGATATGCAGTCCCTCCGTCAATGCTTCCCACAGTCCTAAGGCAAGGCCGCTCTCCGAGAAGTCGTCCCGTTCTAAGATAACCTTGTTCACTATGGCTTTTTGTTTTTTCATGGCTATTTCCCCTCCGCTTTGGCAATGGCTCCTTGAATCATCCTGAACTCATCCATAGATGGGCCTCGATTCTCTTTGAGGCAACGTTTCGCCAATATCAATGCTTCCAGCAATTCCGGCGCGGCGGCGATGAGGCGGGCGTTAGCTAAAGACTCGGCCTTTGACATTCCGGGAACTCGCTCGGCCAAAGCAATTCTCTGATTTTGCCATTCTAATGTGAAAATGCTTCGATTCTCAACTTTACCAGTGTTCCACGGTCCCTGCGTGTGAGTGGTCATGGTGTGGCCTCCTTGGTGAGATAAGTTTCTTTCCATGCTCAAGTCTACCAGGGATTGAAGAGTTTGTCAAGGGGTATTTTCATACCCGTCGCTACCGCTCTACCTGTTTTTTTAATGAAGTGCAGTAAAACTTTAGCCGCGACGCTCAATAACGTCCCAAAGACAACGAAACATAGGGTAGCAAATATGCTGTTAACAATAAACTCTAAAATCATTAGAATTTCACCTCCCAAACTTGCCGAACAATCGCCCGCGAATCTGTTTGATCGATAGTATCTAACGCGATTCCGCCACAGACCGCGAAGACGTGGCCGGTTACACGTACGATATAGTTTCCGTCATCGTGCGTTAATAGAAACTTTCTCACGGTTTGGCGCGGCAGAGCCGTTAATTGTCTTGCCCAATCCTGCGTATTAATATAGTATACAAATTTAAACTTGTGCCGTGGTTTACGGCCCGCTGCCGCTAAAAGCGTGTGTGCGTCTTTATAGGGCATCCGGCGGGCTAATGCAACAGCCCGTACACTACAGTCCAGTTTCTCATGGATGAAACCTTCTACGTATCTACCGCCGTCAGTTAAGATTATTTTTTCCATACTCTAGTATACCAGGCATTTCTATTTTTGTCTATAGGCCTTTCGGCTAAATCTTTAACTTAGATTTAAACATCTACGTCTTAACTTCAACGACGTTATTAACATCTATCTAAACCCCGCTTATAACGGCAAACAGCCATCTTAGAAGCGGGCTTAACTTCAACACCTAACTTCAACGACGTTATTAACATCTATTTAAACTACTAACTTCTTAACTACTATCTAAACATCTATCTTAACTACTAACGTCGTTGTTTAAGTTATATATATAATATAAACGACGTTGGTCAAACTTATCCCTAACGGCATAGCCGCGTTTTTGAAGAAAACGCTTGACAAGATTTTGAACAAGGCTAAACTAGCGGCAGATGTTAAATCTTGATTGAAAGGCTTCTAAAATGTCAATTACACATACGCTGTACAAAGGTCATGTCTCTTTAGTGATTCAGAAGTCACCGGCTCATTTCTTCAAAACCTATATCGGTTTAGGAAAGGTTAAAACTATTTTAGAGGCGGCGGCAGAGATAGCCGCGTATTTAAAAGAGCATAATCTCTAAACGTATTGATTTAGCCGTACATCAAAAAAGACTGATTTCAATAACATAGCGGCAATTAGATGCGTTTTAATTGACCCCTTAACCACTTATATTTGTTTTCATATCGAGAAGTAGATATGAACAGCAAAAAGTCGGGTATTACGTACGGCGCAGAATACAATCTAGCGGCCATCAGACCGCATACAGCGGCAGGGCAAAACTATGAAAGATCAATTTACGCCGAAAAGTAGTTATATCGAATTAGCTGAACACGACACTGAATCTAACGCCCTAGACCTGACTTTCAAAGACGGATCTAAGCGGCGTTATATGGGATTCTTTATCTCCACCTGGCTTAACTTCAAACAAGCGGCAAGTCATGGAAGTTATTACAGTCATTTGATTAAAGGCAAATTTAACTCTGTCCCATTAATTATTAAGAACATCGGACGGCAGAATAAAAATATAAAGGCGGTTAATAATGTCAAACGAGAATCAGGCAACTACCGACGTAAAACCGGAATCACAGGTGCTCGCGGCACCGTCCAACGTGCCCTCGAACGAAGCCAAGGCAGAAAAGGCACAACTCAAGGCCCTTTTAGCTGAAGCCCGTAACACGCGTCAACTGATGACAGATTTTAAAGCGGCCATTCACAACGGTGGTAGCTTCCCTGGTCATGCGATGCTCGCTATTGCCAAAGGGATCGCGTTCTTAGACGCCATTCTTGAGCAAAACCGTAGTCATATCAAAAACTTAGAAGAGCGGTTAGAAGCTTAATTATGGCTACCGTTAAATTCGCTAAAGTTCACGACGTTGTCTTTGAATTTAAAGTTAAAAGACATGCTAGCGGCAACTTCCGGAATCTATGGGATTTGGAAGTTAAAACCCCTAACGACACGGAATTTGAAACGGTTGTTGACGCTGACTCTTTATCAATGGCGATTGATAAGATTGGCTATATCCTCGAAAGGAACGGCTTTTAATTATGATTAGACGAATCGTCGCTTGGCTTAATAAGCGGTATCCTGAGCAGCTTGTCGTCACCCTCAGCGACTGGACTTCGTTGCGTGAGGAAGTTGCAAGCTATAATCGATTCGGTCCTGCCATTGTTGAACTTAACAACCGTTTGCAGAAGCTTGAAAAGAACACAGAGATTTTAAATGCTTCACAAGGCTTTACCAAGGGCGGTTTCAAATTAGAACGTTAATTATGACGCGCAACTCTAAAGAGTTTGCTTGATATTTATGAAAAGCAATCACAATCCAACAGTGTTAGATAAGATTAACTCTCTCCGGTTTCCCCAGGATGTCAAGGAACTGCGTAAACTTTCGATTCTAGAGCTTCAAATCTGGATCAGTAGCCTCGATCCTCGGCTCCTCGTTTACATGGCTCAAACCGAAGAGTATAGCAAATTCATTTATTGGCATTATCTTCTGCCGCTCCGCTTTAAACGTATGATGTACCGCATTAAGCGTATGGTGGGGTTTTAATGTTGAAGAAAGGTTGTAAGAGTTTAAATCCGGCCGGGCGTCCGAAAGGTTCTAAAGACAAAAGCTATTTAACATTACAGTTTTGGCATGATGAACTGATGAAAGATTGGCCGAAATTGCGACCGGCGCAGCGTGCGAAGCTCAGCGCACAGTTGATGCAAATGCTTACGAACAAGATGAAGGCTCTTCCGACAAATCCTATCGATTCGGTACGTAATGTAGAAGAAAGTATGAATATTCTTAAGTCATTGGAAACTAAGCAAGAGCTAGAGGAACAGGGTTTAAAGAAGGAATTAGAGCCAATCGCCGTCCCTCCCCCAATTGTTACGTCGTGAGATTTCGTTGACATTTTGTTAACAATGTAAATAGTTGTTAATGTTACAATTTGGATTGATTTATCAATTTCGTAACATTCGTGAGGTTTTGGTGAGGATAGGTCAGAAGGCCTATGCTATCCGTCTTTTAGTGACCCAGGTCCAGGCTAAAGGCTTTCATAAAACAACGTGTATAAAACATCCTCTATAAATGAATATGAACTGTATATGTCCTAATGCAGCAATAGACTCGAGTTGGCTCAAATATCCTCTTGAACTAGAAGAGGGTCATGCTTGGCTTAATACCCAATTAGACCGCAAGGGACCAAACAAGACGTGTTTGAAGTGCTTAGAAAATAAATCAGCCGCTAAAAACGTACTGATTTAAGATAGGGCGGGGGTGGGGATAATATTTTTTCTCCCCCTCGAATTGAAGATACGCACTACAGATGAGCATTTAGGCCGCGTTGTTAGATCGAATTTAACGCAGAAATAGGACTGAATTTGGCAACCAGACAAGACGCACTTAATTTAGCTTGGACCATAGGTCGCTTAGACTACCGCTTGCGGCAGAGCCAAAAGGCTATTAAAGCGGCTTGGGAAGCCTCTAAAGTTAACAGCCGAAAGTTCTATATTAACTCAACCCGGCGGCTAGGGAAAAGCTCGTTCCTGCTGCACTTGATGGTTGAAGAATGTTTGAAGCGTCCCCGCGTTCGTTGGTGTTTCTTTGCCCCGGTTAAGGACGGGTTACTGGACTACATTGAGCCGATTATTGAAAAGACCCTGGCGGACTGCCCTGAAGAGAAGCGGCCTAAGTTTGATAAACAGCGGTTTATGTTTACTTTTCTTAACGGTT
>Ga0070685_10000902_pt1 | contig 15948 bp, 14 predicted proteins | sample KBSS13LmetaG_FD_65651 | JGI IMG/M metagenome (GOLD analysis project Ga0070685, IMG submission 65651) | Switchgrass rhizosphere microbial communities from Kellogg Biological Station, Michigan, USA - KBS S1-3L metaG | ecosystem: Host-associated > Plants > Roots > Rhizosphere ...
CTGGTACTCGTAGATCCGCACCCCCGCCTCCAGCAGCCGCGTGAAGTAGAAGTGCCCCGCCAGCCGCACGATCTTCACGTCGGTGAGCTTGTTCGGCAGCAGCAGCCGCACGTCCACCCCGTCGCGCGCGCGCTGCACCAGCGCGCGGCGCATGTCGCGGTCGGGGACGAAGTAGGCGCTGGTCAGGTAGATGCTCTCGCGCGCGCAGGTCAGCGTCGTCCAGTAGAAGACGCGCAGCGGGTGCGACCCCTCGGCCGGCGAGCTGATCACCGTGACGTGGCGCGCGATCCCCTCGGCGCCGGGGTCCTCCTCGGCCTGCTCGGTGGGCGGGAAGTAGTCGTCGCCCATCAGCAGCTCGCCGGTGGTGTTGGCCCAGAGCTGGGTGAAGGCGCTCTGCAGGTTCACGGCGAGGCAGCCGCGCACCTCCACCATGATGTCGCGCCAGTGCTCCTTGTCCTCCGCGTTCCCCAGCCACATGTCGGCCACCGAGGCGCCGCCGGTGAACGCCACCTTCCCGTCCACCACGATCGCCCGGCGATGGTTGCGCCGGTAGAAGGCGGTGAGCTTCCCCAGCCGGAAGGGGTTGAACCAGCGCACCCGCCCCCCCGCCGCCTCCAGCGCCTCGAACCCGTCGTGCGGGGCGTTCCAGGCGCCGATCCCGTCCAGCATCACCCGCACCGCCACCCCGGCCCGCGCGCGCTCCGTCAGCACGGCCAGCACCTGGTCGGAGATCTCCCCCTTCTGCCAGATGTAGGTCATGAAGTTGATGGTGCGCTCCGCCCCGCGCAGCGCCTCGAGGATAGCGGGGAAGATCTCGTCGCCGTTGTTCAGCAGCCTGGCCGTGCCGCCGGTCTGCAGCGGCACGTTCAGCATCCCCGAGACGCCTTCGAGGAAGCGCTTCGAGCCGGGCGCGAAGCGGTTCTCCAGGGTGAAGCGGCGGGGGCGCCGGCCGATGGCCAGGAAGAGGGTGGCAAAGGCGCCGATCACCGCCGCCACGCCGATGAAGAAGAAGACCGCCTCCCACCATGGGTAGACCAGCTCCCTCATCACGCGCCTCCCGTCGTCCCGCTCATGCGGGCGGGAACGGCTGCCCCGGGGCCGGGGACGGGGGATAGGCGGCCGGGCCGGGGTACGGCCGCGGCGGCAGGGGGTAGCGCGGCTGCGGCGGCGCGGCGACGGGGATCTCCACGCCGGGGAGGCGGCGGATCACCACCGTCTCGCTGATCTTGTCCTGGATCGCCTGGCGGTTGCGGTCCCAGTAGACCTGCGCGTAGCCCATCAGCCCGGTGAAGAGCCCGGCCGCGTAGCCGCCGAAGCGCTCGAAGCTGGCCCAGAGCGTCATCGGCACCCCGTCCAGGCGCAGCACCTGGATGCCGAAGAGCTTCTTCCCCGGCGTCTGCCCCCGCCAGAGCGCGGTGAAGGCGGTGAAGTAGAGCCCCGTCCACCCGAACCCGATCCCCAGGTCGTTGAAGAACCCCAGCAGGGTGGCGAGCAGCCCCCGGCTCTCCTCCTCCTTCACCTTCTGCTCCAGCTCGTGCTTCTCGCCCTCCAGCCCGGAGACGCGCTCGCGTAGCCCGTCGAGCGAGTCGCGGGCGAGCGCGGAGGCGAGCCGGGGGCGCAGGACGCCGGCGCGGGTCGAGTCGTCGTCGCGCACGGCCGAGACGTAGAGCGAGGCGAGCGAGTCGGGAGAGAGCGTGGCGTCTTCGTCGTCGCCCTCGCTCTCGGCGGGCATCACGGAGCGGAAGGCGGCCGCCGCGTACGGCTTGAGGTCGCGCTCGTCCGCGGCATCGCTCAGCGCCTCTCGGATCTGCCGGTCGCTCATCCCCAGGCGCCGCATCTGCCGCACCGCCGTGCGTGCCGCGTCGAACGCGCGGGCGGAATCCGGCGCGTTCTCCACCGCCACCAGGTTGCTCGCCATCCGGATCGCCGTGAGCGCCGAGCCCGCGCTGTTGATCTGCGGGCCCGTGGCGGAAGCGTTCTGCGTGGCGGGCGGCGCGTTGGAATCACCCTCCTCCACCTCCTCCACCGAGTTCTTCGCGCGGTTGAAGAGGGAGATGGCGACCACGAAGAGCATCAGCGCGCCGAAGCCGCGCAGCGCCGCCCTGGCCCCGCGCGAGAAGAAAGTGCCGCCCTTCCCCAGCTTGCGTCCCGCGAACCAGAAGAACGAGAGCCCCAGCAGCCCGGCGAAGAGCACCTTGCCGCCCACGTTCGCCAGGATGGCCACCAGCAGCAGGTCGAGCAGGATGGCCGCCAGCCGCCGCGAGGGCGACGCCAGCGGCAGCCCCACCAGGTGCGGCGCCACCGAGAACTTCTCGGGGGAGATGGTCTTTCGGGGGTCGATGCCGACGGGGGTCGCTGGTTGGGCCATGGCGGTGCGCCGGGCGGGGGGAGATTCGGGTCGCGCGGGAATGTAGTGTTCATCGGCGGAACGGGACAACCGCCCGGCTCGTGACGCCATCGTCCGTCTCGTCCCACCCTCGGCCGTCCCGCGCCATGGGCCTCGGGCGAAGATCGGGCCAACTGTATCTTCGGTCCGTTCACGCTTCCTGTCCGCGTCTCCCGCCCCATCCCATGTCCTCTCGCTCCGCGTCTCTGTGTCTCTGCGTGATGGCCGTTTCCGCCGCCTGCGCCACGGCGCCGCGGCCCGCGCCGCCACGGCTGGTGGTCGAGCCGGATTCGGCGATGGTGGATGCGCCGGTGCGGGTCGGCGCGGTGGGGCTCGCGCCCGGTGCGGAGGCGGAGATCGCGCTGCGCTGGCCGGATGCGCCCGGCGGCGAGCTGCGCTCGTTCGTCCGCGTCCGCGCGAACCGCGCCGGGCGCATCGACCTGCGCACGATGGCGCCGGATTCCGGCAGCTACGCCGGGTTCGATGGCACCGGCCTCCTCTGGTCGATGGCCCCCGTGCGCGGCGCCGCGCCCGCCGCGAACCCCTGGCATGCGCCACGGCCGATGCGCCTGCGCGCGGAGCTCTCCGTCGGCGGGCGGCGCGTGGACGAGCGGGGGGTGACGCGCACGCTGATGGCGCCGGGGGTGAGGATGGAGGAAGTCGCGGACGCCGGCGTGGTCGCGCGGCTGTACGCGCCCGCGAGGAACGATCGGCCGCTCCCGGTGGTGATCGTGCTGAGCGGGTCCGAGGGGGGATTCGACGACCTGCACGCGGCGATGCTCGCCTCGCACGGGTTCGCGGCGCTCACGGTCGCCTACTTCGGCGCGCCGGGGGTGCAGGAGGAGCTCTTCGAGGTGCCGGTCGAGCGGATCGCGGCGGCGGTCGCGTGGGTGCGGCGCCGCCCGGATCTCGACGCGGGACGCATCGCGGCGCTCGGCGCGAGCAAGGGGGCGGAGCTCGCGCTGGTGGCGGCGACGCTCATCCCCGACATACACGCGGTGGTGGCGTACGCGCCGTCGGACGTGGTGAACCAGGGTGTGGACCGCCGCGGCGGATCGCGCGTCGAGTCGTCGTGGACGTGGCGGGGCGCGCCGCTCCCCTTCCTGGTGCAGACGCCGCCGCCCGCGTTCCAGGCGCAGTTCCGCGGCCCGCCGCCGTACCGCCTGCGCCCGCTCTTCGAGGCGAGCCGGAGCGACAGCGCCCTCGCCCGCGCCGCCATCCCGGTGGAGCGCATCCACGGCGCCGTGCTGCTGATATCGGGCGAGGACGACCAGCTCATCCCCGCCGCGCCCGCGGCAGAGGCCGTGGTGCGCCGCCTTCGTAACGCGCGGCACCCGCATCCCTATCTCCACCGCAGCTATCCCGACGCCGGCCACGTGATCCTCCTCCCCCTCCTCCCAACGGTGCCGCGCGACCGCATCGGCCCTTGGCTCACCGGCGGCACCCCCGCCGGCTACGCCCGCGCCGACGCCGACTCGTGGCCCCTCGTCCTCCGCTTCCTCGCCGACGCCCTGCGGCGATGAACCGTCGTGGTTCTCTCCGTGTCTCCGCGTCTCTGCGTGAGACGCTGTTCGTCTGGGCGGCCGCCTTCGCGGTGGCGACGGCGCTCGGCGTGGTGGATGCGCTCCCGCTCGACGCGCCGGGTCCCACGCTGGAGCCCGGCGCCGTGGCCCTGGTGCTGGCGCGGGGCCTTCTCCCCTGGTACGGCTGGGCCGCGCTCGCGCCGCTGGTGTTGATGCTGGCCGAGCGCGTGCCGCTGGCGTCGCGCCCGCTCTGGCGCAGCACGGCGGTGCACATGGCGGCGGGGATCGGCCTCTCCGCGCTCAAGCTGGTGGTCCTCGCGCCGCTCACGGCGGTGCTGTACGGCTGGGGAACGGCCGGGACCGACCTGCCGGGCGGCATCCGCTGGCTGCTGGCGCACCGGCTGCTCTCGAACGTGGTCATGTACGCCTTCGCCGCCACGCTGGCGACGGCGGCGCTGGCGCGGCGCGACGCGCGGGAGCGGGCGCTCGCCGCGTCGCGGCTGGAGGCGGAGCTGGCGCGCGCCGAGCTGCAGCTCTTGCGGGCGCAGCTCGAGCCGCACTTCCTGTTCAACGCGCTGAACGCCGTCACCGCGTACGTGCGCGTGGACCCGCCGCGGGCCGAGCGGATGCTGGCGCGGGTGAGCGAGCTGCTGCGCCTGGTCCTCCGCCTCTCCGCCGCCGACGACGTGAGCCTGGCCGACGAGCTCGCGCTGGCCGAGCGCTACGCCGAGGTCCACCGCATGCGCTTCGGCGACGGCCTGGCGTTTCGCGTCGATGCACCCGCGGAGGTGTACGCCGCCCGCGTCCCCGGCGTGGTGCTGCAGCCGCTGCTGGAGAACGCCTTCCGCCACGCGTCGCCCTGCGGCGAGGTCTCCGTCCGCGCCCGGCACGACGGCGGTCGGCTGGTCCTCGCCGTCATCAACACGGGGGATGGATCGACTGCAGCGGACGCGGGTTCGGGGAGCGCCGTCGGCCTGGCGAACACGCGCGCGCGGCTGGCGCGGCTCTATGGAGACGGCGCGCGGCTCACCCTGCGGCGCGAGGAGACGGCGACGGTGGCGGAGATCGTGATCCCCTGGCGCGTGGAGGGCGATGGGCGATGAGGTGGCGCGTGCTGGTGGGTAGACGACGAGCCGCCCAAATAGTTGGAACGTAATCATTACGGAAGAGATTGATCCCGTTATGAGTTGGAAGAGCTACTGCTCATTCTCTCCGCAGCTCGGCTTCCACGTCAGCGAGCACACGGCGGCTACGCTCCAAGTCCGGATACTGCACAGCCGCCTTCAACTCCACGGCTTGGCGTAGTTCTGTCACGGCCTCCTTGAGCCTACCCGTCGAACGATAGATTGCGGCGACATTCGAGCGGGTCACCGCTTCGCCAACCGGATCGCCGATGGTGAGAAAGACGAGTAGCGCCTGATCGAGGTACTCCAGCGCCTTTTCGCGCTCGCCTATGTTCCCGTAGACAGTGCCGATATTATTGAGTGTGCTCGCCTCGCCTTGGCGGTCACCGGCTGCGCGCCGGAGGGGGAGAGCCTGTGCATAGTATTCCAGCGCCCGGTCGTGCTCGCCCAAGCCGTCGTAGACGGCACCAATGTTGTTGAGTGTCACTGCCTCCCCCACTGGGTCGCCAACAGCGCGCATGAGGAGCAGCGCCTGCCCGTAGTACTCCAGCGCCCGGCCGTGCTCGCCTAAGCTAGCGTAGACACCACCAACGTTGTTGAGCGACGTTGCCTCGCCCACACGGTCACCGACGGCGCGCCGGAGGGGTAAAGCTTGCTCAAAATATTCCAGCGCTCGATCATGCTCGCCTAAGCTGGCGTAGACTCGGCCGATGTTATTGAGCGTTGTTGCCTCACCGGCCCGGTCGCCGGTGGCGTGTAGGAGAGGCAGTGCCTGCTCATAGTACTCCAGCGCCCGACTGAGATCGCCCAAACGAATATATACGCGGCCTATGTTATTAAGCGTTGTCGCTTCACCTCGCCGATCATCGACGGCGCGGCGGATAGGTAATGCCTGCTTGAAGTACTCAAGAGCCCGGCTCCATTCAGCTAAGCCGTCGTAGACCGCGCCAATGTTGTTGAGCGTCGTCGCCTCGCCCGCTAGATCGCCGACGGCGCGCCGAAGGGGCAGCGCCTGCTCGTAGTATTCCAGCGCCCGGCTAGGCTCGCGTAACTGGTCGTGAAGCCAGCCCCGGTCGCTGAGAGCCTTGGCCAGCCGGGCGTCATCGTTTACTTCCCTTGCGGCGCTGATCTCCGCATCACTCCAGTGCATTGCGTCTGCGCGAAGTCCCCGCAATGACTGATAGCTTCGCAGTGCCGACGTAAAGGAGAGAACCGACACTGCATCCTGCAATCGCGTAAAACTCCACTTCACCTGTCCATAGATTCTTTCCATAATTCGCCAGTCGTCTCCCGCCTCGGCAACCCGCTGGAGGAAGTGACCGGCGTGGCGCCCGACCACATCGGCTGGGCATCTCTCGCGAGCTACGTCAGCCACCGTCTGATGCAGAGACAATGCATCATCCTGCTTCTCTAGCAAGTGTCGCCCGATCAGCCGCGAAAGCGTGCCCAACGTCGTGCCGGTCACTTCTAGAGCGGCCGCGGCGTCGAACGTTTCTGGCTTCGGAGCAAAGGCACCGAGAGCGTAGAAAGCGGTAATAGCCGCGTCCGATAACCCTTCCAAGCTCAGGCTGATGGTTTCGCGCAGCGTGACCTCAGTGCCACGGCCGTCACCTAGCCGCCGGGACATCTGGCGCAGGCGCTCGGCAGGATCTGCCATCGCCCGTAGTGCGGTCGCTTGCTGCTCGCGGAAGTAGCGGTTCTCCGTAGCTGATAGGTAAGCGCCCATCAACTCAATGGCGAGCGGCAGGTAGCCTACGGCCCGGACGAGCTCGCCGGCGGCTTCCGGTTCTGCGTTGCAAGCCTCGGGTGCGAGTGCCTGGAGTAGCTTCAATGCATCTGCAGGCTCCAGCTCATGGATCCCTACCGCACCATGAGGATCCGCGAATACGCGCGCGATAGATTCATCGCGGGTGGTGAGGAAGTGCGCGCAGTTGGGACCACCGCAGCGAAGCAATTGCGCGTCTTCTGCCGGTGCCCAGGCATCGTCGATCACCAGCAGGAAACGTCGCTGGCCAATGGCATTGCGCACTAACTCCGCGCGCTTGGAGGGTTCTGTCGCTTGAGACGCGTCGACGCCCAGCGAGGAAGCCCATGAAGCGAGCACCTCCATCACATTGGGCTGAAGGCCTAACCCGCCCCAGAGCACCCCGTCCGTGAAGTGGTTCAACACTTCGCGCCGGTAGGCGAGCGCCACAGCCAGGGTCGTCTTACCCACGCCAGGCATTCCGTCGGCGGAAAGCGCCAGCGAAGAACCGGCGATCAACCTGCGTGCGACGTCCCCAACCAAGATCTCGCGACCAATGAAGTGCGTCGGCACTGGGGGCACGCCCACGTGCAGCCCTGGCCGCTCGGCGGGGAGGTAATACTTGTTGCCGATGTCTATGACGCCAGCGTTGACGCGGTCCAATTCAGCGGAGATGAACCCTCGGCCTGAACTCATCTCCGCTACTGAGGGCTTGGCTTGTTTTCCTCCTCGCCGCGAGTCCTATCGCCTGCGCGAACAGAGCCAATATCGATCCCCCCGGAGAATTTACCTTTCCGCACCTTCACTCCTGTGCCTTCCGCATCCACCGAGCTGACACGGAGAAATTCAGCTTCCACATCCTCCAGATCTACGCCGACCGCAGGCCCGACCTCGGGAGCATGCTGTTTCAGTGCCTCCGTCAGCACCTGAGCGAGTTCGCGCAACTCGGCGTCCCCGACCGCTCCCGCATCCGACAGATCCTCCTGCAGCGACTCGCGTTTGGCAATAGAATCCGGCTTCTTCTCCACCGGAGTGACATCGACCGATTTGTACTTGTTCTTGATGAGTTCCTTTATCGCCGCATAGGCGTCCTTTACCGCGGCGGACGCTGTGTCCTTCAGCGAAGCCGCGGCTCCTGTGGCGATTGCAGATGCGATGGCGATGAGCGTCGGGTCCATGAATCGCTCCTGGCAGGCAGAGGAACCGGATAAGGAGGTGTGCGAAGCCAATATTGTACCGTGTTCCGGGCGACGGAAGAAGACATCCCAGGCCCGTGGGTGGCAATCTGCACTTGACAGCAACTAATCGCGGAGACGAATACACCCGCGCGGCTCTACGGCGACGGCGCGCGGCTCACCCTGCGGCGCGAGGAGGAGACGACGGTGGCGGAGATCGTGATCCCCTGGCGAGTGGAGGGAGACGGGCGATGAGGTGGCGCGTGCTGGTGGTCGACGACGAGCCGCCCGCCCGGATGCTCCTCCAGTCGCGTCTGGAGGAAGAGGGGTCGATGGAGGTCGTGGGCGCCTGCGGCACGGTGGCCGAGGCGGTGGAGATGATCGTCTCCACGCGGCCGGACCTGGTCTTCCTCGATATCCGCCTCTCCGACGGCACCGGCTTCGACGTGGTGGAGCAGGTCGGCGCGGAGAACATGCCCGCCGTGGTCTTCGTCACCGCCTACGACGAGCACGCCGTCCGCGCCTTCGAGGTGAACGCCGCCGACTACCTGCTGAAGCCGGTGGACGCCGAGCGCTTCGCCCAGGCGCTCGCCCGCGCCCGCGCGCGACTGGAGCGCGGCGGCGACGCTGACCGCACCGCGCGCCTGCTGGAGCTGATCCACGCCGGCCAGGAGCGCCTCGCGGCCGGGGTGCGCCGCCCCGCCGCGTACCTCCCGGTGCGCACCCGCACCGGCGTGCGCGTCGTCCGCGTCGAGGCGGTGCGCTACCTCTCCGCCGACGGCCACTTCGTGCGCATCCACACCGGCGCGGAGACGCTGGAGGCGCGCGCCACGCTGCAGGAGTACGAGGAGCAGCTCGACCCCGCGCGCTTCGCCCGCATCCACCGCGCGACCATCGTGAACCTGGACTTCGTGCGCGAGCTGCGCCCCTGGTTCCGCGGCGACTACATCGTCCAGCTCGTCGACGGCACCGAGCTCAAGCTCAGCCGCCACTACCGCACCTCCCTCGCCGGTCGCTTCGCCTCGAAGTGGTAGCTCTTGACTTCCTTTAATCTACAGCTGTAGTATTACACACGTAGTTCTCTCTGTGCCTCTGCGTCTCTGCGTGAGACGGCTGTCAAACGGAGCCTGCAAATGGACGAGCTCACGGATCTGCAACTGGCGGTGCTGCGCGCGCTCTGGCGCGGCGGCGAGCCCACGGTGCAGCAGATCCAGGCCGCCCTGCGCGAAGACGACCGGCCGCTCGCCGTCACCACGGTCGCCACGCTGCTGTCGCGGCTGGAGAAGCGCGGCGTGGTGGCGCACCGCGCCGAGGGCCGCGTCTACCGCTACCGCGCTCTCCTCACCGAAGACGAGGCGCGCCGCACGATGGTGGGCGGGCTCGCGGGGCGGCTGTTCGGGGGAGACGTGACGGCGCTGGTCAGCCACCTGCTCGGCGGCGAGCAGGTCGGCGAGGGAGAGCTGGCGCGCATCCGGGAGATGATCGACCGTCGGGAACGCGAGCTGAAGGAGGGACGAGATGACTGATCCGACCACCATCCTGCCGGCCGACACCGCGGCGCGCATCGCCGCTTGGCTGCTCACCTACGCGCTGCACGGCACCGTGCTCCTCGGCCTCGCCGCGCTGGCCACGTGGCGCGGCCGCCTGCACGAGAGCGTCCGCGAAACCGTCTGGAAGGCCGTGCTGCTCGGCGCGCTGGTCACCTCCTCGCTCGCCGCCTGGCGTCCGGGCACGCCCGCCATCGCCGCCGCGCTCCCGGGCGTCGCATCCATCGAGGTTCCATCATCCTCCGACCTTGACCCGGCCACGGCCGCCACCCAGCCACGGATCGACGCCGCCGCCCCGGCCCCTGCCCCGCCTCGTGGAACGGCGGCGCAGTGGCTCGTCGCGCTCTGGATGGCGGGCGCCGCGGTGGCGCTCGGCCGGCTGGGGCTCGGGTGGATGCGCTTCGTGCGCGGCCTCCGCCGCAGCGACGTGCCGGCCGGCGACCCGGTGCACGCGCGGTTGGCGGGGTTGTGCGAGCGGGCCGGCGTGCGGCGGCGCATCCGCCTCACCTGCTCGGACTCGCTGCGCACCCCCGTCGCCATCCTGCGCGGCGAGATCTGCCTGCCGCGCGCGGCGCTGTCGTCGCTGGGGCCGCGCGAGCAGGAGGCGGTGCTGGCGCACGAGACGGCGCACCTGCTGCGCGGCGACCCGCTCTGGCTCTGGCTGGCCTCGGCGCTGGCGGCCGCCTTCTTCTTCCAGCCGCTGCTGCGCCTGGCCGTGCGCGGGCTGCGCGACACCGCCGAGTACCGCTGCGACGCGTGGGCGGCCGAGCGCGTGGACCCGCTGGTGCTCGCGCGCTCGCTGGTGGACGTGGCGGGGTGGTCGCACGGCCGCGCGGCGCTCCTCCCCGTCCCCGCCATCGCCGGCGACGGCTCGCGGCTGGCGGGGCGCGTCGAGCGGCTGCTGCGCGGCCTGCGTGCGCCGGTGAAGGGGCGCCGGCGCACGGCCGCGGCGGTCGCGCTGGCGCTCGCGTCGGCCGCGGCGGGGCTCCCGGGCGTCTCCACCGCGCAGGCGTCGCGGCAGGTGTCGTGGAGCGCGCGCTTCGGCATCTCCGCGCCGCTGGCGGAGGCCATCGAGCGCGCGGCGCGGCGCGAGGGGGTGGACCCCGAGCTCGCCTTCCGGCTGGTGCGCACGGAGAGCGGCTTCGACGTGGATCGCGCCGGGCCGCAGGGACTGGGGCTCACGCAGATCATCCTCCCCACCGCGCGGAGCCTGCAGCCGGGGATCACGCGCGCGCAGGTGCTGGAGCGCGACACCAACCTGCGGCTGGGGCTGCGCTTCCTGCGCCGGATGCTGGCGCGCTACCCCGGCAGCGTGACGCGCGCGGTGCAGGCCTACACCCAGGGCCCCCGGCAGCTCGACCGCTCCGGCCCCACCGCCGACACGCGTGCGTACGCGGCGCAGGTGCTCGGCGCGCAGGCGGGCCTGCCGGCGTATCGCGGCCCCGGTCTCGCGTCGTCCCGGTGAGCGGCGTCTCACGCGGAGGGATGGAGAGCGGCGGCGCATCTGGAGCGGGGCTGCCGAGTGGCGATCATCGGCAGTATGGATGGGGTGTTCGACAGCGGGTGGAACGCGATGCGCGTTCCACCCGCCGCGCGCGTTCGCACGGTGGCGCTCCAGTTGCGGAAATCGTTGCCAGCATTGGCGTTCTGTCACGCTCGCGAGCCTTGACACCCCGTCCGTGACACCGCATCGTTGGGAGGAAACCGGCCAATCCTGACGGGAGCGGAAACGATGACGACGCTGGCGCATTCCAGGACCGACGGCTACGGGTCTCCTCGCGCGGACGGACGCGCCCTGCTGGAGCGCGCCATCGCCGACGCGCCGAGCCACCTGCCGCCACCGGCGGGGTGGCTGCGCCGCCTCTTCGCCCGCGACCGCTCCGCCGCCGCGCTGGTCCGCCGCTACCGCCTCCAGCCCGCCATCGAGCACGCCTACGAGCGCGTCACGCGCGAGATGGGCCCCGTCCGCGTCGAGATCTCGGCCGAGGACAGCGTCGGCACGGAGTTCGTGATGGTGGTGTTCCTGTGCGACAGCCTCGGCTTCGACCGGATGATCGAGCTCGGATGGAAAGTGGGGGAGGAATGCGACCAGATCCTTGGTAAGGCTTGGGAACGGCTGGTGATCAGCGTCGTCTCCATGGTCGATCGATGACGTCTTTTGACGCTGAAGAATGGGTGGAAGTCGCCGAATTGTGCTGCGACCGCATCGAAGGGATCAGCGGAGAGGCCCTGCTGCGGACAGCGCTGAACCGTGCCTACTACGCCGCACTCCTCTGTGTGAAACGGCGCATCGAGCAGGTTCATGGCGAAGGTTCAGTTCCACACTTCCAGACGCATGCGGCCATCCTCGCTGCCCTGCGGACTGGAGGGCGCACGTTCATCGGAATACACAAGGATCTGCGATCCCTGCAGGCTTTTCGCGAGAGAGCGGACTATGAGCTTCGTTCGGCACCACTGATCTGGGGCGAAGTCCATGCTCAGGTCCGCATGAGCCGAGAGCTGATCCGCACGCGCATCAAGGCGCTCCCTGACGCTGAATTCCGCAGGCTCCAACTCCACTGATCTCCAGGAGAACGATGCGCCGTCTCGCCCCTGCCTTTGTCCTCGCCGCGCTTGCGCTGCCCGCGTGCAATCCGTGGCCGCCCCTCCAGGAGGCGGCGCCGCCCGCGGTCGCGCAGGAAGGCGCCCGGATCACCGTGCGCGACTTCCGCCGGCTACGGTGGATCGAGGGGAGCTGGCGAGGGTCGGGATCGGGGCAGGCGCCCTTCTACGAGCGCTACCGCTTCGCCGACGACTCCACGCTGGTGGTGGACTCGTTCGCGGACTCGACGCTCGCCACGGTGAGCGAGAGCACGCGCTTCGAGCTTCGCGGTGGGCGGCTGGGGAACCCCGGCACGGTGCGCTGGGTGGCGTCGCGCCTGGACGACCGCGCGGTGGACTTCGTGCCCGTGGCCGGCGCGCGGAATACCTTCACCTGGCGCTACGAGTCGCCCGACCGCTGGACGGCGCTGCTGCACTGGCCCGCGAGCGACACCCGCCCCGCGCGCGACGCCACCTACAGCATGGAGCGGATGCGGTGAAGGTTCGCACCTTCGCCACGACCATCCTGCTCTGCGCCGCCGTGGCGGATGCCCGCGCGCAGGGTGTGCCGCCGTACTTCGCGCCGGGCGTGATCACCATCCCCGAGGCCACCACCTACCGCCCGACCTTCTCGCCGGACGGGCGGACGGTGATCTATTCGATGGAGGTGGGGAGCGACTACGTGCTGCTGCAGAGCCGGCGCGTGGGCGGGCGCTGGACGGCGCCGGAGGTGCTTCCGTTCTCGGGGCGATGGTCGGACGCGGAAGCCGCGCTCTCGCCGGACGGCCGCACGCTGGTGTTCGCGTCGAAGCGCCCGCGCACCGGCACGGAGCCACGCACGGACTACGACCTGTGGATGGTGGAGCGCGCGCCTGATGGCCGCTGGGAAACGCCGCGCCCGCTGGACGCGCTCTCGACGCCGGCGAACGAGCTCTACCCGGCACTCACGCGTGGCGCGCTCTACTTCGCCCGCAGCTCCCGCGAAACAGGCTCCGACCTCTTCCGCGCCGCCCGCCGCGGCGATGGCTTCGGTGCCGCCGAGCCGGTGTCGGCGATCAACACCGACCGCGGCGAGGCCGGCGTGTGGGTGGACGCAGATGAGCGGGCGATGCTCTTCGACTCGAACCGCGCGGGCGGTCTGGGTGGGACCGACATCTACCTGAGCTGCCGGCAGGGCGACACCTGGGGCGCGCCACGGCCCCTCCCCGCGCCGGTCAACTCCGCGGCGCAGGAGACCTCCGGCGTGCTCTCGCCGGACGGCCGCACCCTGTATTTCACCAGCAACCGCCGCGCTCCGGATGCCCCCGCACTCGGTGCCGGTGTCACTTACGCGGAACTGCTGCGGCACTCGCGTGGTCTCGGCACCGGCCGCTGGCACACGCACGAGATCCCTGTCCCGTTCGCCTGCTCCATAGACCCGGCGCCTCGCTGAGGCGTCAGCGACATTGGAAACCATGCAAAAGCGTCTCACGCAGAGACGCAGAGTCACGGAGAGGCTGGATGGGCCTCGATCACCATCAGCTCCCACAGCCAGTCGATCGCGCGGCGGCGGGAGGAGACGACGCGGAAGCCGGCGCCCTGCAGCAGGGTGCCGGCTTCCGTTTGTGTGTACATGCGGCGGTAGCGATCCCCCGTCAGCCGCAGCCAGGCGTTCAGCGCGCGCATGGTCGGCCGCGCACGTGACCAGTCCACCAGGAGCAGCCGCCCGCCGGGGCGCAGGACGCGCCGCACCTCGCCCAGCGCGCGCTCCGGCTCGGGGAAGATGTGGAAGGCGGAGGCGGTGACGACGGTGTCGAAGCGCGCGTCGGCGAAGGGGAGCGCCGCGGCGTCGGCGGCGGCGAGGGCGGCGGCGGGATACTTCCGCTGCGCCGCGCGGAGCATCTCCAGCGACGCGTCCACGCCGGTGTAGCGTCCCACCATCGGCAGCAGGTTCGCCGTCCCGCAGGCGAGGTCCAGCACATCTCCCGGATCACCGCCCAGCAGCGGCCGCAGCAGGGCGAGGCTGCGCGCGTTGTACCTTGCCCAGCGCCGATCGTAGTCCATCAGCCGCGCGCTCTCGATTTCCTCCGTGTCTCCGTCAGAGCAAGTTCGCACGCCGCCGTATCCGGATGCATAACTTCCAAGTTACGCTCGATCTGCAATTTCACGTGATGCGCTGAATGACTCGAAAGTCACCCGCCCTCGTGAGCCACGCTTCGACCCACGGCTCGGAATCACGAAACGTGAAAACCATCAACTGCTCGTCGAGCAACTCGTGCCAGTCACCGTCGGGCCAGGAAACATGCCACCCACCGAGCACAGCGTAGATGTCCGACTCGAAATAGAGAGGAAACTCTTGCATGAAAACGCGCTCATACTTCCGCACAGTGGCGGCGTCCCCGAACCCATCGTCGTACGGCTCGGTGCGCTCCCAGCCATACGCATGTAGCCACTCGCCGACCACCTCGGAACCGTGCGCGAACACCGCATCGATCGGTGGCAACACAGAAGCAGGGTGCGCGTAGAGGGGGGTGCCTGCACGCTCCGGCCACGAGGATCTGATCTCGACCCGGTCCCTCCCGCCTTCGCCTTCATCGGTGAAAACACTGATGTAGCCCGTGACCGACGACGGTAAATCGGGAATGTGGCGAGCATCGACCGTGAGCCAGCAGTGATACCCAGTAGAATCGACCTCGTCGGCGTCGTACTCGTACCAGAAGGCGGCGGCCGGTCCACTCCCCTCGGGTCGCAAGAACACGCAAGGACGCTGCAGCCTGCGGCCTTCTTCGATGAGTTGCTCCGGGGTCATCGGGGCGCTCAATCGCACGTCGTGGTGATGATGAGCCGGTGATGTCACAGCAAGCATGCACGTAACGTTGCCTCAAGCCCTTGAAGCCTCGCCCCACGCCTGTTTCTCGGCTCTCTGTGTCTCTGCGTCTCTGCGTGAGACGGCAGTTGCTGTTTACATGCGCTTGTACGCGGGCCCGCTCCCGCCCTCGCGCGGCGTCCAGCGCGGGCCGACCACGTCCGTCGCCTTGCAGTCCACGCAGTTGGGCGCGTTCACCACCAGCCGGTCGCCCTGCCGCTCGTAGACGCCGGCCGGACAGACGTGCGCGTAGAAGTCCGCCACCTCGCCGCTCACGTCCTTCCCCACGATCAGGTGGCTGGGGATGTCGTCGCGCGTCTGGTTCCCCGCCTTGAACACCGCGTCGACCTTGCTGAAGGTGAGGGTATTGTCGGGAACGAAGGGCGTCTCGGGCGCCACCGCGCGCTCCGCCTGCGCGTCGGAATGCATCTCGATCTTCCCGCCGGGGAAGCGCCCGCCGGTGAGCGTCATCAGCCCCGCCTTGAAGCCGCCCACGAAGAAGCCGCTCTTGAAGGCCAGCCGCATGTTGCGGGTGCGGAGCAGGTCCTCCACCACGTAGCTGTGCTCCAGCATGGAGTCGTACCCCGCCAACCCCGCCTGCGAGGTGTCGCCCGCCTTCAGCGCGTCGAAGATGGTGCGCGCGGCGTAGATGCCGCTCTGCATGGCGTAGTGGATCCCCTTCAGCGAGGGGACGTCCACCAGCCCCACCGTGTCGCCCACCATCACCAGGCCGTCGCCCACGCGGCGCTCGGGGAGGGCGTAGAAGCCGCCCTCGGGGATGGTCTTGGCCCCCCACTCCACCATCTCCCCGCCCTCCAGGTACTTCCGGAAGAAGGGGTGCAGCTTCATCCGCTGCAGCAGCTGGTGCACGTCCAGCGTCGACTGCTTGTAGTCGAGGCCGACCACGAGGCCGAGGGCGACGAGGTTCGGCTCCAGCGCGTACATGAAGCTCCCGCCGAAGGCGTCGCGCGGGAGCGGCCACCCCAGCGTGTGCACGATCCCGTCGAAGGGGACCTTCGTCTCC
>Ga0070685_10000903_pt1 | contig 15942 bp, 12 predicted proteins | sample KBSS13LmetaG_FD_65651 | JGI IMG/M metagenome (GOLD analysis project Ga0070685, IMG submission 65651) | Switchgrass rhizosphere microbial communities from Kellogg Biological Station, Michigan, USA - KBS S1-3L metaG | ecosystem: Host-associated > Plants > Roots > Rhizosphere ...
CTCCAGGTCCAGCCCCACGAACGCGAACACGTCGGCGTTGCGGAGCTGGAGGATGAAGGAGGGCTTGGCCTCCACGAAGTGCGGGTCCTGGTACCCCTCGCTGATGTGCACCACCTGGCAGCGGTTCCCACACACCTCGCTCGCGAGGTCCGCCAGGTCGGTGGTGCTGGTCACCACGCGCAGCGGCCGCTGCCCCGCGGCGGGGATGGCGGGGCCGATCAGCGAGATCAGCCCCAGCACCGCCAGCAAGGCCCTCTTCCATTTCTTCATCTATCCATCTCCTCTCGTGAGATTCTGCTCTTTCGATTCAGCACTCAGCACTTCAGAACGGATGCGGCTTGTGCGGCCCCAGCGCGAAGGTGGCCTGCAGCAGGATGCGGTTCACCGCGTCGCCCGCGTCGGGCATGTAGCGCTCGTACGCCGCGCTGAGCTTGCTGAACTCGCTGGGGAAGAACTCCAGGTACCCGGACGCCGCGTTCAGGTCGTTGCCGGGAGCCTGGGGGTCCTGCACCCAGTCGTAGCGCGCGCCCAGGAAGGTGCGCTGCGAGACCTGCCAGCGCGCGAAGCCGTAGGCGCCGGTGAAGTCGCGCCGCGGCCCCTCGAACACCACGCTGCTCCCGTCCGGGAGCTCGACGAGCGCGCCCGGGTCGGCGTTGAGCTGGTGCATCACCTCGGCCTGCAGGATGAACGAGCGGTAGAGCCCCTGCTGCAGCGGCCGCCAGCGGTAGGTGAGGTCGGCCGCCAGCGTGGTCTGCCGCGTGGCGAAGGCGTTCACCTCGTCGCCGTCGGCCACCGCCACGGGGCGCGCCAGCTTGCCGGTGAGCGCGCTGAAGCTCAGCTCCACGTTGGCGGCCTGCGAGAGGTCGACGTAGTTGCGCAGCCGGCCGGAGAACCCCAGCCCGCCCAGCCGCTTGTTGATGGGCTCGCCGGTGACCAGGTCCTCCGCGGGCTCGCCCAGGCCGTCGACCACCGTGGCCTGCAGCTCCTGGTAGAACCCGAAGGGAGAGAACACGCGGCTGGCGTACACCCCCGTCCCCTTCAGCCCCTCGGGCCCGAAGAAGCGCTGGATGACCCAGGGATATTCGACGGTGTGCAGGTCGTGGCGGTGGGTGGTGTTCTGCTTGCCGAAGGGCATCAGGAAGCGCCCCAGCCGCGCCTCCAGCCCCCAGGGAAGGCTGGTGGTGGTGAGGTACGCCTGCTCGATGGAGACCCCCTCCAGGTCGCTGATCCCCACGAAGACGTCGCCGCGGAAGTAGGGGTCGACCGCGGCCTGGAAGGCGACCTCCACCTCGCGCACGCCGAAGCGCTCGCCGCCCTCCTGCGTGCTCCCCTCGGGGGAGAGGTCGGCGACGAAGTCGCCCACCACGCTGACATCGGGGAGGAGGCGCTGCACGGCGCCGGCGGCCCCCGCCTGCGCGGGCGTGGTGTCGCGCCGGGCCCGCATCCCCTCCAGCTCGCGGACGAGGGCGATGGAGTCGGCGGCGGCGCTGTCGGCGGGGATGGGATCGCGCCTGGCCGGAACGGTGTCGCGGGGCGTGGGGTTGCCCTGCGCGGCCGCGCCCCCCGCGGCGGCCGCCAGGAAGACGAAGCTGCAGATGAGTCTGCGCATGATCCGTGGTTGCGGCGTCTCGTTCGCGCCGCCCGGCCGATCCGGGGGCGCTGCATCGCGCCTGTCCACGTCGCCGCGCCCGCCGCCGCGAGGGGCGAAAGGCGTGGTACGACGACAGGCCCACCGTCCGGCGCGGGTGGCCGGCGGCGGGAGAGCTAGGCGATGGAGACGGGGGGCGCGCGGGCCTGGAGCCGGATGCTCCCGGCGTACGGGCGCGGCTCGGGAACCGCGGGGGGGAGGGCGAGCGCCGCGCGCGGCGCCGGTGCGAAGGCAGGGCCCTCGGGCGGCGCCGCGCGCGTGGAGGTGGCCTGGCAGATCGCGCAGGCCTGCTCGTCGTGCGGGGCGGAAAGGTCGTTCCGCTCGGCCGACCAGCCGGGGTGGTGCGGGTCCGCGTGCAGCCACCCGTGCAGCGCCGGCCCGGCGGCGGCGCCGAGCAGGTGCAGCAGCGCCGCCAGCAGCAGGGCTGCCTGGCGCAGGCGCGGGTGCGGAGCGGACGGTTTCATGGCCCGCCGCGTACCCCCGCGCCGGTGGGGGGTTCCGCGCGCGGGGTCAGACCGCGTCGGCGTCGCCGGTGCGCGCGGCCTCGCGCGGGTCGGCGTCCACCTCGTCGGCCACGTCCTTCTGCAGGGCGTGCTCGGCGCAGAGGCGCGTCTCGGGAATCACCTCCAGCCGCTCCGCCCCGATGTCGCGCCCGCACACCTCGCAAGTGCCGAAGCTCTCGGGCTCCTTGTAGAGCCGCGACAGCGCCTCGTCGATCTCGTACAGGCGCCGCCCCTCCACGCTGGCGAGCAGGAAGTCCTGCTCCTGCTCCTGGCTCTCGGAGCCCACGTCGGCCGGGTGGAAGCGGTAGAGGCTCAGCTCCCCCGCGCGGTCGCGCAGGTCCGTCATCCGCTCGTCGAAATGGTCGATGGCCTCGAGCGCCCGCGCGCGCTCCCGCAGCAGCACGCGCTCCACCCGTTCCCGCTCTTCGCTGGTCAGCATCGGTCCTCGCTGGCGTTTCCGTGCCCGGCGCCCCTTGCGCCGCGGCGGCGTGGACGCTCGGATCAAGCTCCGTGCCCGTCCCGATCCGTTCCCGTCGCCCGCAGCTCCCGTTGACCGAGCCGTCGCCGTCCGTCCTCCGCCCGCTCCCGGGCGTGCTCCTCTGCGCCGCGCTGGCGCTCGCCGCCTGGGCGCTGCAGCTCGCCGAGGTCGCCCTCTTCCGCCACGCGGTGGTGGAGGCGCTGGTGATCGCCATGCTGCTGGGGGTGGCGGTGCGCACCGCCTGGGTGCCCACGCCCCGCTTCGAGCCCGGCATCAGGCTCACCGCCAAGGAGGTGCTGGAGGTGGCGGTGGTGCTGCTCGGCGCCTCGGTGGACCTGCCGCTGCTGCTGCGTGCCGGCCCGGCGCTGGCGGGGGCGATCGCCGCGGTGGTGCTGGCGGGGCTCGCCTGCGGCTACGCGATGGGGCGCGCGCTGGGGCTCAACCCGCGGCTGTCCACGCTCATCGCCTGCGGCAACGCCATCTGCGGCAACTCGGCCATCGCGGCGGTGGCGCCGGTGATCGGGGCCGAGCGCGAGGACGTGGCCTCGTCCATCGCCTTCACCGCGGTGCTGGGGGTGGTGGTGGTGCTGGGGCTGCCGCTGCTGGGGCGGCTGCTGGGCTACGGCGCCTACCAGTACGGCGTGCTGGCGGGGATGACGGTGTACGCGGTGCCGCAGGTGCTGGCGGCCACCTTCCCGGTGAGCGCGCTCAGCGGCGAGGTGGGGACGCTGGTGAAGCTGGTGCGGGTGCTGCTGCTCGGCCCCGTGGTGGTGTTCTTCTCCTTCCGCCACCGGAAGATCGGCACGCAGAAGCTGAACCCGGCGAGCTTCGTCCCCTGGTTCATCGCCGGCTTCCTGGTGCTCGCCGCCGCGCGGTCGCTGGGCGCCATCCCCGCCTCCGCCGCGGGCGTGGTGCGCGAGCTCTCGCGCTGGCTCACGGTCGCGGCGATGGCCGCCCTGGGCCTGGGCGTGGACGTGCGCACGCTTGGCAGGGTCGGCCCGCGGGTGATGCTCGCCGTGGTCGCCTCCCTCGCCCTGATGATCACCGCCAGCGTGCTCCTGATCGGCCTGCTGGGGATCCGTTGAATCCCGGGGTGCGGTGAAGGGGGGCTTGACGCGGCGAGGTGCGGATGACAAAATTGATCCTCAACAGGAGGATTGATTATGTCGGCGACGAAGGAACGGAGGGTCAGCCGCTGGGCGGTCTCGCCACGCGAGGCGGGATTCATCACCGGCCTCTCCGAGAAGACCATCAACCAGGCGATCGACCGCAAGGAGGTCGCAACGGTGCCGGCGGAGCGCGAGGGAGAGGGCGAGCGGCTCCTGGCGTTCCCCGAGCTCATCTACCTGAGCCTGCGCGACAGCGTGGGGCACCTGCTTTCGGCAAAGGGGAAGCGCATGCTGCGGCAGCAGCTGGACACGCTGCGGGCCTCGCCTTACCCCGGCGGGGTCACCATGGGCGGCCTCGAGCTGAACATCGGGCGTGACATCGAAGCGGTGCTCGAGCGGCTCGGCCAGGTCGAGCGGGCCCGCGCATTCGTGGTCTGCGACCCGGAGGTCCGCGCGGGCGAGCCGGTGGTGCGGGACACCCGCATCCCCGTGTTCATGCTGGTGGAGCTGGTCGAGCAGGGCGCGACCCGCGAGGAGCTGCTGGAGGACTATCCCTCGCTGACGCCCGAGAGCCTCGAGGCGGCCCTGCTCCACGCGCGGCTGTACCCGCGGCGCGGGCGGCCGCGGAAGGCGCCGTGGAAGGATGGGGTGGTGCTGAGACGGCCGTCGTGATCCACGCGGCGGCCGTCTCGTGCTCACCTTCCTGATCGACGAGAACCTGTCTCCCGTGCTGGTGGAGATCGCGCAGGCATTCGGCCACGTCGCGTTCCACATCAACCACCGGGGATGGTCGTCGCTGAAGGATCCTCAGCTGCTGCGGCGCCTGCTGGACGAAGACCTCACCCTCGTCACCAACAACTGGGACGACTTCCGGCCGATGCTGGCGCGTGCCGCCATCCACGCCGGCATCGTGGTGATCCTCCCGAACGTGCTCCGCAGGCGCCAGGTGGAGCTGTTCACGGCCGCGCTCCTGGCGATCCAGGAGCACGCGCTGGACATGGTCAACACGGTGCTGGAGGTCGGCGTCGACGGCACCGTCACGCGCTATCGCCTTCCCGAAGAGGGCTGATCATCACGCAGAGACGCAGAGGCACGGAGAGAGTTCGCGGTTCTCTCTCCGTGCCTCTGCGCCTCTGCGTGAAATGTCTTTTACTTCGTGCGCATCACGACCACGGCGAGCGAGGCGCCGGGGGCGGTGGAGGTGACGGCGGCGAAGCTGGAGGCGGCGACGCCCATCCGCACGTAGCCCGAGCCCGCGCCCTGCGACACGGTGAGGGCCTCCGCCACCCCGTTCGCCGGGTTGCGCACCGCCAGCTCGTAGGCGCAGCTGCACGCCGGCCCGGGGTTGTAGTCCAGCGCCGCGAAGATCGCGCGGAAGTTCCAGCTCGGCTGCGTGTAGATGGCGGCCGGGCTGGTCCCCGAGTCGTCCAGGTACATCGCCGCCGCCCAGTCGCGGAACCAGGCCTTGAGGTCGGTGCCCAGCCGGTTGGCCAGGTTCGTCATCCCCGTGTCGGAGGAGAAGGCGAGGCCGCTCCAGAGGTCGGACTCCAGCCCGCCCTTCCGGTCCGCCGCGTAGCGCAGGAAGGCCCAGGCCGAGCCGCGGACCGGCAGGTTGTCCACGTTCTTGAAGGGGCCGGCCGTGTCCGGGCGCAGCAGCCACTGCCGCAGGCGGCCGAAGTTGGCCTCGGCGAACTGGAAGAAGCGGTCCTGCTGCGTCTGGCTCGCGGTGATGGTGGAGACCGTGATGTTCTCCCCCGGCCCGTGCAGCGACGAGGCGTAGTAGACCTCCTCCTCGGCGATGTGGGAGAGCCCCTCGTTCAGCCACACCTGCTCCAGCGGGTAGGGCCCGCCGGCTCCGGATGTGCGCCGCGAGGCGTTGATCAGGTGCTGGAACTCGTGCCCCAGCGTGCCGATCGTCACGTCCCTCACGAAGGTCGCGCTGCGCACGTTGCCGTGCGCGCCGGTGGGGTCGGGGGCCAGCATGTAGAACAGCTCGCCCTGGTTGCTCCCAGCGCACGAGGCGGTGGTGTTCAGGTCGCGCGAGTAGAAGAACCCGCCGACGTACGCGCCCGAGCCCGACGGGGTCAGGTCGTTCACCTTCGCCGTGTAGAGGGCGATCACCCGGCTGTTGCCGTCGATGTCGAAGGGAGCGCCGAAGTTCCCCGCCACCGCCGGGTACACCAGGGTGTCGAAGGTGGCGGCGATGGAGTCGTACTGCGCCGTCGTGAACCCGCCCGACGGGTTGCTGTTGTCCTCCATCAGGATGATGTGCGTCCCCACCGACTTCACCGTCGCTGCCCGGATGTCCGTCGGCGTGCAGAAGCCCAGGTCCACGTTCAGGTTCATCACCGCGCCCACCACCGGCACGCCAGGGGTGATGTTGCGCCGCGCGCCGCCGCCCGGGGCATGCACCGCTGCCCCGGGCATCAGGCCGGCCATGTCGATCTCGCGCTGGCGCAGGCGGGCGTGGAACGCCTCGTCCGGCACCGGGCGCGGCGGCACGGCCAGCCCGCCGCGGAACGGGAGCCGGTTGGGCGTGGGCGGCCCGGTAACGGCGACGATCCCGCTCCCGGTGACGCTGTAGGCGAGGTCCGAGACGGAGAGGTTGACGGGGGAGAGGGTGTACTCCGCCGCCGCGCCGCCCGTACCGATGCAGAAGCTCCCCGAGGCCGCCACGTAGACGCCGCCGACCGCCAGGCTGGGACAGACGGCGATGGTGGCCGTGCCGCTGCGCGCGCCGCTGGTGGCGGTGATCGTCACCGATCCCGGCCCCACGCCGGTCACGTTGCCGGAGCCGTCGACCGTGGCCACGGCGGCGTCGCCGGTCCCCCAGGTGACCGCCCCGCCGATGGGGTTCCCGACCGCCGAGCGCACCGTGGCGGTGAGCGCCTGCGCGCCGCCCGGCAGCATGGTGTCGGCCGCGGGCGAGACGTCGATGTAGCCGTTCGGGAAGGGGACCTCGGCCACCACGAAGAGCAGGAAGCTGAAGGTGGTTACGCTCCCCGTGAGGTTGAGCTGCCAGCTCTTGGCCGACGACGTCTCGTTCTGCGAGAGGATGCCGTCGCCGCCCAGTTCGCCGCCGGTGTAGGCGAAGTACGGCTGATTGGCGCCGGTGAATGCGCCCGTGCCGCTGGCGTTCCCCACGGTGACGGACCCGGCGCCGCCCGTCACGGTCGGGCCGGAGTGGAAGATCACCCGCACCCCGCTCCCGTCGGGCGTCGTGCCGTTCGTGGTCCCCATTGACTGGGGGATCAGGTTCTGCACGGTCACGTCGAAGGAGAAGGCGCCCGTGCCGGAGTTGTAGTTGACGTTGCTGCTCCCCACGCGAACATACTGGTCCTGCCCGCCCACGATGATGTACCCGCGTGCGTCCGAGGGCAGCGTGGAGCTGGAGCAGCGCACCGCGCCGGTGGAGACGGTCGCCTGGCAGTTGAGGGAGGCGAGGAGGAGCGGCTCCGCGGGCGCGGGCGCCGGAGGCGGCGCGGGCTGCAGTGGACCCTCGCGCTCGCCGCAGGCCGAGAGCGCGAAGGCGAGCGCGGCCAGCCCCGCGAGCGCGGCACGGGCGCGTGGAGCGTGGTTTCGGTACATGGAAGCCCTCGGCGGAGGGAGGGGCGGCGACGGAAGGGTTCGCCAGCGGTGCGCGGGAAATCGCGCGGGAGGACGGCGGGGATCAACATTGCCCGGGAATCCGCTCCCGTCAACGTTGAAGACTCACGCCGAACCATGGAAAACCCTCACGCACGAGGCGCAGAGAGACCGTCGCCGGCCCCTCTGCGCCTCCACGTGATCCGATGTCTTCCGGCGGCGCCTGTACGCGGCTACTTCGTGCGCACCACGATCAGCGCGTACGGGCTGGTGGGCGCCACCCCGCCGGAGAGCGCCGTCACCTTCGCGAATCCGCCGGCCGGCACCCCGAAGCGCGCGTACGCAGTGCCGCCGCCGCGCGAGTAGCTGAGCGTGAGCCCCACGCCGTTGGAGAGCGGCCGCGGGACCAGCACGTTCGCGTAGCTGGAGTACAACGCGCCGTAGATCCCGCGGAAGTTCCAGCTCGGGTGCGTGTACTGCGGCGCGATCCCGCTCACCGCGTCGTCGGCGTAGTTGGCGGCGATCCAGTCGCGCACCCAGTCGTTCACGCTGGCGACGCCCAGCGCCGCCGACAGGTTGGCGGTGCCGGTCTGCTGCGTGTTGACCAGCGCCGACCAGAGCGCGGGGTCGCCGCCGTTCAGCCGGTCGGCCGCGTAGCGCAGGAAGCTCCAGGTGGCCCCGCGGCTGGCCAGCGCGTCCACGTTCTTCACCGGGCCCGAGGTGTCCGGCCGCTGCAGCCACGCGGCCCACCGGCCGAAGTTCGGGTTCGCGTAGGCGTTGAACGCGGCCACGCGGCGCGTGCTCGCCTGCACCCCGTTCACGGCGTTGGTCCCCAGCCCGATGTTCACCCGCTGCGACATCCCGGAGGCCCGGTAGAACACCAGCTCCTCGGCGATGTGGCTGAGCCCCTCGTTCAGCCACACCTCCTCCAGCGCCCCGTTCCACTCGCCGTTCAGGTACACGCGGCGCGAGCCGTTGATCAGGTGCTGGAACTCGTGCGCCAGGGTGCCCACGGTGTTCCCGCGTACGTACGACATCTGGCGCACGTTGCTGTTCACCACGCCGGTGGGGTCGGGCACCAGCATGTAGAACATCTCGCCCTCGTTGCTCCGGGGGCACGAGGTCGGGGCGGAGCTGAACAGGTCGCGGACGGTGAAGAAGCCCAGCACCACCACGCTCGACGCCGGCGGCGAGAGCTCGTTCACCGCGCGGGTGTAGAACGCCACCACCCGCTGGTTGGTGTCCAGGTCGGTGGGCCTGCCAAAGTGGGTGGTGTCGGTCGCGTAGGCCAGGGTGTCGAACTCGAGCGCGATGCTGTCGTACTGCGCGGTGGTGAAGCCGCCCGCGGGGTTGGTGGTGTCGGCCACCACGATCACGTGCTGGCCGATCGACCGCACGCGGCCCGCCCGCACGTCCGTCGCGCCGCTGCACCCCTGCGCCACGTTCAGGTTCATCAGGTCGCCCACCGCGGGCACGCCCGTCGTGATCAGGCGGCGCGGCCCGCCCGGGGCGGCCGACTGGCGCTGGACCCGGTAGCTCCCCTGGCGGAACAGCTGCCGGCCCAGCGCACGGTCGTTCTCCAGCAGCCGCGCGCGGAAGCCCTCGTCGATCCCCGGCTCGTCGGCGGCGCTGCGGCCCAGCCGCGGCCCCGTGGGGAGCTTGTTGGGCGAGGGCGGCCCGGTGACCGCCTGGATCCCGGTGGCGGTCAGCGTGAGCGACAGCGCCGCCGAGTTGGAGAGGTTCACCGGCATGTAGGTGAACTCCTGGGTCCCCGCTCCCCCGCCGAAGCAGAGGGAGGCGGCGACCGGCATCACCCCCGTGTACACGCCGCCCACCGGCAGGTTGGGGCAGACGCTGATCGACGCGCTCCCGCTGCGCGGGCCGCTGGTGGCCGTCACGCCGGCCGTCCCCACCCCGGCGCCGGTGGCGACGCCGGAGCCGTCGACCGTGACCACGGAGCCGTCGGTGGTCCCCCAGGCCACCGTCGCCCCGGTAAGCACCTTTCCGACCGCGGAGCGCACCGTGGCGGTGAGCGCCTGGGTGTTCCCCTGCAGCACGTTGGGCGAGGCGGGGGTCACGTCGATCCACCCGTTGGGGAACTGCACCTCGGCCGCCACGTAGAGCACGAAGGAGAACTTGGTCACCCCCGGGTCCACGCTCAGCTGCCAGTTCTTCGCCTGCGAGGTCTCGTTGGTGGAGAGGATGCCGTCCGCTCCGTTCACCGTGCCCGAGTACTGGAAGTACGTCTGGTTGGTGCTGGTGAAGGTCCCCATCCCGTCGGCGTTGGCCACGGCGATGTTCCCGTTGCCCTCGGTGGCGGTCGGCCCGCTGGCGAAGAGCACCCGCACCCCCGCCGGGTCGGCCGTGGTCCCGTCGGTGGTGCCCATCGGCTGGGGGATCAGGTTCTGCACCGTCACGTCGAAGCTGAAGCTGCCGGAAACCGACACCACGTTCGACGAGGTGAGCTGCACGTAGAGCCCCTGCCCGCCCACCACGATGGCGCCGCGCGCGCTGCCGGGGAGCTCGGCGTTCCCGCAGCGCAGCGTGGCCGCCCCGAGGTCGGCGTTGCAGAGCACGCTCTGCACCAGCAGCGGCTGCGGCGCCGCGGCTTCGGATGGAGGCGCGGAGACGGGGTCGCCGCGGTCGGAGCAGGCGCCCAGCAGCACGAGGGCGAGGGCGGCCAGCCCCGCGCGCACGGAGCGGGCGGACGAAGCGCGGTGTCGGTACATGCCCGGGTATGCCAGGGAGGAAGCCGGAAATCGCGTGGAAGTCGTTGGAGGCTAAAACTCGCAGCGCCTTTTGTTTCCGTCAACGCCGGCCGATACGGACAAAAACAGCTGCTGCACGCAGAGACGCAGCGGCACGGCGAGAGAATTCGCATCTCCCGCCGTGCCTCCGCGTCTCTGCGTGAATGACGCTTTTACGGACGCGCCCTTACTTCGTGCGCATCACGATCAGCGCGTACGGGCTGCTGGGCGGAACCCCGCCGGAGAGCGCCGTCACCTTCGCGAAGCCCGCCGCCGGCACCCCGAACCGCGCGTACGCCGTTCCCCCGCCCCGCGAGTAGCTGAGGGTGAGCCCCACGCCGTTGGTGAGGAGGCGCGGCACGAGCTGGTACGACCCGTTCAGCGCGGTGTAGATCGAGCGGTAGTTCCAGCTCGGGTGCGTGTACTGCGAGGCGACCCCCGCGACCGCGTCGTCGGCGTAGTTGGCGGCGGTCCAGTCGCGCACCCAGTCGTCCACGCTGGCGCCGCCGATCGCGGCCGACAGGTTGGCGATGCCGGTCGACTGCGTGTTGATCAGCGACGACCAGAACGCCGTCTCCACCCCGTTCACGCGGTCCGACGCGTAGCGCAGGAAGCTCCAGGTGGCGCCGCGGGAGGCGAGCGCATCGACGTTCTTCACCGGCCCCGTGGTGTCCGGCCGCTGCAGCCAGCCTCGCCAGCGGCCATAGTTCGGGTTCGCGTAGGCGTTGAACGCCGCCACCCGCCGCGAGGCGTTGGGCCCGGTGGTGAGCTGCGTGACCACGATGTTCCCGCGCGGTGCCAGCCCCACCGAGGCGCGGTAGAACACCAGCTCCTCGGCGATGTGGCTCAGCCCCTCGTTCAGCCACACCTCCTCGAGCTGCCCGCTCCACGTACCGTTGAGATAGACGCGGCGCGAGGCGTTGATCAGGTGCTGGAGCTCGTGCGCCATGGTGCCCACGGTCAGCCCGCGCACGAACGACACCGTGCGCACGTTGCTGTTCACCGCGCCGGTGGGGTCGGGCACCAGCATGTAGAACATCTCGCCCTCGTTGCTCCGCGGGCACGAGCCCGGGGCGGAGCTGAACAGGTCGCGGCTGGTGAAGAAGCCCAGCACCACCACGCTCGACGCCGGCGGCGACAGCTCGTTCACCGCGCGGGTGTAGAAGGCCACCACCCGCTGGTTGGTGTCCAGGTCGGTGGGCCCGCCGAAGCTCGTGGTGTCGACCGCGTAGGCGAGCGAGTCGAACTCCAGCGCGATGCTGTCGTACTGCGCCGTGGTGAAGCCGCCGGCGGGATTGCTGGTGTCGGACACCACGATCACGTGCTGGCCGATGGAGCGAACCTGCCCCGTACGCGTGTCCAGCGCGCCGCTGCACCCCGACGCCACGTTCAGGTTCATCAGGTCGCCGATCGAGGGCACGCCCACCGTGATCAGCCGCCGCGGCCCGCCCGGCGAGGCCGACTGGCGCTGGACCCGGTAGCTCCCCCTGCGGTGCAGCTGCTCGCCCAGCCGCCGGTCGCGCTCCAGCAGCCCCGTGCGGAAGTCTTCGTCGATCCCGGGCTCGTTCGCGGGAACGCGGCCGAGCTGCGCCCCCTCGGCTGCCGGGGCCCGGAAGGGCGAGGGCGGCCCGGTGACCGCCTGGATGCCGGTGGCCGTGAGGGTGAGCGAAAGCGCCGACGAGCTGGAGAGGTTCACCGGCATGTAGGTGAACTCCTCGTCCGCCCCGCCCCCGCCGAAGCAGAGGGAGGAGGCGAGCGGCATCACCCCCGTGTACACGCCGCCCACGGCCAGGTTGGGGCAGACGCTGATCGACGCGCTCCCGCTGCGCAGCCCGCTGGTGGCGGTCGCGCTGGCCGTCCCCACCCCGGCGCCGGTGGCGAGGCCGGAGCCGTCGACGGTGACCACGGCGCCGTCGGTCGTCCCCCAGGTCACCGTCTGGCCCGTGAGCACGTTGCCCACCGCGGAGCGCACCGTGGCGGTGAGCGCCTGGGTGTTCCCCTGCAGCACGTTGGGCGCGGCGGGGGTCACGTCGATCCACCCGTTGGGGAACTGCACCTCGGCCGCCACGTAGACCACGAAGGTGAACTTCGTCACCCCGGGGTCCACGCTCATCTGCCAGTTCCTGGTGCCCGAGGTCTCGTTGGTGGAGAGGATGCCGTCCGCGCCGTTCAGCCCGCCGGAATACTGGAAGTACTTCTGGTTGGTGTTGGTGAAGGTCCCCGTCCCGTCGTGGTTGGCCACCGTCACGTTCCCGGTGCCCCCGGTGGTGGTGGGCCCGCTGGCGAAGAACACCCGCACCCCGGCGGCGTCGGCCGTGGTGCCGTCGGTGGTGGCCATCGGCTGGGGGATCAGGTTCTGCACCGTCACGTCGAAGCTGAAGGTGCCGGGAACCGACACCACGTTCGACGAGGTGAGCTGGATGTAGAGCCCCTGCCCCCCCACCAGGATGGCGCCGCGCGCGCTGCCGGTGGGCTCGGTGCCGCCGCAGCGCACCGTGGCCGCCACGCGGTCCGCCTGGCAGAGCAGGCTCATGGCCAGCAGCGGCTGCGGCGCGGAGGCTTCGGACGGAGGCGCGGCGATGGGGTCGCCGCGCTCGGAGCAGGCACCCAGCACGAGCAGGAGCGCCGCGGCGATGCACGCGGGCCCGGACCCTCCATGGGGTCGAGGAAGGGGAGCCATGTTGTCCGCCAGAGGAGAGAGAGACCGGACACGGCCAAAGAGAGGCCACGACTGGACGCCCTGGGGGAGGGCGACACGTGACTCAATCCTCGCTCCCGGCTGGCGTGCAGTCAACGTTTGCAGAACCTTGCGCCGAAAAACGGCCAATCGCCATCCGTTCCTATCGAGTCAGTGCGGAGGACGCAAATCGTCCAATTGCCGAGACAAATTGCTGCCTCAGTGGGTGTGCGACAGGCGGTGAGGTCTCGACCGAAGCCCTGAAAAGACCATTTCACGCAGCAGACGCGGAGGCGCAGAGAGACCGGGCCTGGTCTCTCTGCGCCTCCGCGCCTGCTGCGTGATGCGGGTAGTGCCCGGAGTCGGACTCGAACCGACAAGCCCTTGCGGGCGGCAGATTTTGAGTCTGCTGCGTATACCGATTTCGCCATCCGGGCGTACGTCAAAGCTAACGGCGCGCGCCCCGCGCCTCAACCTCAGCGCCCGCGGCGCGCGTCCTCGGCGTCGATGAGCTGCAGGGCGTAGAGCGCGCGCTTCATCGCCCGTGTCTGGTCGCCCGTGGCCATGGCCTCGCGCGAGAGGCGGAGAAGGAGCCGCGCGCGCCGCAGGTCCGCCGAGGGCGCCGCCTCGCCGTCGATGCGCTGCTCGGCGCTCGCCACCAGCCGGAGCGCCACCGCCACCGGCGACGCGCTGCGGGCCGCCTCGCCCCCCTCGGCCAGGTGGACCACGGCGGCGCGCGCGTCGCCGCGGGACAGCGCCGCCTCGGCCTCGGCGCGGCGCGCGGAGACCACGGCGGCGGTCGCCTGCAGCGCGGGGTAGCTCCCCGCCTCCAGGCGCTCGGCGGCGCGCGCCTCCCACTCCCGCAGCGCCGCGAGCGCCGCGTGGATGCGCGCCGGCGGCGGATCGGCCGCCAGCAGCGAGGCGGCGGCCAGGCGCGCCTCGGCGTCCATCTCCAGCGCCGCCTCTAGCCGCCCGTCGCGGCGCGCGGCGTCGGCCGCGGCCTGCGCCTGGCGCACCCGGGCGGCGTCGCCCGCGGCCAGGTACGGGAGCCAGCTCCGCGCGTCGGACAGGCCGGCGGGCTCGCGCACCGCCACCCACGTCGTCCCCCCCGCCTCGCGCGCGAACGAGGTGGGCAGCGTGGGCGCGTCGCCGCACGCCGCGAGGGCGGCGCAGAGGGCGAGCGGCGCCGCGAGGCGCGCTGCGATGAGGCGGAAGCGGGTCATTCTGCCGGGGGCCGGGGAGCGTGCCTGCCGTGGCGGGAGAGCCTGAGCAAGCTACTGTGGCGCTTGGGCTTGGTCAAGCCGCGCGGGCGGTCTCGGCTTGCCCCGCCGGGGGGCGCGGGATAGGTTGACGGACGTTCGAACCAGACACCCGGCCCCGCGATGACGGACGAGCTCAGCGCCTACGACGAGAAGCTGGAGAGCATCCTCCGGACGGCGGCCGCGATCTTCGCCGAGAAGGGGTACCACCAGGCCTCGATCCGCGACATCGCGCGGGGCACGGGGGTGAGCCTGTCGGGGCTGTACTACTACTTCGACAGCAAGGAGGAGCTCCTCTTCCTCATCCAGGACCACGCCTTCGGCACGCTGCTGGCGAACCTGGAGCGGATGCTGGCGGGGGTGGAGGAGCCGCACCGCAGGCTGCGCGTGCTGATGGAGAACCATCTCCGCTACTTCATCGGGGCGAAGGCGGAGATGAAGGTGCTGAGCCACGACAGCGAGACGCTCACCGGCGAGTACCGGCGCACGGTGAACGGGAAGAAGCGGCGGCTCACCGAGATCGCGATGGAGATCCTGCGCGAGATCCGCCCGGACGGCGGGGTGGACCTGCGGGTGGCCACCTTCTCCCTCTTCGGGATGATGAACTGGCTGTACAACTGGCACCAGCCGGAGGTGGACCCGCCCGTGGAGCGGCTGGTGGACGACATGTACCGCATCTTCCTGCACGGCTACCTCCCCGAGGGCGCCGTGGTGCCGGCGGACGCGGGAGAGATGGCCGCGGGAGAGACGCAGCCGATCTGGCGCACGACGGCGGCGTAGACCAGTGCGGAAGTGCGTGAGTGCGGAAGTGCGTGACTGAAGAAATACACAAGTGACCTGAGCGCCGAAGAGGCGTGCCGACCCTTCACCGATCTGGAGAGGACTGATGGCTACCGCGACCGTCGACGTACCGCAGGATACCGCCGAGAAGACGCTGGTGCACTACGAGGTGCAGGACGGCGTCGCCATCCTGACCCTCGACGACCCGCCGGCGAACACCTACACGCACGAGATGATGCGGCAGATCGACGCCGCCGTGCTGCGGGCGCGCTTCGACACCGCGGTGGACGTGATCGTGGTCGTGGGCGCGGGCGAGAAGTTCTTCTGCGCGGGGGCCAACATCAACATGCTGCAGAAGGCCGACCCCACCTGGAAGTACTACTTCTGCCTGCACGCCAACGAGACGCTGCTGCGCCTGGAGCACACGCCCAAGCTGGTGATCGCCGCGATGAACGGGCACACCGTGGGCGGCGGTCTGGAGATCGCGATGGCGGCCGACATCCGCGTGGCCCGGCGCGGCGCGGGGAAGGTGGGGCTCCCCGAGGTCGCCCTCGGCGTGCTCCCCGGCACCGGCGGCACGCAGCGCCTCACCCGGCTGGTGGGGGTGTCGAAGGCGATCGAGCTGATGGCCGAGGGCTCGAACTTCGACTTCGAGACGGCGGAGAAGTTCGGCATCGTCAACAGGATCATCGACGCGGAGAGCCGCGACGCCTTCCTGGAGCAGGTGCTGGCGTACGCGAAGCAGTTCACGCGGCCGAACAAGGCGACCTTCGCGGTGGGCAACATCAAGCGCTCCTGCCAGACCGGCGGCGCGCTCCCGCTGGAGCAGGGGCTGGCGCTGGAGCGCGAGCTGCAGGCGTTGCTCTTCAACTCCAGCGACGCCAAGGAGGGCCTCAGCGCCTACGTGGAGAAGCGCCAGCCGCAGTTCACCGGCAAGTAGGGGCGCGGCGCGCGGGATGCGGGGGAGCCGGGCGGGTTGCCCGGTTCCCTTTGCGTTTGGGAGACGACGAACGGCATCTCACGCAGAGACGCAGAGGCACGGAGAGACCTCACCACTGGACATCAACGGAGCACGATGGCTACGACGGAGACCGAGGCGGCGATCGCGCCCGGGAAGCTGTTCATCGGCGGGGAGTGGGTGGACGCGGTGTCGGGG